>Ga0268246_10000238_pt1 | contig 30133 bp, 34 predicted proteins | sample AgamicOrSfe_FD_200242 | JGI IMG/M metagenome (GOLD analysis project Ga0268246, IMG submission 200242) | Agave microbial communities from Guanajuato, Mexico - Or.Sf.e (v2) (version 2) | ecosystem: Host-associated > Plants > Phyllosphere > Phylloplane/Leaf | place: Guanajuato, Mexico | collected...
CCTATACAAATCCCTCACATCATCCGTCGTCGTCTCAAAATGGCTCGTCGCATCATAACTCCTACTGATATACACTCCATCTCCATTCCCACTCTCCAACGGCTCGTAAATCGGGATTGGCGGACCAATGAAGCGCTCCTCGATCTTGCCGAGACGCTCCAGACCGGGGGCCAATTCTAGGTGATGGTTGGATTTGGTTTCGGCGATCGTGGAGACAATGGCGATGTAGTAGCCTTTGGGGCAGACGTTGTGGGCGGAGGAGACGACGGCGATGTAGATGTCTGGGAGAAGGTTAGCTGCTGATGGGAGAAGGCGTGAGTGTTTGGGACAACGCACCATTCTTGCGGCCGACCTGCGATTGCGGTAGAATCAGTTGCAGCGAGTCGCTGTTGTCTGTGTTTGCAACTGGGTGGTTCAGGATACAGATCGCCTTAAGCAGATGCCCTGTCACCTGTGTCTTCTTGGGGAAGTAACTCGGATCCGCAATAATCTTCTTCGCCTTCGTCTCGAACGTCATGCTCTTGTCCTCGTCGCCGCGCTCATGCATCGTCGCCTTGATACCAGAGACTCTGTTTCCGTCGTACTTGACCTCGTCAATGTCTGTATTGAGCATGTACGTGCCTCCATAGATGGCGGAAAGGCGGGCAAAGCCCTGCGGGAGCTCGCCGAGTCCGTAGAGAGGGTAGATGTATGGGGATTTGCCGTAGCGAGCCATGGAGTTGACGTACAGACGGATGCGCTTGACGGCGTCGACGGCTTGGCCGCGCGAGGTGAGGTAGTCGTCGGTCGTGTAGAGAGCCATGGAGTGGCCGATGAAGTCGCGCGTGCCGGCCTCGAGACCGAACTTGTCGTAGACCTCTTTCATGGTGGCTTGGCCAAGCGCCATGCCTAGCTGGTGTCAGAGCTATCTGCTAAGAATCCGTGTCTAATTTGCCCGACGTACCATAGAAGGTGGCCGGATCCCTCTCATTGAATGCGCCAACCCACTCAAGGAACTTCTTAGCTCGTCGCTTCTCGAAGAGACCCATCAATGGTGACCGTAGAGCTTCTCCTGCATCCGACGGCACTTTGGCAACTGTGGCTCTTGTCCCCGCGCCAACCTGCACGTAACTGCCTGCGATCTGCCTGAACTCGAGATATCGTGTGACATCCGTCGAGACGAGGATATTCGTGAGCTCGCCATTTGCCATCATCAGCTTAGGCACGAGATCAATGTTCCAGTCGTTTGCTCGACCGTACTTCTTCCATGGCTCCTCGCCTGGGTCAGCGTTGCCGTACTTCTTGAAGAGCTTGTGCTTATGAGTATAATGCGTAAATACTGGGATGTGACAACGCGCGTACGTATTCGAGGTTTACTGAGGCAGATTCTCTACACTGAATTAGCTGGATAGCTTGGGATTGGCTGACACGCATTACTCACGCTCCGTAGTGATCATTACGGTCGATGTGAAGGACTTTCTGTCCCTGTACACTCAGGATTCTTGCGCCATTTAGTTAGAGATTTATCGCATACAGCTCAAGATGTCACATACCCAGACAGGACACACTCCGTCAAGCCTGTATGGGATGTTAGTCTGTGCAGGCCTCCTCGTGGATTGCAGGCGGGCTGACTGACCTGTGCCGCAGACGACAACGTCGTACTCTGGTGCAATCTCATCCATTGTATTAACAGTGAAATGTTGTATATTGAATGCTAGATGTGGCAACGATCAATAGACACCGAGATGGACTGTTTAGCTTGATGTCATGTTGCCCCCGCGTTTACATGTATGGTTAGGAGCAGCACTACCACGGCACTCTCCAGAGTATTCTTGGACATTCATTTCGTAATTGTACAAGGTATCATTCAGACATTCTACCTGTGCTATTCCTACAGATACAGCACTCGAAGCCCCTGCTTGTTGCCATGCCTCTCGTGCTCCTGATGCCTGGTGTCAGACCCTCATCAACAACTATTTTGCCCAGCTTTCGTCTCTCATCTTCTAACCTCATCATTCGAGCTTTACATGCGCGCCCCTCAGTGAGCAAACACGATCAGGCCAAGCAGCTAGATCGTGACGGTGATGAAGACCGGTGGTTTCTCGGTCCGTTCCTCATGGAGTGCCATATTGCGAATGCGAATTGCCAGGCGGTGGTCAGGAGCAATGCATCGATACTCATTCAGTGACGGTCCTTTTGGAAATCGCTGTCAATGTATACTGCCTCAAACTTTGGCTTCTGCACTTAGCGTGGCCTCTAATGGGCGCTTTGCATTAGAATCATAAGCTGGTCCTTCGCCTGTGAGATCGACGGTCTTGTCATTCATCGCCAGTTTCCGGGCGTGCTCCCACGCATACCATCGTTCTGTCAGGGCGTGCTTGATCGCTTGTTGTGTTTTCCGGACCTGCTGCAAGTCAGCGTGAAGACCGGTATATGGTTCAACAACATCACGAACTGTCTTGTCTCGTTCGTCTGCCTCAAATTGACCATATCCTGCCTTGATTCGTTCCCGTTCTTTTGATGAAGTGGCTATTCTATTCCGCTCCTTTGCGCATACCCACCACAGACTGTGCAGATCTTCCCACGATTTATGCCTTAGTTCTTCTACTGACCACGCACGGCCTAACGAGTATGTTAGCAAGATTGGACCAATACACCTGAAGTGATCATTTCACACCATGGGCGAAGTCTTCCTCCGGTGTCTGCAGTGCTTTCTTCTCGGCTCCAAAGAATCCCCATAGTCCATGATTCGGGTCTACATCCACCGGTGTCCTCTTCGAGCGATCTAGCACAGGCTCTGGTAAAGGCTCTTTTGACACAGAGAGTGGCTGTCTCAGTCCAGTCCTCCGGACAGCAGAGATACCACGATTTGGATTGCGATCTCGAGGATAATGCCGAGCTTGTGATGTTGAGAAGGCGGATTGTTGTATTCTTCGCGATGCCAAATGCACTCTCGCTGTGCACGGTGTGGCGACATCGAAGACCGCTGTCGGGAACGCTAGTCTCATACTGGTTATTCTGGCTGCCATTTGTTTTTGGTACTGGTTGTCGGTAGGTATGTATGCTATCGTCCTTGACTTTTCGAATGAGGTTTCACATGCGAAACGGGCAATGGCGATAGGAAGGAACGATGTAAAGTCCGGCGCGTCAACAGTAAAGTAAACAAAGTGACCAGTCTTGCCTGGACGCAACACACGACAAGATGAGGATAATAGAGCTGGTCATCGATGGCTTTAAGAGTTACGCGGTCAGGACTGTGGTGGCTGGTTGGGATGAGGCGTTTAACTCAATCACTGGTCTCAATGGAAGTGGGAAATCAAACATCCTCGATGCGATATGTTTCGTTCTCGGTATCACCAACATGACCACGGTCCGCGCGCAGAACCTCCAGGTACGAGTCATCAGCGCAAGCAAGTAACGAGAAGCTTACGCTTCATAGGATCTCATCTACAAGCGCGGACAAGCTGGAGTAACTAAAGCGAGCGTGACTATTGTTTTCGACAATAAGGACAAGAAGAAGAGTCCTATAGGCTTCGAGGAGTATGCAGAGATCTCTGTCACCCGCCAGATCGTCCTTGGTGGCACAAGCAAATACCTCATCAATGGCCACCGTGCGCAGCAGCAGACAGTCCAGAACCTCTTCCAATCTGTGCAGCTCAACATCAACAACCCGAATTTCCTGATCATGCAGGGTCGCATCACAAAAGTCCTCAATATGAAGCCACAAGAAATCCTGGCTATGATCGAGGAGGCCGCTGGAACGCGCATGTTTGAGGACAGGAGGGATAAAGCATTTAAGACAATGGCAAAGAAGGAGCTGAAGGTGCAGGAGCTCGAAGAACTGCTCAAGGATGAGATCGACCCAAAGTTGGAGAAACTCAGGCAGGAGAAACGCGCGTTTCTCGATTTTCAGCAGACACAGAACGATCTGGAAAGAATGACGAAGCTCGTGGTTGCGTATGACTATGTACGCAACAAGGAACGATCAAAGCAAGCTGTGGGAGATCACGAGAGCAAGATCGAGCGGATGTCTGCTATTGATGAATCCGCAAAGAAGTTGAAGCATGAGATAGCTTATATTCAAGAAGAGATGAAGAAAGTGCGGGCAGACCGTGATAAAGAGCTCAGGAAGGGTGGGAAGTTTCAGGCTTTGGAGGACGAAGTGAAGCAGCATTCACACGAAGCAGTGCGGCTTACCACAGTCCTCGACCTGAAGAAGGGTAGCATGGATGAGGAGGCTAGCAGGCGAGATGCATTACTCAGGAGTGTCACCGAGCTCGAGTCACAGCTTCGACAGAAGACGCAATTGTTCGAGAAGACACAGCAGAAATACGACAAAGCAAATGATGACCTCACTACGCAGAGTGAGGAAGTCAACCAGAAAGAGGAGCTGCTGCAAACACTGCTGACAGGTGTTGCCTCGAGAGAGGGTCAGGAGAGCGGTTACCAGGGGCAGCTCCATCAAGCGAAGACGCGCCTCACAGCAGCGACGACGGAGCAGGAACAAGCGAAGCTGAAGATCTCGCATCTCGAGAAGCGGATTAAGGAAGAAGAGCCGCGAGCCAAGAAAGCAAAAGAGCAAAACTCTGGCCTGCAGAAAGACCTCGAGACACTAAAAACACAAGCCGCTAAGCTAGAAGCTCAACTAAGCATGCTAGGGTATGAGCCTGGAAAAGAAGAGGAGAGACATCAGGAAGAGGCCCGACTGCAGGGGAGGATTCGGACATTACAAAACGAAGCTGATGCCCTCCGACGCAAAGTCTCCAACATTGATTTCACGTATAGCGATCCATCACCCAATTTCGATCGATCCAAAGTTAAAGGTCTCGTCGCCCAGCTATTCTCACTGGAAGACAAGTTTGCAGAAGCGAGTACAGCCCTGGAAATCTGTGCTGGCGGGAGATTGTACAACGTTGTGGTAGATTCTGCAGACACTGGCTCCCAGCTTTTACAGAACGGAAAGCTGAAGAAGAGAGTGACTATCATTCCTTTGAACAAAATCTCCGCGCTTCGAGCCACGGCAGACAAGATTGGTGCAGCGCAATCGCTTGTACCAGGCAAAGTCAATCTTGCACTATCCTTGATTGGCTACGACCATGAAGTCACAGCAGCCATGGAATACGTCTTCGGGTCGACCCTGATCTGTGCGGACGCAGAGACAGCAAAGAAAGTAACTTTCGATCCGTCAGTACGAATGAAGAGTGTGACGCTCGAGGGTGATGTGTATGATCCTTCGGGAACACTTTCTGGAGGTAGTGCGCCGCAATCTAGCGGAGTCCTCTTGACTTTGCAAAAGCTCAACGACATCAACAGAGAGCTTGATGCATGCGTGGACTCACTCGCACAGGTACAGGCGACGATTGCGCGTGAAAAGAAGACAATGGATGCTGCGAAGAAGATCAAGCAGGATCTTGACTTGAAAACTCACGAGATATCCTTGACACAAGATCAAATTCAGAGCAACTCTGCCTCGAGTGTAAGGCTGGAGTCATGGCCCAGAACGTACGATTACTGACAACATATCAGGTCATCAATGCCGTGGAGGAAATGCGAGCGAACATTCTGGGGTGCAAAATAGCCATCGCAGAGGCCAAAGGCCGACAAGAGACTGCAGCACATGATGTCAAGACGATCGAGAAGGACATGGATGAGTTCAGCAACAACAAGGATAGCAAACTTGCTGAGCTACAGAAGTCTCTGGAGAAGCTCAAGAAAAGCCTCGTGAAGGACTCTGCTGCCATCAAGCCACTGCAGCAGGAAGCACGAGATGCTAAGCTGGATGCGGAGCAATGTGGTGGTGATCTAGCTACGGCCAAGGAGAGCTTGGAGGAGATCGATAGCACATTGCAAGCTCAGCAGGAGGAGGTAGTGGCGCTACAAGCTGAACAAAATCGAACCAAGGTTAGTCGTCTTTAGTCGTCTAGGTGACCTAAAAATCAACAGCATACTGATAATACCATAGGAAGCACATGATACTGCAAGTGCACAACTGAACGACGAAAGAGCAAAACTCACTGGCTTTGACGAAGAGCTCAAATCATTGGAAGATGCTTCCCGATCAAAAGCCACGCAGATATCAGACGATGCACTCGAGACACAAAAGCTCACCCATCAGCTAGAGAAGCTCCAGAAAGAGAAGCAGACTTCGCATGGAGTCCTCCAGCAAATGGAGAAAGAGCACGACTGGATCGCCGACAGTGCTTCACAATTTGGCAAGCCCGGCACCCCCTACGACTTTAAAGGCCAAAACATGGCTGAATGCAAATCCAGCCTGAAAACGCTGACAGAGCGCTTCCAAGGTCAGAAGCGCAATATCAACCCCAAAGTTATGAACATGATCGACAGCGTGGAAAAGAAGGAAGTCGCTCTCAAGAACATGATGCGCACCGTCGTCCGCGACAAGAAGAAGATTGAAGAGACAATCTCCAGCCTCGACGAGTACAAGAAGGAAGCCTTACACAAGACCTGGTCCAAAGTAAACGCTGACTTTGGCGGCATCTTCAACCTCCTCCTTCCCGGCTCCTTCGCTAAGCTCGATCCGCTCGAGGGCAAAGAGATCTCCGATGGCCTCGAAGTCAAAGTCCAGCTGGGCAAGATCTGGAAGCAGAGCTTGACTGAGCTCTCAGGCGGACAGCGGTCCCTGATCGCACTGAGTTTGATCATGGCGCTGCTGCAGTTTAAGCCGGCACCGATGTATATTCTGGATGAGGTCGATGCGGCGCTGGATCTGTCACACACGCAAAACATCGGTAGGCTGATCAAGGAGAGGTTCAAAGGAAGTCAATTCATTGTGGTCAGTTTGAAGGACGGCATGTTTCAAAATGCGAATAGGATCTTTAGGACGAGGTTTAGTGAGGGGACGAGTATGGTGCAGGCATTGACGCCGGCGGATCTGAAATAGGTAGGTCGGCTGTGGCTGGGGATGTGGTATGCCTGGGAAGTGATGTGTTTGTATTAGTAATGCAGGCTTTTGACCTTGAAGGCGTGCTTCCGGGGTGTTGGTGATCATTGTATATACGGGACTTGGTGTGAATAATATGTTGTCATTCGATGTCATTGAAGATGTTTCGGTTCTACTTCAAGTGGTTAGACTCCTCCACGTATGCGTGCTGACATCCCAACTCACCTCGTCTTCCAAAGTAATCATCTGACCTAGTTTTTCCACCCCGTGATCAATGGCGCCACGTCCTTTTCCATCAGCTCTCAATATTGGCACCGACATAGTCCTCCTCTCGCGCGTCACTCGTCTCCTCAACAAAGATGGTACGCGATTCCTCCGCCGCGTCCTCACTCCACGAGAACATTCGTTATTCAAGGCGCGTTTCCCAGGAGACCTTGAGAAACACTTATCACGCCCGGAGACAGGTGACAAGCACAACAAGTTGCCCAAAGTTGAGCATTTCATTGGGGGAAGGTGAGCAGAGCGTGCGATGTGAATTTGGTGTGTGGTGTTGTGCTACTTGGCTGCATTAATGCCAGGCGTGGTATCGTGCAATGAAAACAAGAAAATCATGCTGATCGCTCGCATGAAACTCGATATGCCATATAGCGTGTCAGGAAGTGATCGATGGCATGCGTCTGATTACGTAGACATGCTCACTTCTGACCCATACTAGCCGCTGCTGGAATTGTTACAGTGTCTCCTTTAGCACCACGCCATCCAATTCCAATGCTATACACACGAACGAAGCCAAGCTAACGCCAGACCACATTGGATAGATGGGCAGTCAAAGAAGCCTGCATCAAAGCCGTGCAGCCACGGCGCTTGACACTGCAGCAAGTTGAGATATGGACGAGACCTGGCTCCAGAGCGCCTGTGGCAGTCATACTGGACGAGCTCAAAAGGAAAACGGCTTCGAGAATAGAGCTTGGAGACCATAGCGTAAACATCGGCGCAGAGAGTGCACCCGTAATGCCCGAATCTGCAGATTCGGATTCAGATATTGCTTCGCCGAGACCTGCAACGATCTCTCGGGCTGATTTCGAGAAGATTGAGGGTCAAATTGTGCAAGTGAGCATTTCGCACGACGGTGGATACTGTACAGCTGTTGCACTTGCGCCGGAGATGCATTAAATGAGATCGTGGCGATAACATTTCGAAGACACATGTACATGTGCGAGAGATGAGAGTCTATAGAGTGCTAATCAGGTCGTCGCCGGCACGGTCCATTCATGATTGTACTGCTGCACCAAACCGATTAGATCCAGCTACACATCACGAACCATCACTCGAGTCTCTGAACAGCCTCTTCCAACAGATCAACACCAACGCCTCGCAGGGCAACAACAGCCCACGACGGTATGGCTTCTCTTGCACCGAACCTCTTCCAGAACCATCTTCTCAAGAACTTCGAATAGCTCTCTTTCACGATGGCATGGCGCGCATCACGCATCAGCTGCATCAAGTAGTGCACATTATACATCGTCACGTAGTGAGCACCGACGGTCTCTTTACTAGCGATATGGTGGATGAAAGCTCGCGTGATACCCATGCCTTTGCCAGATGGATGACCTCGAGGCAGACAACAAGGACAGACACAATCCGCGCCCATCGGCCCAAAGTCAGTGGCTTATCGCGCGTGGCGCACCGGTATTGTGCCAGTGGAGGTAATGGCCTCACCGGAGCGTGCGATGCGGGTTGGCCAGACGCAGTCGAACATGTCGGCACCGAGGGCGATGGAAATGAGAAGGTCTTCTGGGTAACCCTGGCGAAGTTAGGACTTTGGGATGTAGCCGGCAGCATGAGACGTTGAACCTACCACGCCTACGATGTATCGTGGCTTAAGCTCTGGCAGAACACTGGTACAAGTATCGATGCTAGTATCTGATTCAGCACGTCGTGCAGGATCTGGATGAGCAGTACCGTACACTTTGCAATACTTCCCTTTCGCCTCGACGCCACTCAAAGCGGGGATTGCAAAGCCAGCAACATCTCGCTGTGCCATCTGTACACAGCACTCTTTTCGTGCATCGAGATCGACGCCACCCTGGATGACACAGAACAAAGCTTGTGTTGTCATACATACCTCAACAAACCTTATAGGTGTTCCATGGTTCTAATATCAGGTCAAAGCGTTCTTTCGCTATAAATCTGTGACGCGCCCTCCATCGCACTTGCTTCAGCAACTCGACATGGCGGAAGATGAAGCTAGCGCGCTGCTAGCGGAGTACTTCTGGGAGGACGTCGACGCAGCTGTACCTTTCGACTTCGACAGCGAAAAACACGAATTGTGAGTAAATAGTCGTGAAACTCATCCAAATGACTGCAGACACTGACAGGTTCATAATAGTACAGTATCGTCACTCTCTACACTGTCAGCACATTCTCTACACGCAGTAGTAACGCCAACCGACATCTCTATCATGGATCGTATCGTTCGTTCGCTCAACATCATACGCGCACTCCCTTGAGACAGTATCTTCGACATACGCGACATTGTTACTTTGTTAGATTTTATTGGCATAACTGGATGGGCTATTATTATCGGTCTTACTGCTATCGCTTCCATAGCCACTGCTGTCTTTGCCCAGACCAAGCTGAACGACATGGTGAACGTCCATGCATACATTCCTTTCTGGGGGGCGAGTCTTTGGCCTGGTATTGTCGGCACAATCATTGGCACCATTGCTGGGTTGATACGAGCTCGAAGGCAGCGCCCGCTGAACCATGAGCAGTGGCTAAGGCTCCTCCAAGATATCTTTTGTCGGTTCCTGACCCTCATTTGCATTTCGTTCGCGACTGCAGGGTGCAGCTACCTGCAACATAAGGACGATCACCTTTGTCCTCCACCTGCTCCGCAGTCGAGCCCTTCACCGAGCCTTTCGAGCCTACTGGCATGAAGACGGGCAGATCAATGGACCCATGAGGCAGACTGATCACGGCCGCCCGTGCTTTCGTTGTCTGGTGCCATAAATGTATAGCGTTAGTCAGGTATATAGACCTGTCGAGTATGCGTAGGAGGACGTACGGAGCACTTGGCAATAAGCTCGAACCTCGATGCCGACTGCATTCAGATTCTTCCCAAATCATGTCCTGAAGGATGAGGGCCGTGAGGCTGATGTTGCAGTCGGTAGCGCTCACATCTCCGCCACCTTCCCAAAGAGGAGTCCCCCACCACGACCGCCACAATCACCACGATAGCACTAGATAGCTCCAAGAATGTGACAACAACCTCGCCATTCCTCACAATGACACAAATCATGCGTGACGAGGAAATCCTCAAGCAAAAGTACCCAGCCAAAGCTCATGCCCGTCGTGTAGTGACCTATCTCGACCAGAATCTCACCTCCACTCCCTCCTCCTTGACGCGAAACACTCTTGACACTTCCCTACTCTACCTCGAAGGCACGCCAACGAAGTACAACGAGGACAACGATCAGGCATGTCCCTTTCGTCAAAGGAGATACTTCTTCTGGATGACTGGTGTAGACCTGCCTGATTGCAAGTTTGTGTACGATGTCGAAAATGATCATAGCACCCTTTTCATCCCTCCAGTGGATCAGGATGATGTAATCTGGAGTGGTATGCCTTTGGGCAAGGATGAGGGGCTGGAAAAGTAGGGCTTCCGCATATGATATGCATGCTATATTGTATAGCCTAACACGATATCTAGATACGACGTCGACGAAGTCCTGACCACCGACGAGCTAAACTCCTTCTTCGCCTCCCACGCCACGCAACCCATCCTCGCGATCGACAAGCAAATCTCCGACACGACCACCTTCTCCTCCTCCTCCTCCCTCGCGCTCGACATCTCCCACCTCCGCACCGCTATCGAAGAATGTCGCGTCATCAAAGACACCCACGAAATCGCCCTCATCCGCCGCGCCAACCACATTTCCTCCCTCGCGCACCTCGACGTCTTCCGCGCCGTCGCCAAGGCCAAAAACGAGCGCGAGCTCGAAGCCATCTTCGTCGCCCGCTGCATGTCCCTTGGGGCCCGCAATCAAGCTTATAGCTCCATCCTCGCTTCAGGAACCGACGCCGCGACGCTGCATTACGTGCGCAACAATAAAGCCATTGAAGCCGGCACGCTCAACTTGCTCATTGACGCCGGCGGAGAGTATAGCTGCTATGCCGCGGACATCACGCGCACGTTTCCGATCAACGGGAAGTTCTCCGAGGAGAGTGAGGCGATTTACAGACTGGTGTTGAGGATGCAGACGGAATGCTACGGCATGATGCATGGAGGAATGCTATGGGAGGATGTGCACGCGCACGCCCACCGTGTTGCTATAGATGGGCTTCTGAAGCTAGGGATCTTACATAATGGGACTGCAGAGGAGATCTTTGCCGCATGCACCTCCACCGTCTTCTTTCCGCATGGGCTCGGACATATGCTCGGGCTGGACACGCACGATTCCGGCGGTCACGCCAACTACAGCGACCCGGACCCGATGTTCCGCTACTTGCGCATTAGGGGAACAGTCCCTGCCGGCGCGGTCGTGACGAATGAGCCTGGGATATACTTTTGCAGGTTCATGGTGGAACCGGCGATGGAGGAGGGCTCGAAACATAGCAAGTTCATTGACAAGGAGGTGGTGGAGAAGTATTGGGCGGTTGGGGGCGTGAGGATTGAGGATGATGTGTTGATTACGGAGAAGGGGTATGAGAATTTGACGGAGGCGGAGAAGACAGTGGAGGGAATGGAGAGAATATTGCAGGAGGGGAAAGCCTAGAAGTCGCTGGGTCGAGTCGGGAATAGTGGCCTTGCAATGGCTGGGAAGGCACGTTTAGTAGCACAGCAGAAGTAATGCCTCCTTGGCGCTCTCTCACCATTTCGTATGCGCCAGGCAAGGTATATGGCCTGCTCAATGTTCCCAGCCTCTATGTTTGCCATGACTTCAATGTACTTCCTGTTCATAACATCCTGACCCCCATTTCGTCCTGTGCAAGTGTGCTTTGCTTGTAAGCCATTCCGACATGGCAACCGTGCCTATCTCAACCCAAATACCCTTGTACAACTCCACGCAATTGTATACCTCATATCATTCATCAAAAGTTCGCAGGATATGCACGCTCCAATGGTATCCGTTGCGTCTCCCATGCCAGCCAGTCCGATCGTGTAGTTCTATATCTTCGTCAGCAACAAGCACAATAGACAGCCTTCAGCACTGCACATACGGTAACAGTCCCATAGCATTAACCTTATATATCCCCAGCGCCAACGTGAGTATATTACACGCAATATACGCCAATTTGACCATCAACAGCTTCGCCTTCGTGCTCTCCGTCTCATACGGCACAAATACGCTATTCGTCCCGAAGATTTGCACCAGCGGGTTCTTGAACAGCGTAAACACCATGAAGATGCTGAACACCTGGAGCGAGTTGCCCGTCATCCACATGCCGATCCCTTGCATGGGAAGCTGTTTCGCGGGCGCAAGGGCGATTTCCCACGCTTTTTTTAGCTTGAGTGTGTCCATCTCTTCGGGTGTAGGTTGTCTGCGTGAGGGTGTCTGGACAGCTTTGCTGTTTTTATCGGTGCCGCTGCGTTTCGGCGCGACGGCAGTGTAGCCTGGAGGGTCGGTGATGATTAGGGCTTTGGAGGGCGGTGGGCGCGGTGTCGTGAGGTCGAGAACCCATGACGGGGCAGAAGAGGATGGCGCGGGTGATTTGGCAAGGGACATGGTGGGCGATGGTGAGTATGAGAAGCTCTGGCGTTGTACTGGTGCGGATACTGAAGTAAATAGAGACAATTGGAAACACAATGCTCACGACGTCAAGTCTTGGCATTCGACTTGCTGCAGGGTCCATCCAATCGCGACCACCTTCGACTACACCTCCACACGATCGCGCTTGCGTCAAGCATTAGACAGCACTCATAGAAACACTCAGTCGGGGATAGTCTCGTGTTTTTTACTGTGAAGTACTGTGCTTAGAAAGACGGCCGTCTTGAATGGCTCGTGAAATCGAACAAAGCTCTTGTATCTGCGGAGCATAGAGCTGCTACGGAGTAGTGACCACGATGAGCGGCCAAGATGCCAAGCTCTTCGCCAGAGTAAGTACAGCATCAAGCATCCCTATACCCGAGAAAAGCGTAGATCTGTGCCATCACAGTTGGGCTCTTGAGGATATCTATGTACTAAACAAGACATAGGGCAAGGTGGCGGAGCTCCGCGCCGAGCTTGAATCTGGAGGCAAGAAAGACAAGAACTTCTCGGCCAAAAAGATTGCCATGAAGAAGATTGTGGCAAACATGACCATGAACAACAATGAGATGGTGGCATTGTTCCCGGACGTCATTGCTCAGATGCAGATTCCAAGTTTGGACATAAAGAAGATGTGAGTGCTCAAGATCCGGAGCTGCGCACCCTCTGGCTAATGCAATTCGCAAGGTGTTTCCTCTTTTTGGTCAACTATGCGCGCGTCAAGCCGGAAATTGCATTGAAAGCTCTACCACAGATATTGAATGTGAGTTTCGTGGGAGCCCCGCATGCATTTGTGAGCTAATCGTACACAGGATCTCGAGGATGACAATCCTCTAATAAGGGCACTTGCGTTACGGACGATATCGTACATACATGTCAAGGAATATGTGCAGGGCACCTATGTACCACTAAAACGACTTCTCCAGGATAGTGATCCGTATGTGCGGAAAACAGCAGCATTCACGGTGGCGAAAATGTACGATCATGATAAGCGATTTGTCGAAGATTCAGACCTGATCGAGAGACTCAACTCCATGCTACGAGACGAAAATCCGACAGTAGTCGCTAGCGCGTTAGCAGCACTAACAGATATCTGGCACCGGAGCGAGTCGATAAAGCTAACGATTGACTACGCGAATGCGTCGAACATTGTACAGATTCTGCCAGATTGTTCAGAGTATGTCATTGGTCTTGTCAAACATCAAGCGCCCACTAACAGCATCCAGATGGGGTCAAACATATATCCTCGAAGCGATGATGAACTATGTTCCACAAGACACAAGCGAAGCCACAATCCTAGCCGAACGCATCGCCCCTCGCCTCTCCCACCAAAATTCCGCCGTCGTCCTCAACTGCGTCCGCGTCCTCCTCTACCTCTTCAACTACATGTCCGACGAAAGCATCATCAAATCACTCTGCCAACGCCTCTCCCCGCCCCTTGTGACCCTCCTCTCAAAAGGCCCCGAAATCCAATACCTCGCCCTGCGCAACGTCCTCCTGATCCTACAACGCTACCCCGAGGTCCTTCGCAGCGAAATCCGCGTTTTCTTCTGCAAATATAACGACCCCATCTACGTCAAAGTAACCAAATTGGAACTCCTCTTCACCCTGGCCAACGCCTCAAACATCTCCGAAGTCCTCGCCGAACTCCGCGAATACGCGACCGAAATCGACGTCCACTTCGTCCGCAAATCCGTGCGCGCTATTGGGAAACTCGCCATCAAGATCGAGCCGGCTGCCCGCGCCTGCATCGACACGCTGCTGGATCTCGTGTCCACTAAAGTGTCGTACATTGTGCAAGAAGCGACCGTGGTCATCAAGAACATCTTCCGCAAGTACCCGTCGCGCTACGAATCCGTCATCGGCGTGCTCTGCGAGCACCTCGATTCTCTGGACGAGCCCGAAGCCAAAGCAGCCATGATCTGGATCATAGGGCAGTACGCAGGTCGCATCGCCAACAGCGCCGATCTCCTCGAAGACTTCCTCTTCAGCTTCAAGGACGAGACGTACGAGGTGCAACTGGCGCTCCTCACGGCAACTGTGAAGCTGTTCATAGCGCGCCCCACGAAAGGCGCCAGCCTCGTCCCGAAAGTGCTGAAGTGGGCGACGGAGGAATCGGATCACCCTGATCTGCGCGAGCGCGGGTTTTTCTACTGGCGGCTGCTGTCGTACTCTATGGACACAAGTCTTGCTAAGGCCATCGTGCTGGGCGAGAAACCGCCCATTACAGCGGAAGCAGAAAAGTTGGATCCAGCTACGCTGCAGGAAATGTGTCTCAACGTCGGTACACTGGCGACTATCTACCTCAAGCCGGTAAAGAGCGTGTTTCGCAATGCGCGAGAGCGGAAGTTGGAGGAGAGTCCGGCGCTGCAACGGCAGAACTTGCCGACGGTAGTGGCGGCACGCGAAAGAGCACGGGCGGGCACAGGCACGAGTGAGCAGGGATTAAAAAGGAGGGATGCAGCGGAGGCGGCGGCAGGGAAGAATCCATTTGGGATGGTGCAGGGACAGGGACAAGGGCTGGGACAGAGGGATGTTAGCTCTTCATCGCTGATGGGTGGGAATGGCGACCTTGCTGCAGCGGTGGATGCGGCGGATGAGTACTTCTCGGGCTTGAATTCGAGCATGGCTGGGATGCAGGTTGGCGATGACGATTTGATGACGCCGCAGGGTGCGCCGGGCAATGGGGGTGGGTATATGGCGAATCAGCAGTATCAGTATGGGTCGATGAGCATGTCGAGGAGTCATGAGCAGGATGGAGATGCGGAGGAGGATTTGTTGTCATTCTAGTTTGAGATTGAGGTAACATAAAGAGCTCTCTTGGTCTTGGTTCCGTATCTAAGGATCTCATGAAGCAACGGGAGCTACGTTGGAGCCAGAATGTATTCTCACGAACGCAGCCATGTTATATGTAGTGACTGCGCGATATCCTCGCGTGAGCCAAGCCAGGCAGCTCTGCTCATGCAGACGTCCGAATAGCAGTATGTGTGGGGATGTTGAGCACAGCACCAGAACAGGATGTAGATAACAGGTAGTTTGCAAGTAGGCTTCATGAACAACCCGATTTCACAACCTTGAAGCTCACGATATACACAATATAGGATGGTTTTTCCCATAAAGCAAGTGAAAAGGCGTAGAATGAATATTGCACCGTCGGGTCGAACAGTCACGCGGGAGTCAAGCCAGTGCAAACAGAGAAGAACCGCAGGCCAACAAGTGACCGCAGTAATGGCGATCAAGCCTCACCACTCAACAGGTACAACCCGTCTTGCAGTTCAGCGACACCTGAGAGAAGGAAAAGGCTTTCTTGATTTCCTATCATAAACACCGACATGGCTGAACACCAGACATTCTGGCACATTTCCAGCCTCCATAGCATCCCTTTTGTGGTTGATATCGTAGCGAAGGTGCGTAGTGTAGTGTTCTGACGCCAGCCGCAGAGTGTTGTTGGAGAAGACAGTCGCATGCTCTAAGCACGAGCGGGTCTGTCGTTGAACCTTCTTGGCCTCTCCTGTGGGGCGTTCTGCTGGACTGCAACGACGTTGACGGGGACAGAGTCGAACTGATATGAAGACTGTCAGCTCTTGTACTCTTGAGTGAGAATAGAGAGTAAAACATACACCCATGCTCTTCAACATGTCCTTGGTCTCCTGGTCGACGTCCAATTGGCCGCTCTCGCTGTTCTGGGCAAAGTCGAGTGCCGAAACCTCGGGCACGTACTGGTCCTTGCGCTCACGCTCCTCCTCTTGAAGCTTGAAGGAGATACCACGGACGGGTCCACGCTGAATGCGCTTCATCAAGTGTGTGGTGTAGCCGGCAATCTACAATGATCCCGTCAGCTGAGGCTCTTATTTCCTTCTGCTGCTGTTGCTTTGCAGTATAGTGAACACACCTTGTTCCTCAGTCTCTTGGATGCAATAATGGCAATCTCATCGCAGATGCGCTTGTTGGTCTCGAAGTCCTGAGTGAGCTTGGGGTAGTAGCGCTCGATGATGACCTTGGCGGACTTCTTGACGGTCTTGGTGCGGACACGACCCATGTTGGCGGATTAGGTATGTAGTCGTTAGTGGGCTTGGGGGAGTGGTCGATGGTTGTCGTTGTCGAGAGAGAATCGCTAAGTCGTCTGGTGAAGGTTGTTCAGTGTGTGCAATATTCAAATTTGGGTGGAGCGTGGATGAGCTAGTCGTTTTGGGCAATATGCGACAATATCAGCCTTACAACTTCCGAGCTGCGACTTTCAACACCATTGGCACAGAGTCTCGCCTTTGGATAGTCCAGCAGTCACTACACGTCACAATGTCCGCCGCACGATTCGCACGAACTGCTCTTCGAGCCTCCGCTCTCGCCCGCCCGGCTGTCCAGCGCCGTGGCTACGCCGATGTTGCTTCCGACAAGATTCAGCTTTCCCTGACACTTCCGCATCAGGTATGAGAAGTCAGGCGGGATATATTGGTGGAGAGCGCAATGCTGATAATACCTTTTCCTAGTCTGTATACAAGTCCACCGACTGGTACGTCTTGAAATGAAGCCAAAAGGAACCGCGATCCTATCGATTCTAGCGACATACAATAATGAATCTTAAGCAAGAAGCTAATGAATATCCTTTACAGTGTCCAGGTCAACTTCGCTGCCGAGTCCGGAGAGATGGGTGTCCTCGCAAACCACGTTCCTTCGATCGAGCAGCTCAAGCCAGGTCTTATCGAGGTTATTGAGGAGGCAGGTGGTAGCAAGCAGTTCTTCCGTACGTGGTCCTTGTGAAGTCATCGAAAGGAAGGAAGAGCGAACGTCTGGGATGATTGGAGTAATGCTGATATATTGATCCAGTCTCTGGAGGTTTCGCTGTAGTTCAACCCGGCTCGAAGCTGAGCATTAACGCTGTCGAGGGATACGCTCTCGAGGACTTCAGCCTCGAGGTTTGTGCTGCTTTGAATCATTCCTCTGGGATATGCAGAAACTGATCTGATTCCCAGGCCGTGAGAAACCAGATCGGCGAGGCGCAGAAAGTTGCTGGTGGTGGTGGAAGCGAGGTTGACCGTGCTGAGGCGGCGATTGAGCTTGAGGTATGGGACCCGATATTACATGGTCATTCGTGTTATTGGACATCAAGACTGACATTCTATAGGTGCTCGAGAGCTTGCAGGCGGCTCTGCGTTGATTAATTCCATGAGTAGTATGCTAAGGACATATTGGAGTGTACAATAGATTGAAAAGCAAAGCATCCATCCTATGCATCGTCGCTTCCTGAATTGACATAGCTGCAACGCTCTTTCTCTTATTGTTTTTAATGGAAAAAAGTTCCGAGGCTGCTCCACGTTTGAGCACAAGGCGACTGTAAAGGTTCGTTCGAGTGCACTAATCAACCTAGTCATTGCATTGTTATTCCTAGCTGCGCAACATACTCTACCGCACTCCTCGTCGACCTATTGCTTTCTTCTTGTCATTCTTTTGAATCTAGCTTGCCGCATCTACGAGCATGCCAACTCCTTCCGTGTCGGAGAGGATCAAGGCTTTCAATAACAAATCAGACGCTGGAGAGGCAGATGCACTGAAGCCGACCTCATTTCAAAATCGGTCTGCCTGGCCGAAAGCACCAGCTTCTACTCGCGTCCCGGTCTCAAGCGGTCCATCGCCATCACCTGCACCTTCTCGCATTGCCGAAGCCATCCACGGCCGAACACCACCAACATCACGTCCCAGCACACCAGCCACGTCCGACGCGCCGCCTCTAGTCATAAGTGGCCCAGCACAACAATCTCCAGATTTGCCAACTCTCGAGCCAGCAGTGCTTCCTCCTGTCACATCGACCACAACAGCAGCACCGGTTGTTGCCGCGATACCTTTGCCAAAAGAGACACCATCGAGCGCTGGATTTGGTCGGCGAGACACACAACGCTTCATGTCGCCTGCTGTACATAGGACGGACTTCGCACATGAACATCATGGTCACCTTGATCTCGCGTCCCTGGACAGCTCGTTCCCACCAAATCTACCGATGAATGCTCAGCCTGAGCTCCGCCACCCTATCCCAAATTCTACCGCTGGCGATAAGGCGCTCAGTAGACTCAAGAGACTTCATGAGGCAGATCCCAACAGTCCACTCGCCAAGTTCCGACGTACCGACACGAGAAAACTAATCAATAGTGACGAGAGTATTGTTGTACCCAGAAGCTTGAGCTTGCCAAGCACTCCCATTAGTGATCCGAATACTGCCAACGTGCCGGCAGTCGATAATAGCTCCGGGAGTGAGCCGTCGACTCCAGCACCGTCCGCGAAAGTAGTCCATGAGAAGGTCTCGGCGATTGAGGCATTGGCGCATCAGGATCAGCCGGCTGACATCGGAAAGTCCGGTGACGGCTCAACTACTTCCACCTTAGCACCAGCATCACATACCAGTGAATCACTGCTCTCGCCATCCGACAAAGCGTCTCTGGTTCCGGGTGCTTACAACTTCGACTTGCAGCCGGAAGGTTTTGGTCGTTCGCACCAGAATTCCTCGACTTCCGCACCATTCATCACTGCACCGGCTTCACCAGACAATAGTTCAGCCGCAATACCGCTCAGTCCTGACGAGCTTCCATCGATACTGTTGCCAAAGCTGATTGCTATGCCTTACATCGCGAGCCCGAGTCCTGTGAACCATCACGACAATGGCAACGAGGATCTGGCCCAAGTGAGCGGTGCTCTTGACGCTATCGTTCTGGACTACCGCGCCGCATTCGAGGACATCATTATCCGTCTTGCCAAAGCATCCACGAATATGAGCAAAGACTATGACAATGCAGACGTCCCTAATTTGCCAGCCACTGCTACCAATGGCGCTTCTGCAAAGGCTACTGCTGTCAATCCAGTCCCGGAAGACGAGATGAAAGTCGAGCACCCCATCAGCACAAAGATAGATCATTTTCCCGAGCCACACAAGACGATTGCGACATCTCTACCGAAGTTGAATAGTCAAGCAAGCATCCTCCTTGATTTGATGCGACAGATCAAACACGTCGCAGCCGTCTGGTCCGTAGACCTTGAGCTTGTTGAGTCTCAACCCTGCCTTTGCCATCCTTTCCCTTCCTAGCGGCAGCATCATTGAGGTAGATACTGACTAAAGTGAATAATAGAACGACATAGCAGCAATCGACATGTTTCAATTTCACAACAAAGCAAGAACGCTGACGAGATACGCCAAGGATGCGCCACGTCCGCTGTGGTGTGATAGCAAGCAGCAGTCTTTCAAGCAAATGGAAAATTGGGCTGGTTGGGACAGGGGCTATGGTATGAGATGGGGCTTCGATGGCTATGGCGACGAGGACTCCCAGGCTGATGAAGAAGCCACTCTGCTTGTGCTCCAGCAAAAGACAGCACGCTTGTTACACGAGTGTCAGTGTGCTCTGCTTGGTATCGAGCCGCCGCTGCAGATGGTGAGTGGGTATAGAGAGTATGGGAGCCAGCACGAACTTGAATGTACTTGGATAGAGTCTGTTAATCGACACGAGGACTATCGGTGGACAGTACCACAATCTGATCCAGGACTAAGTGGCTCGGAGGAAGACGAGCTTAGCATTATCGACATGTATACTTCAACCTAGAACACCTTGATAATCTGCAGAGTTCATGGTATAGCTGAATTTGACATAAGCGAAGTCTGAGATGACCCGTCGTACAGCACCCTATCATTTGCAGCCTTCATGGTCGTGTCTTTTAATGTAGGGTAGTGCCCAGCACCTCTTGCTTGAACCGACCCAGCGGAACTTGCGAGACTTGTCCTAGGAATTCCCATGGTTCATGTCCTATGTGTATGTCTATGTCGTTGCGTCGTGTATCATGGTGTACAGTTCTCTTCTCAAATCGGCGGTTGACCGAAGCCTACTCCCATCTAGCAACACGCAACCACCACTCCACCCATAGCCGTCGTCATCATGCCAATCCAGAACCACGTATTTCCCTCCAACCACGCACTCTTCTTGCCCAGCACCTGTCCGTTCCCACCCAGCTGCGTTCCGACACCCCCGCCATACGCCCTCTTCACCTTTGCCTTCCCCGTCGCCGTTGCTGCTGTTCCCGTCGCACTAATCGTGGGATTTAACGTCTGCGTCGGCAACATCTGCGGCGGCGTCATCGCCAACCACATCGGATTCACGGGCGTGCCATCCCACTGGAACAGATTGAGCCGCCACTGCCCATTATACGGATCCACTGCCAGCTGCACCTCCGAAAAGAATTCGGTCTGGTTATAGCGCAGCAGCTCGGTCGTCTTGGAGGTGCAGGGCGCGGAGAGGAGGGAGCGGCCGTCGACGCTGATGGGTGTCAGGGAGAGATTTGGCGTGTTGAGGGTCGCGTTGGTGCCGATGGCGTAGGTTCCGTGTTGCCATTGGAGGATTGCGGAGGGGCAGGAGGGTGTTGTTGCTGGGAAATGTTAGTTGAGGGCGTGAGGAAGGGAGATGGATTAGGGACGCACGGTTGGAGATTGCGCGGTATAGTGCCTCTTCGTAGTACCCGTCCGCGGTGAAGGAGTAGGATATACCGGTCAGGTTTGGCTCGAACATGACTTCGTTAACGGGATCGTAGAAACCCTGGTGGGAAGAAGGTATCAGTGTGTGTACCTTGAGATAAGTGCAGGGTTTTGGATGCATACAGGTCCGGTAAGTACTTTCGCGGACTTCGATGTCCATGTGCCGACTAATGAGGCTGGGTTGAACGCTTGAGCGTCGGTGGTGTGAGAGAGAGCATTGAGAGCGGTGAGAACATATAATGAGAGTGATGCTGGTAGTAGCTGCATATTGGCGTCGAGGTTGTGTTTACGGTGTGCTGATGGCTTGCCGGCAATACAGTAGAATCCGAGGCGCCTCGTCGGGAACGCGATCTCGAAGCAGAAATGAAGTATTGTACGACGAGGGATGGACTGCGCCAATTTCTGGAAGTTCAAATGTTTATGTTTCGCGTCACCCGTAGACCGTTTCACATTGGAAAGAGCTTCCACGCGCCAAGCAAAAAGGGAGGATTCCGCAGTGTGTTATTGTTATTGGTTTCTTCTTCTGCACGACTACGGATATTACATGGGATCTTCTCCTCTGGCTTTGGCTTCTGCTGCTTCCTTCTTACGCTGCAGATATCTCTCCTTCGCGCTCGAAACATCAGCATCTGTCTTCCGACTTTTTGATGCTCGTTCAATTTTCTCTTGTTCCGCTGCTTCTGCCTCTGCTGCCTTGAGCGCTGCCGCCTCGAGCTGCTGCTCCATCATCCGTGTCTGTCGTTCGCGCATGGCCTTTTGTCCTTCAGTCCGTCCTCGGTATGCTGTCTGTTGGACTGGTCTTTGTGCAGTACCCACAGCTGGAGTGCCGTCTGCCTTCCTCTTTGGTGCCACATTCAGACCTGCTGTGAGCAGTTGCCGCTTGTCTGCGACCTGCCCTTCCTCGTTGATCATGATCTTTGCACCGTGCTCATTCAGCTCCTTCGCCATCTGTGCCGCGCTCTTCTCTTGTGGTTCACTATCCACCGGCGTGCCAGCCTTGACCTCGGTTGCAGCCTGTACGACTTCCTGATGCTGCTGCTCTTCCTGCTCCATGACACTTCTGTAAAATCCAGTCATGCCCTTGCCCTGTCTCTTCTTTGACTCTGCTTCCTCCTTCTTCGCTTCTTCTGCCTCCATACGCTTCACCTCCTCCTGCTGCGCCTTGTAAGCTTCCGTCACGAACGCATCCTTGTCTGCAAACTCTTCTCCTTCCTCTTCTCGCTGCTTCTGCAGCAATCGATCCTGAGCACGAAGCTGATCTCGTTTGCGCACTTCTGCAGCTGCAAGGAGGTTTCCCATATACTTTGGCTTGCGCTCTATGGCATCTTGCTTCTCAGCTGCCTTCTTTGCAGCACTCTTTGCATGGAGCGCATCGAATGCTGCGTCGTAATCATAAATCGACGCATCGATCGTCTCGGCTTCTGCTTGTCGCTGCTTGATCGCTCGTAATGTAGAGAGATCTGTTCGATTTGAATCTAAATTGCCTTTGCTTTGTAGTGTCGGTGGCTGCCCAGAAGGCTTCTTATTCGTGACATCCTTGTTTGGCGGTCTTCCTAGGGTGGATTCTGGGTCTGCGGGTATTATTTCATCATCAGAATCATCGCCACCAAATGCAAGATTGCGCTTTGGAGCTACAGGCTTTGGTTGGCCTGGATTTCCTTTCTTCTGTATGTTGAGGCCGAACTTTAGCGACATCTTTGTTGCAGGTAAACAGAGGCGGGTGATCGTCATATCTCATTGTCGGAGTTGATGTCCGATGGCATACCCTGCATGACGAATTCATCATTTACTGATAGATCAATCAGTCCATCGTTATTGTCGCTGAATTCAAACACATGAGAACATAAATCCCACAACCGCGCTATATGGCGCGCGTGCGCAGAAGATGACCAGAGACGAAGAGAAGTACGGATATGTCCATGACTTCGATGATGAAACAAGCACAACACGCCGCTTTCGGTTCAAAGAACACAAAAAGCGGCGATCAGAGGGAGACGATGTAGATGAAAACGGACATCGAAGCCATCGTCGTAAACGACGTAGTACTCGTCGCGATGAGAGCGAACGACATAACAATGACGCGGAAATACATGCGACTTCGCAACCTCAGTCAAAGTCTGCCAATACTACTTCGGCTTCACCTCAATCTGGCGGTCACTCATCACCTTTGCATCACATGGATAGCGATACGGCTTTTCGAGAGTCACTCTTTGATGCAATGGCGGACGAGGAGGGAGCTGACTACTGGTCAAATGTCTATGGACAGCCAATCCATAATTACCCAAACACTTATGTTTCGAAAGAGACTGGTAAGCTTGAACAGATGAATGACGACGAGTACACCGAGTACGTGCGGACGAAGATGTGGGAGAAGACTCATCAACATGTACTTGAGGAGCGAGCAAGACGAGAGGCAGCGGCGAAGAAAGCAAAGGAGGCGAGAGCACAAGCCAAGCAAGACGGCAGTCGCATGGAAAGTGAACATGATGCTTTCAGACGCCGAATGGAGGATAGCCTGCGACGAGGAGAGGAGCGAAGAGCGCAGAAAGGCTGGAAGGAGGCGTGGCAGCGGTATGTTGACCTCTGGGCAAAGCTGCTGGACCGCAAAGAGCGGTCTGACCAGGCATCGAAGCATGACCACCTCATACCGTGGCCGGTGCTTTCTGGAAAATCAAAAGACATTGACGCGCAGCATCTTCATTCTTTCTTCGAGCACTCGCCGGATGAGCAGCTTGCAGGGCGCACTTTGAAGGACTTATTGAAGAAGGAAAGGATACGGTGGCATCCAGATAAAATGCAACAGCGACTTGGGGGGGAACTGGATGCAGATACTTTGAGGTCGATCACAGCAGTGTTCCAGCTGATTGATGACATGCGTATAAACACAGCGTATCAATAGCAGGCAATGAACTTTGCCTATCTTGTCTGGATGACAAGGCAAATAAGTACTCTGGTCGTACACTAGGAGATCTGATCGATCTGCTCAAAGAAATACATGATGACTGCTCACGCGACGTACCCTCCCCTGGTTCGCGGTGACGATTAAACCCTTACTTGAGACATAGCATTATGCCGCGCAGGCGAGCAACAACCCCTGTGACAGGGTAGCTCTGTCAGAGAGCAGCAGACTCGATTACAGCTAAAGTGGCTTGGCTTGGTGGTCAGAAAAGACAGGGCTATTTGAAACACCCCGCCATGCACGGCCTTGCTGAGGAATACGAGTCCGTCATTCCCCATTTACGACGGTCCGGTATCCCTGACGTATGTCACAGAAGACTTGTCACGAAAGTACGGACATTATGGACCACTATGGACAATAGCATACAGAGATCATTGGCATGGTTACAATATGGTACTATGTAGTAGTAGATCAATAAAGCAAGAAATATCAATTTGCTGTGAACTCAATATTACAAAGGAACCGTCGGCCCAAGAAGAACTGCCGAAAAGCTGAACTTTTCGAGATGACAGCCATGGTAAGTAGACCCCCTCGCAATCGCTTGGAAAGCACTGGCTTCCACATTACAAATCACTCCAACAGCACCGCAGGACGGGGCTCACTCTTGGATGCCCCGATACCGGTGAAAGGGTGTGTAACTGTCCTGGAAAATCGCTCACCAGGATTTCACTGTTTTTCGGGCATGTGCATATGGATCAACGTCCCTGCAGAGCGATCCAAGCATGGCAAGCCTGTATCGGATCGCATGGCTGTGATCCAGCGCATGCTTTTGCAAGGCCTCATTGCTTCCGTAAGCCGACCCCGAGCAGTATGCCTGTGGTAAAGTGGCGAAGCAGTAGCTAGAATATACATGACTGCGGGAAACAAGGCACAAGAACAAAGCAGCGGAATGCCAGTAAATGCCATTGTCATGACGGGGTCTTACGGAAGTCTCATGTGACCATGACTCGTCTTTGTCCGTAAGAGTAGAAGTGGGCTATTCACAACTGCAATTTGAACCTGCACCTCATAACAACCTTTGACTACTGTATCTCTCAACCCTCCTCAATCTTCTCCCTTTCTACAACAACCCTCCTGGTCACTACAGTAGTCTTCGAACGCGACAGCACGCTCCCTTTGAGCCTCTGCTCCTACCTAATCTACCTCGTGTTAGCTCAGTCTGCACTTCTCGCCACGCCTGCCGCCTGATCACCACCACCATCATCATCAACATCCCCCTCTGAACGTCGAACAAACTTCGACAAAGCAATCCACCACTGCAGCCACGCTCAGAATACCTTTCCCGACATTTAAAATGTCTTATTTCGATTTATAACCTCTTACTGTCCTCCAGGACAAAGGACATTTCCACTCCAACCTTTCTCGCAGTCGACTTCGTACTGCAACCTTTTCAGATTCAGCCTTCTATAACAGCCGGCTTATTGTCTCTTACATACTTTCGTGACCCTTGATCACATTGCCTGGTTCAACCGCAGATATAATGGCGCACCATCAACATTACGGACAGAGATTCGACTCGAATCACTCTGCAAGCACGATGCACGCCAGACCTTCGACCTCTTCAACCATGCCGTCCATCTCCGAAGGTGAGCATGTGGCCGAAAGTGATGAACCTCCTGATATGGCCCATCAGCAAGAACAAAAACCACTTTTTAGCAAGACTGCTTGCAGACCTGCACCTGCTGCGCGCCGTGAATCCTTGTTGACCAAGGGCTTGCACACCGACTCCGAATCGCAAGATCACGACGACCATGCCACCCAAGCGTCAAAGCTACAACAGTATCCTTCACGCTCCTCTACCTGTAGCACTCAGAGCGGTCACAGTGCCGGCAACTGGACCAGCGATGAAGCGCTTCAGAGCCCAAGCACGATGGCGAGCACACCTACTTCTCCTCGCACGTCAGTCGCTTTGTCATCCCGACAGGCACTACCTCCTAAGATCTCCTTCCAACTCACCAAGCCTAATGGCTCTACTTCCGCCACAGTAACAGTCGATGATTCTGAGAACAAAACCGGCGAGACTAAAGTTGAAGCTGAGCTTGGCCGCAAGAGGTGCATCAGCTTCTTCTGCAAAGGAAGCAAGCCTGAGCCCGCCACTGCTGAGCAGGCCAAGGTCGTTCCAGAACCAGCTTCCACGGAGACTGTCAAGCGGCCTTCCACCATACGATTTGCATGCCCATCTAGCTACTTTCCTAAAGCCGCCGAATCAGCAGAAGAGCATCACCGCGCCTTGAGACGTCATAGTCCTGCACCTCCTACAATGACAAGCTCTCCATCACCATCCACCAAAAGTCAACGACGTGGACATCGCGACTCTGACTCCACAATCAAGCTAGAATCTCCCAGAGAATCTTTCCGTAACCTGCCTGGACTGCGCAGGATCAGCACGTCATCGCAGCCGCCACGAAACGAGGCTACAAGATTTCACGAGTTTGCAAGCTCTGATGAAGAGGTCGAGGACTGGCTACAAGCATCGACATGCTACAAGTCACGCTTGACTGTTGAAGATACTTTGAAGCGCGAGAACGACATTCGCAAGCTTACCGAAGAGGCTGAGGAAGAGGCTCTCGCTGACGAGTTGGACGAGGCAGACAACACTGGCGACGATGATGAGATTGACCCTTTCTCTGATTATGACCTCGAAGATGACGGATTTCAATCTGATATCGAGGCTGGCTTTGCATCGTCGGACGACGAAAGCGACGACGATTCCGATTATGAATGGTGGGCACCAAAAAGATCGACAACTGCTTCGCCTTATGTCCCTCCCAAGTCTTTTAGACGCACGTCTTCGGTTCGCGCTCATGCCGATACCTCTGATGAGGCTCAGTCACCTTCTGGGCACAATGGTCGTCGCGTCAAAGGCAAGAAGACTCTTCCGGTCAACATCAGACCTCAAAGTCCTGAGCTACCTGACAGTACAGACTTTGTATGTGGTACGCTCGACGAGGACAGACCACTTGAAGAAGCCTTTATTGCAAACAGGAAACAGAAGCTTGCTGCAAAGAAGCCCACAAGGCCTCAAGACATCGATCCTAGCTTCCCCACATCGGATCCTGAGTTGGCTCATGATGACTTTGATGAGGAGGACGAGGTATCAGAAGAGGATCAAAAGAAGTCCAAGACTAAGTATGCGCGTAACAAGGAGCACCGCACGCATCGTTCAATCTTCATGCATGGCTTTGAAGATGATGACGAGCCTCGTGGTCGCAAGCAAAGCAATGGCCTACCCAAAGGTTGCATAACCCCACCTCATCGTCGCGCCAAATCGCCAGCACCGCCCACAACGATCAAGCATCGTGCAAAGTCGCCTGCTCCTAAAGCCATGATGAGGTCACCCCCACCACCTCCACGTCTTGTGTCCCCGCCACCTCCAAGCCGTCATGCTTCCAAGGTCAACTCACCATCGCCACGCACACACTCGTTCTTCTACCAAGGAAGTTACGAGCCAACACATACTTCTTCCCTGCCACGGTCGCCAAAGCCGAAGACACGCCGTCGACCTTCAGGAGAGGAAGAGGACGAAGAGGAAGATTCAGGCGAGGAAACCGAGCATGAAAAGCCATATGCTCGTGGTGCAATTGACATCTTGCAAGGCCTGGAACGAAAGCGTCTTAAGCGCCGCGAAAAGCTCTACATGAAGCACTGCAAGAACAAGGAGCACAAGAAGGAGAAACGTCCTCAGCCTGGAAGAGGAGCTGAGCGTATGCGCCAGATCGGTATCGAGTGTGCGATCTACAGAGGCACCAGGGTCTTGTCTGTCTAGAGAAGTAGAGACAGTATGTTGATGTCACGCGACCACGAAACGTCAATATTCTGTTCATTCGCGCTGGCGTTCATCATGCGAAGTCGGCTGCGAAGTGTTCGCAAGCCTCGACGTTTGTTTTATAAGTTCGGATTCCGGGATATATAGTCTGCGCATTCTGCAAATTTGCACTGCTTCCTTCCTGTACCTATGGTATACGTAGTCATAGAAATACAATGGCTAAACAATAAACACTGTACAGATTGCATCTTTAACCTGACTTGAAAACTCGACCCGATCAGCCGTGCTGCTGTCTAATGTGATTGTTGGAGGGGCGGTAGATCATTCGATGGGATTTGTTGTTGTGCCATCCCTGTTTCGCAGTTGCACTAGAATGTGAAACTCCTTGCTGGGCGTGCTGGATCATGGAATCCTCCGATACATTCTCCATCCCTAGCTTTACCGATACGGTAATGCAAAGTCACTGATATGGCTTCTCAACTACTTCTTCCACATCGCAGATCGGAACAAGATCACGATGGAGGACTCGAAGTCCCCCATCTTTGACAACGATGCGTACGACTACACTAAGCTTCCGGACTACGACACAACATTCATAGCCGAGGAGGATCTCGAAGCGTTCGCGCAGGCTCTCGCTGCGCCAGATGTCCCTCTCGATGTTCCTCAAATACCCACCGAGTCCATCTTCTTCACCGCCTTGAATGACTGGGCTCCGCTCTACCAACGTGTACGACGACGGACCAATCCCCTCGGCACAAAGAAGAGTAGAAAGCTCCGACCGACACGGAAGGACGAGACAAGAGAGGGCAACGTCTACAATCTGCTGAAATGGCCTCTGCTATTCGTGGTGCTTGGCTGGCTCATCGTGCTGGGCGCGGCGTACATGCTCACGCGAGCCTACATCTTCGCCTATGAACATTTCGTCACGATACGGGGACACAGGGAGAAGCTAAGGCGGAAGATGAGATCGGCGACGACGTATGAGGCGTGGATCGTGGCTGCAAGGGAGATGGACAGGTACTTGGGGAATAACAAATGGAAGGAGACGGATCAGTATGCGTACTACAACAGTGGGACGATACGCAGAGTGAAAGATGAGCTACGGGCGCTCAGGACTATGCTCGAGGATGAGGACGGGACAGACAAGAAGGATGTTGCGGAAGACCTGCGCCTGCTACTTGAGGCGTCTGTCAAGGACAACTTTGTAGGCGTGGAGAACTCTCGTCTGTACTCCGAGACCTTCTACGGCACCAAGACGATTGTCCAGGAATTTGTGGACGAAGTAGAACTTTCTCTGGAGGCACTTTCGCATACGAAGTTATCCCTAGAAGAGAAAGCAATAACATACAATCATCTCTACCGTAACTATGGCCGCACTGCACTGTGTCTATCAGGAGGTAAGAAGGCATCTTCACAGCCTCTGCAGCGTGCGGTTCAACTAACCGTTCACAAGGAGCCGCATTCGCTTACTACCACTTCGGAGTCTGCAAAGCCCTGCTGGATGCTGACGTGTTTCCAGAGGTCTTGACTGGCACGTCTGGTGGCGCTCTGGTGGCATCACTTCTGGCCACACGCACGAATGCAGAGTTGAAGAACCTACTGACTCCGGCCCTCGCTTACAAGATCACCGCATGTTCAGAAGGCATCACGACCTGGTTTCCCCGCTGGTACCGCACAGGCGCTCGCTTCGACTCGGTAGACTGGGGAAGAGGTTGCAGCTGGTTCTGTAGAGGCAGTCTTACCTTTCGCGAAGCCTATGAACGCACTGGGCGGATCTTGAATGTGACTTGTATTCCATCTGATCCTCATTCGCCGACGGTCCTTGCAAACTATCTCACAGCTCCTGACTGTATCATCTGGTCAGCAGTGCTGGCCTCTGCTGCTGTCCCGGGCATCCTGAACCCAGTCGTACTCATGAAGAAGAACCGCGTCACTGGGAAGCTGGAGCCGTACAGCTTTGGCGCTAAGTGGAAGTATGGGAGTCTTCGCACTGACGTGCCTCTCAAGGCACTGAATACGCATTTCAACGTCAATTTCAGCATAGGTAATTTACTATCCTTCAGTTTGTAAAGAGCGTACTGATTGACTGATCCTCCAACCACACAGTCAGCCAAATGAACCCCCACATCAACCTCTTCTTCTTCTCCTCGCGTGGCACAGTCGGCCGTCCCGTAACGCACCGCCGCGGTCGCGGCTGGCGCGGCGGCTTCCTCGGCTTGTCGGCCAAGACTGGAGCGAGATCTGGCTGCAGCGGTTCAGCGGCACGGTGACAATA
>Ga0268246_10000240_pt1 | contig 30063 bp, 20 predicted proteins | sample AgamicOrSfe_FD_200242 | JGI IMG/M metagenome (GOLD analysis project Ga0268246, IMG submission 200242) | Agave microbial communities from Guanajuato, Mexico - Or.Sf.e (v2) (version 2) | ecosystem: Host-associated > Plants > Phyllosphere > Phylloplane/Leaf | place: Guanajuato, Mexico | collected...
CCCCACCCTCACTCATCACCGCCCCCTCAATCTCCTCCAACGCCACATCAACCCTCCACATCTCACTTCCCCTCGCTCCATACCAACCCCCTCCTCCCGCAGCTCCACCCCCAGTCCCAGTCGGGACGAGCAATTCCCGCTCAACAAGGACATCCCACCCCTCTCGTGCGACCTCTCGACCCCAGACGCGACCGCCGAGTCCAGCGCCTGATGTTGCAGCGGCGCCGGCGATGCGGGCGCGTTGGGCGATGGAGAGGTACTCGGCGTAGGCCATGTTGAAGTTTGTGAGCGGGGTATCGAGGATGATGGAGAGGCGGGCGGCGGCGATGAGGAGGATGAGGGGGAGTGTGGGAAGGGTGTGGAGGTGCGTGAGGTGGGAGTCGGGACCTGAGAGTGGGTAGGGCAGGGCTGAGTGCGGGGCTGCGGCTGTCAAGGCAAGGGATGGTGATGGGATGTGAAGGGTGGATATCGGGAGGAGGAAGGATGAGAATGCTGACGGTATCGATTTGGTGGTCCGGTATATGTTTGTCAGATAAGTGGTTGTGGCGGGTGCGCTCAGCATGGCTTCGATGGCAGCATTCCATGAAGATAGCGAGTCCATGTAGTTGGTCTTCTTCGCACTCGCAGGCGATTTATGCCGCGTCGGCGTTGCGGTCTTACTGCTCAACTTTGCAAGTTTCGCTCGCTCGTCAAAGTCAAGCTCTTCATACTCGATCCGCAGCGACGCTTTGCAGATACTGAGAAACGCTGGCAGATTCTTTGCAAAGCTCAGGTGGACATAGCGATGGCTGAAGCGACTCTTGACTCGTTTCTCCAGCATCTCTGCTGCATCAACACGAGTCGTTAGGCCAAGTACTGCTATTGGTGCTTTCCGAGCCTGGGCTATGTCGAAGAGGTTGTAGAGAAGCGTCTGCCGTGGATGTGTGGTGAAGAGATCGAATTCGTCCATGATGAAGATGACCGACTTGGCTATCTCGGTGTCAAGCCCGTCACTGCCGTCGGCTTGAGATCCCTGTTCTGTGGAGTGTGAAAGTAACGCAAGCAGCGTGGCTAGCGTGTCTGCATAGTTCTTGACTTGTCCTGTTTCTTCCTCCTCAATACCCATCTCGCGTCCCAGCTGCCGCCAGATTTCACGGAGGGCCAATTTATCGTCTGTATGCACGAAACCATTCAGCCTGATGACATGAAACTGTCCTTCATGCGAGCGTGATAGATCTCGCAGGATACTGTTCACCATCGTGGTCTTGCCCGTGCCACGAGCACCGATGAGGAGCATGGAGTTACCTTCCCCTGCAACCACGGTCTGCTCCAGGAGATGATGCACCTTCTTGTGTTCGTCTGCAAGGTCAACGAGCTGCATTTGTCGGCGTCCCGTCAGCTTGCCGAGGACAATAGTTTTTGAGAAAGCAATATCTGGAGAGTCCTCCTCTTGGTCAGGTAATGAGTAGTCTTCGAGTATTGCGTGTGGTATCTCTATTGCCATTGTCGTGTCAAGCTCCGAAAGGTGATCTATCTCCATTGGCTCATTGGTTTCATCTTCCTGTGCATCGAGCTCCATCTCGTCCACTTCAGCTATCGGAGCTGCCATACATAGCGGATCCTCCTCTACCTCCACTTCAGGTGTCTCCTCAATCACAAGTGTACTTTTCCACCGGTGTGCCTGACTACTTCTTGTAGGTGATCGTGATGCAGTTCTTGGTTTCTCATCGGCTACATCAAAACGTAGCCGTCGCCGTGTCGTGGATACTGGCGACTTGACTGTCTCCTCGACTATGTGCTCAGGAACTGGTGTGCCCCTCGCGATGGAAACTGGTGTATCCCTTGCTACAGATACACGAGGTGTGCTCTTTCTGACTTCTGGAGAGTAGCGGCGTGGCGCTCGGCGCTGTCGTCCGCTCGATCTTGCATTGCTCTTGCTAATAGATAATGAGACTTCCTCCGGCACTACCTCCTCTTCTTTGATCTGTTCATCCTGCTTCTGCTGTTTTGGTGTTCGCCGGGGCGTTACGACAGGCTGTCGCTTCTGTCCACTTCTTGTTGTGGTGGGCTGGTCACCAAGCTCATCATTTGCCTCCGCTGACAGTACTGACTGAGCATGATCATGTATATCGCCATTCTCCTGCTTCTTCCTCGAAGCAGGTGTTGCGCCTAAGCTCTTACGGGCGCTTCGAGTCTGCCTTGGCGTATCGAGTTCGATGTCAGCGCTTTCCTCGTGGATCGTCTTTCGTCGCTTGGTCGCTCGCGGTGACTCGAACATGGGAGAAGCCTACGAGTTGAAGTGTATTTGCATCATGAAACATACATGTAACTCGAGGCTCCGTGAATACCCGGCTGACACGAGTCGCGCGCGTATCTTGTCCGAATTAGGAATCGACGATGAAGATCAAACGAGGTCTAATTATCCTGAAACACCAATACATCACTACAATCCCGAATACGTTCGTGAATGCTGACAGCAGCTCGACATGCAAGCGTGCACGTCAGGAGCCTCACTCAGCCACTATGGCGTCGCCACTTGCTGACACTCGCGATCGAGAGCTCATGCGATGACACATCAGTGGCGATACTTGAAAAAGACCAAAATGCCTGTGCTAAGCTTCACTGTCACGAGAAGGTAACATCGGACAATCTCGCCTACAAAGGCGTACATCCGATCGTGGCCCTCGAGTCACACGAGCAGAATCTCGCCACGTTAGTCAATGATGCTCTGCAAAGCCTGCCCTTTCAGGACACCCCGGCACCCAGTGGAAGCACAGTACACGTACGAGGAGATGTTCGCCAAAAGCCAGACTTTGTCACAGTCACACGAGGGCCTGGCATGCGAAGCAACCTCTCGACCGGTCTGAACACTGCCAAAGGTCTAGCTGTGGCATGGCAAGTCCCTCTTGTCGCTGTGAACCATATGCAGGCACATGCTCTCACACCACGCCTTGTTCATGCTCTGAATTCAGCCGAACCCGCACCATCTAAGCCAGCATTTCCATTCCTCTCCCTGCTTGTCTCGGGAGGCCATACCATGCTCATTCGCTCGCAGTCACTGACCGAGCATCCCACGCTGGCCAGCACAGTCGACATCGCCATCGGGGACTGCATTGACAAGATCGCACGGCACGTCCTTCCACAAGAGGTGCTCGATACGTCAAAGAGCACAATGTACGGTCCCATCCTCGAGCAGTTCGCCTTTCCCAGTGGAGCTGCCGACTACAAGTATACCCCACCAGGCTCACGACAGGAAGAGATCATGCCACGGACGAGCGAATATGGCTGGAGCATCACGGCGCCCTTTGCCGAGTCTCGCGCTTTGAAGTACAGCTTCGTCGGTATTGACAGCACTGTAAGACGCATTGTGGAGACAGCGAAGCAGCCCATGATAATTGATGAGCGCCGCGCCCTCGCAAAGGTTGCAATGCAAGTCGCATTCGAGCATCTCGCATCCCGCGTGGTTCTGGCTCTGCAACAGATATCTCCCACTTCCGTTAGACACACAGCCAACAGTTCCATCAACACCCTCGTCATCAGCGGCGGCGTCGCAGCAAATGCCTTCCTGCGCCATCTCCTCCGTGCCTTCCTTGACGTGCGAGGATATTCTCGCATTGAGCTTGTGTTCCCACCTCTCGATCTCTGCACGGACAATGCTGCCATGATTGCCTGGACGGGCATGGAGATGTTTGAGGCGGGCTATGAGAGTGAGCTTGGGTGTCAGGCGCTGAGGAAGTGGAGTTTAGATCCTAATGCTGCTGATGGTGGGATCCTTGGTGTGCCGGGGTGGCGGAAGCGTGGCTGAGAGATTGAGATTACTTGGTTTCAAGGTGGAAAGATCGAAAGCTTCGTCTCGTCAATGTCAGGAACGCTATCCCAGCGGGTTGCCGTGCTGCCGAGTAGCGTCGTCGCTATAGTCTGCCCACGCGTAACAGTTTGATGGTTGCAGCCGAATAGCTAGCTGTTCCCTTGTGTCCAGTATGGCGCCGTGCTGGAAAGACATTGCATACCATGGATTGGACGACGACGAGCAAAGGGTATCTGGCAGGGTGGTCGAGCATGACTGAATACAGTACCGGAAGACAACTCTCGGTAGACGCAAGGTAGTTGAATACGAATAGACCATCGGCACTCTCCATGCATTTTGAGGCTTGAGTTTAGATTTCAAACATCGCACCTTCTTGCTACTAGCCTAGTCGTAGATTGAATTAATATCCTATACTTTTCTAGCTCGTAATCTGTCTGGCACTCTTCACGACTTCTAGGCTTAGGTTAACTTATTTAGAATTATACCTTCTTGCTTCTGTTCTAGTCGTGGATAGGAAGACTATATCATACTTTTATAGCTCGTAGTGTCTTCGGCACTCTCCATGACTTTTTAGTTTCAAGGTAGGATTGTAGGATCATACTCGTCTTGGTGTTAAGCTAGTGTTAAAGACGATATAGAAGGCAGTGCTTTACCGCTTTCAATGTCCTCGACACTCTTCAGACCTTTGAACCCTTAAACTAAGTTCTCAGATTTCATCTTCCCCAGCTGATGACCTATGTACGGATACGATTAATCTCATGGTGCTCTTGTAGCTTGTCATTTCTGCGGCACTCATCAGGTCTTTTCAGTCTCTTGTTAAGTCATCGTGTCGAATTCAGGTCAACGAGTAAGTACACTAGAGAAGCAGCTGTTTCTACAAGTATTCCTTACACTAGACGGCCAAGGACCCCCGATAGCATGACCAATCATACCATGCCACTCTACAGAGACTACGCCCCCATGCCCATGTTGCTCCAGTCCACACCCCTATGCCACCCCAGCCCCTCTTTTATCCGCCTACAACACACACCTCCCCGGCTCAATCTCCAAAACCGTCTTCACCCTCTCCAAATACGTCCTCACCCTCTTCTCCTCCCCCTTCCTCGCCGCCACACTAAACACATTCGTCGCCCCCGCGGCACCAACACCACCACCCACCACTCCCATCGTCCCAGCCGGCAACGCCGTCCTCATCGCCCCCGTCTTCTTCGTGCTCTTCCCAGCCAACACATCAATGATATCGACACCCCTAGACGCCCGACCCGCAGCAGCAAGACCAAGCCCAGCAGCAACGCCTGCAGGAGGAAGTGCCGTAATTTGCGGGATGTAATGGCCGCGACTGACGGAGTGCCCGGGGACTTTGTCGAGGCCAAGAACGGCGTTGAATAGAGCGTCGGAGGATAGGGCGTCGCTCTTTGCGCGTGGTAGCTCTTCATTGGCGAGTTCGGAGGCGCGTGCGATGAATGTGGAGAGTGGCAGCGTCAGGCCAAGAGAGTCCTGAATACGTTTCTGTGTCGCGAAAACTGCGGCGAGAGAGATTGACACTGCGATCTCAGTTGGTAGTTCTTCCACCGGTGCCGGCGCTGCAGCAGCCGGTGTCTTTGCAGCGGCGGTCTTGTGCGGGTTCGGTGTCGCGATCTTGATGTTGGAGAGGTCGAGGTGGCCTAGCTTGGCGAGACGGGCGGATTGGTTGGCGGAGTAGTCTTTGGCGATGCGGCCGAGGTAGGCGAGGACGTCGCCTTTGAGGAGACGCCCTGAGGGGCCAGAGGCGGGGATTTTGGCGACGTCGGAGGCGGAGATGTTGGAGATGGAGAGGAGTTGGGAGACGGAGGGGTAGAGGGGGTATTTCTTGTTAGAGGAGGACTGGGAAGGTGGGGATGATGGTTTTGATGCAGAGGAGGAAGAAGCAGAGCTACTCGATGCTGGATTCGAGGTGGTGCCTGGTGTGGCTTGTTCGTCTTTTGGTAGGTCTTGGGCGGTGGTTGATTCTGGCTTTGGTGGTGCTGGTGCGGAGGAGGAGGAGGAATATTTGTCTGCGGGCATTTCGAGGGAGGAGATGTCGTCGTCGGGTTCTGCTAGGACTGCTATTCTGGCGCCGACTTGGATGCCTTTTGCGCCGTCTTGCTCCTAAGATTATGTCTTAGTCTGGTGTACCATTGGTGTCAAGGAACTCAATCGTACGATAATCTTAGCAAGTATACCATCATCCTGTGCCTCAACATCCATCGTTGCTTTGTCTGTCTCGATCTCCAGTATCACGTCTCCGGCGGAGAACTTGTCACCTGTGCGCCAGGTCAACTTCAGATCATGATGTGTTGTTCGTTTCCCATACCCTCTTTCAGCTTCCAGCTCGCGATGTTCCCCTCGGTCATCGTCGGCGATAGTGAGGGCATCGGGAAGTTCGAGGCAGCCCATTGTGAAGGCGTGCTGCTGAAGCCTGGTTGTACTATTAGCGATTGTCCTGAGGTGGAGGAAGACTTGCGGACATCTTGAAGCTGCTGGTGTCTGCTTGCGCACTGATCGAGCTGAGAGCCGGCACACCTGAGCGAGTGAAGACATGGCGCGGACCTATACAAGTAGTATTGCAGAAATGGAAGTAGCAAACAACAAAGTCGCGGCAGCAAGCATGTCGATCAGGACTTTGTTGGCTCGGAGTTCGAGGTCGGATCGGGATGTGCCGGGCGCCAAGGCCGGCGTTCAGTCGAGCATTATTACCACATCTTTCACTTCTTCAGCATGCAGCTGTTAAGGACATCTCACGAAGCATAGAGCAGTGACACAGCTTGGTGGATCGGCAAATGGCAATCTTTGCTATCTAATATGGTCTAAAATTGTTGCCCCTCTTCAGCTCCTCCTTCAATGAGTCCTGCTGACTAGGCAATGGCGCTCTTCTCCTTCCACCCCTCGGGTCTGGCGTAGCACCATTCATTGCTTGAGGATCAGCAAAAGGTGGCGGCACAGGCATCCCTGGATAACCTGGAGGCAACATTCCGGGTGGCGGCATGCTTCCAGGTGGAGGTATTGGCATTCCATTCATAGTGTAGCCAGGAGGCGGAGGAGGAAAACCAGGCATTGGTGGTGGTACACCTTGTGCAGCAAACATTGCAGCCAAGTCTTGAGGGATCATTCCTGGTGGAGGTGGAGCGCCACTCATGCCTGGTAGCATATTGATCTGTGCACCACCAGTTGAGGTACCATCACCCATACCAGGTATCGCTGATATTCCTGGCAGCAGACCCGGCAAGCCAGGTCTCTGCGCTGGCATTTTCTGATCGACCAAACCATCCTCTTCGTCCTCCTCTTCTTGGTCATCTTCATCACGATTGTGTTGACGTTTCCGGCTAGGATTCCACGAGCCCTGCGCTTCAGCAGCAGCATCGCCAATGTGGTATCGATCATTGAAGCATTCCGTTTCTCCAGGTCGAGCACGAGTCCAGAAACGTGTGATCCTGTCATTTGAGCCAGACGCAAGAATGTGGCCAACTGGATGCCAATCAAGAGCCCAGATAGCTGATTCGTGTGCGTGTGGAACTCTGTGGGCAGGAAAGATGGTTTGTGCTGGTGCGTTCCCAATGTCTCGACTATCGTAGGGTGAGACTGTAGCTGCTGTACCGTCTGGCTGATTAGGTTCATCAAGAAGGTAGTGATGTAGAACACCATCAGCGCCACCAGTCGATAGCAGTGAGCTGTGTATTGGATGCCATGTCAGAGTCATAATATCACGCTCGTGTCCCTTGAGTAGTAGCACATCTCGCATCATCCGTAGGTCGAAGATTCTCGCTGTTTGGTCTTTCGCGCATGTAGCCAATAATTGACCTTTTATGGGCTCAAAAGACGTCTTGGATATCATATTCTTGTGGCCGTGTAATGTAGTTAGACATCGTCCTGTTCTCGGGTCCCAAAGCTTGACTTGGTGATCTTTTGAGCCAGAAACAAGTAGGCCTTTTTGTGGATGCCAGTCCACTGTCTTCGCATCCCAGCCGTGGCCAGTGAGGGTCGATTCTTCACTTCCTCGGGAGAAATCCCATATCTTCAATGTTGCATCATCTGATGCTGTGACGAATTTCGAATCTGTAGGTGCAAATGCGAGGTCACGGATTGGCGCTTCGTGTCCTTGTATTGCTTTGACGTTGTTAAAATTTGGCTGCCAGTACTTGATCACACCGTCTTGATCTGCTGAGACGAGCCAATCGTCGCTATGAGACCAGACTGCAGCACGGATAGCCGACTCGTGTGCCTGGAGTACATTAGCTGGGTGCTGGTCACCGAAGGCTGTGTTGACACAACTTACCGACATGATTGTCTCGAAGTTGAAGCTCATTCCATTCCACAATGTGAACTCGCCACTACTCGAACCAGTGAGTAATCGTCTTCCTTCTGGCGTCCACCTGACGACATTGACGGGGTGCTTGATCTTGTTTAAAGATGAGTGAATGTGTTTCGATGGGATTGAGTCGGCTGGATTCGTGATGCGCGCAGCTGGTGGAAGCATCTGATAAGGTTAGCACAACAGCAGCAAGATCAGCATGCGCGAGCCTACATCTACAATATAGCTCGCACTAGGCCGTTCCTGTTCCATACGAGTTCGACCACGTTTGCGATTTAGTAGCCACTGAACCATTGTCGAGTTATAATCGGTGGTCGGTCCTATAAATATTCGTGTTAGCACCGTCTTCTCGAGAATCAAGCATACAGGAGAACACTAGCGGGTTAGAATATTGATTCCATCTGAGTTGTGCCCATCGACCTGATGACGCGCTTGTTGACCTCTACTATGATAGAGGTGAAGGGGCATTCCATTGATACCATGCTTCGTGGGCGATGACATGTTCGCTCAGGACACGATGGCAGTCTGGGTCACAATAAGGCTGTCCGGAGTGTCCGCAGGCAAGATTTGTGTTGTGATGTGTTGGAAGTCTGACTGGTCTGGGCTGTCTGAATCGCAGGTTCTGAAACGAGCAGGGCAAGCACGACGGAGAACTACACCAAGAGATCTCGAGGTAACAAAATGCCATTCACCTACTTCGTGGTCTACCAATCTGAATGTGATACCTCCCGGCCCCTGCAATACCCTCATAATTGGAGATATAACGATGCTCCCCCTCGGTCGCCATGATGGCGCGTTGTTGTTAGGTTTCACTCCAAGAGACGCGGTGGATCAGTTTGGAGTTTCCAGACGTCACAAGGCTCCGTGATGAGCTGCTACCTGGCTCGTGCTGCTGCTCTAGATCTCAACTGTTGGCGTAAGTGTTGTGAAGTGTTTTAGTAATGTTTGGGAGTGACTGAATCGGCGACGTGCATTCGGGGACGGGATCTGCGCAAGTCACGTGCGCGAAACCTTCCCGTCCAAATCAATGAGCTGCATGGGACAGTAAGGTAGAGGGCATGCTTGATACTGCAACTCATGTCTAAACATGAAGCTACTGTTTGATGACTAGATACAATGCTACAGTCATGTCAATCCGCCGCATCCTGGACTCCAACTCTCCCCAATCTTATGTTCTGTTGCCTGTTCCTCCTCGGCTCGCCGCAATTTCATTGTCATCACGTCGTGCGATCATGAGTGACCCCAATATTCTGTCATCCACCAGGCCGGCACACTATCTCTTCGAGACTCGAGTTGAGCGCTATGAGGAAATGCGTTCTACTGCCTGTGGAGCCTTTCTGAGTCTACTCAATGAATCGGCCATCGAGTTTGACGTGTGACTGTCTTATACGCAACTTGTTGCAGATAGGTTGAGCTACTGAAGCTTCTCACACGAGACTCGCAATTGGGTGTCGGGATGTTTCAAGCACGTCGACCGAAGAAGCTTTCCAGAAACCACGTCTCTGGATATCTTTGCTTGCTTGTGCCACTTGGGTGTTTGTCTGGGCAAGCTCTAATGCTGCAAATCGCCGGGCAACATCAAGCGCGACCCGCTAACTGGCTCTACTGACTCCAAGCAGTGTCTGCACAGTCTGACGCTGCTCCAGCGTGAGACGTTCTAGTACATCTTCGAGTTCGTTCAAAGCCGTGAAGTCCACAACGCTCTCCAACCATGCGACGTATTCGCGTAGGAGTCCAGTCAGCGATGAGGCTGTTCTTTTGTTGACCGTGGCAGTAGAGATCTCAGCTTGCTCCCGCGCTGCGGCTGAAGTCTGAGACACCACGGGTGCATACTTCTTCTGCTTCTCAAGATCAGGCTTTTGCATTGAGGCACCGTTCAGTGTGTTCCGCCGGTTATCAGCTTTCTCTTCGCGATTGACTTTGTCCTCGGCCGAATGTATTTAATTCCTCCTCGGATTTCCTGTCGATAAGGTTCTGCCTCCTTACCCGAAGGATATCGCGGGTTTTGTTCTTTGAAACCGCCTTGTACTCAGCAATGGCCACTTGCTGGTCTAATATGGCTTTGCAAGTCTCATACTCGGTCTTCTGCACTCTGTCACCATTTGTTGGCGCACTTTTCATCGATACAAATTCGTAGCACCATTCGGACGCGGTACAGTTCGCTCGGACATCCCGACCAATGCGAATCCAGGAGGACCCTAGATTGTGCGAGTGTACCACTTCGCGTCTCATCCTCATCGAGGCAAATTTGGATGGAGAGCTGGTCGAAAATTGCGGCGCTTGTTGTCATATTGTCGAGAGGTTCAATGTGGTATTCGTACTGTCCTCGGGTCTGAAGATGAGCGGGAGTTGATGACATGAGGTAGTATGTGATGAATCAATTAGAAGACAGACACCGCGGCGCTGACACACATCCGTCGATCAGACTGTGCGGGATGACCACCGAATTCCGAGTCAGTTGGCACGCGTTCATTTGTTTCAGATATTTCGAAACTTCCCTGATCACCACGTCACTTCAAACAGTACAACGCGCGAGACATCAAACAAGCGCATCACATCACCATCAAACCTTTCAGCAATGCAGGCTCCAAACCTTTTCACGTCCAATCTCGCAAGGTTCCTGAAGTTCAGATACGATATGGTGCGTTACTTGGAGGAGATTCAGGCCTTTGCAACGACTAATCGTTCCCAGGCCATCGAGCATTTCGAGCGCAAAGAGTACAATGCCGCAAAAGAGATCTTTGTTGAGCTTACCCAGGACGCTATGACGCCTGTCATATGGAAGGCATACTCATACTACATGCTCGCTGCATTTGAACCAACATCCATGGCCAACATCAATCTCAATCACGCACGAAGAGTCGGCGCACAGCTTCAAGACGAGGCAACTCGCATCACCTTCTTCGAAGAAATAGTACGTGTAGCATTACCTCTATCTTCAGACATGACTGACACGCATCAGGCAGCATGCCAAGTCAGGATTGATACGGCGAAGGCAGCGAAGGAAGCCGAACGTGTCGTAGATGCATCAATGACCCCGGCTCAACCTCTTCAGGACTCTCCTCAGTAGCATTGAACCCTCAAGACACTTTCTCCAATACTGTATTCTAGACGCTGCTTCTACAGTATCCCTATAGCATGAAGCCAAGCTTGTTAGCCCCAGCTGGTTCGTTCAGGAGGAGGCACACATCGAAGCGAATTGAGGATGAAGACACGATGGAGCAGCTCTGCACAGATTACACCACGGGACATGCTAAGACCAGTCACGGAGTGGTAATAATTGTGTATCTGAGCAAGAGCTACATAAGGTGACCCTAGCACTCTCACTTGTGTACTATGCAATGTTTGTCCTGTAATCACGAGCACGCTTGTTGGAGAGAGAGCCGCTGTGTCCTGCGTGTCCTAAGGACATGGTGTCCAGAGTGATACGTCGTGAGAGTGAGTCCGGCTTGAGAGCCACCCACTACAAAACCTGACGTTGCTGATGCTTGTCCACTGGAACTGGGAGCGACACCTTCGACTCAGTTGTCGTAATCTTACTCTCATGTCGCTATCTCAGGTCAGCGATCTTGACCCTTTTGTAGGTCGAGTGATGCAATCACGTCGCAAGCTCTTCCCTCATGTGTGCTTCTCGATAGCTATGAGGTTATATTCGCACCACAGCGCAATTTGCGACGTCTGTTACTGATGAAACAAATGGAGCGTCATGCAGGGGTAGTGGAGGTAAGTGTAAATAGATCGGCATGACGCTCAATGTCCCGCAGATGTAAGCCAATTAATAGCTCATTTGCTACTGTTCTTGTAATAGCGCTTACGCAAGATAAAAGCTAATGAGTCAGAGCTATGGGCCACGCGAGCGCAACCAGGGTCCAGAAATTTTTTCCAGGCCGTACATAACCATCACTGATCCCCCGGCGTTTCTTCTCTCTTTTCTTTTCCTCTCTAACCAAGTGCAAGGGTAAGCCATCACACCAAAGTCCTTTTGATTAGCTCTTGCTAATGTCTTTATAGGCATTAAGATTGAAAGTGAAGGTTTACCTGATTCATCTTTTTTGCTAGTTGAAAACTACAACTAATGACTGCTCTCATTGGCCCTGGGGTCGGTGAGGAATTTTTGAACCATTACATTTTTCATTGCTTGTGCATGTCTGAGGACGTGTCGGTGAGGAAGAAGAAGAATTCGAAGTCGCATGTCGGTCCTGATATTGCTGTCTCTTTGAGGTGTTGTCATGTCTTCACCCTACTCGAGGCTTATTGTATCCAACTCTGATAGGTAGCTTGTCATATTGCTGGTCTCCCGCACCAGATTCTAGGGAGTTGTTGTCGGTGGATGCTTCTCTTTAGGTCTTTGACGTGCTGGATCACGCTGTTGTCATGTTATCATGTTGTCATCATCATTTATGTACAAGCTCATTCATCAAGGCGGCTCTTGGACTGCTTCATATGCATCGTTGCTTCATGTGTCTAACGTACGAACGAGCCTCGTCCCATTCGCACCCTGCACACCCTTGCCCAGCTGCCCAACCACCACCGTCGCCTCACGCACAGCCTTCGCAATTGTCCCACGCACAGCTCCCTCTTCCAATACCAGCAGCCCTCCAATAGTACAACCACCAGGCGTCGTCACTTTGTCCCTTAGGATAGCTGGATGCTCCCCAGCCAACACCAGCCCCGTCGTCCCTCTCATTGTCTGCGCGGCCATCTGCTGAGCTTGATCTCGCGGTAGTCCCATTGACACAGCACCAGCGATCAACGACTCCATCACCAACGCCATGAACGCAGGTCCCGAGCCACAGAGTGCCGTGCTGACGTCCATTAAGTTCGGCGCAACCATTTGGACGCGTCCTATTCGCTCAAAGATCCATTGTACTAGTGCTGTCTGCTCCGCTGCCATGGGTGGTGATGGATTCGCAATCACTGTCATAGATTCTCTTACTGCAGATGCCGTGTTCGGCAGCGCGATCACCATCCTACATCTTCCCTCCTCTTCTGGCGTCTTCTCTGACACCGATCCATAAACGAACTCTTCAAGTTGACGTGCAGTGACTCCAGCAAGAATACTGATCAGCATCTTGCCAGCAAGAGCATCTTTCATGCCTTCTGCTCCAAGTATGTCCTTGAACATGTACGGCTTGCAACCTAGTAATACCACATCTGCCTGCTTTACAGCTTCTAGATTGTCTTGTAATGTTGTGACATCGCTCTTGTACTGTGCTACCGCTGCCTCGATTCGCTTGAGTGATTCGGGGCGTCTGGCTGTAGCTATGAAGCGGTTGGGAAGCTTGGGCGGCTGTGCTTCAGACGAGGATGTATTCGAGGAGCTTGACGATTCATCGGACTGGTTGGTTAATGATGCGAGGATGCCGGTGAGGATGGCTGTGTTGAGTGTTCCTACATAGATTTGGTCAGACAAGGTGTATCATGCGCGAAATGCCGAAGTGCTCACCACACGCCAGGAAGGTCATGGTCAAGCCATCATGGCTACCACTTTTGCGTTCACCAGACGAGCTCATGATTGAGTGTGCAGAACTGTTATGTTGAGTAGCAGGTCTGAAGACTTCAAGAGAAGGCGATCAAGGAAAGGGTATTGGTACGTGTAATGAGGGAAAGTCGCAGTTTGAGGTTCGTTCCAGATTTGAGCTTCAACTTGTTCCAAAACTGGTCGCGTGAACAACATCAAACTCCGCATCTGCACTTTTCTTCCACAAATTGCCTTCTTATTCTCCCATTCCACCCTGATCGATTCTTTCCCTCTACTCAGTCGTGCTTGATATCATAGTGACGCAAAAGTAAGACTTCAGCATGGCGGATCCTTTCGAGGTCAGAATGAGGTTCACGGCTCAGCTTCAGCATCTGAATGCTTCTGTCAACTCAGCGCAAAAGGCAGCACTGTACGCCGTACGGCACCAAGACATGGACGAGGATTTGCACTCGTGTATACTTGAGCAGTTGGGACAAGTAAGTGGCTTCTCAGAGGTTGCTGAACCACGTACTGACGACAGGCAGAACAGCATGAACAACAGAGCAAACATAATGTTCTTCATCGAGCAACTATGTGATGTGGCGCAACGAGAGAACCGTCTTGACTTCATTAGAATGATTCAGCGGGATATATTGAGTATCATTGACCTGGCAGCACCGACTGATGGGTCTGGTGCAGCAAACGTCAAAGTAGTCCGGAGAGTACGATTTCTAACTCACCCTGGCCACCGGGCAAGCTCAGTCTGACCACTTTGCAGGTACTTGGCGGTCTTCAGGAGAAGAAAGTCCTCTCACCAGAAACAGTTGTCGAATTGGAAGACTGCCTGAAAGACCGAGATACCAACTCCGCTCATCCAACATCATCTCCTGTCACAGGGCGAGATTCAAGTAAACAGCAAACGCCAAGTATGCAAAGGTCGAACGGAGCACGACTCGACAAGCGTCAGATCGAGCAGCGTATTGAGGAAGACCGAGAACGACACAAACGTTTACGTGAAAGCATATGGGCTGTGAACTCGGAAGAGAATAAAGAGTTCGAGCGTTTGTGGGAAGACACAAGTGACATTGGAGAGGATGACTTTATCAATGCGGAGGAAGACGCATATGAAAGGCAGCGGGCAGTACGAGAGCTGGACTACTCACTACCACCTGTCGTGCCATTGGTGGCGAAATGAGGAACATATCATGAAGCGTAGTAGCAAAGGCATAGCGAAGGCGTTGGTCTGTTTCCTATATCAAGATACCCCATTGTACGAACTTCCCATTCTCGCATGGATGACCCCATGCATATTCTATCATACACGTCCACCCACCAAACTCGAAGTGCCAGAGAAGTGGCGGAGCGGGACGAGGAACCAAAGCCTAACATGACCACACTCCGTGAATATGCTGAATAGATTCTCTCGTTCCCCAATGCTCCTTCATGAAGTCTTTTCTTTCCCCCTTTCCCTACGCTTTCTACTCCATGACAACCACAGCACCTAGTGCCTTCATTGCGTCCACGATCTTCTGGGCGTCCTCCTTCGGAATTGACTGTACAAGTATCAGCACACGACCCTTCCGCAGACAGGATACAATTACTCACCTCCTTCATCATCTTCGGTGCACTCTCCACAAACTTCTTGCTGTCTACCAGCGACAGACCCAACAACGACTTAATCTCCTTGATAACCTTAGGCTTCGCTGTTGCATCAAATGATGCCAGCTTGATGTTGAACAGCGTCTTCTCCTCCTGCTTTGGTGCCGCCTCTTCCTCTTCCACTGGCGCCGCAACAGCCGCCGGCGCTCCTCCTCCACCACCTGAGAACCCGCCCATTGGCATATCGGGGATATTGAGTCGTGACTTTAATGTTGCAACAAGGTCTGCGGTTTCGAGGAGGGTCAATTGGCTGATCTGATCAACGATGCCGGAGATCTTGGTGTTGGCTGCGCCGGCGTCGGAGGACTGCCATCTTCGCTGGGCGGTATATGCTATTCTCGGGGAGGACTTGATGGTAGATGTGGAGGCGATGCGGCAGGCGTAGGCGCACGACCGGTAGGTGAGACTCGAAATTGGCGACATGATGTGTGACTGTGTGTTTGCCTCTCAATTATCGAGTCGGACCAGGCAAGACTGTCGAAGATCGAGATTGAAGTAGTGACTAGAAAGCTAAGGTAGTGTATCCCTGCTGCTGCAAAATGCAAAAGTCGTGTCACGTGACAGTCTGGAGGATCGACAAGATTTCTAAAAACTTTCTACAGTCTGAAACAACAACCTTTATTACGACCAGGACTCGGAAAGCATGATGGATTGCTCTCGAGAGGTCGCAGTTCTGCTTGGCCGGGCAGCGACGCTTCCGCCCGAGCTGCGACAACATATTGAACAGGCTTGCCATACCCGCAACAATGTGGACTTTCTCAATGCATTATCTGGAGCGGCAATCATACCCAGCTTGACTACGACCATTTTCACAAGTGTTGAGTGCCTAGCAGTTGAAGTCTGCGCAAGATGGACATCTGCAATGCCATTACTCAGTCTCCCTGCGTTTGGCCGCATCGTTGCCAGCTTGCCATACCTCTCAGAAGTTGTACAAGCGGTATTAGCCTCGATCATGTCAAAAGAGAAACAGCAAGATATAGTCGAAAGTATCGAACAGCAAATAATGGATACAACAGGACGGGGCTTGCAGGAGTTGCTTCTCGGACTACTTCGACTCATGCAATTCGATAGCAAGATCTTCACCAGCCTCGTCAAGCTTGCGACACTTCACAAGCTTTTGGAACATACCGACAAAGTGACGCGCTATCTAGCCGTACGAGTGATGTGTCTGTATATGTGTGCATCAGATACTGTCACTCAAGAGATGATCACCAAATATATCGGCACTGAGGCCATACCTGGTTCCTGGGAGAAGAACGAAATAGATTATAGATTTCTGGATCTATGGGAGGAGAAGAGGCTGAAAGTGTTCAAGGAGCAGTTGCAGACAGCTCGCAACGCTGTTCCGTCAGAGACACCTGGAGCCTCGAGAATCATAACTGAGGATGATCTGACTTCGCGCACGGCGGCAGTGGCGGGTGTGCTATTGACACGGGTGGGCACCGATGACACGACCACAAATGCAGCAGTGAGGCTTGTGAACACACCAACAACAACCTCCAACCTCCGGTCCATGGCCAATGCTATGCAAAGACCTGAACCGATCCTTGTTACAGGCCTGGCTGGATCTGGCAAGACTACTCTAGTGAGACACCTAGCACAACGTTTGGACAAGGCGGAAAAGATGGTCACACTGCACCTCAATGAACAAAGTGATGCCAAGTTGTTGATAGGGATCTACACTACTGGCTCACAGCCTGGATCTTTCGAGTGGCAGGCAGGAGTACTCACCACCGCTGTCAAAGAAGGACGATGGATATTCATCGAGGACCTCGATCGTGCCCCAAATGAAGTCATCAGCACCTTACTCCCGCTCATCGAGCGACATGAGCTGATCATACCAAGTCGTGGAGAAAAGCTCAGAGCTGCTGAGGGATTCAAGATCATTGCGACCATGCGTACAAGTGTCAACTTACAAGGTGAAGAGGTGGCACCATACGCGCGATTACTCGGTAGCAGGCTTTGGCAGAAAGTGCCATTGAGTTCTCCTACCATTGACGAGCTCCGTTCTATCATTGACGATATCTATCCGTCACTATCCAGCTTCATGGAGCGTATCATGGCAGCGTACAGTAGACTGCAGTTTGAGTTGAGTCGCGGTCAAGCTGCTCGCTCGAGTAGCGCTCGGACGAGGACGATCTCTGCACGCGAACTGTTCAAGTGGTGTAGTCGCATGAGCGAACTTCTTACTGCGGAAAGTGTCCGATCGGGCGCGACAACGATATCCGAGACGGCTCTGGATGGAATGTTCCTGGACGCCGTTGATTGCTTCACAGGCAGTCTCGAAGATGGAGCTGATCGCGAGTTTCTCATCGCATGTATCGCAGAAGAATGGCATGTCAGCCCGCAGCGTAAAGTGTATTTGTTACAGGATCGAACCGTGCCTGTCAAGCGCGTCAAACTCAATGGAAACGAAGGCTTTGCAGTCGGTCGCGCGAAACTAGCTGGATCTGCCGTGCGACACAAGGCAGCAGTGATGGCTGGGAGGAGCACTTCTGCACCGTATGCTATCACTGCACACAGCTCTCGCCTTCTTGAGCAAGTCGCTGTGGCTGTACAACGGGGCGAGCCAATGCTACTGGTAGGTGAGACCGGTATTGGCAAGACTACAGCCGTGCAGCATCTTGCGCAAATGCTTGGGCAGAAGTTGGTAGCTATCAACTTGTCACAACAAAGCGAAAGTGGAGATCTGTTGGGTGGCTTCAAGCCTGTCACAACTCGCAGTATCGTCATTCCTCTACAAGATGAGTTTACCGCACTTTTCGAAGACTCCTTTGCAATGAAGAAGAATCAACGGTTTACGGAGATGCTATCAAAGTCAATCGCGAAAAGCCAATGGAGGCGCACGATTGCGCTTTGGAAGGAGGCTCTGAAGATGGTCGAGAAGGCGCTCTCAGCCGGGAAGACTGCAGACCAGACTGATGCACCCAACGAGCAACCTGCGAAACGGCGAAAGGTGACGTCTACACCAGATCCATCACTATGGAAAAGTTTCGCCGATCGCGTGCATTCTCTAGAAAGTCGCTTCGCGGGGTCTGCCGAGGTGTTCACCTTTTCTTTCACCGAAGGCAAGCTTGTCAAAGCTGTGCGAGATGGCTGCTGGGTTCTGCTTGATGAGATCAATTTGGCCAGTCCTGATACACTGGAGTGTTTGTCTGATCTGCTCGATTCTGGACCAAATGCTAGACCATACATTATGCTTTCAGAGACAGGCCAGGTCGAACGTATCGAAGCGCACCCTGATTTCAGGATTTTTGCAGCAATGAACCCAGCCACCGATGTGGGCAAGAAAGACCTGCCAATGGGCATTCGATCACGCTTCACAGAGATATATGTCAACTCCCCCGACCGCGATGCCCAAAGTCTTCAGGTCCTGATCAAAGCATACTTGGAACGTTCCGCAGTCCTCTCTGGTCCGGATAGGAACATGGCAGTCATGATTACTGAGCTTTACCAGGACATCCAAAAGCTCGTTGCTGAAGAAGGACTGGTTGACGGCACTGGGCAAAGACCACACTACAGTCTCCGTACTCTCACACGAGCATTGTCGCATGCATCGAATACCGCGGCGCAATGTGGATTACGACGTGCCTTGTATGAGGGCATCTCCATGTGCTTCTTCACAGCACTCGATGTCGACTCGGAGGGACGGCTACAGCAGCTGGTGAAATCGAAACTCTTTGCAAATGCTGCTTCGGCTAAAGCCGAACTTGCGAGATCACTTCGCGAACCAGAGGATGGCAAGCAGCACGTTGCGACTCTGCTCTCTGTTCATTCGATGGAGAAAACAAAGAAGCCAAAAGAGGAACGACACTGGATGGCGAAAGGGCCCAATACACCTGAAGATGTACCCGAGTACATCATTACTCCTTATATTGCTCGCAATCTCAGAAATGTCATGCGAGCTGCATCGGCTGGGAAGCATCCTATCCTCATCCAAGGTCCTACCTCTGCTGGCAAAACCAGCATGATAGAATACCTTGCGCACAGAACTGGCAATGTATTCGTTCGTATCAACAATCACGAGCACACTGACCTGCAAGAATACCTTGGGAGTTACATGTCGACAAGTGATGGTCAGCTTGTGTTCCAGGAAGGTGTTCTTGTCCAGGCCGTGCGTGCAGGGCATTGGGTTGTCCTTGATGAGCTGAATCTTGCGCCCACGGATGTCCTAGAAGCGTTGAACCGCCTTTTGGACGACAATCGCGAGCTTTTGATCCCAGAAACGCAGGAAATTGTTCGTCCTCATCCTGACTTCATGCTTTTTGCAACACAGAACCCTGCTGGACCATATGGAGGGAGGAAGATGCTATCTCGAGCATTTCGCAACCGTTTTCTTGAGCTACACTTTGACGACATCCCTGTACAGGAGCTAAACATCATTCTTGCACGACGCAGTAAACTGCCAGAATCTTGGTGTAGCCTTATTGTCGATGTTTATAAGAGCCTGTCAATACTTCGTCAAGAACAACGTCTCTTTGAGCAAAGCAGTTTCGCAACGTTGCGTGACCTCTTTCGTTGGTCATTCAGAGGAGCCAATAGTGTCGAGGAGCTGGCATACAACGGCTACATGCTATTGGCCGAGAAGGTGCGAAAGCAGGAAGAACGTGACATGATCAAGCAGACGATTGAGAAAGCCATGAGTAGGAAAGGTGTGAAAGTATCGATCGACGAGGACCTCCTGTACAATGCTTCGCGCTGTCCCGAGATAGCTCTTTACGACGAGCATGCGGACAATGGGATTGTCTGGACGAAAGCGATGCGTCGTCTTTATGTTCTGGTGGCTACTGCTTTACGACACAACGAAGCCATTTTACTCGTGGGCGAAACCGGGTGTGGAAAGACCACAGTGTGCCAGATGCTTGCCATGGCGTTGAAGCAGCAGCTGCATATCGTCAATGCTCACCAGAATACAGAGACAGGTGATCTCATAGGCGCTCAGCGTCCCATACGCAACCGAGCTGGCATTATTGAGTCCTTACTGAACGACTTGGCTGCAGCTTTCCAACTGCTTACAGTCTCGAAGAGCGGGCCCGAGATCGATCTGGAAGCGCTACTGGCCAAGTACGATGATGCTGTCAAGAACAGTCCCGATGTGCTACCAGCAGAGCTATCCGAGCGCATCAGTGCAAATCGTGCAAAGCGAAAGGCTCTGTTCGAGTGGTCTGATGGTAGCTTGATCCAAGCTATGCGGCAGGGGACCTTTTATCTTCTCGATGAGATATCCTTAGCAGATGACTCTGTGCTAGAGAGGATGAATAGTGTGCTTGATCCGCAACGATCAATACTGCTTGCAGAGAAAGGGACTGCTGACTCACTGGTTGTTGCCCAGCCTGGCTTCCAGTTTTTCGCGACCATGAATCCTGGTGGGGACTTTGGTAAGAAGGAGCTCTCGCCAGCATTACGCAACCGTTTCACGGAGATCTGGGTACCTCCTCTGTCCGATGTCGAGGATGTACTGCACATTGTTCGCGGAAAGCTCCAAGATGATAGTAGCTCGACAGCGCGGATCATCGTGGACTTTGCGAAGTGGTTTAATGATCGATACACCAACCTCAAAGCTTCGACCATATCTATCCGTGATATTCTGGCTTTCGTCTCTTTCCTGAACATGCAAGTTACAGACGCTCTCCGGGCAGTCGTTCACGGTGCTGCAATGGTATACATTGACACGCTAGGTGCAAATCCAGCCGCGCTACTTGCTGTTACTGGCAAAGGCATTGAGCAAGAACGATCAGCATGTCTAGGAAAACTCAGCGAGCTCTTAGGTCAAGACATCACGCCAATCTACCGAGAAGAGATTGCCTTCGAAAACACAGATACCGCAATTGGTCTCGGCTCATTCCGCATCTCGCGCCGTGGTGCTCCCACAGATGACTTCACCTTCAATTTTCAAGCACCAACGACCAAACTGAACACTATGCGCGTGATGCGTGCACTCCAGGTCACGAAGCCAATATTACTCGAAGGCAACCCAGGTGTTGGCAAGACGTCCATTGTCATTGCTATCGCCAAAGCTGTTGGTGTCCCTCTGACCCGTATCAATCTTTCAGAGCAGACTGACCTCATGGACTTATTTGGTTCCGACATGCCTGTTGATGGGGCAGAAGCTGGCCACTTCGCCTGGAGAGACGCCCCATTCTTGTCAGCAATGAAGCGTGGTGACTGGGTACTGCTGGATGAGATGAATTTGGCGTCACAATCGGTGCTGGAGGGTCTTAATGCTTGTCTCGACCATAGAGGAGAAGTCTACATTGCTGAGCTGGATCAGACATTCCATCGTCACCCAGAGTTTCGACTTTTCGCAGCTCAAAATCCCCATCACCAAGGTGGAGGACGAAAGGGTCTCCCAGCATCGTTTGTAAATCGTTTTACTGTTGTTTATGCTGACGTGTTCAAACAGGATGACCTTCAGCTGATATGCGCACAGCTCTACCCGAGTGCCGATGCTCGTCTAATCACTCAGCTTGTCTCTTTCATGCAGGAACTCGATCGCAACGTGACAGTCGAGCAGAACTTTGGGACCCGTGGCGCACCGTGGGAGTTCAACCTTCGTGATGTGCTCCGCTGGTTGCACCTATGCACGTCGAATCAGTCTATCCTTCCAGCCGGCTCTGCTCAGGACTTTCTAGGAAACCTTTTTGCTCAAAGATTCCGTGTTGACATTGATCAGCAAGCTGTGCAGGACTTATTTAGGAAGCACTTTGACGTCATGACACACCGTGACTGCTTTGCCAACCTGACAAGCTGCACTTTGCAAGTCGGCTTGGGGTTAGCCCCACGAAATCAGATCCTGCAGAGCATCGACACCTTGCACTCAGTGGACCTTCACGGCAGACTTGACCTCATGGAGACACTTCTTATCAGTACCCAGCAGCAGTGGCCAGTCATTCTCGTCGGCGCGTCAGGCTCAGGCAAGACGTACTTACTTCGATCATTGGCGTCTCTACTGGGTGAAGATCTGGAAATCTTTCCAATGAACGCTGATATCGATGCCATGGATCTTGTTGGAGGCTTCGAGCAGGCGGACGTTTCAAGACGTTTGCAGACCTTCGCAAATGCGCTTCATCGCACTGTTAGACGTGATCTTGCCATGCTGTTAGAAAATAACACACCTGCTTCTCAGACTCGCATGAGACTCTTGATTGAATTATCCGAGGACCTTCGGTCCACCGCAAGCGATGAGCTCGACCTACAACATATCCAAACACAACTAGCCACGCTCAAGGAAGAGGAAGTCTCAACTGATATCCTTTACCTGCTTGGAGAATGCACTGCATTGGCGAATCTACCTCGTGGTGTCGATACTGCCAAGTTCGAGTGGATCGATGGCATTCTTGTCCGAGCACTTGAACAGGGTCGTTGGTTAGTATTGGATAATGCTAACCTTTGCAGCTCTTCCGTGCTTGACAGGTTAAATTCCTTGCTCGAGCCTAATGGCACGCTCATCATCAATGAGCATCCTGCTGAGGACGGCACGCCACGGATCATCAAGCCGCATCAGAACTTTCGCATATTCATGACGTTAGACCCACAGTATGGCGAAGTGTCGCGGGCGATGCGAAACCGTGCTGTCGAAGTATTTGTGCCACCAATGCCTCAACAGGTAGCGCCTAGCGCAGTGACTTTGAGATTGAACTCGACCATGCAGAATTTCCATACTGTACTCGATGTGTGTAATAGTCTATCTAGTACCTCAACTAGTGTAGATGATGTCCTTCGGCAAAGTATCACTATGCTTTCACACAAAGATCTGGCATTGCTCCCGAGCTTTGGTAAGCAGGTACAGCAAGGTTTGATTGAGGCACCAGTCTATGATGTCCTCGACAAGGTCATCAGGCAGTCCAAGGTTGCAGACGAACTCCACAGTTCGTGGCAGCTAGTGAGTCGATCGTACTACGAAGGCATCCGTGAGCAACTTCATGAGTCTGCTGATTTCAGTACAACACAGGTTAGTCAAGGGGAAACTCTATTGTCGGATGTAGTTCACGTCGCTGATTTCGGCGCTGTATATAGTCAATTCATACACTTTCAAATCAGCCTTTGGTTGCCTACAATGCTAAGATGTCTACGTCTGCCGACCCTTATGCATGCGCACTGATGTATGAAACCTTGGAAGACGTCGCCAGAATGCACTTGGAACTCAGTCAAGCTCGTACGGGACATGAAAGCACAGAGATGATGTCTCGACTGCAGAGGTCTTTTGCATCTGCACGTATCCCTAGTGCTAGGAAAGACTCGACTTTTTGGGTTGCGCCGTTCCTTACAAATGTATCAAGAGCATTGCTTGATTGGGTCAAGTCAGGCACCAGTCAAACAAGTATGGACAAGGTATGTGCAGAAGATCCTTTACGTTGAGCAAGTCAGAGCTAACAGATTCAGGCAATGGCTGCAAAATTGCTGCCTGTCATCACTTTTTGGTGGAAGCTCTTTCAATTGGTTTCGCAGAGCTCTCTCGACGAGGCGGTCTTCCAAGTGTACCTCAATGTCGGTCAGCGAATGTTGACAGGGGGCATCATTGACTCCGAGTCGTCGGATCAAGTGACGAAGCACATCGCGAAGCAGTTCGAAGGCTTCCATGCTCAGACCAAAATGACAAGCGGATTGAGTATGGAGCTCATCTGGAATCTGTGTCGGCCTTCTGTCATGCCAACTATGCAACGTCTCGAGAAGCTTTGGCAACTCGAACACATTGCCGAGCAATTTGACGCGGTTGTCTGGCTCATGAAAGCTCCAGTTTCAGAGTTGAGCGCAGTTCGCACATCGATTGTGCAAGCTATCGTGTTGGCACGTCGTCAAGACGTCGATGTAGAAAGTCTACAAAAGGTTTGTCCCGGCACTGCCATGGTATGGCAAGTCTTCTCTAACAGCTTCTAGGGGTTTGCTGATGTCCTAGCGATGACGAGCATGTCTGAAACTGAACTCGAGGAGCGACATGGTCCATTCTTTCACAAGGCCTTTGAAGGCCTCTGCCAATACCTAGATCTGTCGTCGAGTGCAACTGTGGATTCAACACTGGCACTGCTAGCAGGGCGAACATCTAAGCGTGACGTGTCCCGCACCGACCTTGAGCGTTTGACGTCCTTCTCTGGCAATCTAGCTGAAGCTACAGCTATGAAAGGAGCGTTGCCTCGTATCTTGTTACACAGCTTGTAGGTATTAATTTCGTCAATTTACCTGCGGTAAGCTAACACACAATAGTGCCACTTCCAGTGAGGTTTTCCTCAAGCATCATGTCCTCCTAGGATCTGAACTTGGCCAACTTGGGCGCACTATGGCGGCAAATACGCGAGAACTCTGCAGAGATCAGGTCCCAGTCGCATGGCAAGCGCTACAGCCACTCGTGGAGGCTGTAGTCGGGGCGCACAACGATATCCTTGTTGCGGATAGTTTCACGGCTGGCTCAGAAGAGACTAAAATGCTCCACCCACAGTGGAGAGTGGCACCTGAACAACCTGTTCGTCAGATCCTTGAGCGATATCTCTTGCCCCTAGTTGGAAACCCGACCGCCAATCTTGCATCGACCAGCAACAAACCTTCGCCTGATGCCACGGCAGTCATTAAGGCTGCAATTGCGCTTATACTGCTGTACGTGCCTGATAGGCCATATGATCCGTCTTTACCGGCCCAGATCCAGAGACAGTTCTACGATGCTCAGCTCGAGACGCTGCAGAAAAAGCTGAATGGCGTGACTCAGCTGGCGCAGCTTACCATGGCGCAGTCGACCAGTTTGAGATCTCGTCTAGTCCAGGAAGAAATCCTCGCACTCGGTGTTGCGCCCGCCATTACCGTTGTCGCTCGACCAGTTCAATCCCAGCTGGAGCTGTTACAGGCGGACTTCACCACGATCCTCAACTTGGTTCAACGCATATCTCGTGACATTGGAGAAGACGCAATGACTGCCGAACGGGCTTCCGAGTACATTGAGAGCGTGCTTGCCATACTGAACAGGCTACACGGTGGACACAAGGCTTACGATGACATTGTCCGCCCTGTGATAGGCTTTGTGAGTATACTGAAGCTTGGCCTTGTTTTGATGGCGCAATTACCCACAAGGAGCAGTTCGGATCTCCAGAAAAAGGTTCAAAGCGTGCTTACACATACACCTTTCATGCACGAAGTTCCAATCACGTATGCCCACAAAGCGCCAACACTGGAGCTGCATCGCGACCCCGACCTTGTCCTTCACGACTTAGAGCTCCTTGCTCTGCGTGCCAGTCTTACGAATCCTAACCAGTGGGTCAAAGACGCCCAAAGCAATCTCACCACGTTCTTCTCGATTCTATTTTCTGTCTGGGAGCTTCAACTCAGCAAGGAGCAAAGAGATGCGGCTGCAGCCACGAGTCTATATGAGCACAAGGGCTCGTACGATGACGAAGAAGAAGCTAATGAAGAAGAACTGCGTAGTCTATTTCCCACCTATGACGAGGACGATGGTGACGAAGAAGCTATTACCAAGGAGGAGCGAGCGCTGAACTTGCAAAGTGTGACTCCCAGGATAGCTCGACTGCACATGCAGATCTTCCAGCCAGATGGTACAGAAGCGCCGAATGTCAGGAACTTGCTACATTCGGCAGCAGACATCCTGGGCAAAGTCACTGATGCGGGTTCTGCGTTCGACAATACTCCAGTACAGCACTTCCTGCCGGCCATTCTACTCAAATTACGACAGCAACAAGAGACTGTGGCACAAGATGAGCCTCTTCCCAAGCACTACAACGTCTACACCGACGCGAATATACGGCAAGCTCAGAAGGTTATTGTGCTTGTAGATGCCACTCGCGCGGTCGTTCGTCCCATTCTTGAGGCCTGGCCAGAGCATGCAACACTACACAATATTCTCAGCACATGCGACGAGTTACTCGCATTTAGACACGTTGAGCCAGTGATGAAGTTCCTGACTAAGGTGGAAAAGCTGCACAAACAGGTTGCTGAATGGCAGACTGTGGCAAGCAAGGAGTACTCAGCATCGACTATTCTGGACAAGACTACTGACCTGCTCATCAGCTGGCGTCAGCTGGAGCTCTCTACTTGGGCTCGGATGCTTGAGCTGGAGACAGAAAAGGCGGAAGTCAATGCTCGATCCTGGTACTTCCTGGCATATGAGAATGTGGTGCAGCGTACATTGACGCTGGATTTGACTCCGGACAAGATGAACGAGCATGCGACTGATCTACTTGCTTCTCTTGAGGCATTCATGTCTGCATCGACCTTGGGGCAATATGCGACAAAACTCAAGATTCTTGCATCCTTGCAAGCACAGTTGTTGATCGTGGCGAATGACAAACAGCATCTCATTTCAATCTGCAGCGCATTGAAAAACTTCATCTACCACTACAGTCGATTCATCCCAGCAATCGAGAAGAGTATCGATGATGGTCGCAAGAAGCTTGAGAAAGATATTCGGAACACCATTCAGCTGGCAAGCTGGCGAGACAGGAATATTGAGGCACTCAAGCAGAGCGCCAAAAAGTCTCACAGCAAGCTCTTCAGAGTGATCAAGAAGTATCGTGTGCTTCTCAATCAGCCTGCTGGGTCCATCGTAGCTCAAGGTTTCAACGCCTCGCTGCCTGATCTCGCCACGCGCATCGAAGCGGAAAAGGCAGATGCAGTGCAGCTCGCGCCGGCTGCCGTTGCATTACTTCGTCGAGATTCAGTGACGTGGGAGAAACGTCCTGAGCGCTTCCGCGACGTGCAATCGACCGTAACACTAATGCAGCGGAAGACGACTGCGACAAACAACACAATCGACAGCTCGGATCACCTCATTTATTTCATTGAGGAGCTTGAAGTCTCGATCGATCAGCTCCAGAAAGCCACGCCAGCTATATTGACCGAAGAAAATGCTGCCAATGTCAAGCACCTAACCGCAAGGAAGCGAAAAGTGTTTGCAGACGTGCTCAAAGACCTGCGTACTATGGGTCTCAAAAGCAACATCAGTGTCGATGTGCTCGCTACACAAGGCTCAACAGCTAAAGTATTGTCATCTGTGCCAGTAGTTTTGACTGAGGCAGGTGCAAGAGCGCAAGATCTGTTTTCGAGAGCTTTGGATAACATGCCTAAAGTCAGAACCTCGCACATGGAGCACAACGACGACTTGACCCAAGCTGAAGTCTCGAGATGCATTGGATATCTTGAGAGTCTGCTGGCCATCCTAGTCAAGCAACGAACTAGTATTGCGAGGGCTTCCTCATGGCAACAAAAGCTAGCCTTACAGATAGACCAAGTGAAGAACGTTTGGTCCGAGCAGAGTTGCGCGGTGGTCGTCTCTTCTCCTGGAGCTACTGCTGATCTTGAGCAAGTCCGCATCTATACGCCATGGCTTTCGGTCATCATTCGTGGCGGGATAGCGGTACTCCAAGCTCAGGCTACATTGGGACATTCCGATTTCAGCGAACTTATCGGGGCACTAGAATCTTACGCTGCTACGTTCGAAACCTATCAATCCGCATTAGCGTCACTTCCTCATCTGCCACACGGCCTCCATGCCGATACTCATATGGACCTCGAGAGTCGCCAGCGGGAAACGCTCGCCAACTTGTCTCGAAACATCCAGGAATGGTCTGCCAAATGGCCGCAAACCGACGCCATTCTCGCGCATATCAGCAAATGGATAATCTCGAGCCAAAGCATTGTTCATCCACGAGATGAGGACGAGTCACTTGTTGAGACGGCAGAAAACCTTTTGACAGGACATTGTGCCCTTCTTGATCAAGTCCTCGGCTCAATCCAAGATGTTGCCGGTGCTATGCAACAGCGACCATCATCTACTGAGGACCAGAATTGGCTACTACAGGAAGATCGTGCTAGACAATCAATACTCGTCGCTTTCCACGCGGAGACAATCTCAGAGTCTCTTGAAGGAGTGTTGACCTCAGTTGCAAAATCAGCCGCTATACATGGAGAAAGTAGCGACATGCTAAGTCTCGTCTGCGGATCGCTCCATATGGCACTTCCCATACTCCAACAGTATCATGACACTCTCTTTGAAAGCCTCGGGCAATACATCGACATTCACACTACAACATGTAACCTCACCTATCGTCTTTCACGATCTTTCATGCGCATATCCAGTCAAGGCTTCTGTAAGCCTGCCGAAGCCTCGGAAGCACAGGATGGCAAAACTGAAAAGCTCGAGTCAGGTACAGGTCTTGGCGAGGGCGAAGGTGCTGAGGATATTAGCAAGGATATCGGTGCTGATGAGGATTTGGATGATCTTGCTCAAGATCCAGAGAACAAGAAGGAAGATGGGGCTGAAATTGAAAATGAAGACGACGCTGTTAGTATACAAGATGAGCTCGAGGGTGGTGCGGGTGAAAGTAAAGGCGAGAAGGAGGAAGAAGATGGCAACAAGGACGATAAAGAAAAGGAGGAGGATGCAGATGAAGAGGGTAGTGTTGGTGATGGCGGTGATGGTGGCGGTCAGGAGGAGGGAGAGGAAGGGGAAGACATGGATGAGGATATGGGAGATGTGGACGACTTGGGACCTTCTGCTGTCGATGAGAAGATGTGGGATAAAGCCGGCGATGACTCCAACAAGGAGCAGGAGAGCAAGAATCAAGCCGGCGAAATCGACAAGGACGAACAAGCTGCTGGAAAAGAGGACCAGAAGAAGGAAGAGAAACAAGGAGAGAAAGGGGAGCAGGAAGAAGGCGAAGGTCAAGAAGATAACGAAGAGGACGACGAGATGTCTGATGATGGCTCCGAGACTGGGGCGGCTCAGGAGGATATTGCCATGGATCCGCACGTCAAGGAAGATGCAGGACTCGAGCTACCAGAGGAGCTCAAGCTAGATGGCGACAAAGGCGAAGATCAAGAGATCGAGGAAGGCATGGACGAGGACATGCCTGACGTCGATGGCTCCGGGGAAGAAGATGAGGATGCTCGACCTGATGAGCTCGACGACAACAAGCCCACTGAGACTGATGAGCAGGAAGACCAGGCTGCTGATCAGCAAAACACCGATGCTGAGCCAAACCCAGAAGAGTCTGCACAGGCCGAGGATGCAGAACTGGCTAACCAAATGATGGACAACGCCGAGGGAGGCGATGATCAAGACATGGCTGATCAGGATACTCAAGCTAGAGGTGGACAAGCTAATCAGAGCAACACCGACCAGCAAGAACAAGAGGCCACTGAAGCAGATGCACGCGCCGAAGAGGTTGAGGATAATCAGCAAGAACAATCCGCTTCAGCTAGTGCTGCTCGAAGACAGACTGGTGAAGAGAAAGCTGGCGCAACCGATCAGTTGCAAGCAGCTACTGCTGAACAAGCGCCACCGGAAGACGGCGGCGCACCACAGGAGTCAACAGATCGCCAAACTGTGAAGAAGCTTGGAGACATTCTCGAAAAGTGGCATCGCCAGCAGAAGCAAATCCAGGAGCAGAGCACCGAACGACAGGACGACATGGCACCTCAGGATATTGACATGGCTGATGCTGATTTCGAGCATCTTCCGGATGAGGATGCGGAAGCGGACACTCAAGCACTTGGGACTAGTTCAAAGGAGCAGGCACGAGCGCTGAATGAGGAAATGGCCATCGAAACTGAGGATCATGCAGAAGACAAAGATGTCGAGACACGGCTGCAAAACGCTGATGAGGACGAGATATCCGCCGATGAGGATATCGACATGGACAACACAGATCCCACCGCCGCCGCCAGTGCAGACACGCAAGCCGAGTCTCAACCACGAACCTTCGTCGGCGAGCGCCGCGACCCCAACGAGCCCATCGACCAGCCCTCTCCTCCAGATGAACACGACAACCACCCATCAGACGACCTCGACACCCTCGAAGACGACCTCGACACGCTCGCCCTCCTCACCCG
>Ga0268246_10000243_pt1 | contig 29617 bp, 34 predicted proteins | sample AgamicOrSfe_FD_200242 | JGI IMG/M metagenome (GOLD analysis project Ga0268246, IMG submission 200242) | Agave microbial communities from Guanajuato, Mexico - Or.Sf.e (v2) (version 2) | ecosystem: Host-associated > Plants > Phyllosphere > Phylloplane/Leaf | place: Guanajuato, Mexico | collected...
AGATTATGTGTATACAGGCGTAGATAGTTGAGCGTCGGCAGAATTGTTCAATGTTGTTTTTGGACAACAGAAGTAAACAAATGAGGTGAGCGTGTACCGCGGTTGGCAACCACCGAACTATGATTACGTGAACAACATGCTCGCCACTACCTCACACTTTTTATGACAGTTCATACAGTACCATAGAGTATCCGCTCTCGGCTTGCATCATAGCTGTCGAGGCGACAGTCTTCATCGTGATCTTGATACACATAGATGCTGTAGGGCCAGATCCAGTCCTGCTTGAAGACAAGTGCAGGTGTCATCTATACACTACCCTACCATATCATGACAAAGACCACCCCTGCACAAACAAGATATCCAGACGTGCCTCGCCCTGGCGACCATGATTTCACTTCCTTCCCCAAGACGTTAGCGGAAGACGTCGTTCACTACAGCATCCACATCATCTCAACTGACGCCTCAACATCCACCCCAGCCATCCGATCCCGACTCCTGCAAATCCAACGAGCAGCCAAGGACCTAACCAAGAAACTCCTTTCCGAGTACATATGGCAGCGTGAGCCATTCGCCCTCGAGCTCACTCAACCATCAGTAGGCCCTAAACAACCTCTTCACCTCTTCGGCAGTACATCCTTCGGCGACTCGATCGAGGACGAGTGGTTAATCGTCTACCTACTCCGCGAGCTAAGCAAGCAATTCGAAGACGCCTGGAACCGCGTCCACGACGCTGACGGCGAGTTCCTCCTAGTCGAAGCCGCAAACGTACTGCCGAAATGGCTGAAGCCAGAGGTGGCTGAGAACCGTGTCTGGCTCCATCGCGGCATGCTTCGGATCATACCACGACAATCCAAAGGCACGGGCGGCAAAAGCTCCAAGCCAGCACCGAGAGAACTCACGCTCGAGCAGGCTCTCGACTTCATCGGCAACAGTCCGGAAGAGCTGATCCACTCCCCAATCGTGCAGGAAGAAGCATTCTTCCGCCTGCGCAACTACCCATCACAAATCAAGCTTTCCCTACACAGAGCACGCGTCACCATCCCACGTAACCTAGCATACATCCTGCACCGCACCCCCACAACCATCAGTGCCGCAATCGAAGCCTTCTACCTCCGCGATCCCATATCTCTGCGTCCTTTACAAGCAAAAGATACGTCGAACCTACGCTTCCCACCGAAGGACTTCGTCACGACAAGTGTGCGCTTCACACGTGTCGGGTATGCCCAGCTGAAGAGCCAGGAGTTCGAGCCACCAGTCACGTGGGCTAAGACGTGGCCGCGAACTGGCGATCCTGCCGTGCTTACACGTAGGGAGTCAGGCATGAAACTCGCTTGTGCCTTCGAAATGCTCGTGGCCGATCCACAAAACCGCGACAAACGCGCCGTGCGCGAAATCGACGTGCTGCTTGAGGACATCGAGACAGGCGAGGACGAGCTGCCGACTGACGCTGAAGTGGCAAAGTGGCCGCAGGATGAAGACGACGAAGCGTGGCTTGATGTCAATTTTGAGGACTTTGAGCGCGAATTGGGTGGTAAGGGTGGACGTGGGAATAAGAGTGGGAAGGGTGGGAAGGAGAATGATTTTGGTTTCCGAGGGGATACGGCTGCGCAGGAGAATTTGAGGAGGATGGTTGAGAAGTTTGAGAGTTTCCTTAATGATGATGGGACGGGTGCGGAGGGGGCGGAGATGGAGGATGAGATGGATGAGGATGAGGATGATGATGATGAGGAGGATGGGGATGAGGAGGATAGTGAGGGTGAGGCAGGGTCTGGAGAGGATGAGCATGGGTCGTTTGATGAGGAGGAGTTTGAGAAGATGATGAGGCAGCAGATGATGGGTATTTCACTGGATGATGAGAGCGCACCTGACATGTCGAGTAAAGGTCGTATAGTAGAGCTCGATAGTGATGAGGAAGAGGATGAGGAGGGATTGAAGAAGGTGATGGCAAGCATGGAGGCAGAATTGAAGGAGTCTGGAGCATTGGATCTGGAAGTCCCGAAAGATAAAAAGTTGAAAGGACGACAGGGTGAGGAAGAGGCTGATGATTTCGATGATGAACAGTATCTGCTGGCGAAGAACCTGCTTGAAGCTTTCAAAGGGCAAGCTGGAATGGCTGGACCGGCGGGGAATATCTTGAGCTCATTAGGACTAAGATTACCTCGGGATGAGAGGGATGAAGAAGTCGACTGAAATCATTACTGTTGTACTCCATCTTCCGAAGCATGAGTCTATCTCTTCACCCAGTCTCGGACCTTGTTCAGCCCGACGAGTACGGCCCTCGACCTGATCCGAGGTCAACCTTGAGGTGCTGGGTTTGGAGGCTTGAGTCCTTTTATCGAGTAGCGGGAAGTTTTTACTAACGCCAATGGTTCACCTTGTTCCAGCCCGACTCATACGGCCTTCCAAGTTGTAATGCTCGCTGCTTGATGCTATGACGTTCAATCGCACCCCAATATCAAACATAATGACTTCGGCAGCTCCCAGAGGGTTGTTGCGCATAAATCGCTTGGTCGGTGTATCGAGCCTCTTGATCGCTTCTAAAACCGCTTGGCTCAATGTCTGCTTCCAATAATCAAGGTCACTTCGTCCCATCCTGGTCGTATTGGCGTAGAGGATGCCGTAGCTTTCCATTTCGATGAGAATAGCGTGCAAGACCTCTCTGAAGCCGTCATCGTCTAGAAACATGGCCTCGCGAATGTTGTTTCCGAATCCATTGGGTATCTCCCGTATGAAGTCCTCTAGCCACTGATCGAATATCTCCGGTGCTTCGTAGTCTTGCAATATCATTCTGTGTTCCCGCAGTCTATTGCTGCGTCGTAGAGCTGACTGCCGATCGGATTAGTGCTTCTGTCTCAAACCCCTCCTCATGAAATTTTGCGTCCTCAGTACCTCAACGCTTGTACGTCTGATCGTCTCCGTTGCGCGCCTCTTGCGTGGAGGCAGGCGAATGTCATCTTCCGACTCGTCTTGAGGGTCGTCGTCCGGCTCGTCGTCGGTGTCGTCCTCTGAATCGTCTTCGGAATCATCGTCTTCTTCACTATCAGCTGGATCATCTTGTGGATCATCTTCCGCATAATTGACCTCACGGCGCGCACGCGGCTCTTATGTATGGTCAACACGACTTCCGAACTATGTCAACATGTTAAACATACCTGTCTTCATGACTACGGGGTCCTCATGTTCGGGGCTTGGGTTTGGGGTACGAGCGGAACGGAGCCTGGAGCGTATTGATGCATTCTGCGCTGCGCCGCTATTACCAGACGAGCCCAAAAACCTTTGGATGGGGGTCTGTGCTGATACTGAAACGCGCGGCACGCGGGCAATTGTTGCATGCCTCCCGTCGTCGCTGTTGGTGTTTGGAGGCTCTGAACGACCATTTGTAGACCTTAGGAAGGTATTCACCTCATTATTTTGGACCTGTGACGAACCATGATCTGATCCCGCATTAGCAGGTGCGTAGGACCACTCGGCAACGAGTCGGAAGCCGCCATTCCGTTCAGTCTCCAGAGTGACCCCTAATTTCCCATCTCGGGGATTGTGTGGTGCAATGAACTTCTCGTCAATCTGCTTCGCCTTCATGGTCGTTCGTCAGTGTTTGCCAGCACGAGTCTGCATCTAATGGACAGGGATAACTCACAAGTCCTTTTACGTACTCCAGCTTCTCGTCAATTGCAGCATCCCACGAGTTTGCGGTGTGAAGGAAGTGCTTGACGCCGTCCTTGTAAGACACCTCGAATGTAGACAACATTGTCTCGGGCGAAGCGCGAACCGCGCAATATCGGGTGGCAACGGATCAGCACAGCGAGATATCTGTCGAGACTGCTCCTGGTCGAGGCTCGATGACTTAGGTACGAAGAGTCGCAGTGATTGTGAAGAATATGCTTGAGTAGTGGTAAGGTTATCTAGTATGTAGTGACCAGAACAGCTTGTCTCAGGTGGAAGATGTGATGACAGCAGAGTCTCAACTAGCCGAAAGCCCAATCTTGATGAGTTGTTACCTTAGCTTGGTGCTTAGATTGTGATAAGTAGGATCAGTAGCTATGATCAGTAGAGCAATTGAACCAAAGTCACTGGTTCGAGATCAAATCTGCAGATCTAAACTCTCGACAGCATCATCTTTCAGTTCGATACAGCAGCGGGCTGCCACAACAGCATCGAGGCTCAGTCCTTGTTGATAGCTGAAACTCATCACTGCTCACTTCACTTCTCAGATCAAGAGCTCTACGCGGGGAATTCACGTTTGTAATTGTCACGCAGGCGTCGAGTACCATACATACACGCAGAGACACTGAAGGACGAGTTATTATCATAATATATCATATGGTCGGTTTCGGGGTGTATTTTTTTCTTGACAATGCCGATAGGTCGCTCAACGAGTAGTACTTCGGACATCATTGACCATGCTAGCCGTGTCAGATCTGCTAGACTGTTTCCGACGGGTGTGTGTAGACGATAGTGCACTTGCTTGGTCATTGCACATCTCGAACGTAGTCGAGTCTGTAGGAGATCCGCGAGTCAGCCCCACACCTCACATCTCAGGGCACACATGAAAACTTATGGAGACAGCAAGGTCTCGCAACACCAACCATCACTATTTCCTCCACATTCTCCCATATACACAATCAAAATGGTCGCCGCATTTGATCACGCAGAAGGGAGACCCGAGCACATTCAGCAGACATTAGACTCCCTCGACAGATAGTACGTCTTTACAGGCAGCAGACTACGGCGCGCGCAAGTACTCATCATAATTAGCAACCCAGCAGCGACAGAAAGCTTCCAGGCATATGTGGACGATCAAGCGTCGGAGCCAGGTCTATATGATTGCTACGCGAATCTCGGTGAGTCCTGGTCAGATTGCTAGCAGAGGAAGTTGCCTAACAAGATGTCGCAGCATTATTGAAATTGTACGTTGAAACACTTTTCCCGGAATACACAACACACAATGAAGAAGACCATACCACATTACGCACGAGAGCACCGAGGAATGAATCCCCTCAGCTCAGATGAAGGCAGCGAAATATTAGCTCTATCGGAGAACACCTCAATCATTACTCCCATTTTCGCGACAATGCCCGCCTAGTCTTGCGACTAACAGCAGTCACGCAGATACCAATTCAACCCCCACCTCTCCCGCGAAGAGACCGTGACCGCCATCCTCGTCAAAGCCCTCACCGTCTTCCCCTCCCCCGACTTCTCCCTCTGCCTCCACCTCCTCCCGCCCTCCGTCCTCCTCACCAACACGCGCACCGGCCCCGACACATCCTCCCTCGCCGTCTCCGTCCAAGCGCTCAACGTCCTCAATACCCAGCTCTCCAGCGCCGACTACGCATCCTTCTGGAACACACTGCGCAGCGACGACCTCTATGCGGATCTTGTCGCCGAAGTCACAGGGTTTGAGGATCTAGTCAGGCAGCGGATCGCGAGCATGGTGAGCCAGACTGTGCGGGAAGTGGAGGGGGCGATATTGGAGGAGTGGTTGGAGTTGAGTGGGGAGAGGTTTGAGGAGTTTGTGAGGAGCGTGGGGTGGCAGGTTGAGAGTGGGGTGGTTAAGGTGCCGCTGAACAAGGAGAATGAGGCGAAGGGGACGGTGGTTAGGGAGAATGTGAAGTTTGACCGTAAGTTTCGCTGTGTTGTTGAGGCGGTGAAGTCAAGTGCTTACGTTGTGATTACAGAATTTGCACGCGTTGTGAGAAGAGCATATGAGCAGCCGGTATGAGGAGCTCTTTTGCAAGGACGGATTGCTGTCGGATCTAAAGCAAGAACTCTCGATTGACAAGTCACGGTTCCTGCTTGCGTTGTAGGCGTCAATTGTTAATGTGTTGGCAAGGGATCAGGATAGGTCAGGGAATGAAGGTGTCACAACGTCCACTGCAGGAATACACTGGAAACGGACGGAGTTTCAAGGGGCGTGGGGTTGAGGATGCACAGTAGCAGGAGACAACATGGCTGGTCGATGTTGTAGTCCCACGTTAGAGGACGTTCTGATAGTACTCAGGTAATCGTCCGCAAAAGCAAATAATGCAAGATGAAGCACAAATGCAAAGTCACAAATACTCAAGTACCCAGACAGTGACGAACGAAGTGTCGAAATGGCATTCCTGGCACCTCACACGCGTTCATAAGACTGGTCTTAATGAAGTGTCAAAGTCAATAGCATTTCTGGCTTTTCAACCTCTTCACTTCTTGGCCTGTCTAACACCTGGTATACATTGATCCAGTATCGTTTTTGTTCGACATGACCCGCTCGTCGCTGGCCGCTGCAGACTCGTGAGACTCGTCCATTCATTTCCTTGGACCCAGCCCACAACCCTCAGTGCTCAACCATCGACTCTCCAACTCCACACTCTGCTTCCACATTCCGCCTCAGAAACCATTCATCATTTACGCGAGGCCCTGAGCACCGACACCTCGTGCGCCAGCTGGGGCAGGGGTGATCTTCTTGCCGTCCTTGTTGTATCGCACGCGTGGGGGAGGAGCACGGTTGCGACGACCTTCTCTGGAGCGGACACTGTGTTGTATGTTAGATCTTGATCATCTCCGAGATTGACCTTATCCCTATTGTCGGACGGATGTGGGAGAGACGAACCGAACGATCTTTCCGTGGATGGCGCATGAAACGCAGTACTGGAGCTTCAGATACATCTTGGGGACGGTGTACTCGGCGAAAACGGAGGCGTCAGAGATATCACCTGAAGAACAGAGATTTCATGTTAGCCAGTGCTTCCTCTCTTGTCGTGCTCAGCCACTAATATCCTGCTTGTGCGACCAATCCCTCGACTTCAGAGTTCCTCCTCCTATGATTCTTCCAAGCTTAATTCTGCAACCCAAGTGATGTATGTGCCAGGATAGAGAGACGTACGGATGGCAGCGGACTCGACCATGTTGCGGATGGTGAATCTCTTGATTGCCTTGTCCTTAGGTGTGCAGCGGGAGCAGTTGCTGCAGCGGACTGGGTTGACGTGGCCGCGGCCATTCTTGTTGCGACCGTTTGCTGCTCTCTTCTTGACCATATTGGCGACTTGTGTGATTCGGTGGGGTGTGAGGAAAGGTGGCGCTTGATGAGTTAGTATAACCTTGCTGGCGGCGTCGTTGATAGTGATTAATTCTTGATGGCACAGTGGGATCCGCCGATGGCCAAATGAAGAAAGCTAGCCGAGAGAGGCTAACGCTAATCCAGGTTGGGAATCTCATGATCTACCCGACCCCTCGTAGCAACGACTCCTTTGTTTTTGTTTAGCCCCTCGTGCACGTCGTCCCAAGCCTATCTCTACCGCCTTTGTTCAGCTGTTGAATCGACCCGACTGCAATACCATCCAATATGTCGACGGCATCAGGCAATATCGGCACCATCAGAGGCACACCAAAAGGCATGAAAGGCGGCTCAGCAATTCCACGACCAACACTCGAAGTTCACCCTGGTACTCCGACTCAAAGCGAAGCCAACCTCTCGAGTCTCAGCTCGAGCAGACAGAAGCAGTCGAAGAGAGACGAAGTAATATCATCTTCAGATATTGTCCTACTCCATCTGACATGATACCAGGCAATACGCAAGAAAGCAGAACATGATCTCAGCAAGCGTAAACAGACCGCCGCACGGGCTCGTTCGCACCGCAAAGCGCCTCCCGGATCAGTCATGTCGCTCAAGCCCAGTCAAGCTCTTCAGATCAAGCCTAATACAACTGTCGCCGAAGCTGCACAAATCATGGCAGCGAAGCGTGAAGACTGTGTCCTCGTGACAGACGACAACGACCGCATTGCTGGTATATTCACCGCGAAGGATCTGGCTTTCCGAGTTGTTGGTGCTGGAATCAAGGCAAGAGATATCACAATCGACCAGATCATGACAAGAAATCCTCTGTGTGCAAAGACAGACACTAGTGCTACGGATGCTCTGGATCTTATGGTTAGGAAAGGCTTCCGTCATTTACCAGTCATGGACGAAGACCATAACATTTCCGGAGTATTGGACATTACGAAATGCTTCTACGACGCGATGGAAAAGCTCGAACGTGCTTACTCTTCATCAAAGACGCTGTATGACGCCCTACAAGGCGTTCAATCAGAGCTAGGATCCAGCCAGCCACAACAGATCATACAATATGTTGAAGCCCTCAGGCAGAAGATGTCCGGACCAACACTTGAGTCTGTGCTTCCAGATCATCCACCAGCAACTGTATCAGTGAGGACGTCGGTCAAGGAAGCTGCGATTATCATGAAGGAACACCACACTACTGCAGTGCTAGTACAGGATCAGGGTGCTATCACTGGTATTTTCACGAGTAAGGATGTTGTACTTCGTGTCATTGCTGCTGGGCTGGATCCGGCGAATTGTAGTGTTGTCCGAGTTATGACACCTCACCCTGATTTCGCGCCCGTCGACATGAGCATCCAGGCTGCTCTCCGGAAAATGCATGGTAAGTCCTGGAGATGTGACGTACATGGCGATATCGCTTACTATGACAGATGGTCACTACCTCAATCTCCCCGTTATGAACGATTCCGGAGAGATTGTTGGAATGGTTGACGTCCTCAAGCTCACATACGCCACTCTGGACCAGATCAACAGCATGTCGAGCGGCGAAGGCGAAGGTCCAGCATGGAACAAATTCTGGCTCTCGCTCGACAACGACTCGGCATCTGAAGTCTCTGCTGGCGAATCCAGTCGCATGCCTCGCACACCCGATACACGATCCCTCATGTCACCTGAGATGTCGCGACCAGACATGGACAGAGTTGACAGTGTCATGCCAGGCGAGTCAGCCTCCCACCACGGCGACGAAGACGACGAAGAGTCCACTCTAGCAATCCCGAACGCCCCCAGCATGGAAGACCTGCCCTTCGCCTTCAAATTCAAAGCCCCCAGCGGCCGCGTCCACCGCATCCAAGTCATCCCCTCCTCCGGCATGGAATCCCTCGTCCGCGACGTCGTCGCCAAACTCGGCGCAGACATCGACTCTGTCGGCGGCGAGCCAGAAGTATCCTCCGAAGGTAACCTAGGCAAAACCGGATTCGCGCTCAGCTACCTCGACAACGAAGGCGACACCGTCTCCATCACCACGAATCACGATCTCATCGAAGCCATCACCCTGGCACGGCACAATAGACAGGACAAGGTCGATCTGTTCGTGCACGATCCAGAGCAGCCGCCTCTTTCGGACACACTTACGCCGCATCCGGGCTTGGGCCCGCTGCCGCCGCCGACACCTGTCGATTCTGTATTGATGTCACGGAAGGGGCGACGGACGGTAGAAGAGGAAGATAGCGAGGAAGAGTCGGAAGAGGAGGCGGAAGCAAGAGTCAGTAAGAAGAAGACGGCGAAGGTGCAGCCGGTTGCGGCAACGGCGGTGGGAGGCATTCCGAACGAGATGTTGCTGCCGGGCGCTATTGCTGTGTTGGCGGTGGTCATTGTGGGTGTCTTTGCCTTTGGAAGGTCGACTGCTAAGTGAGCCGAGTTAATGGCGATATGATATGAGGTGAGAGGTGCGCGATGGAGGCAGGGTGGATGGTTCCTTAGCCCTTTTCTTATGTTCTTTATTTTATTTGCTCCTTGACGCTCCTTCATGGAGTGGAAGGGATGGAGAATCATTCTAGGTTTACATGTATACGATATCTTTGCACGATTAAACTATTACCTCTCACGTTGAGCATCGTCTTAATTTGCAGCTGTCAGGTACAGATCTTGACCACTCAAGCACAAAACCACTGCATACTCAACATATGCATCAGCGTATCAACCTCTTCCTCCGTCAGCTCCATGGAACCGGCTCGGACCGTCAGGTGTGCGGCTGCTAGCCATCCCTTCCTATTTCTATCGGCAGGTTGCGCTCTGTTGCCCCCGTTACCCAAAGATTGTCCCTGTGCTTGACCGTATGTCTGTTTCTGTGATTGTAGTTGTGGCTGTGGATGTGATTGTGATTGCATCTGCATCCCCTGCGATTGCGACCCCATCCCCGGCGGTCCAGACGCCATCCACGCCGGATACACCGTCTCCAACTGCGTCAGCAGCGGCGGCTGTCTGGAATGGAAGAGGTGAGCTAGGAATTCGAGCATTGAGGTCTCAAAGTCGGAGTATTTGTGGTGCTGTGAGAGTAGTCTGAGGTGGTCTTGTATGTGTGCTCGGTGATCGGTAATATAGGCTCTGAGGTGCTCGGGCGGCTCCAGAAGTGACAGCGCTTGAAGGCGGAGTCGGCGCCACGTAGCGCCTGCAGACCCGGATGAGTCTTCCGATTGCATGACGAAGAGGGAGGGGTGTGACGAGGGCGTGTGGTCGGGTGAGCTGAGGGGCGTGGTGCCCAGGGCAGTGATGTCGCCCTCGTCCGAGTCCGGTATCGTCATACTGCGCGTGGCGGTCATCGCAGCGGTGTCTTTTGCTTGATTTGTGGTTGTAGTGAATGGCGCGGCATGGACGGGGGGATATTTGCCCCAGGCGAAAGCGTCGAGGATGGGACTTGCGGAGCCGGTTGCTTGCAGGACGAGAGACTGCTCCATCACGGCCTGAAGCATGAAGTTTGCGGCGAGGGTGAGCCATTGGGGCTCGCTTGCCCAGACGAGGTCGGAGGATGTGGACGTGGATGTGGATGACTTGTCCTGGTCGTCTGTGGGTGAGGTTGGTGAAGATGGGGTTGGTGTAGTCTGATCGTGGAGGCCTGTCGACATTATGGTGGCGGTGAGATCCATGAACATTGGTAACAGGTCCAGGAGTGTGACGAAGTCTGATTTTTCGTCTCTTGCAGCGTCGGGTTTCCGCGATGATTCCTGCTCTTGATTGGCCTTTGCTTGATGACTCCCCTCGTGTCTGCCCTTGTCATTCTCGCTGTTATTCCCATTGCTCTTCCCATTGTGAGTGCTGAAGCTGTTCTTGGATTTGTCCTTGCTCTTTCCCTTGCTAGTCTGCTCATTGGTTGACCTATCGTCTTCTTTCCATGTCTGATACGCATCGCCGTCCTGAACCCTCCCAATCTCCTCTGACCTTATGCCATCCTCCCGTGCACCGTGTCTTGCTGTATCCCTCCCAATCTCGGGTGACGCCAAGCTATAAGTATTCAATAGCTGCGATGGCCAAGCATCGCCCCCAGCAGCTTCGCGCCAACGCTCCGCTCGCGTATGATTTGCTTGTCGACGACTTGTAATGGAGCTGGGAGACGGACAAAGTCCACTGCTGCGATCGTGTCGCAGGGTGAGGAGAGCGGTGAACTGTAGAAGCTGGATCAAGAAACTTGTCCGCGGTGACAAGGAGAACGCGGGATCGGATGTGTGGCATAGACTGAGATAGGCTGGAATGCTTGATTAGAGCCGGCATGCTCATCGCTCTAGTCGATGATACGTACAGTCTACCATACGCAGCTTTTCTGTAATCTCATGTACACTCGCATCCTTCGAGCCAGTAAGATCATGTTGTCCTTGATGTTGTCGTTTGCCGGCAGATTGAGACTGCGCCCGTGCAATCACACTGCTGAGCGCGTCCCAGACAACATACTCAAGGATGAGTATGTCGCAGTCGTGCTTGATATCAGGCTCGACTACACGACCGTCTGCTGTTGACGCGTCCGTGTCCATCAGACAGGCTCATGAGGGCGAGTCGATGGCTGTGTGCTATGGGCATGATGATGAGCAACCTTGCTGCACGTATTGCATTGATGAAACAGAGTTGAGACAGGTCGGGCAGAGACGATCGGCTCAGGCAGGGTACATGTAAGTTCGAACGGGGATTGTGTATAGTTATTAGGAGACTTCAATCTGTAGCTCTTGCTAGACTAGTCGTACTCCATGCACCTGCTATGCCTTAAGATCTATTTGCGTGCCGCGTACATACACGACAAATGTCGATGCGTACACTGTCGTTGCTTTCTGTTTTCCATGCCCTGACGACGGTCTTTCTCTACCGCAGTCTTTTGCCTCCTATACCATACACTTCCCTGGCAAACCCTCACACCTCACAATACTTTTTTGACGATCCCTCCACCTCTCCTCTCCTCACGCATCAATCCCAGACACCGGCAGCGGGAACGTGCTGGCCCACGCCGCAATCTCCTTCTTCAATGTCTTCAGCTCCTCCACCTCACCACCTGCAACCTTCGCCTTAAAGTCCTTCAACTTATTGTCCGCCTTGGGCAACTCCGCCTGTATCTTCTTCGTCGCCTTGATACACGTATCAATGTATTGTGCAATCCGCTTGAAGTCCTCCTCGACTAACCCACGGCTGGTCATGGCCGGCGCGCCAATACGGATGCCCATGGGCGTAAGCGCGGACTTGTCGCCGGGAGTGGTGTTCTTGTTGCATGCGATGTTGACGGCTTCAAGGACGGCTTCGACGCGAGCGCCGTCGAGAGCCTGCGGCTTGAGGTCCAGGAGCACCATGTGGTTGTCTGTACCGTCGGTAACGAGCTTGTAGCCGAGGGATTTGAACTCATGCTCGAGTGTCTTGGCATTGGCCTTGACCTGTGTCTGGTATTCCTTGAACTCCGGTGACTGAGCCTGCTTAAGCGCAACGGCGAGCGCGGTGATGGTGTGGTTGTGCGGACCGCCCTGGTGGCCGGGGAAGACGGAGAAGTTGATGGGACCTTCGAGGTCGTACTTGGTTTCTTGACCCTTGGCATCTGTGCTGCGCACGCCACGGCGGAAGAAGATCATGGCGCCGCGAGGGCCGCGGAGGGATTTGTGCGTCGTGGTGGTGACGATGTCGGCGTGGTCGAAGGGGGAGTCCATGACGCCTGCGGCGACGAGACCGGAGATGTGCGCCATGTCCACTACGAGGTATGCGCCGCACAGGTCAGCGATGGAGCGCATGCGGGCATAGTCGATTTCTCGGCAGTAGGCTGAAGTGCCGGCGACGAGGACCTTGGGGCGGTACATAAGGGCGTTCTCTTCTAGGCGGTCGTAGTCGATGATGCCAGTCTCGAGGTTGACACGGTAGGGAAAGGTTTCGAAGTATGTCGAGACGGCGGAGATTCTGTGACTAGTTGTTAGGTCATGACTTCAGGTATTGAATCGGAGGTATCGTACTTCTTCGTGGGTGTCTGATAGCCGTGGCTCAAATGACCACCATGCGGGAGGTCCAAGCCCATGAGACGCTCATGCGCTGCACAATGTCAGTTGTTTAATATATTCTTGAACTGTTCCCTTGACATACGTCGCATGATAGCCTGGTAGACCTGAAGATTCGCAGGACTGCCACTCAACGTCTGTACGTTCACACCCCATTTCGCTGAATCTAGACGGAAAGTCGCAAGGGCTCTGTTCTGACATGTTGACTCAATCTTGTCAATGTGCTCATTGCCACCATAGTAACGAGCACCAGGGTATCCTTCCGAGTACTTGTTAGACATGGGCGAGCCGAGAGCATCGAAGACAGCTCGGGATGTGACATTCTCAGAGGCGATGAGGAGGATAGACTCGCGTTGGCGCTGAATCTCGAGACGCTGTAGAAGTGAATTAGTGCCTGTGCGCTGCGGACGTCCTGCAGTGAAACGCGTACCATGATCTCTGCAATCTCAGAATCGAGGTCGCGCAGGGGCGTCTCCATTAGGTGGGTGTTGTACGGCATCTTGGTGGTCGTGTGCGTGGATGTTCTGCAAAGCGCACTTTGTCAAGAGAATATGTCTGGAGAATTAGTTCCACATGTTGAGGATAGTCCTTTGCAGGAATGCGGGGAAGGGCTTGGCGGGGTAAGCTAGATATCAACATCTTATGGATGTGTGAGGGAAGTTTTCGTCCTTCCGTGAGGTGCCAGTGCCAGTGTTACCAAGTAGGTGGTGTCGAAGCGTGTGCTCGGATGACACGGTATTGGATGGCTCCAAGACCGCCCAATCAACTACAAGTCATGGAATCCGAGCAATTCCTCGGACCCCTACTGTACTAGACGAGCAAGTCCCTTATTGCTGGGTGATATGTAAGAGGAGAAACCAGCTCTCCGGTACTACGAAGCAAGTGACATGCGTCTTGGCTGTGGAGTGAAGGTGTGATTCAAGATTGGCGCTTAAGTCGACACTCATCCCCTCTCCATCACTCGGAACATAAGAAGGCTCGCAAACCGCCCAATCAGCTAGGTGTCGTTCACTGAGAGGATTCCGAGCAATTCCTCGGACCCTTAGTAGACGATAGACGATGGGCGAGGAAGTCCCTTACTGCAGGGTGATAATTGTGATAATGGTGATAGTGGTGATAATGCAAGAGGAGAGAAGAGAGAACCAGGTCGATGGGAAACGGAGCAAATGATGGACGTCTTGGCGGTCACACTCAGGTGTCTCAAGAGCGTTTGGGTACTGGACTACAGGATGCGGGGAGGAGCTAGTGGGGAAGGGTCGATATCAACATCTTATTTTAGGAAAAGATATGGTGTGTGGTCACGCGGAGGGTCCTGGCTGATGAATACACTGGAAGTGAGTGTTGACCAGGGAGTAAACGAGGTAGACTACCTGCAGGTGGTAGGAAGAAGGAAGCCCTCTTTCACGTGCTATTCTGATGACCATGTTTGTCAAGGTTGATATTTGTCATATTCATTACAAAGTTCATCTATCATATCATACAGTCAAATCAATCATGCTCATCGTCTCGTTCCACGTCGTGCCCGTTTCTTCGCTACTGTTCGCATCGTCTGCATCGTCATAATCATCCAAATCGTCTAAGTGTCGTCTAAGTCTCATGAATCCACCTCAAAGCATCAGCCTCGCCGTCACACCATGTTCATCCTTCGACATATCAGACTGCAATCCCGAGGTACCAGATAATTCCCTTCGCCGCTCGGCTTCGTGTTCAGCAGCGATGGGATCAACCGCTTGCGTTCAACTTCGGCCAGCTGTTCCCGCTGAGTTGTATGCCAACAGGGCCGATACAGACGCGTAGTCTCTTCGGTACTCGTCGAGAAAGGTATCTGGATCTCGGGACAGATTAGGAGCAGCATTGCGACTTTTGAACTTCTGCGGGGCATGCTCTCGACTCTGCCAACCTCACAGCGCTTCCACTCGCGCCGAGGGCAATGTATACAGTCTTGGTCGTACTGTTTACATCTGCATGGTTATGTTGAAAACATCATGTTGATAGTATGGCTACTATTGCGAGAAAAGTTATGTGTTAGCGAATGTTCTTGAATATGTGACGTTCGATTGCACGGGGAGTATACTTTGCAATAAGGATACTTGCTCATTGACGAGCACAAAGAAAATGAGACCACACAGTAGGATCAAGGGAGGCATACTCAGGATGTTCGTCGATGAATGCATTCCAATTGTCATCGATTCCCTGGCCCGGCTGCATGTTGTTGTACATGTATTCCATGTTCATGGTCGTGTTCAGATTCATGTTCGTGGTCGCGTTTGTGTTCATGCTCATGTTGTATGATGGCATGAAAGACGGAGTTGTGTTGATGTTGTTGTTTTCCCAAGTCTGGTTCCAGGGCATGTATTTGACTTCTTGGCTTTGGTCGAGGAGGCCGTCGTCTGAGCTCTCCATGCGTATGGGTTTGACAGGTGCAGCATTTGGCCGCGGAGGTAGTGGACAATACATTGGCCCTTTTTGCTGTCTGCCCAAGATGGATGGAGCTGGTGAAGGTATTGCTGTCTTGGGGAATGGAAAGCTGCCAGTCACTGGAGACACGGAGGAATTGTGATTGTATTGCGCCAAGTCATCTTCAGATGCGGCACGGCTGGTTACTGTCGAAGCAGATGCATGATTGACCAGAGAAGGAACTCGTGCGATATCGATATCCTGAGAGTTTTTCGACGAGAAAGCAGTATTCGTGTCGTATTTTGAGAAGTCTTCATTGGACAAAGCTGGCGAGGCACCAGGAAGGGATTCGTTGAAATGGAAGTCTTCTGGGATAGGCTGATGGCCTTGTGTGTCTGAAAGAACTCCAAGTGTCTTGACGATTGCATGAATTGACGGCTGCTGTCCAGTGCTCTTTTTTGTCTCAGAGGGTGCGTATCTGTCCCAAGTCTCGCGGAGAGCTTTGATAAGGATCTTCTGCTGCATTTCGATCTGGTCGACATAGCTGTAGTATGTTGGTCAGTTGGTTTCAAATGAGCTAGGCAGGAATGACATACCCAGCAGAGATGGGCCTCTCGACGCTCGTTCGTCGAGCCCCAAAGTGACAGACTGCATCCTCCATCTTGCATCTCGGGCAGGGCATCTTGCCATCACACTGTTGATTGAGGTCAGACTTGGTCTTGATGGCTCTCTTCATGAGCATACCTTGACTTTCTTCAGCCGACACCGATCGCAGGCTTTGGGTACACGCTTGCGAGCTTCTGGCTCAGTGCCCACCCGGTTGGTGGAGGGAGCCATTAGGGTTTGAAAGTATGTGGAGCCCGAGTAGTGACAGTGATAGGTGAGTCAGTGGTAGAGTTGGCGAGACAGTGGCAGGAGCGTAGATATGTGGCGAGGGGAAGGGGTGAAGAGCGAAGTGATCTGTAATAAGGTCAAGGAAGAAGATATCCGGCTTATGAATAACAAGACAAAGAGGGTACTATATGTAGTTATGAGAGCTAGCACCGGACCTAAACCCGATCAGGACTTTTAGCAGTCACTGTGATGGCCCTGGACGCCAAACTCGGCTATCCCACCTAACAAGCAACGAGGAGCAGACCATAGATGGTGAGGTTGAGCAATAATGATAAGCATGCCTTATGCTCGAGTAACGCAAGCATAGTCGCAGCCCGTCCAAGCGAACAACCTCCCGTCGACTACCGTGGCGGCTACAGGCTTTGCTGTTACCTGGTAACCTTACTTCCTCCTCATGTCTATCAGGTCTCCCACCACCAGCGAGCAGATGCAATAAACGAAAAATCTCCGAGCAGACGAGTCGACGCAGAAAAGAGTCGACGAGAGGTCATGCGGGAGGGCACAGAACTAGCTTGGCGCAAAGAAAGTAAAGGTGCGCATTCCCATTGGTCCGGAATTGGGCCCAGGGCTTATCAATGGAGACACGTTTTCAGGTGACGAGTATGGCATTTCCGATTAGGCACAATTGGGAAGCTGAAAAGCCCATGTTCGTCATCTGATTTCGAGCATCGTCTCTCATCGTCTTTCGGCAGATTGTGCATAGAACAACGTGCACGAGCGGAGTCTCAGGTCCTGCCCGTTTGCCACATCCCCGCAACGGAAATCGTCACGACCAACGATTGACGACTGACGATAGCTGTTAGATAATTAAAAATCACCGCACGGCCTCGGACCCGGTCATGCCGTAGCCTGTGAATACGACTGCTGCTGCCGCTGTTCTCGATCTGAAGCTGAAAATTTAGTACTACTGCGAATCATCTGTATGCTTCCCGTGGTTCCTGCCTACACTAGCAGCACAGTGAAGGTGAAGTATACCTTCACGCCTAGCACGCCTAGCAGTGTCGTATTCTTTCAACTCTCAGCACCCGAGAACAATCACATCCCAGGTTCTTCTCCAGAATCCTCTATTTCACCTTCAACACCATCACCCTGCATACACAATGACGATATCACATCGCCACATCGCATTTGCACGAGCAGTACCTGGTTTAGTATGGGCTTGGTCTGTGCGATCCATGTGCGATTCAGGTGCGTTTCAGCCGAGGCGTAGTATCTTCGACTTACGACTCGTGGCTGGTTTCAGGTGTCGCCTCCTATTGGCTATCCGGCAACCTTCTCATATACTTTACCGCGATCAATTACGTGTCGTCGGTCTTCGCCCTCCTCGAGGCGCTTCAGGCGGGGCACTGTATTCCTTCAGGTATCCAATACTCCTGCAGGACTTATGCCTCCTCCAGGACTCCTCGGAACACTCCTCTGGACCCTCTCTGGGGCAAACTCGGACTACTCCTTTGGATCACCCGGTGGGCAGGCTCCTCTAGAATCCTCCAGATCTTCTGTACATCTGTCTACACGCTGGCGTCGTACAGACCGAATAGCCAGTTGAGTCAGTCACGTCCCGTCTTGTGTACCATCGGTCATAGGCATTAATCCCTCATAGCACCAATAGCACTGGCACTGGACTCATCACAAACGGACGCGGGAACCTCTACTTTTCACTCACAACGCGGTCTTTGATATCAAGAGTTGCGCGTTTCAAACCAAATCACCAAAGCCATTTCAAGATAACCTACGTCCAACAGGCCATAGTCAGCATGAACCAAGCCCTGGTGGCCCATCTCGAGGCACTTTCCGCATCAAACAAGACTGCCATAGCTCTGTCGCCAATCCTCGCCCCCTCGCCAGAATCCCGCCAGAATGAAACAAAGTGGCAGTAGGCAAGAACACGCCTTCGACTGGTAAATATGACCATAGCCAGCCTCAGGTGAACCCAAGATGGCCCGGATCGAGGGGTGGTTCGGATCGAGACGAGGCTGCGGTCGCATCTTAACAGCTCACTTGCCAATCTCGGTGGCTCTCTAGCCCCCACAACTCTGCTGCCAAATGTCGGACTCCTCGCCAGAATAGCAAAAGTGGCAGGAGGCAAGAATATGTCTTCTATTGGTATAAAAGTCCACAGATAGCCTGAGCCAACGTTCCCCGGATCGAGGAACTGCCCGGATCGAAAGCAAACCACGCTCCTTCCTCAACAGCTCTGTTGCCAAATCTCTGCCGCCTCCTCGCCTGAACGATCAACAACAGCAGTATGCGAAAACGCACCTACTACTGGTATGAATGACCATAGTCCGCCTGACCTAGCGCGGCTCGTCTAGAGGAACTGTTCGGATCGAAGTAAGGCTGCTCTCCGACCCCGACAGCTCTGTTGCCAAATCTCGGTCCCTCGCCTGAATAGTCGAACGTGGCGGTATGAAACACGCTGCGGTTGTCCCAAATGGCTTGCAAACGTTAGCAGAGGAAGCCCAGAAATGAGTCTCCGCGGGATCCTCCCGTACGTACCAAGGTCGTTCTCATTCTGCCACTTGAACCTGACTTGGGTGTCGTGGTTCTCGTAGACGAGCTTCAGGAACCAGCTCAGCAAATGCTGGCTCTCTGCCTGCGTCACGCCATTGATGTGTTTCACGTGGGCGCCGACTGGGAAGATGGACTTCCAGCCAGTGACAGGGTTCGTACGAACAACTGGATGGATCGCCTTGAGCTCAGAGCCGACGTTGAGGGGACTGCCGCGAGGCTTCTCGTAGAGCTGGAAGCCGCCTCTTGCCGCAGCATCGTTGAAGCCGGGTTGTGCGAATGTTGCAGTCAGAGTCTCGAGGAACTTTTGGTAGGGCTCGGATATGCGATCGTAGATCTCGTAGCCTGATGCCCAGAGGGTGTCTATACAAGGTGATGTCAGTCAAGATGCTGCTGATCGAAGGCAACAGAGAAAGCGACGTCAGTCGACGCGAACCCAACGCAAAGCAGAAGAGAAAGCCTCGTCAGTCATGACGGAAGAAACCCGGCCCAAAGGTGGCGAAGACATGAGTCAAGGCGCCACATCATGAAACCCAACGCAAGAGAAGCGACGACATGCAGCCAAGGCTACGACATGCAATCAAGGCGACGACATGCAATCACGGCGACGACATCACTCAATACGACTTCAACCCAGGCAACACAAAAACAAAATCACAAACTCACCCCCTCCCGTCCTCGGCAGCTGCGTCAACCTCAAACTCGTATAATCCGCCGGGCTTGGCTCAAACGCAATATCGCTATGCCACTGCGCCGTGCTCTGGTTCTTCGCGCTCTGCTTGCTTTCATCCACAAGCTTCTTCTTATACAGCTTATCAAACTGCACGGAGCTGATTGTCGAGATCTCAGGGTCTGAGCCACCGAGCTCACGGTCGGAGTTTAGCACTGGGTGGATGTGCAGGCCGGAGTCGGCGGGCTTGCCCGCGAGGACGCCGAGACGCTGGATTAGCGCTTTTTGGAGGTCGTTGGTTAGGGCGGATTGGGAGCGGAAGAAGACAACGCCGCGTTGGGATACTGGGGGTGTTAGTGAGGGATGTAAGGTAAGTGATGGAGGTAAGTGATGAAGGTGAGTGATAGAGATCCGAGAAGGTGAGAGGGAAGAAAGAAGACATACTCTTAATCGCAAGATCTCTCAACAACTCGTCGGCATTGGGAGCATTGATGAGCTCGACAAGGTTGACTTGGGGATACTCCGTCCCAATCACGGGTGTGATGTCGATGGAGGTGTACTTGTCGAGGCTGCCAGTGGACTTCAAGGGTTCTTTGAAAGAAGAAGCCTTGAGTTTGAGGTTTGCAAGGTCGGCGACGCTGGCCTCCTCGGTTTGCTGTTGTTGGACTGCTGATGGTGCCATGGTTGCTGACTATACAGATTAAGTGAGGTGAGGTGAAGTAAGAGATGTGAATCAGTGCAGAGATAGGAAGGCAAGAGACTTATTATATGAGTACGATCTTGCTGACAATCACACACAACCAGCGGAATACTATGGCAACATAGCTGTATGTTGCCATCCATGCATAATATGACTCTATGCGCAATACAGCAATACAGCACTCACAGCACCTATAGCACCTCACTCTCCATCATAGCGAAAGCCGAACTCTCGACCACGGACTCACCTGCAGCTACTTCAGGAGGCAATGTTTCATCTAGGAAGGTCCTCAGCCATGATACGAGAGATAGCAGACACGCAAATATGAGTTGTCGTCGACACCGTCGACCCCCTGTCGGTCACGCCATATCGTGCAGTATCGCAACATCATGAAAGTACTATCACGAATTTCAGCAGCGCAGTACGGATTCGAAAGCAGCACAGTTTGGAAGAAAGATTGGTAGTGTGGACGGATGGATGCAGCTTGATGCTACCACGATAGTGCAATTGTATGCGGCGCGCAGCATTATTCGGACCCGACACTTCTTGCGCTTGAGCTATGCCGTCGACTGTTACCACTATGCGACATGGAGTGATATAGACAGGCTGTCACTTCATGCCCTTGGACAATACTCCTCAGATAGTCTCTACTCAACCCGATATGGTCGACATCACCCTCTCCTGCGCTCCGTGCAGACTTGCAACTCCGAGCTTCCTTCTTACTCTTCACGTCCTAGGCTCATGAGCTCCATGCTTTGCTCTATACGTCGCGTCCGCGCGCACCCGTATGAGGACATCACTCAATAGCCCGCCTTAAACCCAACCCTCCTAGTCCTTCCCGCATCTCCTCCATTTCCATTTCCAAACAAGCTGCCATTTCCACCGCCATTCCCCTGTCTGCCAAAGCCTCCATTACTTCCATTCCCAAACAGACCGCCACCGCCATTGCCATTTCTCTGTCTGCTGAAACTGCCCGAACCGATCCCATTCATGCCACTCAGCATCCTGTCCAGCCCGCCGAGATCCAGCTGGCCTTTCGACAGCATGTCTTGATCCATCCTCATCACGTCTTCCTCATCGAGGTCCATCAGATCACCTGCATCACCTGCATCGCCGCCATCCTCCCTCCCAGCAGCCGCCGAGCCAAAGAGGCGGCGCACGGCACTCTTCTGAGCCTGCGGCGTCGGTCGCTCAGGGCAGAGCATGAGGAGTCTGTGATCTGTCGAGATGACAATATCCTGCTGCATGCCCGCTGTTGAGGCGCTGTGCACGTTCGAGATTGCTGATGGTAGAGGTGCTTGCGAGACATGTGTAATCTCCTCATTATATGTCGAAAAGTCCCTGATGCGCTCGAGACTGCTGATCTTCCCCGTCCCATTCACGACACGCTGCCAGTGCTTTTGCAAACTCGGAATCGCATACAGCCCGTGCTCATACCACAACACGACCGCGTCGTCAGCCTTCGAACCTTCCTTGCTCGAAGGGAGTGCTGAGATGGAGATACCGCCACGGGGAAGACCGGGGAAATGCGCCGTGCTTCTGGGACCGGTGAAGAGGGCTTGTTGCTTGACTTTGCGCGTGTTGGGTGTCATTGGAGTGAGTTTCTTGGCTTCTCGTGCCGGGTTGTGGCTGGAGTTGAGGTCGAGCTTGGCGGCGTTTGAGGCGGCGTTGTCGCCTATGTAGCCGCGTAGGGCGAAGCGGGTGATTCCGCCGCCGGAGACGCCGCTGGTGCTGGAGGAGGTGGTGCCTCGTCTTGTAGTGTCTGATGCGATTGGGGCAGTACTCTCGATATCCCATACGCCCCACTGGCCGTCCCCGAGGAGAGCTAGGATGCATTGCCCGTCGAGTGCCCATCGTGCATCCAGAATGCGACTGCGTTTTCCAACTGTGGTTTGGCTTGATGGTGACTCAAAGGGAACGTGGAGAGAGATGAGCCAGGATCCCTGTTGCGATTGGCTTTGGTGATGAAGGAGTCTGGTTTTCGGACATGGTTCATACACTCTGACAGCTCCTGCTGTAGCTACCAAGATCTGCGTGTGACGACGCGAGGGATACTGCGAGGTGTTGAAAGAGACCGCGTCAACTTGATGTTGGAGGTATTCTTCCTGTATCTGCGTGACCCCTCCAGATCGTGCGAACCCTGCACCACGCTCGTTAAGATTGACTTGATATACTGAGAGCACACCTCCAGCCAAGAGCGTATAGTTGGCAATCAGGAATGACCACTCTGGCGGACGTTCTTCTTCTCCATGTGCTGTTCTCAGATGTTGCTTCCCAGTCCAGGTCAAAGACGACCCTTGTGAGACTGCCGCTGGATTCGACTGAGCATCAATCACGACTATCTCGTTCACGTCTACTCCTTGTCTTGACGGTGTAATGCCAACACTGAATAGAGCAATTCGTCCGTCCTCACATGCGGCAGAAAACACAATATGTTCTCGCAATATCGGCGGCAACGAGTATTCTGTATTCACTGTGCTGCTTGAAGGCAAGTCGGGCATCGCTATGCGTAGGACTCCGCTCTCGAGATCGATCTCCTCCGTGTGTACAATCTGCTCAAACGGCTCGTCTGGGTCGTATTCAGGCTCTTCATCCTCAAACTCTGGGGCGTGATTTTGCGGTTGTTCATCATCGTCACTATCGATGGAGATGATCTCGTTCTGCTTCGCTTGTGGACGTGATGTAGTCTTGAATTGTCTTCCTCCACGCCAAACGATCGTGACTCCGTGAGCAGTTCCATAGATGATGATTGTAGACCCATTTGGTGATAGTCGTGGGTAGACGCATGCATGGTGAATCCTATGCGGTAGCTCGTAATTGAGGTGAATGCTCTTTTGATGTTGCGACCATGTAGGCGTCCACGTTTGCGCTGTTGCGTCCTTGCGCCCGTTCATGCGTTCTTCTCGTGCCATCCCGTGTCCAGCTCACGATTCTGCGCAAAACCTGGGCTGATTGTCAAGCGCGCGAAGGGAAGGTCGAGATACAAGTCGTCCCGTCCGATGTGAGATTGGATTTGTTTGTTGTCACGCGGAGAAGAACCACGGCGCGTCATCCTTTGAACAAAGCTTCGGACGGAGAGCACCGAACTCTCCTTCCTCAAGGTATGTCACTCAAATTTATCAGCGTGAAAGATGGCAGGCACTAATCATTGACCTTGAGAAGCTGTAGGACCTCGAATCATTTATCCTGCATGATGCGCGACAACAAGCAATGGCTTCATTTCGATCCCTTGGACCACGCAGACCCTCGGCACTGCAATTCCTCATCGACGAGGGCGTCCTAACATCAAATGCTACACCCCATGACTATACCTGGACCACTTTCGGAGATGGCGGTGAAGAAGTGCTTACAACAGCTACATGCGCTGTCTGGTCAGAAGGAAACGTGATTCGCAGAGTGTTCAGACTCGGAAATGATGACCAGACAATCACCGCTGCTCTACTTACCTGGTTTCCACCTCCAACTGCACAGCGTCAACCTTCGGCATCTGCGAGAAATACAGCAAGGACTGGGAACAAAGTTGCTCGGATAAATGCCATATCAGCACGCGACATAACAGCTCTCAAGGTGGAAGAGATTGCCTCAGAAGATGCTTCGTCCCGCGCCGAAGCTCATCGCGAGCGCGCGCTGGTTGTCATCGTCAAGCAACATGCGCATATCTACTTCAGTACTGGACCGAATCATATCGTCAACCTGACATTCGAAGTTCAGCGAGCTCTGCCAACCCCACAAGGTCTCATACTGGAACGCAAGCTATATGAGGACAAGAGGCCTAATGATACCGAGTCCACCGATCACAGCAACCTCTTCTCGTCTCCCAATCTACCCAGAACCGTCGGCGGTAGTGCTCGGCATCACCAGTCTACAGCCACCGGAGACTCGACGATATCACTTTCTAGCTTTGTCATCAAACCACGATCCGGAGCACCAAATGCTGTACCGCGGCTATTCACGTTAACTGGACCTTATGCTCGGCCAGGTCTGGTGCTCGTGGAATCGCCGCAAAATCGGACTACCTCCAGGTTTGCAGCAGCCGGAGTCCAACAATTAGACAGTGATGAAGAGCTTTTGTACATATCTCCCTCTGACGAAACGAGTATTGACAGTACCGCTGCGACAAGGCCTCTCATATTGGCTGTCACCATCAACCGGACACAGAACACTTATAGTATATGGTGGGCGTCATACTCTGCGGCCGGGACAGACGCTGCTGGAGACGTCCAGCTCCCGCTAGACGCCAGTTTCGGGCGGTCATCGTTGAGACGTAACTCCTTTGTAACAAGAGCAGGGCTTAGCAAATTGACCGCCTCCGCTCGGAGAAGCAATCGGCAATCGGATCGTGCGTTACGAGGTGACGCTAGCCACGAACAGCCAGTCGAGACACAATTATCCAGCCTTGCCACGCTGGAGGCGACTTTGACGTCCCCTGGAAAGAGCAAAAGACGCGATAGACGGACAAGCTCATTCGTTGCCAGAGCAGAACTATCAACGCACGATCAAAGCCCATATACTCAGCTAGGTCGAACGCCTGGTGGTCTGAATGGCAGTCTCAGGGGCATTCGCGGACCTAATTTATCCAGTTTCAACGCAGACGCAGCGATCATGCGAACGGCTGGTCCGGTCACTAGAAGTGCTGCAAAAGCCAGAGCATCACTCGTGAATAGTATTCGCCAAACCTCTACAGAAGAAGATCTAGATATGGATGATGACCCCGCTGGTATGAAACCTGCGCCCGATGTCTCCGACGGTGTGCATGATCCTTTCGGAGATGATTACAATGATCTCACCTTGACAAGATTGTTCGAGCGGCCGCTCTCAGAGCTTGTTTTGAACAGTAGCTCGGTCGATGAGCTGTGCGCATCAGATCTTAAAGTCTTCACGCTGCTTGAACCTGATCGGCCGAGATTCGGATTCGATGATGTTCGGCTGATGAGTCTCTACATGCTTCACAAATCGTCACAACATATGACAGAGGTGTGCTTTCCGCTGCTGCGAGTACAGGAAATACAGTCCAATCCCAGTTCGGGCATGTTTTTCGTCCCCGGGAATGACTTGATGGTTCGCAGATATCCGGACATTACGGACGCGGCGAAAGTGACCGATGGGACGTTCATACGTGTTATACATCTGGCTCGCAGAGGAGATGGCACTTCTGTGTTGAGTCTACCTCCGGCTTGGGCAATGGTAATAGACGAAGGCTCATTATATGCTCCGAGTGGCATTGAGTACGATCCTGCAGACAGTATAATCATCGGTCTGCCTGACCGTATGGAGACACCTGCTCAGGATACTTTCGATGACGGTACACATCCTATGGCAGACATGCAAGTTGACCCAGTCATCAGCTTGGCCAACAGCGGTACTCATGGACGCGTTGACTTGAACTATGAGGCAGGAAACGCCTATACTGTGCAGATAGCTCTTGCTCCGAGACACCCCTGCGTGACCGGCGTGCTAGACAGTATTCTCTGCGCTTTGCCAGGCTTGGCTGGACAAGCACTGTTATACAACTGGTGGAGAATATGTAGTGCACGCAGCAAGATTGATATTCAAGGCGAATGGGAATCCATGGTCATCACGCTTTGCGTCCTGGCTTTGGGGTACTCTGATGGTAAGCTTTCTGAGGCAAGTGCTGGAGTCTTACTTACTCTGCCACAGTGGACCGCCGTCGGGCCATGAAATCGCACAACCAAGCTGCGCCTCAGAAGGAAAAGACAGACTGGTTACTCTCCCTCGCTGAAGTGGCCCAATCCTTCTTACAGTCGAAAGCCGGTACGAGGGAGCGGAACAAGCAAGACTGGTTACCATTTGTAGCATGGCGTAGTCGCAGAACGCAAGCCTCTGGGTTGGAGGCGTCCGCCTTGCCTGATCTTCTGAACATTCTCCATGTCCTTCGAGAAGAAATGAAATTGAACACACTCTCGCCAGGGTCAACAAACACCTCTGGGCGAGATCTCTTGCCAGTCCTGCTGCAATTCTCGTTGTGGCTCGGATATGATTCGTGGGCGGCAGCTTACATGCTCGAAGACGAGGCTATGGAGCGAACGCAGTTCGATAATGGTATGGTTCTGGCTAGAAGTTGCGTGTGCTAGTCTAATAGCATTTCAGTCAAGATCTCCGGCCTATTCATCCCCCTTCCTCAAAGTCGACATTGTCCATTTATCTACGATTGGCTTGAGCAACGCGTACGCGGCACCACTAACAATCAGTTCCTGACTATCTCAGCGATACGGTCAGGGCAAGCAGGCCCGCTTAAGCTTATTGACAAACACATCACTCCACGACTGATAGCTCTCACTAGTCATATGAGCAAGTCCAACGAGCTGCTTGCATCAGATGAAATTGCGGTGATGTCCTTGCTAGACAACGGATTGACTTCAACCATGTTAGAGACATGTCCCGAAGCTATAGCTGTTCTACTCCGTGGGACATCACTTCGGGTGATGCAGAAACCACAGACCACATGGGAGACACCTCTTCTCAAGCTGGTCAACCGTGAAGATCTGCAGGCTTTGGATGGACATGCTGCTTTCACCAAAGCACCAACCCTGACTGGCTCCACGGAGTCAGGCTTGGATGCAAGGAGCATAGCAGACTCTGCGGATCATCCTGATGTTGCCTTCGAAACGAGATCGCATGGAGGCATGGAAGAAGCCATAAGTCTCGAGAAATTGTTGCAGCGGAAAGATACTCGGCACGATGAGGCAAGGCAGCTCCTTGTCCCATGGGTGCAGTCTAGCGGAGAATATCGGCCTCGTCCTGGCTCGACTGATAAACAATTTCTGGATGAGCAGCAAATATATGTGCGAATGGTCTACATGCGGACATTGGCCAAAGCAACAGGATGGGGCATGAAGCTTTTCTCCTCACGATTCCCATTTGCAACAGAAGTGATGACGATGCCAACCCCAAACTCATCCTGTAAGGTAATGCCGTCCGGCTCAGTCTTCAGCGTCGAGGCACTGCCTGAGAACAGAGTCGGTTGGGCTTATTTCCACAGCGGCGTCAGTGCCGGCCTAGCTGTGTCGCGGAATGCGCGAGGTCTCGATGCTTCTTGGATTGTGCTAAACAAGCCTGAAGAAGTCGGTGTCCGACACGCTGGGTTGATCCTAGGCCTCGGGCTCAATGGTCATCTTCGATCTATCCCTAGGTGGCTGATCTTCAAATACTTGACTCCCAAGCACGACATGACGACCATTGGTCTTCTACTTGGCACATCAGCCTCACGTCTTGGAAGCATGGATGTTATGGTGACAAAGTTGCTTTCTGTCCATGTTCCTCGACTTTTACCACTTGGTGCGGCCGAGCTGAACTTGTCCCCACTTACACAAGCTGCTGGTCTGATGAGCGTTGGCTTCCTCTACTATAACACGCAACACCGACGTATGAGCGAGATTCTGCTCTCTGAACTCGAGGACGTCGAGGTGGAGGATCCCATCAATACAAGCGCCGAGATACTTTCTGCCAAGAACGAAGGCTACAGGCTTGCCGCAGGATGTGCACTTGGGCTGATCAATCTGGGGAAAGGCTCAGATCAGGGCGCCTTGAATGGTATGAAGGTCACTGCTCGATTGATGAGTGTTGCCACGGCGGTGAGAAATACATCCGAGGTACATGTGCTCGATCAAGCCACAGCAGGAGCAACTATCGCTATTGCGTTCATCTTCATGAAATCTGGTGATGAGCTGCTCGCACGGAAGATTGCTGCGCCTGACACTCTTAAGACAATTGACGAAGTCCGGCCCGACATCCTGCTGCTCCGGACTCTGGCGTCGCAGATTATCTTATGGCATTCTATAAGACCGACCAAAGAATGGATCTGGGCTAGTCTACCCAGATGTTTGGGCAGAGACACCCAGCCAAACACGATTCTCGACGTAAAACGACATCTGGGTTCTGAGAATCTGGCTCTCTATAACGTCGTAACTGGTCTTTGTTGGAGCATTGCACTAAGATTCGCAGGCACGGGGAGTCTGCCAGCGCGTGACACTATTCTTGACGTGTATAAGCATATCGAGGCCTATGCGGCAGAAGATGCGCGAACTTACGACGAGAAGCTTGTTCGAGAGACCTTGCTCAGATGTCAGCATCACCTTCTCCTCTCAGCAGCTACCGTCATGGCAGGGTCTGGCGATCTGGATGTCTTCCGCCGCCTGCGCATCGTCTATGGCAGGGTGAAGGAAGACTCGACATTCGGCTTGCACCAAGCGACTATGATGGCTATTGGCATCCTTTTTCTCGGATTCGGCCAATACACATTCAGCACATCCAATCTTGCAGTAGCGGCCTTGATCATAGCTTGCTATCCTCTATTCCCCCGAGACGCCGCAGACAATCGTGCTCACTTGCAAGCCTTCCGGCATTTCTGGACATTCGCCGCAGAACCACGATGTATCGTCGTGCGAGACTTTGACACCAAGTTGCCTGTCCTTATTGATCTTGAGGTCGTCTTACGCAACGGCCAACTCTACAAACCTTCCACAGAGACGACAACAGCACCGATGCTCCTCCCTGAGCTTGATACCATATCGCGTGTCAGTACGACGACTCCAGACTACTGGCAGGTAGTACTCGATTTCGAACACAATCCGAAACATCTTGCAGTATTCAAGGAAACTCAAACCATCTACGTCCGACGGAGACCCCTCTGGGCACAGTATCAAACCACATTTAGTCTGAGTCTGGCCACGCTTGAGACCAAGAATGTGAACTTGGGAATGTTTGAGCGTCACGTCCTGCAGGCGGCGCTGCGTCGTATCTGGAGTCTCTCACCGGCGCAGGTCGCAGATATATTCCCGCGTCCTACCGGCCGCGGAGCTCTCGACAGACAGGGCGTGTCTCTTGAGTCAGGAAATGAAGAACGACAACTAGAAGAACTACAGCTGGCTGAACACGCACTCATACCGGGTCTGCTAGACGCCAGAACGACATCGTTGGACGATACGCTGGTGCTGAGACAGAGTCCGAGGAGTACGCAAAGGCATGTGTTGATGGCACTGAGGCTTTTGTTCGCGTGGACGGAACGGGAGAGATTGCAGGGGAGGAGGTTGGGCTGGATTAGTGAGGATACAGTAAAGTGCCTGCGGGCGGGGATTGTGGCCAGGGCTAAGCCGCCTGGAGAGCCGGGGATGAAAACGAGAATGAGAACGAGACATGGAGAGGGAGGAGAGGGGATGTGAGATTCGGCGTGGCATGTTGTGATGTAGAGTTATGCGAGGATGAATTCATGACATGAGGATTGGGGATGGTCGAGTAAATTCTTAATAAGTTCTTGCTCCTGCATGTGCAGCTGAGACAGAGCAAGTTGAAATGCAATCTCTTTCCGTCGCTCGTCTTCCTCTTCCTCTGCTTAATCCCACCCCTCTACCCTTTCGCCGCCCTCTCTCCGGCCTCTCCTACCC
>Ga0268246_10000244_pt1 | contig 29552 bp, 26 predicted proteins | sample AgamicOrSfe_FD_200242 | JGI IMG/M metagenome (GOLD analysis project Ga0268246, IMG submission 200242) | Agave microbial communities from Guanajuato, Mexico - Or.Sf.e (v2) (version 2) | ecosystem: Host-associated > Plants > Phyllosphere > Phylloplane/Leaf | place: Guanajuato, Mexico | collected...
TCCTGAACTCGTCGAGAATCTCTTGGCAAAACTTGAGCTCAGCTTGGTACTTCTTCTTCTTGGGTTTCGCAGAGTATGGAAGCTCGCGTGCTGGAGCTTTGATCTCACGCTTAGGACGGCCGTCACTTGTCGACATGCGACGTATCTGCGGCATGCCGTTTGTGTCCAGAGCATAGGTATCTTCCTTGACAAGTGGGGGAAGGGCTGCAAGGGGAGCAGCGGGAGGAGGTAGGTGGGCTTTCGATTGTCGACGTTGTTTCGGCTCCTGTGGAGGAATTGGAGCGGTGAACTTTTTCTTCTTCTTTGAGGATGCCTGCTCTACTGCAGGAGCTGCTTGACCAGACCTCGGCATTTTTCGCAATTGAGCGTCAAGTTGTGATCGAAGCATGGAGCCTGATTGTGATACAACATGCAGAGGTCCGTTGAACGTGACTGAATTATGAACCATGAGGTCGAAGTCGGCGACGTAGTCATTCACTGATTTGTACTCGCGATTTCTTAACTTCTGTTCAATCGTGCCCAGGTCCATGGGATGTTTGATGACTGTAAAGTATGTTGGGATGTTCAGCTGGACCGGATCGACAGGTTTCTGGTAGACTACAGCATGCTTCGACTTTTTGAGATTGCGCAAGCCGGACTCGAGCACTTTGAATTGTGCCTCAGTCATGGGACCAAACTCAGGAAGGGATGGTGACTGTTGTATAGTGGCAGCACCAGGCTGAGCAGGTATTGCTGTGGACGCTGAATCTGCGGGGGCTGGCACAGACGCAGGTTGTGCAGTATCGGGCAGAGTTGGCGCGTCAGAGGTGACATTGTGCACGCCATTCGTCTCTGGTGCAGCAGGTTCTTCGGTTCTTGCGCGTTTGGCTGATGGTTCTCCTTCATCGTCATCTTCACGTTCCCGCGCGACTTTCGTTGGTACTGATGGTGTGGCATCAACCATCGAGATGTCCTCGGAAGGTAGAGTTGGGAATGTATCAGGGGCATCGCTTGCGCCGTCGAGAGTGCTGATTGGTTGTACACTGTCCGAAGTTTGCGCATCCGTAACGCCGTCGCTGTAATCCTTCAGATCCATAGTGCTATCCACATCCATACCGACATTGAGGTCGGTCGTGCCATTCACAGTCGTCTCGCCATTCGCGTGCGCGTCGCCGTTCACATGCGCATCACCGTTCACATGCTCCGCGTCTATCTTGCCATTCACGATGTTGCCCATTTCATGCTGTTCTGTCTGAGGTACTGCTGCCTCTTGCATGCCCGCTATCGAGTCTGTCTTGACAGGTTCCTGGGCGTTGTCTAGCTCGCCGACGAACGACGCAAGAGGTTGGATACCACTCTCAACGTTGTTGATTGGCTTGACAGCAGGGTCACTCGGATTGGAGAGGTCAAGCACCTCGATAGGTTTGACAGAAGAGTCTTCGGTGACCGTGGGGTCGGGAAGAGAGGATGTTGCAGCTCTATGTAGATGTCAGAAGAGGCGCAGTAAAGCAGTGAATGTGAAGTGTGAAAGTGTAAGATGCAAGTGAAAGTGTTCTGAACGACAAACGAGTTACACGACAATAAGATTCACTCACCCATTCACTTCATTGTCCAGAGCTGGTACACCAGATCCTAGAGCTGGCGCATCAGTTCCGAGAGCTACAACAGGCGCGTCACGCTCTGCAGACTCTGGCACAACAGGTGCGACTGGTGGAGCTTCCATGATGCTTGCGGTTACGACGATCGGGAGAGAGGCAGAGCGCAAAGCGGGAGGGGATCTTTTATCTTCTGTAGTAGTACACTGCTAATGAAGTGAAGTGCAAGTCCTTGAGAGTTATGCGCAAAGGAAAAGGTTTGCGCAAACGCGATTCTGGAAGTCTGATATAGTACAAAGTGGTGTATGCGATGCGATGAATGCGCTGTTTGATGTTTGTTTCAAGATCGGACGACTGGGTCGACGCGATGGTATAGAGCGCGTGACCTGTTCTTTCTTTTCTTTTGTGAGAATATGACCAAAGAAGATATGCGAGCGCGAGGGATGTATTATGCTCTATGCAGATATGTGCGCCTGCGCTAATGAAGATGGAAGAGAGAGCGAAGTAAAGTCCAGGTGGGATGAGCTGGTGTATTAAAGGTTGCGAAGCTGTAAACCTGGAAGTTATTGGTTTGGGTGGAGAAAGTGCCGAGGAGAGCTTCAGCTTGTGACAAACGGGGGAGAGCTGGAAAAACATCAAAAAGTTGAGAACAGGTCGGAGGGTGAGCTTTATCAGAAGTTGGATTCGAGAACGGTACGCTAGCACGTTACGGGGTCATACGAAAGGGGTTAAATGTCACGCTAAGCTGTTTCGAGTAAGTCGAGATCCTGAGTCATTGTAATTTGTCATCTTTTGTGCGGCAAGTCTTCCGTGAGGGGAGGAAGTGAAGTGAAGACGATGAAGAAGTCCAGAATCCCAGCCAGGTTTGAGTTTGTTAGTCGTAGAGAGTGCAAGTAGTGATGCTCCCGTTGTGACGACACACTGCTTCAATGAGATAATGACTATAGGAAGAAGCGGTAGGACTGGTAGCCAAGGGTGAAGGCACGGCCTTGATTTGGATGTAGTGCACGAGACGGTCTTCTCCTCCATCACGAGCTCAGACAGAGATGCCTGGGTGATATCGACAAAGAGAGAGCAAGTGCTCATGCTCGCCTTGTGATGGCCACAGTGCTCTGACGAGATAATAGATAAGAAAATCGAAAGAAGCAATAGAACGAGCAAAGAATGGATGGTGACTTCCTCCTTTGGCAGGTAGTGTAAGAGAAGATGATTCATTGCATTGGATGAGAGCTCTTTTCAGAGGGAGAGAGAGCAAGGCGTGTTGCTACCTCCCTTGTGATAACGCAAGGGTGAGCGCACCTTCGACACTAGGGCCGAGGGCTCCCATCCAGGAGTCCATCGGAGACGACCTCGCAGCCATTTTTTCCCCACGTATTCACGCGACCTCACTCAAGCACTATCTCTCATTCCATTGTGTGATAAGAAGCATATTCTGTGTTGTCTCCAATGTTGATGTCCGCTCATGAGGTTGAAGAGACTGATCGTGCGACAAAAACAGTTCGAGTACGGCAAGCGAGCACATGCTCAAACCAGGATCATGACCTTTCCTTTAGGGCATGACATGATTATGGGCTGACCTCTCCAAGAATAATTTATTTTCCAACCGCCTGACAGCAAGCACAAGATCTCAATCACCAGAGCAGCTTCACCCTCATCTCCATCAGCTCTCATCATGTCACACGCTGCCAACTTACGAAATAGGCAACGACCAACCACACAAGATTCACCAGCAAAACGAAGACGAATCGAGCCTGCAGCATCCACAAATGGAATCAATGCAATAGTGAATGGCACCTCATCAGACAAGAAGTTTATCGCCATTGAGTCGACAGACGTGAAGAGACATACAAATAAGGCACATTCAGCGGTCGCAGACACAAAGATTGGCCATGGCGAGCAAGAAGATGCTTCCATGCTCGATGCTCCAGCACCATCAGGATCGGAAGAGGAGGATGATGAAGAGAGTGTCTCTTCCGACTCAGACGCAGAATCAGCAGACTCAGAAGACGAAGCACAACTGAACGGCGACCTACAAGCCGCCACCACCACCTCTACCTCCCAGGATGCAGACGCAGACTCACCCACGACCGAGCCCTCCTTTGGCGACCTCCTCCGCGCACGTGCCCCAACCACCATCACCGTCGAGCCCACCTCCACCACCGCCCTCAACACCCTCACCGCTCCCAACTCTCGAACCCTCACAATCCCCACCGCTACCTCCCTCGGCACGGTCCTAACCCAAGCCCTCCGCACCAATGACATCGACCTCCTAGAATCCTGCCTCCAAGTCTCCAACCTCGACAGCATCCGCGCCACAATCGAGCGTCTCCACTCCTCCCTTGCCACCACGCTCCTCCATAAACTCGCCGAACGCTTACACCGTCGCCCCGGCCGCGCCGGAAGCCTCATGGTCTGGGTACAGTGGACGATTGTTGCGCATGGCGGATACCTGGCTAGTCAGCCCGCGAGTGTCAAGCAGCTGCATACGCTGTATAATGTGGTCAAGCAGCGCGCGGCGGGTCTGCAGCCGTTGCTGACGCTGAAGGGGAAATTGGATATGCTTGAGGCGCAGATGAGGTTGAGGCAGAGTATGCAGGAGCGTGTGAGGCCGGGGACTGTGCGGGATCAGGATGAGGCTGGGGTTGTGTATGTTGAGGGTGAAGAGGACGTTGTGGCTGTAAATGGTATTGATGACGATGCCATCTGCGATATTGAGGGAGACTCAGAGAGTGAAGGAGACGACGAGGACTCCGAAGTCGACGAACTCGCAGCAATTGCGCCTGCGTTAGCCGCTCGCGCCCAGAAGAAAAAGTTACAGGCACTTGACATTGCAACTACGATTCCCGAATCCGACGACGAAGGAGATGAGGACGACATGCCAGACACGCTACCAAATGGCGTCGACGGTCACGATGACGACGAGGGCAGTAGTGATGACGACGACGACGCAGAAGGGCTGCTTGACGACGAGGCTGAGGAGTCTGGTGAGGGAGGAAGTGAGGACAGCGAGTTGGATGAGGAGGATATTGATTACGACGACGAGGATCTGATTGATGATGAGAGCAGCGAGGGTGAAGAGGAGGAGGAGCGGCCGGCCGTGGTGCCTGTCAAGGCTGTGACTTCGAAGCAGCGGAAGGGGTCGAAGCGTAAATAGGTGATGGCCAAGGGGAGGAGGTCGAGGTCTGGAGTTCGCATGTAAGATGACTAGGGAATGTGAGGATATAGGAGAGTCTGAGACCAAAAGGGCATGTAGCTGTACAGGTTGGTGTACGTTGCATGAATGGGAGGGCGAACTTGGGTAGCGGGACCATGGCGTACCACCATATCTCATGCAGATGTAGATACCAAAGAGGTATATGAGCTCGATCTTCAAATCTGCCGACTATATCATGAGACAATCTTCAACCAACAGGCAGGAATAGTACAACACTGGACTCCATTTTCAGTGCTAATATTGCTGCTCCTGCGGCGTTTTCAGTGTCAATATGTGTGCTTCATGCACACAACAGCAGTGATCTCCCGCAACATCGACTTCTTCTTCATTCATGAGATCCACCATAGATATCCGCGCGCCATATGGCAGATTCGGGGTATCACAAACGCCATTCCCATTCCGATTCCCAGCCCACGCCACCATATTTTTTCTCCATCATAGTAGAACCACCGCGTTCTTCACCCCCAAACTCAAGCTCAAACTCAAGCAGCAACACCCACCCCCATCCCGACCGCCAACGGCGTCCTCGCCTTACTCCCCACAAACCCCTTCCGCTGCCTCCCCGTCCTCCCTCTGCCCAACCAGTTCAACTTCAACTCCCTCGCCAGTGCTTCAACTCGCTTGCGTGCCACAACTTCCGGGTCGCTATTCTCCGCCCTTCGCCTTCTATCGCTGTCGCCGACACTTCTCCCAGACTCTCCAGCACCGCTCGCACCCGCGCCGGCGGTCAAAGTGTGCGACCCATCCTCCATCTCAATCTCCTCCGAGATACGCTGTTCTCGGCTTTTGAATCCCGTCTTACCGGCGCCGGAGGCGATGGGGACGAGCATTGCGCCTGGAGCTTGGAGGCCTGCGAGGACGGAGATGCATTGGAGCATGCGTGCGGCGATTTGCGTTATTTTGGCTGGATCGATAGTCGTGGTGGTAGACGTTGGGGCAGCGGCGGCGTTGTTCTGCTGTTGCAATTGCTGAGGATGCGGACGTTGCGAGGACAGTGAGTGAAAGCTGCCGGCAGATGTGTTTGATGTAGCGCGGCTGCGGGCGCCGAGGCTGCTACTGGTCGCAGTTGTGGAGCTGAGGAGAGTGGAGCTTTGGGAGTTGTAGGATGCGCCGGTGAGGTCGGCCGGGACGGCTGTGTTGTTGGGACGTTGGGCGGCGAGGCGGGGAGAGGTGATTTCGGTTGTGAAGCTTTCGAATGGGAGGCGGGAGAAGATGGTGAGGAGAGTGTCGTAGCGGGGCAGGATGACGCTATCTCGGAAGGAAAGCAGGACGAGGGTGCGGACGTCGAGGGCTTCGCCGAGGGAGAGTTGGGAGACGGGAATTTTGGCGGCGGCGAGGGAGCTGGGGTGGGTCATTGTGCGGGTTTGACTGATGTTTGTGGATGGAGGGCCCGAGGGAGGCGGTTTTGAGGCGAAGATGGGCAAGACGCCCCAGAATTCTGCGGCTTCTCGAGGCTTCATGATGGATCCTCGACCTTTGAATTCCAGGTCTAGAGGTAGGAGAACTGCTTGCATGAAAGGTAGAACTGTTCCAAACACAGACGACCACATGTCGACTAGATAGGGCACTAATCGTTCGTCTGGTATGCGCCGCAGAGTCTGATCAAGTGATACGAAGCCTGTTTGCAGGAGCTCTCGTACATCTTCAATAATCACGCTTGGTGCTTTCCGGACGATGCAGCGCTGTAAGTGCATGACGACCAATTTGTTAAGATCTTCTATTGGTGTTCGAACATCCTCTCCAGAGAATATGCCTAAGATCCTGGCTTGCAGCAATGGCCAGGCATCCTCTGCAGTAACATTCGCTAAGGAGAAAACAGTTGCCGGTTGTGACGCAGGACCGAAGTCTCCCGACACAGGCGTGAACATGCCACTTGCAGATGGTGGTCCTAAGTAGCTTGTGCCGCCATAGCTAGACGCCCCTGGCCAGTCGGTTCCAGCATGCTCGACACCGACTGCGCCGCCCATGCCAGCTTGAGCAGCCTTTTCCTCACGCTTCTTTTCCCGTAGAGCACGTCCACCATGTCTCAGATCGAGACCACTTATCGACTTACTGAATGTACTGCCAGGCGCAGGAGACGAAGGTGCAAATGAGTAAAGTGATTGAGGAGCATTGGGGTCCGTCGGCCGAGAATTGCTGGACGCCGAAGATAATGGCAGATTGAAATGATCGGTGCCTAACTTATGCTTCTGCCGCGACAGAAAGTTATGTTTGTGCTTTTCCTTCTCCTCGCCTGTACTCCGATCCGGTACTAAAGTTGACGTTGAAGCATTCAGCGACGAATACAAAGAGGACGTCGTCCCAGAATAAGACGAATCTGCTAAGCTCGTCGTTGACTGATTCATAGACCGTGCAAACACATTAGATCCGTAAACCTTGCTGGGAGAAAGTGTAGACGGTCTTCGTTCTGCTTCCTTCTCCTTGGATAGGTTTAGTGTCTTTGGTTTCGAAAACAGCTTGATTCGTGATTTCTCTTTGGCAGGCTTGACCTCATCCCGAGGTGGTGACTTCTGCGGTGCTTGTTGGTATATCTGCGGTGGACTACGCGGACCTGCTGATGCCGCTGTACTTGTCCCTGACTTGGCCGGAACGCTTATCTGTTTCGGAGGCTGACCAGATCGTGAAGGTTGCTGTCCTGCAGGTGCCGCCTGCGGACGCTGTGCTGAGGCTGATGGTGCTGTGTTGCTAGTCTTCCTCGTCACGGATGAAGAAGTCGGGACAGGATCAGGTATTGTCTGAGAACGTCTTCGAACATGCTGTGTACTCCCGCCACCCATTGCAGCTTGGGCAGCAAGAGCGGAGGGTGTCTTCAAAACAGAGCCACCCATGTTCGCGAGCGATGTCGTGCTGCGTAAAGAGGGCTCGAAGAAGCCTTGTGAGCTGCGCTTACGATGTGTTCGATAGTCACTGGCAGGGTTGATGGATGAGGAAGAGGCTTGATGCTGAAGGTATAGATTTTGCGTAGATGACTTTCGTGGAGGATACGGTCTCGGAGGTACTGCTAGGTTGTTATTCGTGGCAGAGGCTGGCGGAGGCATAGGATATGGTAGAGGCGATGGCCGTGGCACAATAGGGAGCATCGTGACTTGACTGGAGGAGGAAGAGGCGCTTGAGCCCGAGTGGTCTCGTTCAGGCCCTCGTGGTCTATTCGAGGTGGTGTTGCCTTGCGCTTGACGCGATGCATGCGGCCGGCCAGCGGCGCTAGGTTGTAGGTAGCTCATGGTGAACAAGTGTGTGATCTGACTCTGCGCTCAAAGAGTACGCCAGAATGAGATTCCGTTGATGAGCGTGGCGTGTGCCATCAAAGACTCTAGCTTCACATCGTATGGAACGATTATCAGACGATATGCAGGACGATGTTTCGCGATGACGATCACGACGACGAGAGACCGCGGGGTACAGTAGGCAATGTGAGTATAGTCGTTTGATTACGAATACAGTACCTTCTCTTTAATTGCACCACCAACATCCTACCTCGATTCAGGTGGCTCGTTGTCTACAACAAAGAGAACCCGGTCATTGAAGTACCCAAAGCACTTCAATATGACGACCTCAGACTCAAGCGCCACGGCCAGGCTATCAGCAGACTATGAGAGCCCAGCTGGCCAGCACACCTTCAGCTATGAAGTCCCTGCAATTTCAGAAAAGCAGTCAACTGAGGAAACAACAGCCTTTCTAGCAAAACTGCGCCAATCTGCTGTACAGATGCAGCAAGACGTCAACACTTTCCTGACGCAGAAGATGGACGAAGACAAAGCCATGGAAAGCACAAAGGAAGTGCAGCATAGTGCCAAGGTGGATGAAGACAAAGAAGAGGATAACTATGGCGAGGAAGTCGATGAAGAATGATTGGGACAAAGAGAGGAACAGTCAACGGGCCACTGAAGAGGCACTCCTTTGTCCCGTGTCGATGTTGGGCTCATTGCCCAAAACTATCAAAGCCGCCCTCTTTGTCCTTTTGTGTCAGACCACTTCGTCCGAAACACCATCGACGACAAACTTGAACAATGCCAGGCTTATATCAGGGCAACGATGGGAGGACAGTGTCGTCGCTCAACGTCACAGTTGGCCATATTTCCGCTTCATATCCTATCCAAACATTCACGCTACATCCTGAAACATGGTCGACGCTTCAGCTACAACGTCGCAGAACAATGCTAGTGCGGAGGGATCCAAGCGAGTCTGGTCTGTGCCGAACAGCAAGTTCTTTGAACATATGGATGATGAGGTGCCCGGCTATCGAGAGAATGCGAAGATCATGTACAGTCTTCACCACCAAAAAGATTTTGTGCAGACTGGATCTAACGGCAAAATCCAGGACTGTACCCATCTTTTCCAGGCTGCTGCCACAGACGATGTCTTGACCGGGAGTCCCTCCAACGCTGCAGAGGTTCCTGCTCATCGCCTCGACCTACTAGCTTCGCCGGCGAAAGATGGCAACTCAGCAGACAAGACCCCGTCGCCAATGCGTCGAGCGATGTCGAAATTGAAGAACAAGCTTAAGGTAGACTCTCCACGTCGTCAAGGTGCAGAGTCAATCTCGGAGTCTGTATATTCTGGAAGAGGCAGTGGAGCTCAACCATTGCCCGAGCAAAACCCCTACGCGCGAGGCCCTCGTGCTCGCAAATGGTCTTTCTAGTCGGTTGCATCTGGCAAACAGTTCAAGACGGGCTCAGGTACGAAAGGCTCGGGTCTGTAAGTGTTCCGAGGTCTTGTAGCTGCGACGAGGGTTGTGCGATTGTGACCTCAATATTACTGAGGTAAAGGAACAGGCTGTCAGTAGAGTGTAGTACTCGAGACCAACGCGGGCGTTGGCATCTCCTGAGCGGTATGATTCGTATTACAATTTGTCAATGTACAGATACTCTCCAATTACCATATCTCCATTTTTCAGTACATGCGTGTTATGATCTCATGTGAAGTTTCGTTCTCTAGACAGACGGCACTCTCCAGGGGCGCCTCTAGCGAACACAACTGTAATGATCATCAGGTGCTGTCACTCGTCGTCTTCGTCGTTTTTCAAGCCAACTCTCTTCATCTGTGTATGTCGTCTCTCGAGCTCGATAACATATGCCGTAACAAGGGTATCAACATCGATGTTGGAACTGCCGTCGTCACGGTGTTTCAAGAGAACGTGATTCTTCTGGGTCCTCTCAAGTGCAGATTCCTCGTTGCAGATCAAGCCAGAGGACAGAGCGTGGTTGCAATAGAACATCCCTTCTTTACGGTCCTCTAATAATGCAATGTTCGTGTCGTATGTCGAACCGGAATCGCGTTGACCAAAGTCTCTCAAGTCTGACGCGCCACGTTCAAGGCTCAAATCATCCTCGTGCACGTCAGATCTTTCGACAGGTTCGGCCATGACTGTCTTGCGCGACCTTGCCATCAGCGCCGATGTATTTGCAATCGCCGCCTTCTGCGTAGTTGACAGAGGCGTGGGTATATTCGCAGATGAAGCCGCCAATGGCCCGGGGTCGGGCATATCGGCATATTGGTTGGTGATGCGAGACGCTGCCTTCGATAGTGTCGTTCGCTTTGATCGCGGAAGTGGAACTGTGTCGGGTTGGTTGGTCTTCTTCCGTTTTCTCGAAACCGCAACCTACAACGTCATGGACGAAGTAGCAGAAGAAGCCTGGCTTGGGTCCTGACTATCGTTGGTGTTTAGCAAAGCTGCGATCTTGCTCTGATCGCGCAGCGTTTAAAGTGTTCTTCCTGGTGGATAGATGGGCGCGAGCATCGTATGTGCTGCATTAAGTGGCGCTGCATGTGGTGTAACAGAGCGATCAGTCGGCGCTCGTACGAGTGGATAGGTCTGAACATTGGGCAATGGGGATTGTGGTGCCTTCCGTGTCATCATGATATGCTGTTGTGCCTGAGGAGAGATTACCACGAGAGCAGACCGCTTGGCGATTGCATCCACTGATGGCGAGAAGCGAGCATGGTACGTCCGGCGCGAGATCGAGTTGTCAATAATCTTCATTCTGTGTGGTTGAACCCATATCCGATCCCAGAGACGCTGTGTGATACCCGCGGATGCTGCGGAAGGAAAAAGCAGGATGGGGTTGGGGTAGAGCGGTTGCCAGTATTGGGTACGCCAGAAGACATGACCCTTTGAAGTCTAAGCCGTATCCTGGTCTGCCGACACCAACGCGAGCACGGAATGATTTGAAGAATCTCTTGAACTCATCAGGCACGCCAGTACTGAATGGTTTTACTGTTACAAAACCATAAACGCTCGTCGTGTCTGCGTAGGTCATCTGCTTCCCAGGAAGTGAAGAGGGATGGAAGATTGTGGCATGTAATCTGACCAGAATCGCCGTTGATGCAATACTCGTAATCGATGTCCCCGAGGGTGGGTGTGTTTCGGCGTGTAGTGCAAGGCAATCTGTCACTGGACAAGAAAGCGTAGACTGAAAAGTCTTCTCCTTGGCTCGATCGGCTTCCATCAGGTTCACAAACGCGAGCTGTAGCTTACATAGTGGTACATACGGCTCGCATTCGACTGGGACTATACTGGAGTCGTCGTGGCTCGAGCAGCAAGGTCAAAACATTCCTGAATCCGAGCTAATTCGGTGGTTGGCTGTCCCAAAGCACCATGCCCTGGATTCAGACAACCGTGACTTGGCATAGTAATAACCAGGTTATACCATTCGCGAAGGCGTCTAAGAACTCTTCTACTCCTATCTAGCGGAGCCCGAGTTTGATCATTAGTCCGATAGGGAAGCGTAGCTCGTGGACCTCGTCACAAGCAGTACACTTGAAAGGGACATCCTCGTGACAATGGCACGATTACTACGCGCAGCAGAGAATGACGATGTGTATACAAGCCAGGGCTGATCTGATCTTCTTGGGCGGGATATTGTCTAACGCTATTTCAACGAAACAGGCTCATGGTACTCCTCATAAGTCCTGGGCACGGTTTTAGCCATCATCGTAATCGGGTGAGTAAACTCGAGATATGGTCCATGCCATTCACTTTGTGTCCAGTTGTCCACAAATGTCGTGAGCATCGTACTCATCGAAAATAACCCAACAAAGCTCGCAGCACCAACGACTCGCCATTCCATTTTCTCCCCCCCTACACCCTCCTGCTCGCAATCCTCACCTTCATATCCCCCTCCAGCCCCACCACCACATTTCCCGCAAATCCTCCCTTCAACCTCGGAAAACCCTTGCCATCCTTCCAACCCCTACACTCGATCTCATTTCCCAGCAAAACCACCGCCACAGCCCCAAGCACCTCCTGCTTCGCAAACGTCCTCCCCGGACACATATAATGCCCGCCCCCAAAGGGAAAGTACTTGCCCCCCAACCCATCCGTCTTACAACTGACCATCCCCGTCTCCGGATCCGTGACGAGGAACCGCCGCGGCTGGAACGTGTCGGGAGAGGAGAAGAAAGCAGCGTTCCGATGTAACATCCACGTTGGTGCCATGACCATCTCACCTGCGCCGACGCTGTAAGCATCGAGGGTCGTTTGTGCGTCGACTTGCCGCGTCACTAGTAAATCGACGTACAGACGCAGCACTTCGTGGAACATGGAATTGAGCAGGGGGAGGGATGTCAATGTGGCGATATCGACAGTGCCATCTGCGCGGTGTGCTGTACGCAGCTCGGCCATCACGTCAGTAAGGACATTGTCACCGGTCTGCGGGTCGAGCAGGTGCATCAGCAGCCATCCCGTAGCAGGAATGGCATTCGAGAGGATCCCGCCTAGGAAGATAAGATCTGCACCTGCTTCTGTACGCAGATTCATGTTTTGCTGCCGGTAGTAGAAATGGCGTTTGTGCATCACGCGAGCGCCGAAATGAGGCTCCCAGTCTGCATCTTCAGTATCATTCTTGGTAGCAGCGTATCCAGCCTCCAGCCAGGCCGTCAACCCGTCCAGCAGACGATCACGCGCTGCATACGCTTCCTTTGCAAACAGTCGCGGCGTCCCGAATAACATGCCAATAAGCCCATCGTCCCATTTCCAGAAGTCGGATGCCAGGTTGGGCACAAGTTCGAGGATAGTGGAGCCGCAAAGGGAGATTGTCGAGGCGCGAAGCATATGGTCGCGCAGCCAGGCGTACAGCTCGATTTCTGAATCGAGCTTGTCGTGCGCGAGCTGGGCAGTGAATTCCTGCATGAATCTGCTTGTCAAAGAGTTCACGGCGGATGTGCTCAGTAGTGCGGCGGAGTGGATGCGCTCGGTCGTCAATTGCTCCTTTGCGTCGAGGTCGTCGGGGAAGGTCTTCTCAGCTTCTGCGGACGACATTCCTAGGACGTTACGTCCAAGCTGCTGATCCAGCCTGAAGCGTGACAGTGTGCGCGCCTTGAAGATACTGCTGACGGCAGCCGGCGAGAAGATCAGATGCGTAGGCGTGGCATTGAGGACGATGCACATGGCATCGAGGCCAGCGCGGTGACATTTTGACTGCAGGTAGCGCCAGAACTTGCCCGGGGTCTGTGTGGCGAAGGAGAGGGTTGAGCCGAGGAGAGGGATGCTGTAGGGGAGGGTTGGGGGACGGATGGGTTTGTCCTTTTTGGGGGCGGTGTGCGCGAGGTAGGTGCCCCACCAGTAGAGGATCTGGGTGTAGATGCGCGTGTAGAGGAGCCAGCCTGGGATGAGAACGATGGCCCAAACTATCCAGGCGTTGGTGGGGATCGAGGATAGGAAGTCCATTGTGATAATGGTAAAGACTTTTCTTGGAGACTTCGGTGGGTTCCTGAATCACGATCACTACTCCGAAGCAGACAACACTATGAGGGAGCTTGGATATCACGCGGTCACGACCATGAACCTGAGCTATCGAGACATTGGGATAAAGTCGTGACAAATACTGTATGTGCGGTCGTGTGTGGCTAAAGTGGAGATGTTGTCGAGTACAATAGCCTAATCTGGACAATCTGTGATCACGATCTTACGCCACGCCTGTATCTTGCTGAGAAACTTTGAGCTTCGAAGGACGAAGTTTTACTGGCAGTCATCACGCTTGGATATCCTACATAAATCACGCAAAGCATGAGAGAACGAGAGGACCCGATTGTTAAACACCAAAACTATACACAAAATCTCTAACCCAATGCCCACAACTCAAGCTGCCACCGGAACCACAATATCAGCAAGAACATCCGTCACCAACGTCTCCTTCACTGTCACCGTCATTTTACCAAAGTAGCGCTCGCTATGGAAGCTCCAATTGACATTGCCCACCGCCACGTTCTTGATGCCTTGGATATACTGCGCTACGTCCCTATCAACCTGCCCACCCCATGACGGCACAGCTTCAAACGCCACGGTCCAATCCCCGTACAGTACATCGAGCATCGATCCCACTACATCAAAAGCCTGTTGAGCCGTGCGTCCCTCACGACGAACCATAGCAATAAGGTTGTGCGGGTTGCCCTCGGCCTCCTCCTTGCGGTACGAGACAACATCGTTGGAGTAGATGACGAGATCGATCACGATGCGCTGCAATTCGCGAATCGTCCAGTGCTCAAAGACTGCGTCTGGAAGATCCAAGCGGCGCGCATTTTCTAGGAGCGGAAATATAGGCTCAACACCGATGGTGCGCCGCCGTGTGTTGAGCATCTCGTCGATTGTGACGTTGGTCGTCCGCTCGGGCCCGCTTTCACTGTGCACTTGCTCGACGAGTCCAGTGGCGTACCGACGTATGCTTGCGGCGAATCGCTGGGTGACTGTTGGAGGACTGCTGGCTCTGACTCGGAGGTAGATATCGTCGTGGGCGGTGATGATGGCGGGTTTGCTCACTCGTGCTGCAACTCGTGGTGTGTCGTCGTTCATGATCGATAATAGTAGGTCCTTTATGCGTTGCGCTTCAATATGGTCATTAACCACGCCATCGTCAAATAGGTTGTCTGTTTTCACGTTGTTAGAATCAAGCAAGGTGAGAATGTCAAGTTATTCCACATCCCTATAGTGAAGATGCAATTGCACTGGAACGTGTTAAACTCGAGCAATAGATGTAATGTTCTTTCCAATCATACCCAATCGAAGAAACAGCGCACGTCACTTGCACCTGCATCCGGCAATACCATAGCGCAAAAATAGGAGATATTGATTTTGTGTAGAACAGCCTTCGCCAGACTATCGAAGCTGGCTGTGCTACGAGCATTGTCAGGATACTCTCCCTGGTTGGATGAGGTACACCTACTGTGCTAGCCATGCCTCTGAGTCCTGCCGGAGGTTCTCATACTCCGGATTCACTGCAGTATCGCGGACAATGCCAAAAGAAGAATTGAAGAGATTCGGGAGCCGGATCTTGACTCTTTGGTACTCTTCATTGACTTTGATATCTTCGAGGACCAGGGAAGCTTTCCTGCCGAAATGGAAGTGACGCTGGTCCACAGAGGCTCTTCTATCATAGTTGACTTGTTGCTGGACGTGCTCTTCCTGCCAAGGCAGTGTGCGAAATTGAACATCAATGTTTGGAGCTGAAATGGACATGACGGGAGAGCGCCAGAGTTGGATATCAATCGGGGCTATGTGGATTCCTGATAACACTTTTACGATCTCCACAGCAGAGAATGACTCTGCGAGGCTGTCTACCAGAGCGTTGACGAAGGTTGGAGAAGCTGGTGTCCCAATGCCATGGCGAGAGCGTGCTTTTCAAGTAAACTCCGCCTGTATGGGGCACCAGTCATCCAGTCCAACATCTGCGGTTGATGCTAACTTCCAACGCTGCTCATACATGTTTATGCATGAATACTCTGGTCTGGTGCGGTTTGACGAGCACTGATACTTGGCAAGCTAGCGTCCCGTTGTGCATTATGATGGTTCTCCGTCCGGGGCGAGTCGACACGGTCGATCACGTCTATCGAAGGCTGGTCGGAGCTTCACGTCGACGCTACGTGTCTTGGTATGTTTTGTTGATGACTCGGCGAATTGAAAAAGACCTGTCGTGCAGACGCTATGATTGAACTCGTACTAGACCACGTTTCTGCATTCAATATGGTTAGTCTTGGCAGTAGTGCCGACCTTGTGTGCGATTATCCGAGTCAAGGACTGCCCAATTCATCGCGGCCAAGCACATACTGTCTCCTGAACAACCATTGGCGTGGACAGTCATGACTTGTCTCAGTCCTGTGGAGTGCCGGTATATGCAGGTGGGCCGCCGGTGCCCGGGGTTGCGCAGCAGTTCTCCTTTAGGAAGGTTGAAAGTAGAAACGCACGGAGTCCGTCCTATCTTCTTAATGTGTTTTAGAACCGCTACAGCGTGGCCAAAGCGATGGAGACCCTCTTGCAGAGTCTGCGAATTAGCTAGGAGTCGCTGTGGTCTTGTATGCGTGTAGGAGTATGGGGTAGTCTCTGCTGAGAAAGATCTTTCATGCCACAACATGTGTGCACAACAGTCTGTGAGTGTGCAGGAGAAACACAGATGTAAGTAGGTCACCTAGAGATATCTCCGTGGCGGCAAGGCGGACATGAAGTCACAAAAACCAAAAGCTTGGAGGTACCAGGGAAAGTGCCCTCGAAACTTTGTTCAAATTCGTGATTTAGCTCTAGAGTACTGTATAGTCAACCACACAGCCTTTACTCAGCAAGCGGCAGATCCATGTCCACAACGAATGGTGCATTGACAGGTCTGGTATCCTTATCCATGATGGCAGCATTCACAAACAGCGTGCTCTTGCCAAAGTCCAGCTCGTGCTCTGACCCAGCACTAACATCGACGTAGACTGCCCTATCCTCTGCTGCCTTCCTGCGATCAATCTCAAGGTCGTTTGGTGAGAAGGGGAAACTGCTATCGCTACTGCTGAAAGGTGTTCCAAACGGCACGAAATCTTTCTTCCACTTCCCCATCTGTGCTCCGTGGCCTTCGTGAATGTGTCCAAAACAATGCATGCGAGGCTTTGCTCTCGTCACTGCTCGAAGGAGGTGATGACAGCCCACGTCGCCATTTGCACAGTTGTCTCTGACATGGTATGGAGGTCCATGTGTCATCATGATGTCGACGTTCGGCCAATTTGGGATAGGTTTCTGTGAGATATTGATCACGTCATGTGGTGCTGGTTCGCTACTAGGATTGAACCTGTCCTCGTGGTGGCTGTAAGGAAAAGCCCAACCACAAAACTCGGGCTGATATGGGTTGGCATAGACTGTGAAGCGCGCGCCACTTTTCAAGGTGAAAGTGTGCATCCCTTCGTCGAGAAAGTGTATTCCAGCAGCTTTGGCATCCTTTCCAGTCCACATCTCGCGAGCTTCCTCGTGTATCTCCATGGGACGAGAACCTTTGGGCTTCCAGCCGAATGTATACCCTTTACTGTTTGCCCACCAGTCAGGATCAAGTGAGAGATCGTGATTACCAGCTATGACCAGTCGAAGCTCAGCGGGTATGTCCTTGAGCATGTCGAGAGTCGTTCTGTATTCCTCGATCGCACCCCTGTTTGTCAGGTCACCGCAGTGGAGCACAACATCGCAAGCAGGGAGAGGGTGTCGGAAACCACGAGTAGGTCTGACGTGAATGTTTTCCAGCAAATCCATCGAATGAGTGTCTGATATGACCAGGAAACGTGTCTTGCTGGTGCGTGCTTTGGTTGTGGACATGTTTAGTGAGAACTACGGATGTGAGGGAATGTGATTTAAATTATGGAAGTTAGACGCGAGATGGGGAAGAACACTTTATAAAGACACAGGAGGAATCAAGAAGGGCGTGCGAGTTTTATAATCAGAGTGGAATGTACAATTGATTGTTGGGAAAGCGTGGTGTGATGCAGCAAACCTAGTGGTTGTACTCCGGTAACGTCTAAAAGGGGTTGTCTTGGCACTGCAATGTGAAACAGCACAACGCCACACTACTGTATACTGTACTAGGACATTAGTCTGAGCAGAACCTCCACGGCACTCTCCCCAGGATCCTCTAAGACTACCGTTCTGTGACACTATCACCACCATCAAAGTACTACGGGAAAATAACGAAAACCCTGGCTACGACTTGGTCTAATCATGAACAGCCACTTCTCCAATTGTGAAGGGAGTATGCTACCAAGAGCCTTTGAGCGTCATCCTTTTCAAAGCGATTTCCTCCGTGAACTGAGAAGTTCTGGTTTCGACTCTAACAGACCACGAAACTGTACAGCTTGAGTTGCAAAAATCCTATGCTGTGCAGGAGCAATCGACAAAGGATGCCCAGGGCAAGGTGAAGAAGTTCGGAAACTATATAGAACGTCTTGACGAAGACTTCTCCGTGCGCCTGAGCGGTCACGAGGCTTTCAAGCAGGAAATACAGACTCACAGCGATACTCAGACCGAAATGATCCAGGAATCTCGTGCGTGTCAAAGCTCTGCCTTCGACTCTGAAAGATCACGAAATTGCACATCTCGATATGCAAAGGGCCTATGCTGCCAAGTAGCAATTGCTAGCGAAGGTCAAGAAATCTGGAACTTGAACGTCTGGAAAAAGACTTCCCTGCGCTGCAAAATGAACACTTCAAGCTTAAGTAAGAAACATAGACCTACATCGATGCTGACCACGAAGAGATATCAGATATAATCTTAGATTGGTACGCGTAGTTCGAAAGATGTTTCCAGTATCAAGGGATTATGAGCACATTGCAATCAGTGATACCAGGTTATAGTACAATAAATATGGGCTTCTTCTATTATAAGAGAAGTTTCGACGTCTCGGATTCGAGAAGCAGCTGCAGCTTGTAGCGGAAGCAAAAGCGAGATGGTCGGAAAGCTTGACGAACTACAAGCACAGCGTGGTTTCTTCGATCCTGCCCTTCTCGTTACCCGTGAAGATGTTCGTTATCGAGAGCTCGTCAACGACGATTCGAAATGACGCCTCCATCCGGCCAAAAAGGTCCATCTGGTCAAGCACTTGGTTGTTATAGGTATTCCAGACCTTTCCAGCAGCCGGTGTGTCAAATATTGCCTGACTCGTGAACGCGGCATGCGTGTCAGATGTAAGAGGCGCACATGGGTCATAATCACCATCCCATACTGCCAACATGGTCTCATACTGCCTGGCCATACGAAGCGGGTTGCGGTCACGAGCCGCACCACGCTGAAGTCCACCCCAAACAAACCTGAATTACACCTCCGGCCATGGTGTAGACGAGGCTGTGACAGTTGACGGTGCCTGGCGGACGCGGACGGCAAACGAGGTGGACTTGCCTGCCTTGTCAATGTCTGGCAATCTGACCATGCCACAGGCAAGCAGGTTGTTGGGTGGTTAGCGCCATTCTCGCCGCACTCGAGAGAGAGAATGACGAGTGGATCACGATCGCCCTTCTTCCAATGTGGGAAGCATGACAGTGGCAAGTCCGAGTCAAACATGGATACCTCCGTGTTTGATATTGTTACGGGAGAAGTTGATTCTGGATTGCTCTGCCGCGCCAGTAGCAGGACTGCTTCTGATTGATACCGTATTATCTCGAAGTGTAAGCCGTGCGTCTCGTTCTCGTCCAAGACGCCGAACTAAGTCCTGAACAACTTGCGCTATGTGCTTAGGTCAGTATGTCAGTGAAGAGTGCCGTACCCAAAGAACAATCGTAAAAGTGATGCTCGGAGTCAGCATGCAAGCACGCATTGAGGAAACTTCCCAGCATGAGGAGTGTGTTTCATTATCCGCTATCTACATTTCCACTCACTCTGTGAACTAATTAGAAAGACCCTGTTGGCCTATATGGCACCTCCACACTGTCTGGAGCTACATGGTAATTGGTGATCCCAACCGCTGTGTCGCTCTCGGTGTTGTTAGGTATAGTTTGTATCTGTTGGTGATGCACACTTCCGAAAGCAGGTTGCCCAATAGCACTGCCATTGCCGACTTGCTGCTGCCCTGTTGTCATGCCGTTGCCCAATTGCTGTTGACCTTGAGTGTTACCGAACCCTCCTGAAATACCATTAGACGACGATGTTGCTGCTCGAGATGATGATTGTTCGTGATGTGCAGCCGTGTTGGATGAACCCATGTGTTGGCTGCTGGAGACACCGCCCTTGATTGGCCTCGAGAATTCAGATTGTTGATATCCAGTAGCTTTCGGACTGACTGGCGTGTTATCTGACTGTGCCAAGATACGTTTCGACATGGGCTCAGTATCATGAGACTCATGGTGGTTAGGTTCAGGACGTCCTTATCCAGCTATCAGTCTCGACTTCTTGCCCTGTACTTCTTGACTAACCGCGATGCGCGGATCCAGGGCCAGCTTGATTGAAATCTTGCTGATGTCCAGACGGTTGTTGATATCCTGCACCATACGTGGAAGGGATGTTCTGTTGAGAGGTCTCGATGTCCCTCATGGAGAAGCCCTCTCCGCCCAGGCGTCTGATGGAAGCGTCGCCTTGGTAGTCGCCTTCGGTATAGACATCGTTGGCCATTCTTTGTGCATCGTTTCCACCTGACATGCTTGAGAAACCAGCAGCACCAGCCTGGCCACCCGAGGTCTGGAAGCCTTGGTTGGCGTGTCTAGCGTCTTGTGACTTCATTGCCGATGTTAGTCCTGGAGCGATTCCTGCTTGAGCTAATGCCTCTTCAGTTTCCTCGAGTTGAGCTTCGAGACGATGTAGTTCTTGTCGTTGGGCAACAATGGCGTGCTTCTGTTCCTCGAGATGAGATGAGAGTGTTGGCAGGTCTCCTTCAAGGTTGAAATCAGACTTCAGTTGTGCCGAGAAGTTCCGGGCTAATCTGTAGAGATTGTCAGCTGCTAGATGATGACAAAATAGTGATGTACTAACGCGTCAGGACGATCGCCTCCACTTGTGCGGGGTTGGACAGGGTTGGACATTATATTGAAGAATGAGGTCGGTCTTGAACTCTTGCAGGATGAGGTGGTATTGTTGAAGGGTGATCTATGGAGTCTATAGCGTCTTAGGAAGAGTAGAAGAAGTCGTCTAGTGTTTAGGTTGGTTGGTGGTTTAGCTTGCTGCCAACATCCGAGCAGGGACGGGGAGGAGAGGTCAATGAAGCATTAAGGTGACGTACTGGTGCCTTATCGATACGGATAAGGTAGCGGCAGAACCATGGAACGACAATCGTTCGCGTAAAGGAGAGAAACTGAACATTCAAAGGACAAACGACAGAAGGCGACGACGACGACGGTGAAGGACGACAACTTAAAGTCATTGAGCACGGCCTATTCCAGGAGGACGAGCTCAGAGACAGCTCAATCTAGGACACCTTAGCTGGTCGACCTAGAAGTTCTCGAGCTTTGAATCTGTCGATTTCTATGCCATTTCTCGACTCTTCGTTTTATCTCGAAAGTCGTGCGACACACCGTGGGATGACCACCATCGCGCCTTCGACTAACTTCACGCTTTTGGAGTCTCTATTACTGTGTCAGTCTGTCGCCCAATATGGAGTTGCGAATGCGCCATTCGAAAAGATCTCAGAAGATTTACGAGAGAGCGTGATTGTGAAGAACGCGATTGAGTACGACAATGGAAGGCTGGACGCTGATGCGCTGAAAGCGCTTTTCCTGCAACTGTTAAAAGCTGAAGCGAAAGAACATCTGCTTAATGCGCTGAGAGACGATGCGACACAGAACAGCAACGGCAGTAACAAGATCACAGAGGAACCATACAGTCCGCAGCTGTCTAATATCGAAGATGCTGATGAACATGCCCAGCTCATCCCGCAGCTAGTTGACAAGCTGTATTTGTCCTATAAAGACCATGCCTTTCGTGAAATACAGGCCGAAGAGGAACGCTATGAAAAGCTCATGGCAAGCATGCGAGACGCGAAGGTGGATGTTGCTGAAGTGCGGAAGGTTGGCGGAGGCGTGAATGAGGTGGAAGTAGTAATGGAGCACGAAGCTGGGGGTCAAGGAGCCAATGCCCGGGCGGTTGAGGCGCAAGAAATCAGACCACAGGAGGTTGATGGACGACCGCAGAGTATGGTACAAGATGCAGAACAAGCAGCTCTCGTGCCGAAATCGTCGGGAGTCCTACGCGCAGAGGAACAGCCGCAAAGGCCAACAAGCGTGCGCCAATCGCCGGAGAAGTCATCACGACAGTCACCTCACCCACTAGCACAGCAGTCATCACAACAGCAAGATGCAGCAGTTACTCGACCTGTTTCAGAACCAAGAGCACCAGAACTCAAGATTGATTCGTTACTCAACCCAGAGTTCAGAGGACCTCTACCTCCACTGAGACAGCATGCTTCAGCGTTTGACGTGTCCAGGTCGCCCTCCCAAAGTGCGCCAAATGTTACGGCACCGAGTCCCGCCAGTCCTAGAGCTCAGACAGCATACCCTCAAGGCGCGACGTCCCAATACCCTGGATCCAACGCGCAAGCAGATCCTCAGCAGACCCCATACCAACCTGTTCGTCCACATATCGGAGGGTCACCAACTTTTTTCAATGGGCAGTCTTCTTTCAATCCTCCAATTCTTCCTCCAATTCCTGGCATGGCCCCACCTAACCAATCCTCATCACACTGGAGTCCTGTCGGAAGTCCTGTGTATAACAGATCGACACCAATGTCTGCTCAACCACGGCGACTTCCATCACCAGAACAGATGCGTCGCCCCTCTCTTCCACTACCACCAGTCTCTACGCCTGCATTGCAACAATCTAGGTCTTCCTTCCAGATGCCGACCGGAAATCAATATGGTGCACGACAAACACCCACCTATCAGCCGCCAAATCATCGTGGTGGCGTCATGCTTCCACCTTTCCAGGTTCAAGTACCTCAGATGCCACAAAACATGGCTTACCAGCAGATGCCGCGATCTAATGCAACGCCAACAATGAACCGAGGCTTGCCTCATTCTCAACAATTTGCCATGTCAGAACCTCGCCCCTGGCCGCAACATCTTGTTGAGAATACCTTTGCGCCGAGAGGTGGATCTGCTCGGACTACCCCTATCAGGCCGGGCCAATTTGCAGCGCAAAATGGTACTGCATTCTACAGTCCTGGCAGCAATACAGGTTGGAAGGCTGGAGCAGCTCTTCGGCGATCGCAAACTGTGATTCGCAAGCCTTCACTCAGTCCTGAACGAGAACATCCTTTACAAGCAGCCAAAAGTCAGACGCCAGGTTCGAATCAAAAGTCAGCTGGCAAGCCTGCAAAGAATAGTACGGCCAAGAAGCAAGGGATCACTACGAAACAAACGCAATCGAAAGGAGTGCCTGCGAAGAGAGGCAGACCTGCACGAGATGCTAGCAATACACCATCGACAGCTGTGATATCACCAAAGGGTGGCAGAACCAGAAGTCATTCCACGACATCACATCTGGATGAGTCTTCCTTCGTGAGCGTAGCATCAGCTAGCAAGGATGAAGGTGATCCTGCCACACCTGCCTTCCATATTGAAGACACAAGCGAGATCTCCGAAACACCGACACGCGCAGTATCAGGACGCGGGCGGGGACGAGGTCGTGGCCGTGGTGGCCTGAGCACCGTTGCTATGACTGTGGCGGCGACCAAAAAGCGCAAACGCGACCAGTCCTCTATGCTCTCCGATCTCCCTACCAAACCCTCGCCATCACCTGCCCCTATTGACCAGTCCCTGTTCGCTCCTCTCGACAGTGATGAGCCACCCACTATCTTCGCATCTCGCAACTTCCAAAGAATGACCGCACCCATAATGAACAACATCACATCTCACAAGCACGCCTCTATCTTCGCCAACCCCGTGAGACTGAAAGACGCAGAAGGCTATACCGACATCATCCGCAGGCCACAAGATCTAAAGTCCATCCGCGCAGCTATAGTGGCGGGGTCGCGCGCTGTCGCAGCTGCCACGGCTGGCATGGCATTGGGTACAGAGAGTCCTGCAGCAGGCGTCGGCACGCCTACTGGAGCATCCACGCCAAGTGGTAGCTCCACTAGTGCGAATGCAAGCGGACTCGTGCGACTCCCGTGGAGCCCCGCTCTCGTACCGCCACTAGGCATCGTCAACGGTGCGCAGCTCGAGCAGGAACTATGTCGCATGTTCGCAAATGCTGTCATGTTCAATCCTGGCAATGGTGGTGTTGTGCACGACACGAGAGAGATGTTTGAGAGTGTGGAATCGGCTGTGGCAGCGTGGAGGGCGACGGAGAAGGAGGTCGGTGAACTCAGTATGGTTGAGAAGAGTGTCAAGGGAAAGGAGAGGAAGTCTGTGGAGGAGGGCGAGAGTCAGATGAAAATGGAAGGGCAAGCAGATGAGGATGGAGCTGACAATGCTGATGAGAGTGTGGATGAGTTGTCTGCTCCTGTTGCGGTCGCTAGCGGGAACAAGCGGAGGAGAACTCTTGTGTAGTGTTCATAGTGTCAGCGAGTCATCTTATGGCATGCTATTCACTACCGAAGGCCATGCGCAGTGCTGTGTACATTCTTCGATTCAGCTGTGATTGCTCACCTCTGAAGCTTGGCAGACGGTCACGGCAGCCCATTCTAATTGACTACCCTGTCCGTGCAATAGTAGTGGCAAAGCAAGCATGCAGCAGCAGCACTCGACGACAAGCATCAACAAGCATCAAACCGACCTTTCCATTTGATACCCACGTCACTAATTGATAGCCTCACTGTGCCTGCAAATCAGACATTGATTGCCACTATCATGATAACAACTGACAACACGGTTGTGCTGAGGCGCCGTCAATATGAGTGATGAAGGTGACCTTCGCCTGGTGCCATATGTTTCACAGCCTCGAGAAATCGTTCTGAGGCGTGGTAACACTGTCGTCAGGTACAATGAAGATGCACAGTCGATCGAGCTTGGCTCTGTAAGCTCTTCGAGCGACGGAGACACATTCCCAGGTCATTGTCCTACTTGTCACCGCCCATACGACACTTTCAACGATGACGAAGCAAGAAGCTCCCATCATGAGGCTGGTGGCCAGGAGGACGACTACATGAACACCAAGTACTTTCAGCTGCTTGAACGAAGTCGTATAGCTTCAGAGGCTCCGTCACGATCTCCATCACCGCAACGCCGATTGACGGCAGGCGTTGTTTCTCATCGTGGTCTCGGTGACAGTACGACACCCTCACCCAGAGCCACCAAGCCTGCTAGCCAAAAGATCAACAGTGAATCCTTCTCCCAAGGCTACTTCAAGACCTTTTTCGTCGAGGAACAGGAGCTCGGTCGCGGCGGAAACGGCGTAGTGCTGCTTGTCCGTCATATGATCAATGATGTTGACCTAGGCCAATTCGCGTGCAAGCGTGTTCCTGTCGGTGATGATGCCGAGTGGCTTCGGAAAGTGCTACTGGAAGTACAACTGCTACAGAATCTGTCCCACAAGAACCTCGTCAAATACAACCACGTCTGGCTCGAGAACATGCAGATCAGCACTTTTGGCCCCGCCGTACCTTGTGTGTTCATACTACAGCAGTATTGTAATGCTGGAGATCTACATGACTACATGTTTGGCCTGAAAGGGACAATCACGAAAGAACAGATGAAGAATCGAGCACGCCGCGCTTCGAGAGGTGAACGTCCAGACTTGAAGCCTCTGCGATCGGCTAGGCATCTGTCATTTGAGGAAATCTTTGCATTCTTCAGAGACATCACTTCCGGCTTGAACTATCTGCATCGCAGCGGCTATGTGCACAGAGATCTGAAGCCGAGCAATTGCTTGTTGCATAAGACGGGAGACCACATTCGAGTGCTTGTTAGTGATTTTGGAGAAATGCAGGACGTCAACAATTCGCGAAAGTCTACTGGAAATACAGGTAAGGACTTTCGTATCAACCCCGTGATCTTTGTACTGAGTGCTATTGATACTCTATATGACAGAGTCCTCCTTGCTGACTGACAACTGCAGGAACCATATCCTTCTGCGCCCCCGAACTCCTCAAGCCCAGCCCCTCCGGCTCCCTCGGCCAATTCACAGCCAAATCCGACGTCTTCTCCCTCGGTCTCATCGTCCACCTCATGTGCTTCGGCCGTCTTCCCTACAACAACGCTGACGTCCTCACCGAAGAGAACGACGACATCGACAAACTCCGCGCCGAGATCTCAGCTTGGCCTGGTCTCGGCGCGGACAGGCGTGATCGTCCGGATCTGCCTGATAAGCTATACCGATTTCTGGGCATTTTGTTGTCGTCGAATCCCGATGATCGCCCAGGTACGGATGAGATATTGCAGAGTATACGGGCGGGCACGCCGATGCATGAGATGCCGACGTCCCCGACTACAGAGAGGAAGGAATCTGCACGCCCTTGGAGTCTCCCGAGTGTTTCGACGTCTATCGAGGCGACTGGGAGACCGGTAGCAGCAGAAATGCGACGCCGTCCTTCCGCCCTGGTAACACGCCAATCGACGGATAGAGCACTCATGACGCTGTCTGCACGCACCCCCACGATTACAACACCACTGATCGAAGTTCCACCCAGGTCGAGGCGCCCATCTTTCACGGCTCCGCCCCGACTGCTGCCTGCACCACCACCGGCCTCAGAGTCTTTCTGGGCACGCACAATGCATCTATTGATGCGCAGCAGACCGCCATGGCCGTTGCGTGCAATGCTGTTATGTTACAAAATATGGATTTGTTTCGTAGCTTGCGCGCCAAAGGCAGTGAGGGTATGGGTGGCTGTGCCGCTGGTCATGCTTGCTGTGTGGGACGGCGCTGAGGGTGGGAGGAGCTATGGTATCGAGGTCGGGACGTTATTGGTGCACTTTGTTGTTGTGAAGATGTGTGAATGGGCGTGGGTGTTGTGTCGGTGAGGTGGGTGCGTTGACTGAACGAGAAACAATTCGGTGGAAAACATGTCGAGAGGGATGATGGAACCCAAGCAAGCGTTCAATTATGTAGTCAATTAGAAGAAGCGATATTGTAAAAGCTCACTTGATGACTTGGAAAGCGTGAAGAGTACCGTAGAGATTATACATACGGGAAGCACTCGAGAACAATCGCGTTTCTGACTAGAATTATTAGCTAGGAAGTACAATGTTTCACAACTTAACTCAAGATAAAAAATGCATGAAGAGTGCCGAAGAGACTAGACGTGCTAATATCAATAAATATTAACTATGTTCGTCACCGGATTTTTTGCTGGAAGAGTTAATATTTTAGAACTTAGCCCAAGACTAAAATGGCGTGAAGAGTGCCTAAGATACTACAGGTAAGGACAGCACTATCAAAGTAAGACAAAGTAAGATCGACTTGATATCTAAGCAGTACCCTCCATCTGAACATTCTGTCTGACGAGTGCCCAAGACATTGTGAAATGCTTCCACACGCCTATACAATAGATTATCCAAGCCTGAACGCCTCGCCGTCAATGACAACGCAATCTACACAGTCCTATCTACAGTCCACATATATCCAATTCCACCGCTACATACAATCCACCCACAACTCCCCTATACATATCCACATATACCACACTACCACAACGTCCCCTCCACCTTAATGTCCCTACTACTCAACCCCACCTTAACACCAAAACTGCCCACCTGCGGCACAACCCAGTTCTGCTTCCGCACACTCCAATAGCTCAAATCCCTCCTCGTCAGCTCAAACGTCACAGTCTGCCTGTCTCCCGCAATCCCAACGCCGTCCCTTCGTCCCTTGTCGTCAGCCCGACGCAGACGCGCTTTCGAAGGGGAAGAGTACGTGTGCACTTTCTCGAATGCTCGCAGCACGAGAGGCGGAAAGGCAATATGTTCGCGGGATGAGGCAGGCGCGTCGGAGGGGATGTCCCGTTCCAAGGACTCGAAGACGCCGTAGTCTTCGTGTTCAGGCTCGCTGTTGTGGTGCGTCATGGTGTCGTCGATGTCTTCGTAGACGTCTTGGGGAAAGGCGATGTACAACTGGGGCACTGCCTGTCCGTCGCGCTCACCAGTGTTGACGATGGTCACCTCAACAGTGGCGAGGACGTCGTAGAGAGACGGGTTACCGCCCTCACCACCGCCTGCTTGGGAGAGTTCGCGCGGGGTCATGTCTGGGTAGGGGTATTCGCCCTTGGGCACGACGTCCTCGACGGAGGTGATGTAAGGGTAAATGTATTTCTTGAGTTTGCGCCAGCCGGTTGGGAAGAGGAGGTCGCGTGGGATGGGGAGTTTGAACTGGTATGTTGGTGGGTCAACGGCGTTGACCGGGCGCTTAGCGGGGAGTGCCGCGGGTCGTTTGCCTGAAGAAGGAGTGATCTTGAGGTCCTCAAGGGAGAAAGTGGTGTAGGAGAGACCATGTCCGAACGGGTAGCGTGGAGTGATGTTCTGATTGTCGAACCAGCGGTAGTCGATCAAAAGTCCTTCGTCAAACGTTTGTTGAGGCACAACTCCATTAGGATAATAGAGGATCTGAGCGCCAGGACCGTAATCTTTTAGCGATTTGCCGATGGTGTACGGGAGATGACCAGATGGGTTGACGTCGCCGAGCAGAACATCTAATGGAGGTTAGAGAGTGCCGTATGAAATATCGAGAAGTCACTCACCTTGGAAAGCGCGACCAGACTCCTGGCCGGGAAGGTGCGCGTGGAGGATTGCTGCAACGTTAGGATGGTCCACGAAGGACTCCACGATCACAGGTCCCACGGCATGAATTATAACGACAACAGGTCCACCGCAGTTTTCTGCTGCATCTTCCACAAGCTTTTGGCCACCCTTCTGCAGGAACAAGTCGTTGCGGTCGCCCTTGGCGTCCTCCGTAGAGCGGAATCCTGTTGATGAGAGTTAGCTTTCTTGTTCTTTGTATTCAGTTTGGGTAACTGGAAAGCCAGGTACTTTTATTACCTTCTCCAGCATCGGCATTCGCAAAGACCAAGCAGATATCTTGCTGTGCGAGCTTCGTGCGGTTGGCCTTGGATGGAAGGTCGTTTGTGGGGTATATCGAAAGCTCGACGTCCTTCTCGTACAAAGAGTGCTGTATCGCTTCAAGGGGACTGATAAGGTATGGGTACTCCACAGCACCACTGCCCCAGCCCTGACCCAGAGTACCCTTGTTACACCCACGGTCGGGACAGACATTTGGTCCACCCTTGTCGAGAACAGCATCTTCACCGATGACAGCGATGCGGCATTTCCGGTCTTCAGCTTCTGTTGACTGAGACCAGCCGCGACGGCTCAAGGGCAGGAAAGATCTTTCGTTCTTTAGTAGCACGATGCCCTCCGCAGCTACACGACGGACTAGAGAACGATGCGAATAATCGCCGGTGTTTGATGCGTCGATGAACTTGTTGACGACTCCTTGAGTGAGGTCGTCGGTACCGGGGTGAATAAGGCCAACTTCGTCATTAGTCCATGACGAAAAGTTAGGTCCGTCCCAATCTTCCCACTTGTCTTGACCCATCTGAAACCAACTCGCCACCACGCGAGTAACCATGTCGTCAAGCCGTTCGTAGGGCAAGCTTCCATTCATGACAGATCTCGTGAGGTGGTGCCCCCAAACGGGCTTGCCGTCAGCCATTGTATTACCATCTCCCGGCATGCTCATATCCTGTGTTGAGTTAGTCCGTGTACCAGGTGCAGAGCAGAGCTAAGAAATGCTTACAAGACCTGCAAGAGCAGCTGCAACACCACTTCGTTGGGCCATCCAGTCTGAAAAGTCAGCAGGAAGAATGTGCAGAGAAGAGGAGAGTCCTACCTGATTGGATAAATCCCTGGAAACCTAACTCATCCTTGAGTATACCATTAATCAATTTGCTGTTTTGACAGCTAGGCCTGATTAGCATGATCCTAAAACAATCGAACAGACAAATTTACGCGTAGCTGTTGTTTAGTTGATTGTAAGAGCACATAACCGAGCCCACACCAGCCTTCACAGCGTCCTGGAGTATATAGTTGATTAGCTTACTGCTTCTTCATACTATGAGTCAAGAACCGGTCATGTCAGATTTGACTTACAGCGAATGGCCAGGCATAGACCTCGTGGAGTGTTCTAT
>Ga0268246_10000246_pt1 | contig 29403 bp, 23 predicted proteins | sample AgamicOrSfe_FD_200242 | JGI IMG/M metagenome (GOLD analysis project Ga0268246, IMG submission 200242) | Agave microbial communities from Guanajuato, Mexico - Or.Sf.e (v2) (version 2) | ecosystem: Host-associated > Plants > Phyllosphere > Phylloplane/Leaf | place: Guanajuato, Mexico | collected...
GTATAAGTTAGTAGCATGTCCTAGAGGTGTAGAGCTAGGCTAGCTAATGAAAGTGCTGTTCTTTTTATTAACATGTAGGGTCAGCTAATAACAGCTATAGAATAAATGTTAATATAGGAAAAGTCGCGATAAGCTGCTAAGCTGAGTGACTAGACGATAGTAGAGAACATTATAACATAGTTTACGTATGGAGAATTACTAGCACATTATAAGAAATCCAGATGGTGAAAGAGGTAACCATAAGGAATATTCCGATGTAAAATGTGAGTAATACACTATAAAATGTGTGGTGTTAGAGCGACATAACGTTATTATATCCTACAGTTTGTGCGCCTAGAGGCCGCGCCCTAAGCAAGTCTAAGGTGAAGAGGTAGAGCAATAGCCTACGCTTCTTTAACTATACCCTACATAGCATATAGTATAAATTATAGGTAGAAGCTCGAATCTGTTAGAAGCTTGTAGCCGCGCGATTCATTATATGTCAGTTAGAAGCTTCTAACTAATATGAATATTGATAGAAGTGCTATGTTGTCTGTGGTTTGGCATGCGCTACGCTGCAGTAGGAATTCTGAAGTTCGTCTGAATTTCACTAAGTCCCCAGCGTTGCGAAGCCAGCCCCGACCCAGGAACCCTCATAATAGTTAAGACTAGTTAAGCATAATTAAATAATATTTATAAATTATAAATGCCTATATACTTAGTAGACTAGTAGTAGACTAGTTATAGTAGTAAGACTAGTTAAGACTAGTTAAGGAATAACTATAAAATCATAAATACATACCTTAATAGACTAGTTAGAATAGTAAAGACTAGTGTAGCTAAGCTATACATAAGGCTAAGGACTAGTTATTATAGTCTCCTAGTATAAGCTATAATAATTATAGAGATAAACTTATTATAAAGCATATAAATAGACTAGTAACTACTCTACTAGTCTAGCTTAGTACTAAGGAATATTTAACTTTAAAGTTCCTAAAAGCTAGCCTTACTACTTTAGTAGAAAAGCTAAGGAGTGTAGGGTAGTGACTAGTTTAACTAATTAGAAGCTTAGAAGTTAGGCTTTAATATAACTTAGAACTCAAGTCTAGATATAAACCCCTAACCTAGGGAGTGGTATAGGTAGGGCAAGGTCTTATACGGCTATGCTACTAGAGACTTCACGACAGCTCTAGTTAATATCTCATTAGAGCCAAGGCAGCATCTCCCGTCGTTAAACATGAGTTTAGGTCGCAACTAAGTTGGGTGTAGCTAGCAAGAATCCGTTAGAGTGCTGAATCCTGTAGAGTTCGATGATAGATCAGTCGCTTCCCTATAGCGTCGACACAGCATTAAGGAATACATACATGTTGTAAAGTCTAAGAGGAGAAGTACGTCAGTCCTCATATACAAACACTTTTAAATCATGTGCAGATCTGCGCCGCTAGGGTTGGTCAAGTTGCTCGTCAGTCGTGATCAGTTACAGTAGGTGTGGTTGTCTAGCAATTCAAAGGTAAGGTCGAGAAGAGGGAGTTTTTTCAGCATAGCAAGCAAAGTTTTACAGAGGACAATCTAAGAGCGTAAGATAGGAGGCTAGACGGTAGTAAAAACGAGTTGAAAGGATGAACATGCACAAAGAAAGTTCACTTACTAGATGTAGCTCACCTGCACACTCATATTAGTGTAATGTAGACAAAGAAACAGCAGGACAAGGACGGAACGAAGGGAAGCGGTATCTATCATGATGCGCTCACCATCCCTATGCTGTGATGTCGGTCCCAAGGCGAATATTAGCTCGCTTCTCACAATGGCTTGTACATCTCTTGCTCTCTCATGGCGTGGACGAGCTCCTACGCGAAACCTCCAAGGATTGTCGCTAGGCATAAAGCTGCTAGGCAGCAAAACTGTCAGGCAGTGAGCAGGCAACAATGATGCGTGTGTCGGTAGTCAAGCCAGTAGGCAGAGAGCAAAGAGTACTCGAGGCCAGTGTGTCCCCTCCTATTTCAAGTCAAGGTGCCGGTCAAGCAGCGAGCCCGCAGATAGCCCCTCTCTTACCTGGTGACGCTCGTCAGGCACACTTGTTCGCCCACGAAGCAATCGTAGTCTCATACAACGCCCTTCTGGATGTATGCCTTGACTCTTGACTGACGGTGGATTTGCAGCCTTGCGGCACGACCTGTCGATGTAGTGATGAACAACGCGGGTTGTCAAAGTTGGCTGCCACATATGTGGAGGTGCTCAAGAGGAAAGAGATTTGCGAGGACGACAAGCCAGGAACGTCGGTTGAAGCGAGGGGCCGGTGGATTGTCGTAAGAAGTGTCATCTGAAGGCTCGTTCTGACAAAGTGCGTTCTGCTGGTCTGCTAGAATGACGAGCTGAAGCCATCTAGGATAACTTCATGAGAATGGCGACCGTGGTCTTCCAGAAGCCGGATGTTTTGCTAATGGAAGCCAAGAACGAAAGCAATCAACAGCACGATTGCGACCCATTAGGCAACGACAGTTCGAGGTGACTTGGTGATCCTAGTGTCGTAATCTCGTAGAGGTCGCCAGCTGACGACATGCCGAAGATCTGTGATAGTAGTAGTTCAGCCCGTCCAACAATCACCATGTGCTTCCCAGGCGGATCGATCAACCCAGCTGCATGAAGCGACGTAACTCATCCAGTTTAGCAACATGGAGATTGACACCCTACATCATACCCCCACGCGTACCCAGTTGTTCAGTCCAAGTTGTTCAGGCAACAGACCCTGCCATGTGACATCGCGAGATCCCAGCTCCTGAAGTGTGCATAAGCTGCCTAGATCAGCAGGCTATCGAAAAATGATTAGAAACACCGCAATCTCCATGATCCAATCAAGGACAAACACCTACATCATGACTCTCCCATCCCGCCATATGATTTCATCGGTTTCCATCTATCGGTGACCCCGCAGTCAATAGTAAACCAGTTCAGGTACGATCTGAGGTCAGCTCAGGATTTATGATCTCATCTGTCTTGCCAAGCCAAGCACAATCTCCGCTCTCCGCATTTCGGCTGCATGGTTGCAAGTCCCGAAACGCGGGTACGTGTCATAGATCGCGACACGCGACTGATCTAAAGTGGTTGCATATCAGATCTACCAGATCTACCAGATCTATGTACCCAGCATTGACTTTCTGACGACATGCTACGCATCGGTGATGGTATTTTCTGCAGGTGCATCGCCGTTGAAGGATGAATGATGACATTCGTCTCATCAGGGGCTCAATGTTGTCCAGGAGAATGATGCCATTGGGATGCACTCGAAAGGTATATAACGAGCAAGATATTCCCTTCAATCACAATCTTACTCACAACACAAACACAACTCCAACACTTCACCACCACATCAATCAATCACTCCAACCAATCAATCAACATGTCTGACTACAAGCCAACTGGTACGACTACAACCTCACCTCCATGAATCTTTACTAACACCTACAGAGCACGACGGTCTCCGCCAGGACGGACAGCCAGACGGACGTGTCGGCACCGGTCGTAAGTACCAGTTCAGTCGATCAATGAGAAGCCATATCTAACACTTCCAGAATTCGCCCAGGGCAAGGTTGACCCACACCAGGCCGGCCATGAGGGTGGAAAGAGCTCCGGCGTCCCAGGTGGCTCCGGCTCCAGCTCCTCCGGCTCCGGCGGCGACGACTACAAGCCAACTGAGAACGATGGTCTCCGCAAGGACGGTCAGCCAGATGGCCGTGTCAAGGGAAATTAGACTACTAGTCTGATTGACTATATACCCACAAGTAGTCTTGATTGAATCAATCATCCATCATCACACAAAATTGTTCATTTTTATATATGACCACTTCGTGTTCTATTCGACCCGGTACTTCTTGTGACCATTGATGATGTTTTCCGGTTAACATTTCAATTACATGGTCATCCAAACGAGTGAGCTAAAGGAATAGTTGGTGTGCATCACATATGGACACCTACGTTACTACCACGTGCTTGATGTCACCAAAGGTTACCAGAGGCACGCTACTGTCTTCCCCATACGATAGTTCTACCGCGCAACAGCGAACCGTCTCAGCTTAGTTCGACCTTTCCATGCATCTGCCTGGCCATATCTAAATGCCGTTCGTCGTCGGCACTAACTTCTACAGCTCTTTGAATTTCCGAGAATGTGCCAATAGTGACGATCTGTCATCCATGTAACAAAGAGGATCAAATTCGTAAGCTCAAAACAAGCGGAGGTTCGACAGCGGTGTGATTGTCATAACAGGTCGTGGTGCCCCCGTACGCGAAGGTCTCATCGTCAAGGTGAACAAGTTCGCTCAAACTGTCAGGCCTGGATGGACTGGCCGCAGGGGTTTTCGTATCGAGCTCTCATCTACAACGGTCAGGAGTGCTCGATTGAGGTTACCGGGCTCATTAGCGATTGTCGTCAGTATGCTCTCATGCAATGAGTTGTCCACACACATAATCAAGAACCATTGCGTGCAAGTTCTTGGGCAGTACAAATCCTCCGCCCTCGACAACCGATCTGTCCGAAATCATGTCCATGAAAACATGGTCAGAGGTCCAACCATGTCTGCGATTGTCACGAAGTCCCGACTGGAGATGCCAGCACTATCAGATAGATATCAGATACTGTGGCCATGGTCGGGCGGCATATCAGTCATTATCACATAGTAAAAGGTCAATGTGCTGCTCCCATGAGGAACTGGAAGTAACCCCACAGGTTTCTGCGACGATGCATTTCCCCGCAAAGCTTCCTTACTCTTGGGCGAACATGTCAAGCATGTCAAGCACGTGAAAAGTCAAACGGATGGTGACTATTACTTAAAATTGGTTCGGTCGGAGCAATGGTGTACCATCCTGTCCATCTGACCATCATTGGTGTCTACCGGGAGCAGAGCCTAACTCCGGCAAGTACGACAAGCTGGTATATATTTGGCCCGCAGTCTCCACCTCCTGGTAGGCTTTACAATTCAACCATCGAGGTTCCCACTCGAGGAGGCCGAGCGTGAACTTCGGTTCGTGTAGGGGAGGGGATGCGCCGTAGCGATACACGGTATGATCGTTGCGTCGAGCCGAGGTTTGATTTGGACCAAATTCTTGGTTATTTGCCATGGTCCTGATTGGCTTTGCCCCTAGCGTCCAAGTTATCTTGACTCCGAGGTATTGTGGTCAGTCAGTCTCGGGCTGATCAACAGAGCGCTCATCATTTGCTTCCAGGTTGTTGGTTAATAGCTTCAGTCGGCAGGATATGGTTGTGATTTGCTCACGCTGATCCGGATCTTTACCGCGGGGCGTGATACATACCGGTAGACAGATTCTCTGCCTTCATGGATCTGGAATGCGCAACAAGTTGAGGAAGACTGGATAAGATTAAGTCAAAAGCGATTAGAACCTTTAGGATATCTCGTGCCGAAAAGGATAGAACTACACTTCATCATAAATCCAGCCTCTTTTGATCAAGATGCCTCTGCGCCGACCAAATGAACAACGCCTTGCTAAGCAATCTATGCTATGATACAGAGTTTCCACTCATATCCATCTTCTACTCTCTCGAAACATCACGTCCGAAGATACCAGACTTCATCCAGTCAACGATGACAAGAATACGGTTGCGTGCTATGAATTGTTAGCCTTGATCATTACAACACAGTCCATGTACCACTTACTGCTAAAGCACATGCTCAGATATGCACTCCTCCAGAAAAGATAAGTCAATCTACCACCAGTGGCAAAGTTTCCAGTCAACCAGCTGAGATCAGCAACGGCCTTCTCGCTTCCAATGTAGGCCAACGATCCTTGATGCGAATACTCAAATGGCGAAATCTGCTTGACCCTTCTCAACCGCTTTTGGAGATCCTTGATTTCGTTGAACGCCTCGTTGCGAGCTTCTGGAGTCTTGGCCGAACCCTGAACCTCGGACAGACCCGCCAACTGCTCCTCAATCGCGGTAGTCTTGGCCATGGTGTTGAACATCCTAGCAAGGAAAGCACCCTCTTGAGCGGCGACCTGGGCAGTAGGAGCATAGTTGGCAATAGCACAATCTCCGACAGCCCAAACATTCTCAGTACCCTTGACGACCAGGTATTCGTTGACGGCCAGACCACGACGAGAGTCCTTTTGTGCCGGAATTTGAGACATCAGGTCCTTGACGACTGGGCGAAGTGCGTTACCAGTAGCCCAGACGAGCAAACCATACGGAATTTGCTCCAATTGCTTCTTCCCATCGGATCCGGTGAATTCTGCCTCGATATATTTGTCGGTGACCTTCTTAACCATCGTCTTGGTGCGGATCTCAATCGTCTCCTCTTTGAATGTTTGCTCGGTGTAGTCGATCAATTGCTTGGAGAAGGATGGAAGGACGTTTGGAAGGGCCTCGACCAGGGTAACGTGAAAGTTCTTTTCGATTTCTGGAATCCACTTGCGGAGATCGTTTGCGAAAAAGTCCTGAAGCTCACCAGCGAACTCAACACCAGTAGGTCCACCACCAACAACAACCATGTGTAAAAGACGTTTGACTTCTTCCGGAGATTGGTCCTTGAATGTTGCGGTTTCGACGCAGTCCATGATACGCTTGCGAATCTGTTGAGCATCGTTGACCTCTTTCAAAAAGCAAGAATGTTCGCGAACACCAGGAATGCCTATTTGCCGTTAGATGACATACCATTATCACCGGACGACAAGCTCTTACCAAATGTAGCGTTTTCAGCACCTACACCAACAACAAGCATATCGAATGGTACTTCGGTGGAAGAAGTTGCGCCCTTTACCTCGGAATCGTCGTTGATGTAAACCACGCGCTTTTCATAATCAATCTTGGTAGCTTCGGCTTCGTAATATCGCACAGCGGCCTTTTTGTGACGAAGAAAGTTGCGGACCGGCTCCATGATGCTGCGATGTTCGATAGTACCGACTGTACATGATGGGAGAAGAGGAGTGAAGAGAAAGTAGTTGCGAGGAGAGATGACGACGACATTGTAGTTTTCCGTATCGAGTTTCTTGAGAAGAGAGACCGAGCCCCAACCAGTGCCTAGAAATGTGTCAGTAACGAATGGAACCCTTGTCGTGAAGGGTCATACCGAGGACGACCAAGGTCTTCTTGCTGGCATCAGGCTCGAGCTGGTGCTCGGGTGTTCTACTCTCGTAGATACCATATCCGACCCAACCAAGACCTCCGGCAATTGCAAGCTGTGACAAGCGGTACAAGAACCTCAACGTTCTGAATCCTCCTTTTTTCGCCTTGATTTGTGTCTCTGCGCTGACGATTGGCTGGTCGGCGTATGATCGAGTTTGCGACCGGGAGAACGGCTGTGAGATCTGTGACGCGACAGACAGAGCTGGGCGTTGCTGTTTGGAGATGATTGTTTGAGCGGGACGAACAGTCCTGGCTGCCATCGAGCTGGCCAGAAGCGATCGCATAGGCATCGCAGACGCCATCCTTACCAAATGCCGATCAGGCAGGTCGTGTTGGTGAGGAGATGTGATGCGAATGGGGATCAGAAGAGGCCGACGGGGGAAGCTTGCAAGGTCGCTGCCAAATAAAAAAATCCAAGGGTGCGGACCGAGATGGAGCTCTGACCGCGGGCTGTCTTTAACAATGGAAGATTAGCAGAATGCAGCTGGTAATCGGGCCGTCGCCGGCGGGCGAAACACTGCAGCCGCGGCTAAATTTGTTGATAGGACACAGATCTGTTGGACCTCAACCACACACGGAGACCGATTCATGCTATACACGCCTTATCACACCAGCCATCTCCCGGCTAAAGACCATAGTCATGACGAGAGATCAGTGTGACAATCGTTGTTGACCAGACGCGGCTATTTGACTGCAGCTTCCATCGTTGAACGACGGTACGAACAATAATAGGTAAAATGTCGTGATGAATGGTGCAATGGTCACCTGCCAGCGCAAGCGTCAAAGGTATCTATATCATGATGTTACCGCCCTCATTGCCATCTTCAAAGGCAAAGTCAAAATTGTCTGGAAACTGGTTCATATCCATGAGATTGCCAAATACGGCATCCATGTCCGCAAACGCATTCTCATCGAAAGCAAAGGCTGCCAGATTCGAGTTTTGACCTAACGACCCTGGATCATGATATGCTTGAGGGGGCTCTGCATTTCTCGAGATCTCTCCGACATCAGTAGTCAATCTGCTCTGTCCGTGATTGACCCTGCCCTGGCCCATCTCTGTTGTATCTCTCGCAATTGCCGGCGCTGTTTGATCCGCACGGGAAAGTTGCTCGAGCACACTCTTCCCTACCCTAGCCATGTTCTTCGCAGGCCACCACGCTCGTCCCATCTCCTCAAGCTTAGTCTGATACAATTCCAGCTGTTCTTTGGCGATAGCTTGTGCCACCTTCCGCCGGCTCTGCCTGAATTGCTGGTATGCAACAAGAAGAGCTAACGATATCGAATAAGGGATTACCGATAGGGGAGCGAGCTCGCGCACATCGACATGTCTCAACATCGATCCGATTGCTGCTGCTGAAAGCGATCTGCGAAGAGTGAAAAGAGACGCTTTTGATTTGCCCGCCTGCAGCCTCAAGCGACACGATATCATGGACACTGCATGATAGTAAAACTCCAGAGACGATATCATGTTCTGGCTTGGTCTTTCCCCTCCATGTTCGATCCCGGCAAGCAGCTCCTCAAAGGTAGGAAACAACTCCAGATTCTTCTCCCGGTCGACCGTGGCGTGCGGCGAGTATAGATCAATAACCCTGTCGAGCATTTCTGATATCTGCATCCACAGCCTCGCGCCAGGGGGGAATAGCGAAAGACTCTCGCCAAAGTCGAGTCCCGAGTCGTCATTGATCAGTAGCCGCGGTCGACCATATATTGCGGCGTAAATCCTGTCAAGACTCCAGATAATCCAAAACACTCGGACCCGATGTTCCGAGCTGTTGCTTAATGAACTTGACACTCCGTCAGCCGTCTGCTTCCGCGGTCGGTGACCCCTAGCACCACTGTCTGAGCTTGACTGGTTAAGATGCAGCCCAATAGATTGTCCATGGTGTATGGCCTGACACAGATGCATTGATGATTCCTCGACACCATCTCGACCCTCAATATGCAATGACAACAGAGTCAGGGTCTCAATCAAATGCATCCGATCGACCTGAGAAGGATGCAGCGACCGGATCTTGTGATCCGCGTCAGTGTACAATCTGCGAGAGAATTCCGTGACGCCCATTGACTGATCTCCGAGACGAAGATGATCTCGTGCTCGCTCGTCTTTACTAGCAACCAGACATACTGCTTGTATCAGCATTGCAGGCATTTCGTGTGTCCCATCCAGGACCGGCAAGATAGTTTGTACACGCTGGTGGAAGATGCTAATGAGAGCTCTTTGATCTTCCGCTGATGGTAACAACCAAGATTCTTCAGAGATTCGTCGACGTTTTCCACTTGGTAAGGGTACATATTGACGGTCATCTCCAGTGTCGCTGACATCGACATCCTCGTGTCTGTCATAGTCAACCCAAGTCCCGACTTGATGGCGATCAGATCGTCGTGATGAAACGTCGTGCTCATGGTCGATGGCTGCCTCGGGTGCCAGCTCGCCAACAAACCTCGACGTACGAGAATCAGAATGTGAATGGGAGCGGAACAATGTCTCCTGTTGACTGTTGCTCGCCGGCTTTATGTCTCGTCCTTCGCTATCAGTGACACGGCCGTCCGATGCATCGGCGATGTGTGGACATCGTTTCTTTGCTTGGTCAGTCGGGAGACAGTGACGGTACTCATTTGTATTGCAGATGACTTGGCTCACAGAACAGATGCCCACGATAACAGTGACAGAGCGTATTATTCGAGTGGCTAGGGAAAAATCGCACTCACCTTGCGTTTCTTGCACTGGTCGCAGGCCGAGTATGGTGCTTTGCGCTTCCGACCATCCTCGCCTTCGTTCACGAACCGATACTCCATTTGGCCGAAGCGAAACAATTCCCAAAGCGCTTTGACCGACAAAATACATGCAGCTCCGAAGAAACCCTGTTCGCTAGAATAATATCGACGACCGGGTTGATGTTTTTGGTGCGAAGCGAAAGTAGTTCCAAACTGGTAGAAGCCGGAGCAACGGCGGTGCTGCCTGATCGGGAAATACAACCGCCCGCTGTTCGGCTTCACATAATGTCGATTCTGCGATGCAGTATATATACAGAAGATCCTCGGCCTCGTAGGTATAGGCCACTAAGGCGTACGATTCGGCTCATCTTAGAGACGATCCCATATCCGCTCTCCAGCCGCCCACATTCCACCGAACAAGATGCTCTGCGGTCAACGCCTTGTGAGATCTTTGTGCCCCGCACGAAATCAATACTCTTCACACGTCAAGAAACACATTAGGCACGCCGCGACGACAACCACTGGGAAGAAAGAGGGCACGATTGCCGATGCTTTCGCTTCTCTCTCCGGTCAAGCATTCGCGCCTCTCGAACCTCGTTTCGCCGACATCAAACGAAAACTAATCCGTGGCAATGAAGAGGCAGTGACAGCATCATGGCGACGACTCTTGACCAAACTTCAGGTGGAGACAAAACTCATCAGCGACCTGGGCTCTCGAGTGATACCCGGAATCGACTTTAGCGAGATTGACCAACGCAACGAAGTTTTCAACCAGGAGTACCGGAAACGAGGTGTCGCAGTAGTCAGAAATGTTATTCCTCGTGATGAAGCCGTCGCACTCAAGGAAGAACTCAGACAATACATCAAAGCAAATCCTCAGACCAAAGCTTTCCCCGAAGACAACCCACAGGTCTACGAGTTGTACTGGTCGCCGACACAAGTCAAGGCCCGCTCGCATCCAAACCTTCTCGAAGCTCAACGATTCCTTCTCAGCTACTGGCATTCCAAAGACCCAAATGCTCTCGTGACGAAGGAGCCGATCCTGTATGCAGACAGACTGCGCATGAGATTACCCGGTGATGCCAAGTTCGCTCTTGGTCCTCATATCGACGGTGGAGGTCCTGAAAGGTGGGAGCCGGCTGGTTATGGCAAGGCCCACACATACGACTCAATCTTCCAAGGTCAGTGGGAGGAGTACGACCCTTGGGAGTCATCGACACGCTTGGAGGTGGAGAGCGATCTGTATCAAGGCGGCGGCGCATGCAGTGCTTTCCGTATGGCTCAGGGGTGGTTATCGTTATCCAGAACCGGACCATTCGAAGGAACACTGCTTGTCAACCCACTGCTTCAACTGGCCACTGCCTATCTCCTTCTCAGGCCCTTTTTCACACCAAAATCCTCACCCGCCCATCTGGCCGAAACATCGGTCGACTCTCTCGCATATGATCGCTTCCTTAATCATGATAACTGGGTCATGGAGTCTCCAATGTCATCATGGGTCCATGGAGCATCTCCAGGTCGTGGTCAGGAACTCAGCAGCGAGTTACATCCTCATCTCTTGCTCGACAAGACCATGATCCACGTGCCGACCGTCAGTCCAGGTGATTATGTCGCGTGGAACTGTGACACAATTCACGCTGTCGACAAAGTACATGCCGGCAAATCTGACTCGAGCGTACTCTACATCCCAGCTTGTCCGCTTACTGTTCGGAACGCCGAGTACCTTGTCAGACAGCGCGAAACATTTTTGCAAGGAACACCTTCGCCAGACTTTCCCGGTGGAGTCGGCGAATCGCAGCATAAGGGTCGTATGCTTGTTGAAGATGCTGCTGCCGTTTCCAACCAGAATGGAATGCGGGCATTTGGCCTAGAAAGGTGGGATAGCGAGCGCGAAGGATTGACTCCAGGAGAGAGGGAAACTATGCGCAAGGCGAACGAGATCCTAGGATTCGTGTAGAAACGTCAGGCCGTGATGTGATGTTGGGGACACCAGTTAGAAACCGACATACCATATTCAAGCGTCCAATACTTATGCATCCTACCTTGTGTGACGGTGACTACCTTTCATTTTTCAGTCCGGTAGGTGATGAGATGTACTACAGGTCCGTAGGTGCAGCTCTAGGAAGCCTAGTCGCCGTGAAATCTCAAACAATAACAGCCCTGTACCATTGTCGACAGAAGACAGAGGTCAGAAGCTCATCTTGGAGGTGTATGGCCGATTGCGGAGGACAGTGTACGAGCTCTTTACATGCTAAAGCGACGAACGGTCTCATCGAGAGCTTTGCAAAGCTCGGCTTTCGGAAGGTTGAGTGCAAGAACACTTACATCAATACTTTTCAAGCTTGAGCGAGAGAGGTCCGAGAGGTGCATGCCGAATAACGCGTACCAGCTTGTCCGGACCAACGTCGTCATACCCAGCGGTCATCGAACGGGCAACCGTCCATTTTGTGCTGCATGGAACTTGAATGATCTGATGATGGCCTAGGCCGCATATCACCATTACCCGTGCAATGTAGGCACTACACTACTACCCATGCTGCGATCCATCTTACCACGGACTCTTCGGCCTTTTGCCTTTCGTCGACGATTCTATTCCTCTTCCACGCCTCGTCACCAGCAGGATGGCAAACAATCCCTACTGAATCGCATCACAAACCCGGGACCACCACTGCTTGCCCGCTACCCATTCGCCTATCGAGTCTTTACCTGGATGCGCTATGGTGCCCTTTTCTCGCTATTGTTCCACATCACCGTCTCGTATTTCTACGAAATCTCCTGGACATGGGGTATCAGCATGCTTCCGACCCTTTCGGCGGATGGAGCGGCGGTCTTGATCTCGAAATACTACAGACGGGGACGAGGAGTAGAGATCGGAGATCTGGTCAGCTACGCGCATCCGCTGAAGCCAGGATATCAGGCCATTAAGCGCGTGGTTGGGCTCGAGGGTGATTTCGTCGCTAGAGATTCACCGCACAAGGGTTCTGGAGCCATGATACAGATCCCGCGCGGTCACTGCTACGTCGTTGGAGACAACCTGGAACACTCGCGAGACTCACGAATGTTTGGTCCACTGCCTCTGAATCTAATCAAGGGCAAGGTTGTATGTGGTTTTGGACGTCTGTTCGGGTGGTTTCCTTGGCCGCCTGTGCCATTGCCGGAGACCATGGTTGATGCGAAAGAGGAGGACTGGGATGTGACCGAAATACCATCTGGACACAGCGACAACAGGTGAAGGGCTATATTTGTGTCGAACCGAGTGAATCGAACTCGACTGCCTCTCGTGGGCACGCATGGTCTCCCGTCGAGCCGGGAGCATGTTACGATGCTCCCGCGGCGGTCCACACGTCGCAAGCCGAACCTTTGGCTACGCTCACACTCAAGGTCGATCAGCAACGATATCAGGCCGTCGAACATACTATGAAGGGCTCTCTTGAATGTTGACTCCGCAGGACAGACGCCAATTGGTGAGTACAATTATTTAGAGATTTGAATACCTACATGGAGGTACAGGACTCTTAGATCCAACCAAGCTGCTTCGAATCCCTTGACTCGTGCCTCGTGTCATAAGTCCTCTTTGCCTTTCAATGTTGCCATACCAATTCCAATTTCAGTCCAAATCAACCTCGCTTTTGATCCATGGGTATCATGAGCATGTATAAACGTGATGTTGAGTGACGGCTGCCTCCAACGCCAGCTTGAATGTGAATGTTGACCTTTTTTTTTTCAAATCTACCAAAACTCCTTGTCGTGAATCTCTTGATCGCCTTTTCCATTTGTTCGAGTTCAAAGTTGATTGTTCCCGATGTAATAAGGAGGGCCGTTGGGAATGACAAACTCTGGTGGCCATGACCAGTCGCCGAACAGCTCGGGAGGCAGTTGGAAATCGCTGTTGGTCAAGCCGGCTTGTTCTTGTTGTCCGATGACACCATGATGACCCGTAAACCTGACCTGAGCTGGCGATGGCTGCAAGGTCATCTGCTGCAAGTGTCCTTGTTGATTGCTTCGAGCAATTTGCTGCATATACGTGTCGAGCTTGTCCACCGACTCTCTCAGTCTCACCGTAGCACCGGCGGCACGAGAAAGACCTTGCTCAAGAGTCTCGACGAGATCCGCGAGTGACAAGACGCACGTTCGCACGCGTTGGTACCTGGCCTCTGTAAGATGCTCGTCAATGACCGAAGCAAGAACTTGTCCAATGTGGCCCAGGTGATAAATCAATGGCATGCTTATGCCACGGAGATATTCCCGTGGAATAGTGTGAAAGACGGACAAAACCTCAGTGACAACATCACATTTCCGGTCGACTCCTGCTCCATCGTCCATAGAAAACATGATGACCCGGACGAGTTGCAAAGTCGCCTGGATGTTGGCGGCCTGGTAGGCATAGATGTCTCTACGCATGTCGCCCGTCATGGGAGGAGTCTCCTTGAATTTGGCAGGCAGCTCGTAGTACATGCCGAGAATGGTTTGCATTACTTTTTGGTCGTCGAATTGATCTTGAAAGACAAGTCCATCGACTTGACGGCGATCGGCGTGGAAGAACTTTCGGGCTCTGACTTTGCTGAGTGCATGCTCCAACACGCGGTAGAGGTCAGTGGCAAAGTTCCATCCTATCATCCATGACGGACTGTTCGAGTGCGATTCGGGCAACGCCTCTTGCCCATCATTTTCACCCGGATACCGAACATTCGTATGCTCTTCTTGAGATCTAAAGAAGCAGTTCCAAATGGTTGCAGAGTAGACATCCAGGGAGTAGGCGCACCAGTAGATGCGACGGCGTATCTCAAGGTCGTTTGGGGCGATATCCTCTCCCCAAAACCTTTCGTCGTACAATCTTTGCATGGTGGCCATGGTGAAGAACATTCCCATGTATTGTTGCATGCTTCCAATGTGGCCCCATTGTATACTAGTCAATGCCAAGAGGACGCATGCTCGTAGATATTCGAATCCTACATTGTCTGCAAGATCTTTCTGGAAAGCATCTCTGGCGGCGGTGAAGAAAACCTCGGAGGAGACTTGGGGATGGGATAGATGTTCAGACGGATACTGTGGGAGGCCACCGTCTCGCAATCTTGCCGATGCCAAGGCACAAGCGCCCATGACGGAAGCAAAGAGGCCTAAGGCAAGATTAGTGTGTCGTGCGCTGGCAGTGAAGCGAATGTCCATACCTCGATCCGACAAGTGCTCACGATCCCGAACGCGGGTTCTGAAATCAGTTTCGTGGAAAAGAGGGTACCTGGTATGATATATTAGTCGGGAGTTGTGATTGCTTCTTTCATGTGCAATTCTTACAGCGGATAGACGATGCGCATGTAGACATCTAACAACTCGTGTATGACAGGCTCACATGCCAAGGCAAATGATTTCCAAGCGATAGATATGTCGTCTCCTTGTTCGTTCCGACCACCTAACAAAGATGCGGTAGTACCAGTGACAGCAGTTCCACTCGCGCCGGAGTGTGCTCCGCCAACACGTGGCTCAAAGCCGGCCGTTCCATCCATGCCGGATCTTTGTTCGCGTTCACGACTGGTGGACGAAGTCGTGGTACTGCCTCTAGTTCGGGAAGCGTTGTACATGGAGGTAGAAGCAGCAAAGGCAGGTTGTCGCGAAGCGTTCGGTTGGGGAATGCGTGAGGAAGATGCTGCAGTCGGGTTCGTTTGCGGTGACTGTTGAGGAATTGAAGGAGCCTGTGGGTGCTTTCGTCTCTTAGAAGGGCGGTCGTAAGTGCATGGAACGTCGAAATCGTAACAATTCTGACATCGCTCAGTATCCTCGCTGCTGGGTCTGCATCGGATGCTGCGACGATGACAGAGATCACCTGAGAATATCACGAATTAGCAGCTGGACGAGAGCGCAAGTCCTGGCTTGAGGCGACGTATTGGTCGGTTGCACCGAGTAATTGCAGGCAATTGACATACAGGCTTGTGATATTCGCTGTTGTTTCCGCGGCCGATCAACTTTCGTCGCAGCGCGGTTGGGAGGAGAGCTCATACGGCGAATAACCCGTGGTTGATAATAGTCGTCAAGGCTGACGGCATGGAAGGTTGTTGTGCGTGTAGACGACAAGCGGATAGGCGATGAATGAACTGAACGTGGCGGATGCAGGTCAGGGTGATATGGAGGCTCTTGCGCAGTCGAGCAAAGGTACTAGCACGATGATGGTGCGCGAGTTTAGCCAGAGTCGATGTTGTTGGAGGAAGTGGCCGTGACGATGCCATTTTGCACAAACGCGTGGGAGAGTGTAACAAATGGGGAAGAGAGAAGCTGGCAAGCCTCTTAGGCGTTTAAGAGTGGCGATTCCGGAGGCAGCTCCTTGAGCTGGCACGCGGACCGAAACGGCAGTGAGTGAAAAGCCCAGAACCAAAAGGGAGGATCGCATGGAGAAGGCGCGATACGCTCGGTGCCGGCTCCGTTGAGTTCACGGACACTTGTCCGAAAGCTCACGATCGATCTGATGTGATGGCTGCCAGTCATTGTGCTCGTACGACTGCCATTGCCTTATCGTACAGTACAGTACCGGACACCACACGTGAAACAGGAAAGACCTCGTTCGACCGACTACGAATCAGGGCAGGTTTAGTGGCAATTGTACCTTCTCATGGCTGCTACGACAGCTCGTACATGAGCCGTCAACAGGGCTAGCTGGATTTTGTGAGTGCTGTCAGAGCCGATTGCAGCCCAGACTGTCAGGGCGCTTGGCGGTGGCGAGATCCGGAGCCGCGTCAATCGCTCATCAATCATGTTATCGTTGGATTTTGGTGTTCGATGGCTGGAAATCGGTTCATATGCTGCGAACTTCGCGTGAACAGACGTTCATCGTGGCTAGTGTGGTTGCGGACTCAAGTCCGTAGGAATCGAGTCCGTCACCGCGATGCGCTCTGTATCATCAGCATCAAAAATACCCGAAGAAAGTGTCCTTTTCTTGGCGTTCTGCCGCTTGAGAAGGAGGATATCGCTACGACGATGACCTGGGACGCATCATCGGTCAAAGAGTAGTGCTCTAGGGGGTCAGGAAAGATACGAGTAGCCGCACATCCGTTCCTTCGTCTCGGAGAAGACTCCGCGTGTATACAGCGCACCGCGGTCTAGTGCAGCTTGCTCACCCGACCATCACCCCAATCGTGTTCATCCCATCGCGTCCAAGCATGCAGACGGGCTGCAGTCGTTGATAGTGCAGTGCAGAGCACATGACTGGCACGAGCATGCTTATTGGAGCGAGTCCTCGCTTCGCAGGCGTTCATCGCTATTCATTAATATTGGCATGGTCTCACGACGATGGACGGGGCCATGAGTTCCTTCGAAGCACTAGGTATCACACAGTGCGCTGCGTACATTGCGTGATTGAGACATCTCGCCTTCGTTCAGGCATCTGCTCGACAATGTTTGATGAATGACGCTGCTTCACGACTCTTCGTATATCGCGTCTGAAGAGCGAGATGGACTATCTGTCAGAGGCTGACTCGATCCATCAGTAGAGTTCCGATGGCATTCTACACCGCGGTGCTTCGCTAGCCCCCAAAGGCTTCGATTCAGTCTATTGTTGACACACCCAGGTTAGACGATAGGCGTTACTCTACAGGTGCTTATAGGTACCTAAGGCGGTGGATATTATGGATGTCTTGGAATCAGACTGACATGAGCACTTCGGAGTGGGTCTCCAAACCGTGAGCTTCAGAAAGTGCGTACCGCGTCTCGTCACATGCGTCGGATAATTGAGCATCTTAGAGTGTGAGGTGCACAACCTCTGTCGCCAATGAGGTGCGAGATATAGGGGCGTACGTCAGGCCGCAGTAGCGCGACAAAGGTACCTAGTACAGCATCAAGAGGTGAATCATTGCTGTAAGGTAATTGCCTATCTGCCCACTACTAGAAGCGGTCAGCCACCTGTTGATCCGACAAGTACTGCCGTGAATAAAAGTTACTCTTGCATATCTTCAGACATGGAGCTTTTCGAAATACTATGCGAAAACCGTAGATTAAAATCATTTTTGCTATGGATGTGACGCGCGCTGTTCAAACCAATTAATCAATGTCCAGCTGATCGAATCACTGGCGCCCTCAAAGAGACACAAGATAACGTAACCGCAATCGACTTCACTGTTATCAGCGACAATTCTACTGTACAGATGCTTCGTCACGTTCAGTAACGGATATTGGGGACGGTTCCTGGTCAATGCTGGCTGCTTAAACTGTCTACACGAGTCGTGTCAAATGGGATCCATCATTAGCCGATGTCAACGCACAAGGTACGGAGGAAGTACCTACCTTGCAAGATGGATTTTCTTATCAGTCGTCTTCGTCTTTGTATGAATGCGTGCCTCTCATCATTGCACGCATTTCAGGAACAATACAATCTTCCATTTGTCGAACAATTCGTCCACCCTGCGCCCGCACTTGAGGCTGAAGAGGCTGAAGAGGTTGGAGCTCGAACCGAGTTCCGAACGCCTGCCGAAAGCATAGCTCCTACCCAAATTAGCTTGCAAAACTGTGTCATCGGCTAGTGCGGTTAAGCGACAATGGCAATTGCGGGCAGGTGCGAGATGTTACGTCGTCCGAATCCTACTTTCCCATCACATGCAGCATTCCCGCTAATTATTTCCAGCTATTGGCGCGCATCACCCACATCATCGTACATTTTGCCACCCTATCCATGCGGATTTTTCAGCATGCTCCAGTTGCTAAACGTCAATCACAGCTAGAGTCTACTAGCCCTCAGCAAATCACAACTCTGCAGAGACCGCAAGGAATACCACAGCGCGCGGAATCCCCCTCCATTTCGTGGGCCAAGCTGTGAAGCCCTCGCCATGTCCGTCGACTGATTGGCTTTGATCCTCATCGAAACGATCAAAGCGGGCCTTGCTACCGGCATCTCCAAACTTGAACAGGCACATGCCGCTTTGCAGTTAGGCTTGTACCTACATTTTGCAGACCTACTCGTACTCGCACCTCAGGCTCAACGCACATCGTGCAGTAGCAAAGACAGCTGGAGCCACGTTTTCCAGCTCTGTCTGACTTTGATCCCTTGCGAACTGAAACGAATGAGATAATCCGAAAGTGCTCTTCGGTCCTCGGTCCGTCCGTACCTTTTGCAGAATCCCATCTGCTCTTGCCTTGACATTTCCCGACTCGTCAAAACGCCCACCAGTCCCGCAAATCCGAACCGCGTCCACGGCCACGAAAACGAAACCAGTCAATCGCACTTCACTCACGACGTACCTTGACTTCACTTACCATTTCACCGACAGGACAGGACAGGACATGACCGCTCTGCTGATGGAATACCCTCAATACAATCCCCCCCGAGATTCGGATGTCCAGTTCCAAGAACACCACGACTTGGACGATACCATGCCCGGCAACCGACGCGGCGGAGCTTCAGAAGTCGACATGATGGACTCTTTCTCTCCTGTCAATGACTTAAACATATTCGGCATGCTGCATGACAACAGTTATGCAAATTACAACAACAGCAGCAGCAACAGCACCAACATCAACAACCCAAGTATGACTTCCTTGCTCTTTCAAACCCCCGCCGCGGGTGATTCACCAACACAAGCTTGCGACGACGGTGCTGCCTTCATAAACATCAGTCCCGCTACGATGTGGTTAGGTTCCGGATCGCCCATGTCGACTCGTGTTGCGGATTATCTTCGAGATGGTTCTGTTTCGGCAGCTCCCAACGCTACAATACTCAGACCTCGATTTGAGGACCAAGCACACATGGCTTCTCCTTCTCCAGACGAAGACATGTCAATGGTTCAATCGTCAAACAAGAAGAATTTGTCCAGGAAAAGGCGAGACTCTCAGATGGAAGTGAGCGTCAACAAGAAAGAGCGAAAGGAGAGCACAACATCCCATGATGAAGGCGGATCTGTTGCTGGTGGAAGCGGACACAAGCGCGACAAGTATCGAGAGAAGAACCGAGTAGCTGCTGCCAAGTGTAGAGCCAAGAAGAAGGACCATGTCGATACCCTGGAAGATAGTCATCGCACACAGAGCGTTCTCAATGCTGCCCTCAAACAAACAGAGCAATCGTTGCGAGATGAGCTGTCATACTGGAGGACACAAGCTCTTCAACACAGCTTCTGCAGCTGTCAAGCCATCCAGGATTACAACATGCGAAAGGCACGAAATCTTGCCGCCGAGAATCTGTTTGGTGGTGGTGTGTCGGGCCGTCCGAGGCCTGCAGATGTGCATCGTACACCACCAGTGTCCAGCCCGGTGTCGTCGGCTAGTCAAGCCGATCAACGGCAGAAATCCAACATGGTGACCCCAGAAACGGACTCGTGGTCAAGTGCGGGCTCGAACGACAAGCACGCCGTACAGACAATATCGCAGGGTGGTACCTTGCAGGAACGACGTGCCAAAACCACCGCCAAAACAGCTCGGTTGAGATTCGACAATCCGTCAATGAGTCCGTCGAAAGGTCCAGATCCAGGATCAATCAACAGCTAACATCCACATCTGGCATGATGGCGACGGCTGAAGACGACTGTGGTAGTCCTGATCAAGGTCTGCCACAACGAAACGAATCCCCTCTTTCCTGGGTCTGACGAGTAACTGTCAAATATGATGGCGTTTGGGGCTTCTTCTTTCTTTGGAACAACAGATGTAACCAGTAATTGGATGGCGTGGCGGTACCTTCTCGGGAGGTTTGACATTCTCTCCGGACCATAGTAAACGAGTACATGATCGAATGAAAAGCACTACAAGAATCGCATCCCCTGTGTCGTGTCCAGCCTCTGGCGAAGTAGTGATAGAAGTCTCATGTCGGTTGGTAGAAGTTAGAGGAAGCTCCGGACTACTTGCTTTATCCAGATCGTAAATCTTCCATCGAGTCGGATGCGTCGGAGATCGAGGAGAACGATGTGTGCTCGCTGTTGCTATCGAGAGAGGGCGTGTGGTCGAGGAGATGCAGCCGAGTTATTGTGAATATTTCACGGGGTAGCCAGATGTCGCAAAATCCATGTCTTTCTCAGCGAGGCGTCCCCGGTTCTATTAAACTTCCATACACGCCGTCGGGTTGCATTGTTATTACAGCAACTTTACGTCGATCAATCGTAAGCGATGCTGCACGAGATCAGGTGTTTGTGTCTCGTGTGGTAGACGGCTAACGGGCGCAGTGGGTCGAGGACGGTGCAGTTCAGTAACCCTGTCGCTACTGCCTGACCAAGATTCGCTTGCCATACAATCGTCCTGTTCTGGTATACCTCTCGATATAAAAGAAGCGAGGTGAAGATATTTGCGACCTTGAAACACGAATATTCGTGTCGACGGCAGTCGGGAAAGAGTGGAAGATGAGGAGACGAGATTGCGAAGAAAAGGCTTAGCACGTGCTTTGATAGATGTTGGAGTATCTTCCAGGTTGAAATTACAGATGCGAGGAAGTGTCATGCACTTGCCGGATTTGTCATTGTGTGGTCAGAATGATCGTGATCGGAAAACGAAGCCAACCAAAGCCTCGATCCAGTCGGTCGAGACCGCCGGCGCCGTGCCAAGCCAATGTAAGCCATCTATGATCCTGGAAGCAAACCAAGCAAACCCCGTCAGGACCCATCTGATCTTGATCTCTACCTTATCCTCCGTCTGCATACTGTGCCTCCAGTAATGATACTAATCAAGGGTTCGGAACTTATTTGACCCTTGACATGGCTGCAGTATCGTCTCTTGTCACAAGAACTCAGGACGACATAATCTATGATCCGGTTCGCAAGAGAAGAACAACCGATGGGAAAATCCATGTTGGTCTCCCCAAAGACTCCCGGGTGATCCGACGCCGAGCTCTGCGTCGTATTCATCAACTGCATGTGCTCATGCTGACGAGATCTTGACACGCACTACTCCTGTGTCCCTTGACGTGAATGGCCAGTTTTGGTGCGTGATAGTGGGTTTCAACCTTTGATTTGCACCCAGATGAACCAATGATATGATTTTCAGAGGGCTCTCACATGCGCAATCATTCAATATCACTACTACTGTACAGCATCTCGGAGGATAGGTCCCTATTGTCTGGCTGTCGTCACATGATGAACGTTATACAAGACTTCGGTGGGGGCTGACGGCAGCTTCGTGTGACCACTACAACAAAAGAAAAGACTTGATAACAGTCGTAATATCACATTCCCATAACAGTACATTAAATTAACCCCGTTAAACACCCTTACTGGTTCTCCAGCTCACCATCGAGATACTGGTAATCATCGGCCTTCTTGACGTATGGAGGACTGCTGCCATCAGCACCCGAGCTACCACCATAAAGCTTGATCGCTTACATGAAGTAGTTCTTCAATCCGACAATTGCTGCTGTACCGGCGGCAAAGACACCCAACATCTGACTCCAATCCTTGTTGCCATATTGTGCCTGACCAACGGTCAAAGCAATGAGGTCGTATACCAAGCATCCACCGAAGATCCAGTCGCTGCTAGCCGCCAATCCTGCAAATCCAAGACCGGTCATGACCTTGACGGCGGTACCTGGCGCGGCGTCCTTGTAGTATGCAACACTGGTGTTGTGCAAAAGGTCCAAGACACCAATACCAGCAAAAGTCTTTGCGTTGACGTGAGTAAGGATGGAAGAGAGGGAGTTTGTGTTCATGCGGTCGAGCTGAGTTGCGCAAAAGTAAAGCTGCGAGAAGCTGTTGATGATGACAAAGATGTTGGAGATCTCAAGGCGGTTCGCGTTCCAGAAGAACATCCATGCTGGGACTAGTCAGTAATGTGACAATTGATGACAATGGATGTATAAACTCACTTCCAATGCAGAAGTTACCCAGAGCGTACCATGGCACGTATTTGACCTCTTGGTCGAGCTCCTTGGCCTGCTTTGGGTCCTTGGAGTCGAGTTTGATGAGGCGGTACAACCACCAGAGCTGTGCAATCTGCTGAGGAGCGAAGAAACCACCAATGAAGTACGGATTTGGAGACCAGAAAGACAAGTTGGCGTCGTGTACGTCCTTCATCGAAGGTGTCGAGTTCAGGCCATATTGCTGGGCCGCAAAGTTGTATACAAACGACAGAGGAGCGAGGTAGCGCGCGGTTGATAGTGAGACACCCATTGTAATGATACTGGAGCAGATGAGGTTGATGGAATGAAGCACAATTCACTGGACTGAGTGAGGCCTTGTATATACAACTGAATGTCGTGATGTCACTAGCTGAATGCAAACAATAGATGACGCTCGCAAGATTGCCGGGAGCCTCTAAAATCCGGGGCCGCCGAACTTCAATCGGGAGTCGGGGAAGCACAAGACCCGATCAGGGGCCGAGCTCCAGATCGATATCTATACCAGAATCGGAAACAGCACTCATATGTTGCGGGCACGAGTATGAATTCATATTGTTTTCATTAGAAGTGATAAACTGCGTATGGACAGTGACGACTGGGTAGAAATATCTCAGATCCGGAGAATCGCATCCGCAGACTTCCATGCCATGCCGCTCAAAACATCCAAACCAAAATGGTACAAGAAATAAGTTTGTCGAGGTCTTTGCTTTTACTCATGAAGAGTCTTGGTTGGGACGCGCTCAACATCCACGCCGTTCGGTGGTGAAGGAATGTGCTCGCTCGACGAACCTTCATGAGGCATCTTTGAGCCGTCCCACTTGGCGCTGGTAATTGGGTTGACGTGAAGCAGGTACATCGTGTCAATCTCCTCGAGCGAGCGGTCCTTGGACTCGATGACGAAGAAGTAGACGATGAAGAAGAGAGCAAACGAACAGCAAGCAAATACCAAGCCGTAGAGCCAGTGAATGTCCTGCACGATCAGCTGAGTGAAGAGAGAGATGAGAAAGTTCCACAACCAGTTGGATCCGGTAGCCAACGCCATACACTTGGCTCTGTAACGAGCTGGGTAGAGCTCTGCGACGATAGCCCAGACCAGAGGTCCCCAGGTGGTAGCGAATGCGACAATGAACAAGCAGGAAAAGACGATGAGGACGTTTCCGGCAGCTGGGGTCGAAGCTGGGTCTGCGTCGTTGAGGCAGAAGTGACCAACAAGGGCGTAGACCATAAAGCACATGAATTGCCATGCAGCACCGATCATCAAGGCCAGACGACGACCGCATTTGGCGGCGACCCAAAGACCCAAGAAAGTGCAGCCAGCGTTGACGGATCCGAGGATGATCTGAGTAACGTACGAGTTCGAGAGACCGGTGGCGGAAAAAACAGTGGTGCCGTAATAGAAGAGAAAGTTGGCACCGGTCAACTGCTGGCCAGCCTGAAGGACGACACCGAGGATAGTTCTGTAAAGCATGCGAGGACCAGTGAAGATCTCCCACCAGTTTGACTCGGCACTCTCTTCCTGGAGCTTGACGCGAATATCATTGATCTGGTCGGTGACCTCCTTGTCGTTTGCATCGAATCCAGACAGACGAGCAATGTTGCGACGAGCTTCCTCCTCACGACCCATACGGTAGGCGTAACGAGGCGACTCTGGCAAGAGCAGGATACCACCACCGAGGATCAGAGCCCAGAGGAAGGAGAGACCGTTGGGCACTCTCCACGCAGCGGTGGACTGAATCTCGTTTGTACCATAGTCGACCATGTAACCGAGCCAGATACCAAGGGTGATGAAGAGTTGGTATGAAGAAATGAGGATACCACGGATAGCTCTTGGTGCACACTCTGACTGGTACATTGGAACAGCGACGGAAAGGGAGCCGATACCGATACCACCGACGAAGCGACCAACGGCGAACTGAGCCCAGTGGTTGGTAGAGGCAATTTCCAAGACGGTTCCGATCATGCAGAAGAGTGCCGAGGAGGAGATGGTCATACGACGTCCAATGACATCGGCGAGTTTTCCTGCTGCCAAGGAGCCGACGAGAGCACCGGCGCACAGGTTGGCCGTGATGGTACCTTGTCGGATGGCGCTAAATCCGTAAGATCCGTCTGGCTGGATCTCACCGAAACGATGGGCGTAGTTTTGCATGGCAAAGTAACCTGTCATGTCAGTCGAGGTCGTAGTCCAGTCGGTAGGATGTTTTACCAGAAATCTGACCGGACTCGTATCCGAACATGAAACCACCGATGGAAGCAACCAGACCGAGGAAGATGGCCAGAAAAGGGACCTTGGCCTTTGGCTGAACTGGAAGTTCCGACATGCCATTTGGGTTGGTTTGCTCCAACTTGGCGGCGTTGGAGGCCTCGCTCTCCTGCTTCTTGTTGAGGAAACCCATGATGGGAGGAGGATGAAGAGGGATAATGGACTTTGGGTGAGGTGTGACGAGCTGACCGATACAGGTGAAGAATGGCCTGATGAGGAGAAGGGATGCTGGAGGATGAGGGAGAGCGGCTGTTATTATAGATGCGGAGTTCTGTGACAAACAAGTCTCTCAATTTCACGCAGTGGTCCTTGCTGGAGGCAAAGACTGGCCACTCACGAGATCAATGTTCCTGGAAATATACTAGCTTCCGTGACATTTATGGGCCCCACGAGGAGATAGCGCAGCAAGAGGCTGACACGCGGGTGTGCAAAATGAGCTCCGATGAGGTTCGCCATGCCGACTGATACAGCTGTGGTTGCCGGACAGGTTCGTACGGGCGTTCGACGTTGTTCCTGATGCATCAAAAGGTTAATCATATCCGCCCCACCTTGGCAGTCTTCGATTGCACTTGCCAATCTCTCGAGAGTGACGTGAAGACTAAACTGCTTCATAGAGCTCATGTCTTGAATGCTTCCTGTGGAGTAGGTGTGTCTTGAATCAAGTCCAACTCTGACTTGTATGTACCTACAGGTACGCTGCTCGAATGGTGTGGAAAATGTCTCTGTCAGCAGTCACCTGCAGCAATTGATCGACCCAGCAGTAATCATGTGGCTCCCGGAGCATGCAGGGTGGTGAGTCAAATTAGAGCACATTTTGATGCCGCAGAGATCGGGTAGTCTGGACTAGCGGCGGAAGTGGCTTGAAGAATCGTTCGGCGCTCCCTGCGCAGCATGCCAAATACGGATCCACACGCTGCTGCCGTGCCGATCAACAACCTTATATCATCCTGCTTCCATCTTCTTGCTACATCCAGGGATGAGATTTTGTCGAACAACGAGCTGTTCGCAAGGACCGAGTATCTCGCAAAGAGAGCTGGAGGATAGCCACCCTTACCGAAATGCTCTCGATCATTATCGGCCCTACGTTCCTGTTTGTTGACACAGTTTTGCACCCAAGTGGGACCACGGCGAAATCTGAGCTAGAGTCACCGAACTCGGGCCGTATACTCATCCAGCTCGGGACAATTTTCGGGTAACTCATACCAACCTCGTTACCTGACGCCGTTCACGAATGACGAGACCTACGAGAACTTATCGGACTATACTGTACAAATTTTGCAGCCTCGAGTAGGCAATCCGGAACTGCTCTTGGCACGTCTGACAACCAGGCACAGTACCTCCAAAACGTTTGGCGGTAGATCGGCAATTTCACGTCTTGGCCGACCGGGAATAATCTTGTTCTGAGTGCTTTGGTGGCCCTTCGTGTCAAGCTATCGCGGCTCTTCGTCGGTGATGTAGGTCCTCTCTGCCCTCGCCAACCCACTCTGCTCTTCGAACATTCACGACTCCTCATGCGCCCCAGACAGACTCCATTTTTCGCAACTGATCACCAACGAGACCGTAGAAGCACCTTGCGTATCACAGGGGACTGACATCAAGCAACGCTCCAAGAAGCAATAGAAATCGTTCGAGAACCTATATAGATTCCACCCTCAGACGTCCATCATGGTATCATCCCCGCCGAGACCCACGCCCTCTTGCACAGACACTCCTCTTCCCCGCCCCTCGATCAGCTCTCTCCGTACTTCCGGACCAATAGCTCGATGACCCTTGACGAGAAGGAGATCCAATAGAGCTTCTCGCTGGTCCTCGGTGATATCGTTCTTGTACCGCTGAGAAAAGGCCAACAAACACTGATGCCACAGAACTGGCAACTTCTCGTTCTTGGCGCCTGGCCCCGAAACCCCGCTCATCGTCTCGTCTGCGGAGTCGACGGCTCTGAACCTCAAGAAATGAAAGACCAGAGCGTCCACTACCTTGAATGGCAGGGCGTACTTTTTCTCCAGTAGTATACGAATGAAGATGTTGGTAGCTCCTCCCGCCTCGGCGTTTCCACTCATCTGCTCCGCTGCAAAGTCACACAATCTGTAGAGTGCCGCTGCAGAGTGCAGCACCGGAATACTGACTCTTTGCAATACACTACTGATGATGTGTGCTTCTCTCAGCGTACATGTTCCACTTTCGACGAGTGGAAACAGAAACCCCTTGAAGAAAGCGGCTGGCTTATAGAGCGCCTTCTTCAGTGCTTTGTACAGGTGAACGTTGAGCTTCTTGGTCTCGTATATGTCCGATCTGACTGTAGGGAGAAGAATATCGTGTAGGAATGCTTGCGCAACTGCTGGTCTTGAAGACGTAAAGAGTCTCGTTGCTTCGTAGCATGCGTGTGGTGTCCACTTGTCCGGCTGTGTTATGTCCAACAGGATGTCCCACTGAGGCAACGTCGGCAAGATCTTGAACGGTTTCGGCAGCTTGCCAGACTTGTATCTTGACAGAATCAACCCGACCTGAGAGTAAACATCGACCACCTTCGCCGGCAGTTCGACTGCATCTTCTGGCCGACCTCCTCCTCGAATGTCAACCCCACTAGTTCCTTGTGCTACTTCTTGCGCGGCAATCTTTTCCAAGATCAAATCCGCCAGATTCGTGCCCTGTCCTTCCTCCTCCTGGTCACCACTCTTCGGCTGTAGCAAGGTCGCGGGGTCAAACTCGGGATTAAAGCGATTAAACATGGCCAGGTCCTCGGGATCCACCTCTACCTCTTCAATCTCCTCATCTCCATCATCCTGCCAGTCGGCCTCTTCGCCATATGTCTGCTCTGCTTCTTCGTCCGATATGTCGTCTCTGCCGAACCTTGACTCGAAAGTGAATGCTGCATTTTCCGTCTGAGGCTGTCGCGCTCGTGCGTCTTTTTCATCCTCGTCGGCCAGATCTTGACCGATCTTCAGAATCCTCCTCGATGCCTTGGAATCGATGTAGGCTTCATCGTTCTCTCCGTCGGCTGCGGTCTTCCTTCGCTTCGGTGCCTTTTGCTTGAACGGTTGGCTGGGCAGATATTCTTCCGAAAGGGGGTTGTGGCGGCGCTCCGGGCGACTATCTCTTGATGGTACTTTTGGCATTTTGTGCATAATCTGTGAGAATATGTTTCCGATGCAGAAGATGTGTAATTACCGATGCGAATAGTTTATCGCGAAAATCTTTGAATCTTATCTAATCGACATCGAATACACCCCGCGTTTTCAGGATCGCGCCAAGCCATTCAGTTCGGAGTCGCGTCGTCGATCATCAAATCGATTGTTCATTAATCGTAACAGCACGTCGTCGCAGTACTGCAAACATGGCAGACGAACAGCCAACCATCCAGGCTGTCACTGCGCCGACTACGCTGTTAGCCATCCCAAGTCAGGATCATGCGCCTGCAATTCCTTCACCTCTGAATCCGGACTCTTCGACAGCACGACCAAAGCCTACCAGGCCACCTCCGAGAGAGCGCGAGCAGCGAGAAAAGAAGGACAGCCTTAAGAAGCGAGAGTCCAATTATGCCCGCGGCGACAGTCCAACCATACCCAGCAAGCGCAAAGCTTCCGAGGCTATACCAAGCGCTCCCTCTCCCATGCGCTACAGTATCCCAGAGCCAAAGCTAGCAGACTACGATCCACCGAAAGAGACTCCTTTCGCGTCGCATGAACCTCTGCCGTTTGTCACACCAGATGGAGAGCTTGAGCTGAAGAAGCCGCTGGACCTTGCCGAAAACAAGCGAGGGTACAGATACTCACACTGTGTTGCGGACCCATACTTTCGGCATAAACAGTACTATCGCCAAACGGACACGACGCCATACGGGCCGCGATTCTCATTCGAAGACACTGACAAATGGATGCATTTCGACACGAGCGGACGTTACATCACCAATGAGAAGGGATGGCGCATGGCCAGGGCCAATGTATGCGCAAGAGAAGGATCGGTGTACTATGAGGTGCGAGTAGTCAGGGGCGTACCAGCAGATGGTAGTGGGCTCCCAGCGGCAGCAGCTGGCCCACAACCGCACGTTCGCATGGGATGGGCTAGGCGAGAAGCACCATTGGATTCACCCGTAGGCTTTGACGGCTACAGCTACGGTGTGACAGACATGCGGTTCGAGACAATGCACAGGAGTCGGCCGGGGAAGTTCTTCCACCCAAAATCGAAGAAGGGGGCGAAAGCAAAGGCCGGGGCGCCGATCAGGACCGAAAATACGCCTGTCGAGCTCAAAGAAGATATTCGCGAGGGCGACGTGATCGGCATGGAAATCACTCTTCCAGGCATGGCGCTCCATCAGAAGGTGGTGAATGGAGTATACAACCCGGCGGTAGACATTGGTGACGGTCTCGATGATCCGTATGTGAAGAACCAGCCGGGCGCAGAGATCCACGATGTCATCCGAGATCGAATTCCAGTGCCGTACAAAGCCAACATCTACTTTGAAACAATGGACTATGTATCGACCAAGCCGGTGGAAGCATACACGGATCGCACGCTCTCGTTGTCCAGTTTGGC
>Ga0268246_10000247_pt1 | contig 29358 bp, 38 predicted proteins | sample AgamicOrSfe_FD_200242 | JGI IMG/M metagenome (GOLD analysis project Ga0268246, IMG submission 200242) | Agave microbial communities from Guanajuato, Mexico - Or.Sf.e (v2) (version 2) | ecosystem: Host-associated > Plants > Phyllosphere > Phylloplane/Leaf | place: Guanajuato, Mexico | collected...
TAGGCGTGGGAAGTCATGACATTGATGTGGCAATCAACGACATGACAGGGTATCAATTCGGCCTCAAAATGAAGGATTACCTCGAGGTGCCTGGAAACTCTGACAAGTATGGTCTTGACGGCGTGGCAACCACAGACGCAAATGCCAAAAGTCAGAGTGCACAGAGCAAGACCGTGGTCGTTTCTGGTTTACACAAGATCGAAGCAAATCCAGAAAAGTCAAAACACTTGGAGACAGTCACGACAAGAATCTTCGGTCTTGACATCGATCTAGTGAATCTGAGGAAGGAGACCTACACCGAAGACAGTCGCAATCCTCAGATGGAGTTCGGCACCCCCGAAGAGGATGCTCTACGGAGAGATGCGACAATCAATGCAATGTTTTACAATTTGCAAACCGAGGTGGTCGAGGACTTTACAGGTCGTGGCCACGATGATATGAGACAAAGGATAATCCGGACACCGCTAGAGCCATATCAGACTTTCAAGGACGATCCTTTGCGTGTTCTTCGACTCATTCGCTTTGCCAGTCGACTTGATTACGAGATTGAGAACGATGCCAGAAAAGCTATGAGTGAGCAGAGCATCCAGGAGGCACTCAAAGTCAAGATCAGCAGGGAGCGTGTTGGCGTGGAGCTCGAGAAGATGCTCAAAGGTATGATAGTCTTTCCATATGGTATATTCGCTCTAACATTCTCCCAGGCCCGGATCCACGGAAGGCGCTGGCTCTGATTGACGAACTGCAACTTTATGACACCATCTTCACAGACCCTATCAGTGGCGCCGATTTCACTCCTGAGCATGATCTCTGGCGTCCTTCATACACATGCCTCTTCGATATCCTGCGCGATGCATATCCAAGCGTGATCAAGACAACGCTACTGCCTGATCAAGATCATGAGTACGCGGCCTGGATGCTGGCAAACTTCACGGCATGGATCGATGCACCGACTCCGCAGCCACCAAAAGCAGGAGGCAAGATTCCACCTCATATTGCCGTCAATGCAGCAAGAGAAGGAATCAAGGCACCGAACAAGATATCTGATGTGCTCAACGCTGCAATACGAGACACCAACGAAATACTGACGCTGAAGAATGGCTATGCAAGCAGCCAAAGGACGGGCGCATCGACAAATACAGCAGATTGTGCCACACGAGACACACTGGGAATGGCGATTCGGAGATGGGGAAGTACATGGCGCAGTCAAGCAGTTTTTGCCCTCATGCTAGAGGTCGCAAGATCAACAAAAGACCCGCACGGTAAGTACGTCTGACTCGTTACATTTGCACTGTACTAATTGCTTCTCTTCAGATATCATGCGTGAATGGTCCTCCTGGCTCGAGCATCTTGCGAAGATTGATGTTCTCAATGCCTATGATTTCAGACCTGTCGTCGATGGCAAGGCGCTCTCGAAAGCTCTGGGACTAAAACCAGGACCGTGGATGAAGGAAGCTCTCGACGTCGTCATGGCCTGGCAATTGCGGCAGACCACACCTCCAACAGTTGAAGGCGCCATTGAAGAAGTTCGAAACAAACATGGTGAGCTTACCGCCGTGCTGATCCGCCATTTCCTCACGCTTACCATTCGCCCTTTGTTTGCAAAGAAGCAGACGCGCACGCGCAACGTGACAGCTCAGGGCCGAAAGGTGATGAGCCAACCGGTCCTCCCAGGAAGGTTCGTAGGGGCTGAGGAAGACGAAGAGGCGAGTCGACCTTGGAAGAAGGATGCGTTTGTCGTCGACATTCTGAGATGGATTGTGACAAGCCTGGATTCGAAGCTGGTAGCGGCATCCTGGCCACTACTGTTGCCACCGATACTCGCTCTGCTGGACGATATGGAGGTCAAATACAAAGCTTTCGGCTGCACTCTATTGTCAAATTTACTAGCTACAACTCCTCCAGCCTTATTGGCACGAACTGGTTTAGGTCCAGTCTTCGATGACGCCGTCACGCCGTGTCTATCCTACCTACCCACCTTGACTCCGGAAGCTGAATCGATCTTGCTTCTTGATGCAGCATATCCCGCTCTCTACACACTGGCTTTCGTCCGCTTCTCAGCAAGCAGGACTGAGTCTGTACAGGCGCACCCGCAACACGTCCCCTCTCCTTACGCCCAGCAGCTTTCCCACATCCTCCACACCCAGCTCCTCCCCAGCATCGATCGCATGCTCGAGTCACATCCCGCAGTCATCGTCTCCTTACTCGCTCACCTCAGCACACTTATCGCTCACCTCCGCACCGACACCATCGCACATCTCGGGGATATCGTGTCGATGCTCACAGAGATCTTGTCGATGCCATTCATCGCAGCATATCCGCCGCTTCCGCTCGCTGCAGCACGCACGCTACAAGTGCTGTTGGCGAATGCTTGGCCAAGGATATGGCGATGGAGGGCGGATGTGTTGGGCGGACTCTGTGCTGCCTGGTCACGAATGCTGGAAGAAAGCGAGGAGAGGGGTGGGTCTGGGACAAGAGATACAGCGGGAACGGTGAGCGAGCAAACGAGGGCATGCAAGAAGGAGATGAGGGTGGTGGTGAATATGCTAGTAGCAGCTGTAGATGCTGCGGTTGTGGATGGGACCGTGGATGGACAGCACGTCAATATGAGAGCTGAGCTGGAGATGATGTCGCAGGCAGACCCTGGCTTACAAGAGCTGCTGCATGTCCAGGAAGCTTGACAGTCTCAACATGATTAGTGCCGTCAACCATAAAGATTTGACCTACACATTGGTATTCACTCAGACTATAATCATTTCAGACTACAAATCAGAGCATGAATCTGAGGGTCTGTAAGGCTGGAAATAGGGTGAGAAGTGCCGCCTGCTTTCAGACAGTAGAGTGCGATCATCTAAGGTCAGTCTCGTCTCAACCGCCCAGCGTTCACGTACTTTTGAGGTATCTGAGCGCATCGATTCTGTTTATATCCTGGATGCATCCTCTTCCCCGTGACCTTTTCTCCAACCTTTTCGAAACTTGCACGGCACTCTCCCAACTATAACTTGATAGCACACTACCTCAAGATATCGTTGTCTCCGTGCTTGAATATGCTGATCAAGCCTTACATCCTCCTTCCTCTCCTTAGCCTAGGCCGCGCCACGACTATGAACACGGACGCCATATCTGCTATCCAGGCCGCCACTTACCAACATGCTATGACGACCACAGTCACCTCTGCACATGTCACTGTCATCACTCTCAAGTACGAGGAGATAGCTGAGGATGAGACTGAAGATCCTCTTCACTTTATCTTCACAGAGCTGCAGAAGAAAACTGCCACCACTGAAGAACTTACTTTCTACATGCCATCTGGTGGCTCTGAGATTCATTGGCCTGCCTTTGACACTACTAAGACAAAAACTAATCTTGTGGAACTCACGGTCACCGTCGATGAGAGTGACTGGCATAAAGTCCCCGCTTCTGCGCAATCCACCTTTACTTCCTCAGTCATAATGTCCATGGCTTCTGAACGAGCAGCCTCCTGCTCTTCAAACGCATTCTTCCTGGCTTCGAGGTACCTCTCTTCGGTATTGCCAGCGACGACTAGCTCAGTCGTAGCCTCGAACTCGACATCTTTTCTAACGTCTGAGCCAATTGCAACCAGTACCGCACTTTCAGCTCAGAGTTTCCGGGATGCCAGAGATACTACCGGTATTACTGACCACCAACTGTCTCGAGTTATAGAGCTAATTGTGAGTTGTATCCCATCTTGTTCGAGAGTTCACGGCAATCTCCATAGCAGATCACTAACATGGCATCTGAAACGCAGAGGTATTACTTGGCTCTCGTGGATTATATCGAAGTAAGACTTAGTATCTGGCAATGGTGCGGACCGTATATCTTTATGATTGTTATTGGGTACGTTCTGGGTGGCATGAGGTCGTAGTGGCAAGGGCTTGGGATCAGTGCCGTTACGACATGACTTCCATTCAATACTTCTTACAACATTGAACGATTGGTAGGCTAGACTAATCAGCAAGCAAATGCTTTTCCAACTGCCCCTGAAGCATATGCGTCAATGATGCCCTGAATAGTGACATACAAGCCTGCCACACAGACAAAGGCACCACCCGCAATCGTGGCAATCGCCAAGGTTGCCTGAAACCAATGGTGTTTCCAGGCTGCTCGGCCACGAATCTCCGACGTAGTGCCTTTGCCATCAGCATTACCAGAGTGGTACGTGTCGTGCAGCCAGAAGAAGCCGGCGATGCCATAGGTATACCATGATGCAAACTATGAGTGTGGGGTTAGCTCGACAATATCATTCTTGTTGTGGTGGACATAATCTTACCAGTGAAGCCGCGAGTCCAACGATGTAGTTGAATATCGGAACTCCCACAGCCAGCACAAACGCAGCCCCGTTCATGATGATGATCAGGAACGTCCAGATGCTCCAGCCCACCACAGTATTTGAGTGCAGATGGTGGCTATTCCTGAACAACCTCACGAAGATGAGCTTACTCGCAGTATGCGCATACAAAGCACCAGCAATAAGAAAGTTCGGTATCGCCACTCCAAATGCAATTTTCTGCCACAATATGGGCAGACTGGAGAAAGCTGGAGACGCGACACTGTCGCCCAGGTACAAGTAGCAGACCACGGCGAAGCAGATGTAGAACAGTGTGGCGAATGACTGGAGTGTGTAGGCAGCTTTCATGGCGTCTTCGGGCTTTTTCATCTCGGAGATGAGGATGAAGAACATGAAGTGACCTGCATAAGCGAAGACTGGGTTTGTGACGGCTGTGAAGGCATTGTAGAAGGTGGTTGGCTTTGTGATCTCCCACGTTCGAGGAACAGTTGGCTTGAGGCCGGCGACTATTGAAAGCACGTCAGCTGCTCTGCCCAGCGTAGAGTCTTCCTTGAAAGTCTAGGGGTTCCCAGGGAGAGGGCCGTGGGGATTCTACTCGGATCTCGAGACATACTGATCATTGCAATGACTCCCGCAGCCATGATGGACAGCACAGACGGCACACTGGCCCAACCCAACTTATCCAGCGTCCTCGGGAACGACGCCACCAACGTCGCAGCCGCAAAGATTCCAGTATACAGCATCAAACAAAGCTTGTTATCGCTCAGCGTCTGCAACGCGATCTGGCCTGCCACAAACTGGCTCCCCGTGGCAAATATCGCAAAGGCGACCGTGCCGAAAGCCAAGATCTCACGGCCGAGAGGCCCAAAAACAATCATGCCGGCGTCGCCCATCGTGTGCACTTCTGGGTGGCGAAGCTTGAAGTTGACGAGTAGCCAGGACGTGTAGGTCGCCCAGATGCCGAGACCGGCGATGATTAAAATGCCGGGAACGAGGCCGACGACGCCAAGGGCGTAGGGGAGGGAGAGCATGCCGTTAGAGACGATTTCGGCGATCATAAGGATGGCGACGAGTTGCCAGGATAGTGTTTTGTATTTGATCTGATGAGGTTAGCTGGGATACTACTAAACTTGAAGACATGTCTAAAAGTGTCTTGGGACGAGTGCCGTAAGGACTCTGCTCCAACCGATACTCTGTTGACGGTGTCCACAAAGACCGAGTTGTTGTAGAGAGATTGGAAGCATCTTTAGCACATACATCGTGATGTTCCTCACTGCCAAAGACATCGTGATTGTGAGTGGTGCCTACTTCACCAACAACACCACTTTCCTCTGAGCTTGATGGCCGCCAGGCTTTCTGTTCTTCTGTCTTCATCTCGTCTCTCATCTTTCTGCTTCACCTACAAAGCAAGACTGATGGCGCAGGACTATATATGCTGACGACGTCGGTGACATGCTGATAGTGATGCTCGGCGTCCATTCTGGGCAGTCACGATAAGCTTACCCACCTGCCTCTTTGGGGTAAAACTCTTGGTCATGTCGCTGTACAAAACGTCCCCATGGATGGCATGTTCCTGACAGGACAGAATCGTCGAAGACTCGAGGCGGCATCCGTGATACATTTTATAGCATCACGACAGGTGCTTTAAGTAGGAAAAGGTCGTATTCCTGTCCGACAAGCCTGATCGCGACCATCACGGCGCAGGCGTATCAAGTCTGGTTCAGGGCCGGGCTGCTGTCGCCTACCGCGTAGACTCGAAACGAGACCGAGTAGGTCGCTAGGAATATAGCGGGGGTGACAGAAACATGAAAGGAATGAAGAGTTATCAGAAAATTTTCAGAGGTTTTGGTGAGAAGTGCCGCTGATTTTCAGCCCTTCACATCTACTACTATCGACTCACTTCTGCCTTCTCGATGAGTTCACGCCTACCCGACCCTCCTGCTGTTAGTGCTGTGGCACGCTTTCTCGCCGACTTTCGTTGATAACATAGCTCTTCTTTCTTCCGCTTCACTTCATGATCGTAACACCCACGTTTCATGGGATGGTGCGTACATCGCGCTGTCCCATTGATACCCTGTCACAACAACCTTTTTCCAACCACCGTACTTTTGCCATGAATACGGAAAATACACCAAACCCCAATTAAAGCTCAAGTAGACTAGAGCTACAATCATCCTCAAGTATGTCTCATTCCAGACACCTCGCTTGGGAGCAGCCCTCTTCCTTAGCTCTTCCAGTAGTTCCGTAGGCCAATGCCAGAGGGTCCTTGGCAGGACTGCGGCCCATACACTGAGATAGCAGAAGATGCATCTCCAATACAGAGACATTTGTAGTTGAGCCCAGAAAACTCTACTGCAGTTGCCTTTTAGGTACATCTTCCACTCGAGCTCTGCCCATGTGGTGCCTACTATGATAAGGAGGTAACAGAAGATTAGGAGGGCGTCGTTGCGATATTTTCTGACGGTATGTATGGACCATGGAGACGTGGCCGTGGCCGTAGCTGTAGCCCGTTCGACTGCTAGAGGAGAATTAGCTAATGCTTCTACTTGCACTCATAGGACATAAGAATGGGAAAGGTTTGGGAGAGTGCCGCGGGGACTCTGCTCAGACGCATGTCCTGGTATAGCAAGCACTGTACCGGCTCACCTTGACTTGATACCTCAGAAGACTTCGACATCATGCTTCAGAGTCAGTGACGATTGTGCTTTGCGAAAGGAGAATGAACGATACACAGCCAGAGAAGTGGGCAGGCCTCATTAATATAGGCATCTAGCATCAAATATACAGTACAATCTAATAGCACAACCTGGGTCCATATACAAACTCTAATCATAAAGAATGGTTTTATGATAGGTGCTCGTGTCCTGCCGCCACCGTATACAAGAACCACCCAATCAGCCAAAACAGATTGAAGGCTATGGCATGTATGCACGTTTCAGAATATCCTGCGGTCCAACCATTATTTGTGAGCGAGGAATTGCGCCTCATCGTTAGCCACAGATCCGAGGGCCAATGCCACAACGTGTTGTGCATGAACACATTCCATACGCTGAAATACGCAATAACACTTCTGATGACAGCGGATAGCAGCATTTGAGACCAAAAGACATCGCTAGTCTTGCCGTAAACAACCATTTTGAACTGGACTTCACACCAAGTCGGGACGACTGAGACGAGGCAGAGACAGAAAAATAGCAAGGCTTCATTGCGATACTTCTTGGCAGTGCCCGAGAAGCAGGGAGACGTAGGCGTAGATGGTCCGGCGGTGACAGGCGCTAGACAGAGGTAAGCTGGGAAAAGTTATGGGTGAATGCTGTGCTGACATACCTGGTAAGAACCCATTTGAGGGCTTCGACATCTTGGACTTCAGTAAGAGCGTGATCGCGATTACAGAGAGGAGAACAAATGCGTAAGAGAAAGAGGAGGTATGGCCACATTTATAAGTATCTGTGTTGTGTGTGGGAGCCAATAGTGAGGCAAAACCTTATAGCAGATCTGGGTACACATGAGAACTCTAATCAAGAGAAGTGAGAGCTTGCACCTCAATTCTGTGTTCCATGTGTAACATCGAGATATTGCATATTACTCGGACCGCTTATGAAGAGTGCGGCAAAAGAGCAAGTAGTGGTTACGCAATCGTCTATTGCCAACGTTATTTTCCAAGGTCACTGTCGAGGTGTTGACATATACCTTGTTGCTCTAAAAGAGGTCCGCCAGACAACAGGTGGAAGGTAGTGTTACTAAACCTCATGCACTCCTTCGAAGTGACCATCGGAGGTATCCGTCCACGAACCTATGGCTCGATACAGCTTACCCCCTGAAGCAGACCGAACCTCAACTGCGTTAGGGCAGGGATATCACAGTGCGGTAATGACACATAAAAGATTACCTGAGTAAATTAACACTTGTCCATGTCAAGGACTTGTGCATATTTCCCACTTACTGGTCATTGCCAAAGAGATTACCGTCCAGCCGAGAGAATAGCATTGCATCATGACCGAGGCTATCGACAAGTACTCCGTGACTTGTTTGCCACGGATATAACCTGTTTTAAGAGCTTGCCATACCTCACTGCGAGCAGATGCAGATAGTGCAGATTTTAAGCTGATATACGTAATGGCAATCCGGGCGGAAAGGGAGATCACAATTGCTGGCCAGAGCACTTCGACACCAAGTATGCCGGCTTGCATGAACACTTCCACTGCTGAGAATACGACTAAGCAGAGTAGAATTTGCCCGGCAAATTGGGAATACGAGCAATGAAGTTCTGGTAGAGTAGTCGTGGGTGAGCCAGCTTCGAGATCCGCAGCTATATCAGGAGCCACTTCGGTGTCGAGCTCGGTTAGTATTTCTGGCTTCGAGTCCGCTTCAGAGTGAATTGTCATTGCGGTGCTGTCTCTGCGGCATAATTCGGAGGACGAGTAACAAGGGCCTGAGCTGTCAGACGTGGATGAGTTGGCTTCGAGGTCTGCAGCCACGTCTGTAGTCATTTCGGTGTCAAGCTTATTCGGGGACCCTGACTTCATGTCTGGTTCAGGCTGAGTCGTCATTATAGTGGTTTTTCGAACTGATCTTGATCTTGACTTGGTAAAGAAGTGGTGATGCCGAGCTCTTGATCAGGACGCAGTAATCAAGGAATGAACTTCAGCAGATTAAGGCAGGACCTGGTTCTGAAAGTGTTGAGTCGTGGGGTGTCCCGATCTAAAGCTTACAGCGTAACTTTAGTACCTGTAGATCTCCTCCTCTAGTCGTAGCTCAACATTGGTGATGAAATAATGCCCCTAAAGATTCCCGTCTCGGGTATGCCACACCCTGAAGTCCCAATCATGGAGAATTTTCGTGAACTTTGTCTATGACTGTCAGAATAAAGACTGTGGGATCATTAGATCTTGCCTGGCGTGAGGTCTGCGTCCAAAATAACTTACGGCTAAGTGCAAATGATAGCAGTTCCCAAGCAATTGCGTACCCCATTATGCGCAATACCGCCCCTTGAACGTGCTGTTCAATCTGCTCGCTAGTGACCTGGCGTGTTTTGATAGCCCACCACAGTTCTGTGAAAGTAGACGGAGCTATTGCAGATCTGATACTGATATAGGTGATGACAATGTTGACACAAACGGAGACGAGGATTGCAGGCCAGAGGAGCCCGAGACCAAGCATAAAGATTTGGAGGCACACTTCCCCCGCTCCAAGAACAACTGTCAAGACTAGGTATTGGAGGAGATACGCCAACCACCAGCAATGTCTCTGTGTGAGCCTGGACGCAGGTGTGCTGGCTTCGAAATCACAATCGACAGCCGTGTCTATAGCCATTTCGGTATCGAGCTCGGATGGTGTTTCTGCCTTCATGTCGTCCTCGGGATGCATTTTTGGTGTGGCGTTCCTCTGCGATGATTTTGACTTAGTGGTGATGGAAGTCTTTTGCTCGGATCGCAAGAATGCAGAGATAGTCTTAACGTGTTGGGCGATGGGATGCTCCGATCTAAAAAGCTTACAGCACATCTTTGGTCTCTGTAGATCCCCCCTTACAATCACAGAGCCACAGGACAACCCTGAACGTTCATTCGAGTCTAGAAACCGTTCCTAAATTGAGAAATTCAAAGAGCCAGGCATCTTCAACGGAACCTCATTGTCACAGACCGAGCGTCTAGAGATCTCACCTGGAGAGTGCCGTACGGACTTTTTCAAGACACATATGTATGACAGTAGATACTATTAATGATAATTACTATTTGTGCTCGATCAGTTACCGTAGAACTAGTCGTGAAATGCTTTTGAACAAGGTATCCTGGCAGAGACGAAGTGTGCGTCGATGCATCAGATGTGGAATCGCAATTCGGCAAATATTAAGCCCACGAGCATTGACTCTCACGCCCTAGAAAGATAGGGTCGACTGTAAACGTCAGTAAGCTCTTCGTATTGCTCTTCTTTCACCAGAGAAAGACTGACTCAAGACTAATAGAGACAGCAAACCAAATGAAACAAAAGGCAATCATGAACTTGAGTCCGTCTGCAAGATATGTTGTGATACAATCATTGCCCATGTAACCTTTTCTGATAGCCCTCCAGCTGTCTCGGTGAGTAGCTCCTTTCCCAAAATCCCATATTGCTTCGTGGAGACTGAGGTAAGTCATAAGGATCTTGCTACTGTAAGACACTAGCAACGTTATCCATAAGTCATCAGAACAGTACAACGAAGCAGTGAATGCTAGCTCAGCCCAAGTGAAGAATATGACGATGAGCAGATATGTGCAAAGCTCAGGCAAATGCCATCTGCAGGCAAGAACCGAAAATCTAGCCAGGCGAGTTGTGGCTGGTGGTAAGGTAGCCTCGAGATCGCGAACAGTCTCTCGGAATGGCATTTCTGCGTTGTGCTTAGCTGTATGACTTCGACGAATGCTCGCGATTCATACCCTTTCTCGTTGAAGAGGTTGTCATGGCCGCTGCGATACTATAGCTATGAATAAATTGCATCGGCATCGGCACATTTTATGAGGAAGTCAGGCATTCACAAGGTGGGCACCTGTGGGAAGAAGCTTAATGCGTAACATTGTATCACGAGCGAGGACAGCAGGTGGTGAGACATTCAATAAAGCATAGTCCAAGCTGCGAGTGCAGATCTTGCTTCGCATTCATCTCACATGGAGCTAATACACTATTGCACCTCCCGTAAGGTGTCTCGGATGACATCGTGCACATGAGCAGCATCCGATGTGCTATGAAGTTCTTGTTGTTGTGAAGTCCGAAGCTGGAGTGAGATCCGCCTCTCCACAGAATGCGAAACACGACATCATCAGTTTCACGTTGTCTATCCGGCCAACATCATTCACAACATCTGGACCACATGAAATCTACTTGAAGAGCATGCACTCGGCGATCCGTACGTCTCCAGCTACGAGGGGCCATGCGAACGTTGCCATGGCTGACGGCCGGCACAACGACTTCTTCCACCACTAAGCGTCCAGCCAAGACACCAGTAGCTAGCAAGACTCCGAAGCGTCAGCGCCTCATCGACGACGACTCGGACGACCTCAGTGTTTCAGCCATCAGCGCTCGCCATTCCACACACCTTCGTAATGATCACGACGCAAGTAGTAGTCCAGACGAGGCTCGACCGGGACCACGAGAGATTCCACGCACCCCATCGTCCTCACCTCCGCCCACAGCACCGCCGATAGAGGAGATGAGACCCTCGGATGAAGCATGGGTCATGGTGGAAGACGAATTTAACTCCATTGCCTCGACGTTCACAAAACATCTGCACCGCGAAGAATATAAGAAGCAACAGGCATTGGCAGCACAGAAGAGCACGAAGATCATCTCGGCACTTCCAAGACCGACGGATCGAGTGACATCGTTAAGCAGACAGGCACAGATTAGGAAAGAAGTCGAGCACAACCGGGTACGAATGAAGAAGGCTGCTGCGAAGCATTCTGGTCAGAATGTCGCACCAGGTTCGGACGATGAAGAGGATGATATGCTCATTGGAGACCGGCATCTTGCTGGTCTGATGCATAGTACAAGTATGGCGAGACCAGTGAAGAGGGTGCTTACGGACACTAGCACAAAGAGCAACACAAGGGCGGCGGCAGGCTTTGCGAAACAGGGCACCGAGTCACCGAAGCGCAATCGAGGAGAACAACGGTTGCCAGACTTGACCAATGTCCCTAGACCAAGACTACCAGAATTGCATCGTCCCAAGACTGCTGAGGAACGGCCACAGGACAAGCGCAAGCCCGACAAGCCAAAGCGCCCAGTGGTGGTTCCCATTGACGACGAAGACGATGATCTTGACGCGCCGGTCCGCACTAGGACATTGCCCACTCCAGCATCCAAGGCGCACTCAGGGCCCGTTCCCAAACCAACCTTTGCATCCACAAGCATGCCACCACCACTCCTCGACAAGCCAGTCAACCTCCGCCGAACGTCCAGCAGCATCTCGAGCACAGCATCTACGTCGCAGAAGACCTATCCTCGACCTTCACTGAAGAAAGAGTCCTCGAGTATCCCAGAAAGTCCTGCCAAGAAACTCACGTTTGAGGACGTCTCGCCCTTTCGGCAGAAGGCATCACAATTGCAGCCTCGGGCAGTGCCAACAGAGCGAGATTCAAAGTCTGTGAGACGATCAGCTGAGGAAGTAAAGGAGGCTGCAGCACCTACGATCACAGAATCTCAGTTCGCGTACGAGGATGTGCCGCAGATAAGGTCTCGGTTGTTGCCTAGCCGACGCAAGATGAGACAGGCTGGAGCTGGTCAGGTAAAGCAGGAGCCGGCGATCAAAGTGGAGGAAGTGCCGATGTTTACTATTTGACGGAGGGAGCTCACTCGAGTTGTGACAGCAGAAAAGAGCATTTGCAGGCGCATAGATGGGTTTGGGACGGTTCTAGCATTATATACCCCACCGGCGATTTGAGCATTTCGATGGAGTTTGATAGAGGGCATGCAGTTTTAGCTGGATGGGACGATCAAGGTCGCTTGCTGTTGCTCTTGTAGCTGGTGCAAACAGGGACAACGAATACATCTACATGCCACCCCATTCAATACAGAAACATCTCGCATCCTCTTCCACCTCTCCCTCTCCATCTACCTTTCCCTCCTCCTTTCCCCCAATCAAAAACCCCTTCTTCACACCCGTCCCCAACCGTCCACCCCCGACCAAATCCAACAGATCAATCTCCTCATCCCACGCATACCCCCTGCACAAAAAATGACTATGAAATCGCAACGGATCGCCCGGGTACGCCATGTACTGGCAGCCGAAGCGCAGGCCAGGAGACATGAAGTAATTCAGGGCGTGCAGTCGGGAGTAGATGGCGTAGGCGTGCTGATTTACCGGAGGCAGTGTGGTGAGGTCGAAATTAGGCGTTGGTGGGGGTGACGGAGGGGTGAGCAGGAGGTCGGAGGTCGTGGGGGTTATGATGTGGTATTCCACGCCTGCACCTGCCGTTGTGGAGGGAGCGATGGAGGGCGTGGGCGTTGAGCTTCGTGGCGGTGTTGATGGTGCTGCGGAGGATGCACGTTGCGGCGTCCCACGATCATAGCTAGGAAACAGCGCGTCATCCTCGTCATCACCACCCATGTCTTGCTGACCAGCCGTCAGCGCCGCTGCAGCCCGCTCCTTCTTCTCCGCCCTCACCCTCGCCTCCTCCCGCTTCCTCATCACCATCTCCCTCTTCTCAGCACTCATCCCCATGAGCGCCTTTTCCGTATTCCCCTCCTGTCTCTTCTGCACCGCCCTACTAACCTCTTTCCCCTGTTCCGCCAACGCCTCAATATACCGTCTTCCATCCTCATCCCGTATAGCCCGCAGACGCTGTCGATGTGCAGCTGCATCATCGACGATGTAGCAGACGCCTTGTTCGACGAGGAGGCGGGCCTCTTCTGGGAGGAGGCAGAGGGGAAGACCAAGGAAGACGTTTTGTTGGGGGGCTTGAGGGAGGGAGCCGATGAGGACGCCGGGAGTGGAGAAGTGTCGGCGGAGGTGAGTTATGTGGTGGATATTGTAGAGGTAGTAGCGGTGGGCGAGGCGGGAGAGGGGGAGGGGGTAGGTTATGGAGGGATCATCTGAGATTGGGTATGGTTTGGACATGGTTGATGTGGACGAAGGTGAAAGGCTGCGCAGCAGGAACAATGGTGGGAATAGTTTTGGTATTGAATTGGCTTGTCTATGTCTTTTGTTGGGTCAGCTTGAGACTCGGTATATATTGAGAGAGAAGAGGCAGAAGGATTGTGGAAGTCATTGGTTTGAGATTAAACATTTCTCCTCAGTCGACCTATTGAGGTTGAAAAATAGGAGGATTGACAGATAGTTTTGGGTATAATCATTCTGGTATCGTGTGGGTAGATGTGTGCGTGACTTACAGGTGCTGCTGGTATACTATCTAAGTTTCCACACTGCCTCCGCCAGATCTTTGTGCAAATGTGATGTTGTCGCTTGAAGAACAAAGAGAGAGACAAAATACCTAGCAAGTGGAGGTGGGGCCTGACTCATGGCACAACCTCCTGCTTCTAACCAGCTTACAAGCAACCTGTATACATATTCGATCAAGATGAATATCTGGATCCTCCTTGGCCTGATATTCTTCCTGCCTCTGGTCCTACTGGTCGGATGGCTTATACTATCTACATGCATGGGTGACTCTTTCCGTGCTCGTATTGCTAGCGTCCCGGTAAACGTCCGTCAAGCAAATTATGGCAAAACGTATGCTCGAAACTTTGGGTCTGGCCTCAATCAAGGCGGCTTTGAGCAGATCGAGCTGGAGAACATGATGGACCCAGAAGAAGAGTTTGAGGAGCGTCCGGAAGTGGACGATTATGGGTTTGGTGATAGTCGCTCATTCCTCCAAAGATGATGACCTGGATGAGTGTGTCTCTCGAGATCTGACTAGCAAGTCTGCTGCTGTGATCTCTACTCAGAAGTCTATCTGCTCCTTGGTAAGCTTCTTCGCTTCTGGTGCACCATCAGCACCCCCTTTTTGTGCTTCTGTGTCTCCTTCTGCTGGTGGCAAGCTGAATGGCTTAATTGTAAATCTTCGCCTGCTAACAGTAAATGCCAGATCATCCCCCATACTCTTCAGTCCTCCGCCACCTCCACCTCTTTCGTGGAACACAGGCACTTTATGCACTTTCACCATGCCTTGTGGCTGTTCTTCCTGCGAGGTTGCAGCACCAGACGTTGACAATGTGCTCGGACCCTCGTCGAAAGCGTGCGGGAATGGCGTGAACTCGATTACCCCGTCTACGAGAAGCTCAAGCCAGCGAAGCAGCCCTGTGTCGCGAGGGTAGAGCTCTAGTGGGATGCTGGCCATGACTGTGAGCTGCGAAGGGTATTGCCGCAGAAGGCTGCGGAGAGAGTGAAAGAATTGGATGAGATGTGGAGGCTGGCTGGCTTGAGGTGGGTAGATTGCAGGAGACAGAAGTGACGGTATGACCACACGATGTACTGTGTTTGGCTGGGAATCTCGTAGTTGTGAAGAAAGATGCTGGAGGATGGAGGCGAAAGGATTGCCGCGCGGTGAAGTCGAGACCGGAACATAGCAGATGTTCGCGCTAGCGGGAATAGTCAGGCGCTTTGCAAGGTCGAAGATGTGGCAGAAAGGTGTTGGTGGTGCAGCTGAGGCATTTCCAGAAGAGGCTGCAGGATTCGATGGCACTGTGCAAGCACCAAGTCAGCATGCATACTGTGCAGATATGTTCGATTGAGCTATCTAAGATGAATACAAGAGATGACCCACCTCTCTGCCCTGCAGCCTCCCCGACTCTGCCAAGTTTCTCATATCTCCATGCTATCTTCATTTTCTCAGCTTCACCACCCCGATGTGAAGCCACGCTCTCAACTCCATGGTCAGCAGGTCCAACCAAGCCTGGCAGTCCTCGAGCCCAGCCTTCTCCTGTGCCCACGATATGTACTGTATGTGCCTGCACGATCCCTTCTGCTGCATAGTATTTCAGTAAAGAGCCAGTATAGTCTGTTGTGCCATTCTCCTCCAGGATGATGCTATGTCCTAACGCGAGACCTGCATGTCCAGCAAGCAGCGTATCCAGTGTAGGTGTGCCAGTCGAGGTAGTGAGTCGCCCATCTACAGGCGAAGGACGAGTTCCGGGTAGTGTTGGGGGTGCACTAGGTGTATCTTGTGCTATTGACGTGCCATGCTCGCGCGATACTGTCGTCGAGCTGGCAGTAGCTTCAGAGTTCTCAGCGCGTCCCAGTCCGATGTTGCGCTTGCGGAAAGACATTGTGCGCTGGTTAGACTGATCTTGTCTTTTCTTCCTATACTTTTTGGTGATAGACGTTGCGATCATGACGCGCATGTAACGGGTGTATTTGTTTCATATTTAGTAAACAAAGGTCTTGGCGCTTCGAACATGGTTGTACGACCACATCTCACTCCTCGGCGCTTCGAGCGCTTGCGCTGTAGGATATTGTGACAATCTCACACTGTCTCTTTCCTAGCACCTAGTGTATAACCTAGATCTCCTACTACTCGGGGCAAGAGTGACTACGCCTTATGCAAACAACGCCGCATGCTCGACTTCCAGTATTGACGACCCTCCATACCTTACAACAATGGATGACATACCTACCCCAGTCTTCCTGGATGCTCTCGCACCATCATATGTAGAGTTGAGCGCACGCGCGGTCCGTCCTTCTCCAATCAGCTCCCTTCAGCGACATCAACTGATGATGCACAGACCGACACGAACATCGGTGCGGCACGCCAGCTACAGAATCAGTCGGCTTCCACAGTACTGGCCACACTAGGACCGACTTCACTATACTCCCTCGCCTTCCTCATTGCTTTCATCATAGTTCGTCGCCTATTTCCGAGAGTATACCATCCAAGATCATTCATCGGAAGTCTACGAGCACAAGAAAGAAGTCCGCAATTGCCGTCTGGGTTCTTCAACTGGTTCAAGACATTCTATAAGACACCGGATCTTGTGGTGTTGAATACACATACTCTAGATGGCTATCTCTTCTTGCGCCACTTGAAGGTCGCTGTGGGCACTTGCCTAGTAGGCATTGTCTTCACATGGCCTGTCCTGCTCAGTGTAAACGCGACAGGTTATGGTGGTCAGACGCAGCTCAATATCCTCACGTTCGGCAATGTCGCTGGACCGAGCAACCCGCAGAGTTACTATCGCTACTATGCGCATGTCTTCTGTGCATACTTCTTCTTTGGTGAGGCCAATTGACAACGTTGAACAGTGCCGAAGCTGACAATTTGCACAGGCTTCATCATCCACATGATCGTGCGGGAAAGCATTTTCTTCATCAACCTGCGCCAGGCATACCTTGTATCACCTCTTTACGCCAACCGTGTATCTTCTCGCACAGTGCTGTTCACATCCACGCCTGACGAATATTTGAACAAGGAGGCTATTAGCAGACTATTCGGAGAAGACATCGTACGAAACATCTGGATACCAACAAACGTCAAAGATTTGAGTGACGCTGTGGACAAACGGGACAGCATAGCTATGAAACTGGAAAAGGCCGAGATCGCATTGATCAAAAAGGCAAATCAGGCGCGACTCAAGCAGAACAAGCACTCAAAAAGAGAAGGGGAGGAGCTGAAAGCACTGCGCAGTGACAGCACAAGTCAGAACAACCGCCCATCGCACGATCTGGAAGCGACAGTGGACTCGAGGAAGCAAGAGATTTGGTCGAATTGGATGGAGCAGAAGGACCGACCTCACCACAAGCTAGGACTGCTTGGTCTCATCGGTGAGAAGGTCGACACGATTGACTGGTATAGAAAGGAGCTGTCTCAGAAGATTCCAGACGTGGAGAAGTTGCAACAAGAGCATCGAGATGGGAAGAACAAGAAACTCAACTCAGTCTTTGTCGAGTTCGAAACATTGAGAGATGCACAATCAGCATTCCAGGCCCTTACACATCATGAGTCTCTACATATGTCCCCACGATACACAGGCATTGCACCTGGAGAGATCATCTGGTCGAACTTGCGCATCAAGTGGTTCGAAAGGATATTGAGGTTCCTGGTCACCACTGGTTTCTGGATTGGTTTGGTCATCTTCTGGTCAATCCCTGTTGCGCTGATCTCTTCTATCTCCAGTATTGGATACTTGGAGTCGTTGCCGGGTCTGCAATGGCTTTCATTTTTGCAAAATCTGCCTCCATGGGCATCCGGCCTTGTTACTGGTCTTCTCCCCTCGATCTTGCTCTCCGTCCTCATGTCATTGCTACCACCTGTTCTACGACGTGAGTAGTAGCACCTTCCGACGATCTGACAGTACTGACATCCAACAGTGACTGCACGTCTTGGTGGAGATCCCACCTTATCCGCAGTGGAATATTCTGTGCAGAACTCATACTTCTGGTTCTATGTCATTCAAGTCTTCCTTGTGACGACCTTGTCGAACGGCGCTCTGAAGGCAGCAGCACAGATTTACAAGAACCCTACCAGTGTAGTGATGCTGTTGGCAGATTCTTTGCCGGCCTCGTCCAATTTCTACCTGTCATACATTGCCCTGCAAGGCCTTGGGGTCGTTTCACAACTTCTGCTCCAAGTGGTAAGCTTGCTCCTATACCTGGTCCTCGGAAAACTGCTCGATGGCACACCGAGGGCGATGTTCAAAAGGTGGATCAGCTTGAGCAACCCTGGTATGGGCTCAGTGTATCCCATCTACACAACCATGTTCATCATTGGTAAGTCTTGTCAGCATTGATTGCCAGCTTCTGCTGACTTCATAGCCATCTCATACTCCTGTATTGCGCCTCTTGTCCTAGGCTTTGCTGCGATAGGACTTTTCTTCTTCTACCTTGCATATAGATATGAGTTCCTCTACGTCTATGGTATACCATTCGACACGAAAGGCCTCATGTATGCTCGAGCACTTCAGCAGCTCTTCGTCGGACTCTACCTGGCCGAACTCTGCCTGATCGGGTTGTTCTCAATTGGTACTGGTCAATCACGAGTCGTCCTAGGTCCGCTAGTTCTCATGATCATCCTCCTCATCTTCACCGTCATCATCCACGTCTCCCTCAATGCCGCTCTGGATCCTCTCCTCAGATACCTTCCCAAGACTCTCGAGACCGAAGAGCAGCGACTTCTAGCTCTCGAGCTTGAGGAAGCCGAGGCAGAGAAAGAAGGCCGCACCAGCACTCAAGTCACGACCGGTCTCTTGGATGGTGAAGACCGAGATCGCACCTTTATCGATCGTCTCGAAAATGTCATGCCACGCTTCGAAAATGCCATGCCCCGCTTCGAGAACGTCATGCCCTCTCTACTCCACTGGCAAAAGAAGCACGAAAACAAATCCGAAAACCCAAACTTCATCCTCAAATGGTTCCGACCTGCTATCTATCAGGACTATTACACGCTACGGAAATTGGTCCCGCGCGACTTTGCAAAGATAGAGTATGATCAGACCGTGGAGCAGGAAACGTACTTTCATCCGGCGGTCACGAGCAGAGCGCCGACATTGTGGGTGCCGAGGGATGTTATGGGCGTGAGTAGAGTGGAGTGTAAGGATACGGGTGAGGTTATTCCTATGAGTGATGAGGCGGCGCATTTGGATGAGAAGGGTCGCATTGTTTGGGATAAGGACAGGGCTGCGGAGGTGCCGATTGCGAGGGAGAAGATTTATTGGTAGGCGAGCTGGGTTGGCGGTGGCTTTGTGGAATATTGCATAGCGTCGCAGGATTTTGTATCGACTTTGGGCATTGGCAGGAGCATGGAAATGGGAGGGTAATGGAATGGTGTTGCTACCGGTAAATGAGCAGTGTATAGTTTGCACATACCCTCACGACCTGACGACCGTATAGAATAGAATGACATCAAAACACTAGTACAACACAACGTAAGTGATACGCCATAGGAGGTGAGGCCTGCACTGAAAAAGACTTGGACGCCCTACGATGGTATCTCAATTGCTTAGCAGCAAATGATTGACGACGAAGATGCTGACAACGTTGGGGAACGGTAGCAATTGAACACCGGAGGTAAGACGGTGCCGTGATGCAGTACATCTCGACAGAGATTTCGCTTGCATCAGGGTGGGGTCTCTAATAGTAGTATGCAGAAAAGGTTTTGTCTATATCGCATCGGGAGATGGAGAGACAGATAGTAGCTGGTCCTCGATTATTATCTAAGGTTTATCAATCAGATACCTACTATTTTCTGAGGTGTTTCGAGCAGAGACTGAGTTAAGGAGCCCCATCCGCGTTCATGAGAATTGCTTAGAATGACATCGACTGGTCTTCTTACCATGTCAAAGGGGTATTATGGACAATGAATACCCTTGCCCGTCCTGTGATAGTATTTCACTCGCATAGCTGAGCATTGCTGTTCATATCGACAATATCGCCGTGCAGAGTGCCAAGCTTATGTCCTTGTGAGTGCCGTACACAACAGAGAAGTCCGCTATCGAAGAATCTCAACGACCAGAATTCTGCCACTATTGTATCGAAATTATAGTGCTTACTCCCGACTCATGTCCTTAAGAGTGCCGTACATCAGTCGTACCTGCTTCACTATGGGCACAGCGGGTAGACGAGAGTCGATATTCTTCTGTCAACGTCCACTTGGTCAGCTAGACCTGCGGAAGGGTTGATGCCGAGGCAAGGAAATGCTATTTTGCCAGACATTTTCAGTCGACATGGTCCTCCGATTTTGCATGAAAGCATCGGAAATCCTACATGATCCCATTAGCCATTGCTTTCGCACGATCGAAGTCGCACGATCGCAGTCAAGACGTACGCGAGCTTATTTTGACCTGCAACGAGCTGTACGGCTAGGAACTGGACCTTATTCTCGTACTCTTGGACCTCTTCATTCTGACACCCTTCCTGAAGCAAATTGTAGGCTTTGATATAGCTGTTTGCGGAGAATTGCAATGGATCTTCGCTGTCGCGCTTCACGATGAAAAGGTTCGGGTTCTCTAGATGGGCAGAGTCCAGGCTTTCACAATACCAGGCCTGGTGCGTTTGTCGTGAAGTCGTCTTCGCATGATGTTACCAGCTGGACTGGTCCTGTCGTCGCGCCCGTAACGATTGCGTCGCGGAGCTTCCGGAACGATGCACCACCCCAGGCTACGAAGCTTACATTTGAGGGCGACACGATCTCGAAGTGTGGGCGTAGTGGTAGTCCAGACCCAATATTTCCGATGAAAGAGTCTGTAGGTCCTCATTGCATCGCTTCAGGTTTGACATCTCGGCTGCCGTCGCCTGTCGTGCCACTACTTGCCCTTGCTATGCACATCGCAGTATAGGTTGGCGATGAGAGTTCTGGCGCTTCTATCGTGGTCTGATAGGGTTCTGCCGAGATGAAGAGATATTGAAGTACGCAAATGAGTGGCAGGTGGCATAGTGTAGTGGAAAACGAAGTCGTTCACCGCTGAGTCGAGATATCAATTTCGCAGGCATGTTGGACAGAGTCAATGTCCGATCTGACTGAGTAAGCGTGTTCATGAGCATATTATGACAATCCACGGCACTATTCTCAGCAAAGTCTGCTAGGATGCCACGCATAGGTCATAGGCATTGTCCGTATAGTAGGAGACCTGGCTGACATGACTTGTGCTACTTTTGGAAGACGGTCCTAGGTATGTCTCGAAGAGTGCCGTCCATCAGTCATCACCTTTTCTCCAACCTTCAGACCTCACACTCTGATGCGACTGAACTCTCCGACGGGATGTAGAATATTACGGCACTATCTTGCTTGCGGCGCTTGACCTGCTGCCACTCGCAAACATTGTCAGCGTCATCGTCGTCAATCATATTTACTATGCTGGCAACATCCTTGTCATCATCCTCTGGCTCGTCCTCGCTGATCGACAACCTCCTCTTCTTGCCTCTCGCTCCAAGCCTCAGAGTAGCCCATTACTCAAGATCCGATGTTGAGCTGGTATCATCGTCGTCAGATATTCGAGCAGGACTGTCGCAGGAGTCGAAAAGATATCCGTGCTGCTCTGAAGAGGTTGGTGGACAAGTCGCGACGGCTCGACGAAGGGTTGAGAAGACGAGCGAGGCTCGGTTGAAAGATTGGGTGTGGGTGGCTGAACTGAGTGGCGAGTGGATGTGGGTTGCTGGAATGAAGGAGGAGCAGGCAGGTTCGGCTTGATGCTATGCAAGATCCTTCGACCGTCAGTATGATGATCCAGCGACCATTGCCATTTGCTTTACAAAGCTTGCATCAATGATACTTGTGCCCTAAACATTTCTAAGCTCTTCGAGTGCGTCTTCGTAGAGTGCTGACACGTTCGAAGCCCCGATTCGTAACGCTAGTCAATCCAAAAACTCTGCCGTGGTGACCGACGTTGAGCAAGGATCGCACCAGTGCTTCGCATTGAGCTTTGGTGGTGTGATGTTTGAGATCGTGCTGGTCTTGCTTGCTCTCTAGGATCGGCTGGCCGCACATCTCGCACTCAATCATCTTATTGTTGAGATGGGCCTTGATGTCCTTGATGTGCACCGTAAGCATTCTGTTCGTGAGGGGTTTACGATTGACCACGGGTGGGCAAAGGATGCAAACGTTGCCATCGGCCTTGATGTCTTTACGTAGATGCCAAATCGACGCCTTCTCGTCGGCGAACGCTTCGTCGCAGCTTGTGTTTGGGCAGGGAGAGTGCCGTTTCGTCGAACCTTTGCGATAGACATTGTCCTGCGATTCTGCATGAATGCATTGGACATGCCAGGTTTTGGGGTGATAGCGAGCATGAGAGGGTTCGAAAACCTCGAGATTGGGGCTCCCCAGAATGACGATGCGGGCTTTTTACAGTGTGTCTCACGCGTAAATCGGCTCGCCCGATCATTTCCAGCGTGGAATAGAACATGATTTCGGTCAAAAAAGCATGGGTTTTTCATACTAACGGTACCCTCCACAGTCATCCTGGCTCGAATGGCGATTTCGACGGTGCAACTCTTTGCCGCTTGCGTGTTGATTCCGACATTAGGACAGGATAGTGCCGAGATGACAGGATCTCGAAGTACGCGTGTAAGTTTTAGAAGATTGGTAGTAGTAAAGTGGAAGGCGGACTTATTCGCCGCTGGGTCTACACAGGCTGAAAGGCCCAAGGCACTATCCACAATTAACAAGGATAAGAGGCCGCATACTAGCTATCACTCTAATCACCCCTATAACAGGCCTCGGCAACAGAGTTTGCTTACTTTGATTAGCGGTCCTAGGTATATTGTGAAGAGTGCCGTCTGATCTTAAGAATAAGTGAGTATTTGCTTCAACAGTTCTACTCAACCAGAATCCGGCTAGAAGTCTGTTCTTCCCTTCGTAATGTGACCTGCTCGCAGTGGTGCATGGTGAGTGCCGTGATCTTCTGATCTTGCTTAAGCTTTCGTGGGTCATTTATAATCTGATCTGCAAGATACTATCATTTTCTTCATATCAGCCATTTCTACCATCTATAGAGGAAGTTCCCTCTCTGGAAATCCTATGGGCTCAGGGAAATTGGCCAGAGCACCTACCAAGACCTCTACACGACCTATCCCATACGCCGTCGCGGAGACTCTGTCGATTATGAGTGCGGTCTAACCATATCTTCATCCTCTTGATCGACGTTAGTTCCAATGAGGACATCTCCAAGCACTATAAAAGTGCTGTAATCCATCGCGCCATCAGTGATAATCAGAATGAGACCAGTTGTACTGCCGTCGTAGCACGGGAGCTGGATGACCTATCCACAAACGTTCGCGGCCTCGCGAACCTCTTCCGTGCGTATATCGGTGACAATTTTATCTTCTGCTGTCACAAGCACGCATCCGGCTTGACCCAGTCTTCGAACACGCATCTGGCTTGACCCAGTCTTACGTGTCAGCATTGTTGACACCGTGGATGCAGTACTATCCGGTAATGCGGCCCAGATGAGTCTTGCTCCTTGTTCGTCTAGCGTATGCTCGAAGTTGCCGAAGGGATAGAAAAGTCGCCTTCTTTTCTGCCTCGCCCATTCTTCAACTCTTCTGTCACTTGTGTCTGCAGCAAAGTGTCACGGTATATGCCACAGCAAATACAAGGTTGATCACACGGCCCTATACTCCATCGGCTTTTCCCGCGAAAGTTGTCTCTTGCTGTGCTATTCCATGGTGACCATCAGTATCGTGGCCGTTACGGTACCCGCCATCGACATAGTCAATTTCTCGATTTTCGAACAAGGTGACTCTGTCTCGAAGGAACCTCGCAACGAGATACGTACGGTGCAAGCCCGACAAGAAGACCTCTGTAAAATCTGGAACGACTTCATCACCAACATTGTTACTATGGATCCAGACGAAGAGTAGTGCTAAATGGAGTACTCAGCTCCTGCTGGTTCCCTCGATACCCATGTCGTGAACTTCATACACTAGTCACCATCTGCCTACCGACCAGCAGGATGCGCAAACTCTAACGAGTCAAGGTCAATGGCTACTGGTATGACAATAAGAGTTTTACTCACGAGCAACACGTCGCCCTCAATCAGCATACTGCGCAAGCTCTTCGGCAATGTGAGCACTCTCACCTTCGACCTCTACGCCAAAGCAGTGGAGCTCAAAATGCCTGATAGCACTCGGAAGACCCCGAAAGAGCTGTACGAGGATGATCCTCTCTTTCCCCTCCACAGCGACTACATCGAGACTGTCATCACCAACCTCAAGCCGACCATTCGACCACGCTACATCATTCTCTGGGGATGCAAGGTGCAAAAGTGGTGGGCCACCTTCCAGCCTCACAACTTGCAGGTGATGTAGATTGACGATATATGCCCACGATCTGTGTGGTCACAGGAGGTTTTGCCTTATTCCTCTGCATTCTACATCGTAATGGCTGCTTGTCTCTGGATTTCTACCATTTGCGTCTGTGTCAAAGGATCACGGTACCCGCCACAGCAGGCATAAAACTTGATCGACCGGTTACTTATTCATCTTTCTTCCTTAGGAGATCTCCTTCTTGCTAGGCTAGATTGTAGCGATTTTCAGTACGATGGCGGTCACGGCACTCGCCACATTCGGTTTCGAGGTAAACAACATAGACAAGGACACCAAAATCGACAAGCTTGTACCGAGCTGGAACTTTAGCCATGTCAGGCACCTCCAGGCTAACGCGGGCACGAAGGTCGCCACATCATGAAGTGATCAGTGAAGCATATCCACGCTGCCTCTTCCCGCCATCCAGCATCGACTACGGAGACCATGCTGCGGTTGTGAGCAGAAATGTCGATGGACTATCGACGAATGTACAATCATTGTTCCGCATCTTCCGCCGGCACATCGACCAGAATACTTCCTTCGTCTATTATGACAATGATCTTGGTTTCGAACAGTTCCGCTTGTCAGTCTTCGTCAGAACCGTAGAGTCGCTTCTTGCTGGTGATGGAGGAGAAGGAACATGTCATGACTTTTTATTGAGAACGCTGCAGGTCGCTGAAGAGAAAGAGAAGTACGGCATGCTTCTGGACCATTCAGCGACACCAGTTGACACTCGAGAGCGTTGCCGAAGCGAATCGTGACAACAGGAGCATTGGCATCGGCCATCAGCGCAACAACCCGTTGCGAGATACAATGGGACAACGCTGGCAGTGTCCAGACTGCGGCGCTCGTGTTCCGACAAGAGAACGACATGCGCATGAGGCGCTACACGCGCGAACCTCCGACATCAGGACACAAGCCCGCGTAGCAGGCCTGCCGCGGAGAATCCGGCGGACGAGTATTATTGTTCGTGGTCTTACTGGCAGCATGCTTCGAGGCAGCAGGCGATATCGTTAAGCAGACCGTTCTACTCAGGACCCACATAGGTCGAAGAGGTAAGGTTCCCGGCAGGCGGGCTAATTTCTCTTGTCAGTTCGTGGGGGCACCATGCTCCGTACTGCGGTAGAGGCCTGGAATGTCGATGTTGTTCCAGAAAAGCGAACAGATACTCTTACGCGACAAAGTAAGTGTGCATGTTGAAGAGCTGACACCAGAGACCTCTAAGCTCGTCGGCTCTTCCATGTCGAGCTCGCGCAGTGTATTGCTTAACTCTTTAAGTGTACCTTGTATACCTGGAGTAATTTATATGATCATATAACTCTTGAATTCATTTACATGTCTTTTGATGAAATCGATCATGCCATCTAGGACCTTCTCCCCGAGTTGTCCTTTCTGCACGGCGGTGATCACCTGTTTTCTGATGGCCTGGGCGTTCAGTTTGCGTGGTAGCACAAATCAACCAGTACCTATGGCGCCAGCCGCCTTGTCTGCATGCGATGGTGTAGCCTCTCCGGAAAGTCTGCCGCTGATACCAAGAATATCATACGCCCTTCGCCGCGCGTGTCTACTGCGAATTGGATATACTCTCGCATCTGCCTGATAGCCGCTGGAATCAAAGCTTTCCGCTTCGGTAGATGCCTTGCAACAAAGGACAAGTTCGTGCCGGCCTGTTCAAGCTTCGGATGGTGGCAAGGAACTACCGCGAAGTCACGGATATTCGTTCCAACATCGCTCAGCTCCGACGGCATGAAATTAGTGTAATCGACTCTGATCCCGTTGTGCTCATACATTTCACGTCCATGGTGGAGCGAGTGATAAGGAACGACTCCATGATTTAGGACACCGAAACTGTGTGCTTGAATCGTATTGCGCGAAGGCTGCTTTTGTTCATCGGCAAGGCCGTGCCGCAGGGCTAGCCTACCCATTGGGTATTGGTTGCTGTGGCCCACGAAAAAGGCGTGCTGCTGTAGGAATGTTCGGCTAGACGAGTTTGCTCTCTTCGTTGCGTTCGATGGTCACCCCGACAAGTGTGCGCGTTTGTGTTGTCGCAAGATTCGCAAGCGGTGCTGATGATGTCGCTTTAGGCTTAACCTTACTATTGCGCTTGATGCCGTCGGACAGTATCGTCTCTCGGCTGCGTGTCATCGCGTCGCCCATATCATCCCATCTAGTCAGCATGTTGTACTATTCAACAGACGAGTAGTTCCTTGGCTTACGCATCTTGTTCTAGGACGTGTCCAGCTGCACGCCGAGGAAAGCAAGCTTGGTAACGTATAAGTGCGCATCGTCACCCGAAACGTCGTCATGCTGCTGAAGAACTTCGTATGCTTTGGGATACTGCGGCGCGGTAATTTGTTGTGGCTCATCAGCCGGGCTGAGCCCAGCCTCGACATGATGAAGTTGAGCTTCGAGAGGAAGGTCTTCGACAGTGTCACTTCTGTAGTGATTGGTAGAACCTACGCTCCCCCTTTCTGAGTGACAGGACCTTAACCAAGCAGCTTGCCATGGCGATGTATAAAGATTATCACACATCTCAGAGGTGCTCGAAGCCTTGCCCCTGGAAGGAAGACACTGGCCAGAGTTGTTGGTAGCTTGAGTCGTGATCGGCAAAGACCACGCTCCATCCTTCGGAATGCCGCAAGCCGCATACCAGGTAGCCTTCCAAGGCAAAGTATGGCAGTCGTCGTGCATCTTTTGGTATTTGACGGTCTTGCCTTTAGCAGTACAATCTTTCAGGGTGAATTGACCTGCGTTGTTGGTAGCTTCCGTCGTTACTGGCAAAGACCATACCCTGTCCACTGGTATACCACAAGCAGCGTACCAGGTCGATGACCATGGCGATATGTGAAAATTGTCGTACATCTTGGTGTTGCTCGAGGTCTTGCCCTTGGTAGTAAGAAACTGCTGTGGTATTGGCTTTGCCACACGGAAGAGGTGTACCAGGTTACATGCTATCACAAAGAGGCCTCGGAAGTACTTGATCCAATGACCGTATGCTTGCGGCTTCGCAAAGATGCCGATAGGGTAGACGGTGTCTTTAAGTTAGTCCAAGAATCCCTAGCCGCAGTACAGTGGGTCGATGTCGCACAAAGCACCCCAAAACTCCGCACGCTGCTTGGGTGTCAAGCGTTTCAGGCCTGGCCAGGTCATACAAGCTTGCGCGACCCCTGCTTCCGCGTACTCGAACATTGTGTGACGCACATCGTTGACACCCTCATTGACCTTCGCAGTCCACTGAGCCCTTGTCGGACCACGGCATACGGCCACGCGCATTGTAAAATTCTTGTAGTGATACGCTCGTTGGTCATCTTCCTCTCGACCAGGTAGTAGATCTTCGCCGCGGTCTTGACGGCTTTGTCTCCGTGCCAATGCTGGAGTTCCGAATCATCCAACGACGGGTCCTGACTGTACATTTGTACGGCGTTGGCTTAACGACACGGAAAAGGTAGACTAGACTGTAGGCCATTACGAAGATTTCTCGAGGTTGTCTGACCTAGTGGGCGTCCTCTTCTTACTTGGCGTAGGTCGACTGTCCCCTTCAGACTGTCGAGAACAGCCTTGGAGCAGTATAAAGCTCTCCAAACTTCCGTACGCTGCTTCGGTGTGAGATCCTCCAGGGCTAAGTGATGCATGCTTGTGCTACGCCATTCTCGACGTACTTGAAGATAGTGCATCTGTGACGATATTCTTCACTTGTATACTCCACTGAGCTCTGACGGCTCCCCTATGGGCTGTGACCCTGCTCGACAGGATCCTCTGCGCGATTCTTTCATTCGACAAGTTCCTTTCGACAAGGAGGTACACTCGGGCGCGACTTTGAACCGCCTTGTCGCCGTACCAGAACTGCAGCTCCGAGTCATCGAGCGTGGGGTTGTGACTGAAGAGCTATAGCTGTTGTTCACGACGGCCGGCGGCGATCTGATGCAGCTTCGACCGTAGGACGGTATTCTTTCTGTCGCTGTCTTGCATCCAGCCGGACGCCCCGCGTCTTTGACCGAAGAAAAGGTGGCTGAAGAGGCTCAGTTCCTGGCCTGCACGACTCGCGGCAGACTGATACAGTTTCATCCTGATGGCAGTGTTCGTTTCGTCATTGAGCCGTCCCTAGCCAGATGCGCTACGTTTCTGTCCGAAGACTGGGTGGGGGTCATCTTTGTCGATGATCAGAATGAGGTCGTTTTGATCGACAGAGAGCGCAATAGCGCGTATTGAGCAGGCTGTTGATCACAGGTAAGTCCAAGGTCGGTGGCAACGCATTATTGCAATTGCAATACCATGATCAGTGTCGAAGGCCTGATCCCGAATAAGCAATGTCCTATTGCTTGTACGATTTGAGATACCTTGGCGCGTTGATTTGCAAGGGTCACCCTTCAGTCTTGACATAAAACCACCGAGATTAGCTAGGCAGATCTTCGCCGATAGTGTCTTGAGCCACTTCGCAAAGCCTGGCGCGTTGTTTGTTCAGCCATCCTCAGGAGACATGAATAGTTGTACAGGCACGGCTGATGTCGCCGTAATAATGCTGTCACGGAGCTTCCTGAAGGCTGTGCCGCGTTGTATAGAGAAGTCCGCGTTCGACTGCATGCTGAAATCGAAATGGAGATATGTCGATGCTTCCAAAGCAGGTAAGGTGGTGACCACGATGTCGCGTAAGGTATCATTGCACCTTTTGAGCTTTTCCTTTTGTGCGGCATCGTCACCCTGCGGGCTCGATGATCTCGATATGCAGATGATAGTCGTCTCTGAAGGCATCTTCTGGCGCTTCGCGACTGGCTGCGACATCGTGATGTTGACGGGTTGGTTATAGAGGATGTCGTGGTATTAAGTTGCGTATCGTCAGAAACCTAGTATGGTA
>Ga0268246_10000249_pt1 | contig 28950 bp, 32 predicted proteins | sample AgamicOrSfe_FD_200242 | JGI IMG/M metagenome (GOLD analysis project Ga0268246, IMG submission 200242) | Agave microbial communities from Guanajuato, Mexico - Or.Sf.e (v2) (version 2) | ecosystem: Host-associated > Plants > Phyllosphere > Phylloplane/Leaf | place: Guanajuato, Mexico | collected...
GGGCGGAGAGGTAGGGGCGCGGGGAGAGTGCGGGGCGGATGAAGATGCTGTAGAGAGCCTGGCTGGAGGGGAGAGCGTGGGTTGGAGGCATGGCAGTATGCAGGCAGCGTAAGGTTGGAGGTGGGAGGTATAAGATGTGATGTTATTGTCAATGGCTTTTTTTATGGAATGATGTCAAGGACCCTGCATCTTCACCTCGGCCTCGACAACAGCAAGCATCACAGTGACAACAACCAGCTATACCTTGACCAGCTTCCTCGGGCATCTCGTGTTGTGCGTGCTTGCCAGAGAGATGTCGTGCTATAAGTCTGGCACCGCACGGAGGTTATCATCCTCCCAGTGAAGAGGCACCATCATGGCTTCAGATTGGCAGGAACAGTATGCTGCCGCACTTGCAATACGTGACCGCCGTGAGCAAGCGCTGAAAGCTACCTACGACGACTGTATGTGAAAGACGGTAGCGACCTACATGATACTGAGATTGACGAAACCAGATGCAAAGCTAGCAGACTTAGCAGCAAGCTTGTCCAAGCAATTGGCCTCGAGGCCAGAGCACCCTTCCACTGTACCTGCGGCAGCTACCACCACCTCGGGTGACTCCAGAACGCCTTCTACCCCGACCACGACACAGTCGCAGGATCCCGACATTATATCTGGCCTCCGTACCGATCTCGCTTCTGCTCAAGCAACACGCACCACCTTGACTAATGAGCTAGCCTCTCTCAGTACCACTCTGACGTCGCTGCAAGCCTCTCTGACTCGGACGTCGACCACGGCGAACAGTCTAGCAAGGGAGAAAGCATTGCTGGAAAGGAAGTTGCGGGACAGAGATGAAGAATTGCGGGAGAAGAGGAAGATGCTAGAGGGAGTGCTGGATGAAGTCGTGGCGCTGACGATGCAGGTGAATTTGTTGGAGCAGGAGAGGGATGGGTTGCGGGAGAAGACTGGATGATGTTGGACGAATCTCAGAAACGGGACTTCCTGGCGAATCCATGATTCAATACGTGTTCCACGGGAGGGTGGCTTGGGCAGGCTGGCAAAAACTACTCCGATACATGCGGCTTTGGTGCTTGGCTAGCAACATGCTATAGCCCGAACTTGTACTGGAATCTAGGCGACATTATCGTTGTGGTATTGCCACCACATTGGGGACTAACCGGACAACATCTTTCATTCTACCCTCGCTGTACTAGTACACACAATCTAGATCAATCTGGTCAGGACGCCGCACGAATCTAGCCGGCTTTATCCTACCACTATAGCAATCATCAACGCCTCACGAAAGGCCAACATTGCTAGCGCCACGTGGCGCCCTCCAAATACCCTCACGTCCCCTCCTCGCCTCCTCCATAGCTGGACTACTTCCTCACAAACAACCTCTCTCCTTCCAGCGGCTGATACGTCCTCTCAACCCTCCTCCCTCCCTCCCTCTTCCCAAACACCAACTGCGCCTTCAGTATCCAATCCTTTCCCGCCCCAAACGCCTCACCGACACGCTGGTCGAACACTGGATTATAGTGCTGTAGATTGCAGCCGAGGCCTTCGGCGGAGAGGGCGCACCAGATTGCGTATTGCAACATGCCTGTTGAGTGTTCGCACCATTCGGGCATGCGGGGGGCGATGGTGGCATAGCGGGTGGGACCGAGGAGGGCTTCGGTTTGGTGGAAGGTTGTGGGGTCTATGAGGCGTTAGAGGAGTTTTGGTGGGGTGGGGATGGCAGGAAGAGTGACTGGACGAAACGAGAGGTTCGAATAGGAATATCAGGAAGTATCCAGTAATCACGATGATGACAGTGATGAGGAGGAAGAGGAAAGAACAGCTCACCTTCATATATCAACACGGTCCCGTATCCAGCTCTATACTCTGCAATCTTCCCCTTGATGAACGGCCATGCTTGTGGGCCAAGGACGGGCTATACAGTCTCAATCAGCTTTATTCCTTACCCACTGTCCCTTTCCCCCTCCTTCGCCAGCCTCACCCCCTGAAAACTACATCTAGAGCTTACCTCATATACCTCCCCCGCAACATCCCACAACCTATAGTGTTCATCCCCGAGTACCAATATCACCCTCGCCGATTGCACATTGAACGGTCCCGGAGCGTGTTTGAGGCAGTGACTGACGACCTCGACGATACGGTCGTCAGGGATCGGTGAGGAGTGCGAGAGGGCGTAGATGGAGGCGCGGTCGGCGATCGCGTCGAGGAGGGAGGTCGTGTTTGCCATTGTGTTGGTGAGAGTGGAGGTTGCGGCTGCGGTGTTGGGGCGTGGGTGAGAGTTTGGGTTCGGCGTTGATTTTAGATTGGGATAAGGTGGGTGTGGTGTCTTGGGGTGGCTTTCGAAGGGGATGAGGTGAGGTGACGGAGGTAGATGGGTGTATGGTGATGAGTGGTCTTAGTGCAAGAGTAGAGTGAGACAAAGGAAAGGGAGTATGCAATGCCCTTCTGTTCTCTTCTCTTCTCTGGTCTTGCTATACTTCTGCTTTTCCTACTCTACTATACTATGTCTCCCATAATTGCAGCAGACATCACACTCTTTATACTCCCCCGTTCAACCCATCAACCAGCCCAGCATTCCCTCGTGCCCTCACGCCCTCACAACCTCGCACCCGTGTCCTCCAACGGCTTTGTCATCCCTGATATCGTCTCCCCAAATGCCTCCGTGGCGCGTGTCGTGGCGTCTCAATCTCGTTTTTGGTCTTACTCATGCTGCCGTATATGGAAGGTGAGGTCGCAAGTTAGCAATCACGGCGCCGAGATTGAGGTTTCTGGCCCGAGGAAGCGGCCTTGGTGCATGGGATGTTTGCTGAGTGATCAGGCGAGAGTGTATTGTATTGGAGAGGTCTTCGAGAGGTGAGGCACGTTGCAAACGCGCTTTTGCGTCTGGACGAGGTAAGGGCAGAGCAGTATAGTAATGAAGCTCTACAATCACGCGTTTAGGGCTATCTTGGGGAGAGTGCCGTGAGGTTTCTGTTCAGACTCGGGCTCCATGACAGCACTTCGTCCATTTACGTTTCATTGTCAGAAGGTAGACTATCCTACCGCGTATCTAGGCATCCAGCCCGTGGCGAAGTCCGCCAGCTTGTCTAGCTTTTCATGTATCATCCTCATGCAACTGTATCGCCCAGTAGTAACTGCTCATATCTCGAGACAGTCTCGCCCACCATATCCCCCAACTCCCATCAATATGCCAGATAAATCTCTTTGCTCCATCAGGGAGAGCATCCATCTTCCATTTTGTCATGCAGTTTTCCTGTTCATCTCAAGTAAATCATTCCCTCACCTCATCGACCCATACCCATTCCCCCGCCCCCACGTCTCGGCCTCTTCCCACCATCGTCCATGTTCCCACCACCACCCTGACCCTGATCAGGCCAAGGTCTTTTCCTCCCATCCCTTCCATCTCGATTATCCATCATGCCACCTCCCCCTCCATTTCCTCCTCCATTTCCTCCTCCCTGTCCCTGCCCTCCTCCACCTTCAAATCCACCGCGACCATACCCTCCACCCTGACCACCACCTCGTCCGCCGTTCGCAGGTCCAGCTCCATAGCCGCCAGCGAATCCACCGCCTCTACGGTCGCTGCTGTTGTTCGGGCCTGGTCCTGGACCAGAGTTTGATGCTAATGCGGATGGCGGACCGCGACGTTGGCCGTGTGATTGGAAGAGCTCGTCTTGTGGCGGCATGGGAGGTCGACCGACGGGGGCGTTGTTCTGCATTTGATTGTAGCCTTGTTGCTGTTGCTGCTGCTGTTGGGGTTGCTGCATTTGCTGTTGTGGTTGCTGCTGCTGCTGTTGTTGCTGCATGGGCAGTCCAGGTCCATTGGTCGGTCTTTGGTGGTCACGATCTCGTGGGCCGCCACGTCCACTGTCACGGCTGTCTCTGTCGCGATCAGGACCTCGATTGCGTAGTTCCCGTCCGCCGTTTATTGCAGCTGGAGGTTGTTGAGATTGTGCTTGATGTGGTGCTGCTTGGGGCCCATTCTGTGGTGGCATTGCATCGTGTGCACGGTCTCGCGTGCGGCGAGAATCCCGTTCGCTGGCGCCTCGATCATATGTCGGTCGTTCACCACGGTTGTCATTGGTATTGCTTGCAGAGGTTGCAGGCATTGCACCCGTCTGACTTCTAGTGTCGTGATGGCGTGTATCTTGCTCAGCACTACTGGGACCATTCCTAGCATTGCGCGAGCGGTCGTCAACACCACTGGCGGGAAGATCTTGCTGGTTTCTGTTCTGAAACCTGCCGTCACGCGATAATGGAGCAGCACGTGGACCTCTCACATCTTCGCGCGACGACGACTGCGCGTTGTCATTCTGCGTAGCTTGCATGACCATCTCTTGCGGTGGTAATGGTATCCTACCACCAGTCGGCGTAGGAGGAGGAGGAGGCGCATTTATCGCAGCCGATTGGACATATTGTGAGCTGCCTTGAGGATTCTGTCGTGTGGCACGCCCTCGAATGCTTCCGACCGAATTGTCGTTCGCACCGTAGTCCGAGCGTTGCGTGACAGGTGACTGCAGTTGCTGACCTCCTTGTTGCAATGTTCCATTGACACCTGCGAAGCGCCGATCTTGATTAGAGGCTGGTCCGGTAGGTAGCGGTCGTCCTTGGTTCGGTTGCGTTGGGCCATTGACAGCTGAGATTGACAGCCTCCCGGACATACGTCGAGGTCCAGATGGGGTATGGTTGTTCGCGTTTTGAGGAAACACTGTCGCTGCGCTCTGTACTTGCACAGGCGGATTCTGAATCATCGAAGCAGGAGCGTTCGTAGGTCGTGAGTATGGATCAGAAGGTCCAGACAGGCCATTCGACATGTTCGTGTTTGACATTCCTGCTTGCGATCTGTCTTGAGGATGACCGCCAGGACCCAGCGGTGGCGCTCGACCATTCGATACTTGAGTATCTGCCGGTGTGCCATTGTTCATATTGCGCCGTCTCTCAATATTCACTGGAATGTCGTTTGCAGAAGGCATATCAGGTGGGCTTGACGCGCCAGTGTTGAGGCGGCCGTAGCTATCATCCTGGCGGCGCGGCAACCTTGGTTGGTCTTGCTGGAAGCGCTGTTGATTTCGGTCTCCCATGCGCATACTCTGCGGCTCAGCATTCTGACCACGTCGTGATTCGTCCGGGTATGCGCCGTAAGACGAATTGGGTCGCTGGTCACGTTGTGGGTGTGACTGATCCTGAGATTGGTTGCCACGAGTTGAGTTTAGCTGATCATAGCCTTGCCTTCGATCATCGTTTCCTACGTGTCGGCGGTTTTCGTAGTGTTGATCATTGCGTCCACCTTCAGTGCGTTGTCCACTTCCCGAAGCTCTGGACATAGTGTCATCTTCTCTTGGGCGTGGCCCCCGATTGCCTGTGACATCTATCTGCCATGGAGCAGCAGCGGGACTGTCGATGAGGTCCACAACGCTGAGAGATGGGGAATCGGCAAGATGGGTAAGGTCAATCGGATTGATCAGTGCTGCACGTCCTGGATTGAGTGTGATCTGCTGAGGTCGTGCCTGAGCCGCAGGTGTGGCAGTTTGCGAGCGTGACACCACAGACTTGGTCTCTTCGCGTCGGTTGTCGTTGTTGTTTCGGACATCGCGTGGGTTCTCACGATTGTGCGAACCATGATCTCCAGGTCGATTATTCGGTTCTGGTCCGAGTCGACCACGATTGTCTCGTGCTCCGTAATCACCTCTTGCTGGACGATCATTGTCGCCTCGAGGGCGCGAGTTGTCGTACCGATCTTGAAACCTCTGCTGTGCCGGGTCGATTGGTCGATCCTGTCTATCAGGTCCTGCTGCAGGGTGCCTGGCGTTTGGAGGGCCAGAAGGTCCATCGCCGTGTCTCTCCCTATCTTGATAGCGTCCCCTACCTTGTGCGGCAGAATCTGGTCGACTCGGCAAATCATGCTGTGTGCGTGACGGCGGACGAGAGGCCGATGGATTTCTGCTAAGATCGGGTCGGGCCACAGACAGTGGTGGTTGTGGTTGTGGTGCCGGAATGACCTTGTCTGGCAAAGTGCTCGAAGGAGCCGGTGTGGATGCGGGTGTCGGTCGAGGAGGGATGGTTGCTCCAGTGGTTGCGGCGTTTGTCGTAGGTGCTGTCCGAACCGCTGCTGCCGCTCCTGCCTGCCCCATCGCGCGGTCTGACTTACCTGAATCATTTGTAATTACATTAGGTTCCTCCCTGCTCCTGTCCGACATAACCACATCCTGCAACTCGCCATCCTCTACGTCCTTGCCAGAACCCGTTGATTTGTCCTTTTGTCTGCTAATAATCAGTATTATCGATATCGCTGACAGTAGCTTGAGCTTACCCGTTTTCGGTATCCACTACCTTCGGAACAAATTCAGAAGCAGCAGCATTGAGATTAGATGGTGTGGCAGGCCGAGGTGTGGCAGTGGTGGTCCGGTCAGCTCTTGGCTTCTGCTTGATCTGTCTTTGATTAGCGGCCAGCCAGATCATGCACCATGATTAATAACTTACTGTTGAGAACGCTTGTGGCAATACCCATTCCTTCTGCCTCGCCTTCAGATTTCCAAGCAGCGAGCTCGATGCTACCCAAATGTCCTGTCGTGAATAGCGCTCCGTTTCACTGTATTTCTGTACAGTGGCATACAGTCTGGTGCCCTGCCAATTAATCGCTGGATAGTATCCACACACGCAACGGAGAACCACAATGGCGTTTTTGATGTGCATGTACTCTCCGTTGTTGAAGCACGCCATTAGGGCATTCGTGAACTGAGCGTGCCATTTATTGAGATATCGTCGGTAGTCCTCGAAATCCAGCATAGCACCTGGAGTGGCATCATTGATTGTCGCTTCTCTAAATCCAGGTAGTTCTTTCTTCGTACCCCAAGCGCGCTTTTCATATGTCGCTTTACTGGCATGCCATGCGCTCAGCTCCTGAAAGACTTCGCTCAGGAAACGACCAAGACACTCCGCCTCTCGTGCCGTACATTGGAAGATTAGATTTTGCATCATCTTCTCGCCAAAGAGTCGATCGAGGAAGACCAGTGTCCTGAAGTGTGGTGTCCCAGACGAGTGCATCATGATGAACATTTTCCAAGCAAAGTACGAATCAAGTGGCGACATCAGCAGCCTTGGCAAGAAGCATTCTTGCAGAAGAGCTTCAGTAAGCTGCTCGTTCTTGTCCTTGAAGTCTGAGAACCAAGCTTTCTTCTCCACATCGAGTCTAGCACGAACACCCTTGTAGTTCTCCATGTGGTCTTTCATCTCCTGGATCAGACGATCTCTGAAGTCGGCGATTGCTTTCTTCTCTTGATCGCGCTTTCTGGCTCCTGCCTGGGTGACATCAGTACGATCAGCATTGATGGTAGCGATGCGCTCTTTTTGGCGTGCATCTTCCGCGGTGTAGCTGGAAGCAGGAGCCATAAGATCGTGCAGCGAGAGCTGCCAGAAGGTCACAAAGAATGGTAGACTGATAGCATCCAATGTGCCAGAGAGGTTTGGGCGCATCTTGTCCATCACATCTTGCAAGACTGGATGCCAAGGTACAGATGATGAGTTAGTCGTTGCAGTCGTAGAATCTGTCGCGATCGTGGCCACGGCGGGTCCATCTGGCACACTCGGTGAAGCTATAGTATCAGGTGCTTCTGTGGGAGCTTCCTGTGGAAGTGCTGGAGTGCTTGCATCTGTCATCTCAACATCTGATGCTGGCTTCGACTTGCTGCTTGTGGACAGCTTCCGCTGAGCATTCGCTGCATCGTAATCATCGATAGCCCGAGCAATGCTCTTGCGGTGTATCGTAAATGCAATGCTAGCATCTATGCCATATATGTGGATCAAGTCTGCAACATCCGGCACAACAGCTCTGAACTCCTCGATCGTGAGGTTGTTACGCAGCAACTCGAGGTACTGTGTCATATTGATATGTATGTCATCAAAGTTCTCGCCAATAATCTTGAGCGATGTTTGATTCTCATCAAAGACGCACATCTGCCGTTGCTGCGCAATTGAGACAAGTAGTGGTCCGACAAGTCCATTGTCTGTCAAAGTTTTGACCAATCGCTTCGCAGAGGGCTTACTTTCGTGGCGCTTGTCCTGAACTTGTCTTAGAGTCGCTGCTTGTAAGTGCTCTCCTCCAGCCATAGCTTGGACTTGAGCATCAGTGAAATTAGTATCGGGTGCAATGCCCGCCATGCTGACAATCAGCTCCCGTAGTACTTTTAAATCGGTGAAATTGCCTCTGCGGACTTGTTCTGCCACGTATTGCAGGATGGGTAGTGTACTCATGATGGCGTATCTTTTGAATACCTTGCCTGTGAACAAAGACAATGATGTCAGCCAGCTGCTCGTCGTCATACCGTCGTCTCCAACGCGGCTACGTCCTGCACGACCGAGTGTAGTCATCACACTCCATGTGAGGACATCGTATCCCATATAAGTGAAATATCTTCCACACTCGACGACAACATCAGTCAGATTGTCGTATGACTCGATCTGATTGAGGACGACAGCGAAAGTGATACCGGGTGAAGCGCAAGCAATCTTTGCCAAAGCACGAGCCATGGGCTTCATGTTCGTCTTGCTCATACGCTTCAAGATATCTTTTGTTTCGGCTGTCGCAAGTGCAAACGCTGCAGCAACATCCGGCAATCTTGATGTTGGACCCAAAAACCACTCGTTGTAGACTGAGAATCTGATTTTGGTTGGGAATTGCTTCAAGATGTCGAACACTTCGTTGACGATGCCTGGATTCGCCCTCGTCATGCTCAAAGCAGGACACAGTAATCTCTTGCAAAGCTCTATCCAACGATCCTTGTTTGTCTGAGAGCTGTCTTCTGCTAAGCTTCGCTTTCCGATGCGAGCTAGCTTCATGAGCAGACCAGGGTCGAGCCCAATCTTGACGCCGGTGAAGTTCATGAACGTGTCACATAATGTGAAGACGTCGTCCACATTTTGGCATATAGGGACGTTGTCCGACCAATCATCCCAGTAAAAGCGATAGTCAATACCATCCTGTTGATCATTCATTTCCATTTGTGCCCAGCGCACAACTCGAGGCGGCGGTGCTTCCTGTACGCGAAGTTCGTTTTTGAAGAGTCCAGTCTGCTTGTCGTCAGGTAGGGCAACAGCTTCACGAATGCTAGATCGTTCTCGCAGAGGTTGGCAAGGCTCATACACTTTGCTGAGAGAATAGTGGAGAATGCGATGTATGTGATCTGGCAGGTCTGGGAATAGGTCTGGGAGCCACGTGTATCGTCCAAGGAGATAGAGTGCCTCAGGAATGGCGCCAATGCAGAGCAAGCTTCGGAGTAGTTGTACCTTTTGATCGGTGGGCTCAGGTAGCTCCTCCTTTGGGTCTTCCTCCGTCTTGGGTGCGGGTGTGCCAGTCGTACCTGTCTTTGACACTGGATCTGACTTTGCTGCAGCGTTTCCACGCGGGTCTGCGTCACGGCCACGTGGTGCAGGAGCTGGTGCCGTGTCGTCTGCCAGAGCACCAGCTCTTGCTAAAGCATTCAACGTTCCACCTCCAGGCCTCTTTGCCAGGTCTCTTTCCTCCTTCTCCTTTGCCGCTTTGGCTTTCACGGCCTCCATCGCAGCGTCTTCCGGCCATAGATGTACGTAAAGATCACGTAACGAGATGAAGCCAATCTTGATGAGTAGCGCAGAAAGATAGATGAGGTTGACAGGTAATATGTCCTTTGCGTCCCTTGACGTAGATGCATAGAACTGAAGCTTGAACCCCAGTAGTTGCGCAGCCACTGCGCTGCCGGGAGGCGGCAGAGTCTGAGTGTCATTAATCCAAGTACGTGTTTCGTTTAAGCGAGCCTCGCGTTTTTGCTCATCAACCTCAGCATTCGCAGCACTTGCTACTGTTTTGAGAGCATTCGCGATATCGTCTTCGGAAAGTAGTCGTCGGCCTCCAAGCTCAAACCAAGCATCTTGACCAACCTCTCGTGCTCGCGTCCAGAATGCAGTATCTCGCTCTTGTCTCGTTGCTGTCACTTGCGCACGATCGTCGTCGGCTAAAGTCCAGTGCGAATGGTCCGGAGACGCCCAGCCTGGGAGTCCACCTATCTGGGTTTGTGTCGAGGGGCCATCATCAAGATCTTGCGTTTCTGGCCACCACGAGCTTGCACGCAGGAATTTGACAAAGAATCTGTAGTGTTTCACCAGAAGTGTTGCAAAGACATCTAGGACAACATCAAGCACGCGACCAGCGTCAAGATCAAAGCTACCGATGAGTGCCTTGATGTTCTCGAAAGTATCCTCAACAACTTCTGCTGTAGGTGGTTCGTCAGCCGTAGTCGTGAATAGCTCTGTAAGCAGTTTCGAATAGCCTTCCGTCTCCTCTCTCAAAAGGTTGTAGTTCGACTGTCGGTACAACACGCTTGTCTGTTGACGAATGAACATCCGCGTGAATGTGTCTCGAACGAGCTGTACCGCTTTGAGTAGATCTCCATCAAGTTGCTGTCGCATGACGTCTGGAGGAATTTGGGTAGATCTGAGAATAGTTGGCAGGCGCGGATTGAGCATGTCCGATTCGGCCAAGATCGAGAGCGTATCGAGAAAGAATGTTCCTGCATCGATCGGTCCATCAGGCGGAGCGCTCTCCAGGATGCGACGAACAAGCTGTCCTGCATCATTTGCATCGACCTTGCCATCCAGACTGGCTCTTACTATCTCTTGGAGAACCGTACTGAGCCCAATCACGTCCTCGCCGACAAGAGCCTCAGTTGCCGCGGAAAGTACTTCATCGCTTCCTGTATCTTTCCAGCTCTTGATGCGCTCCTCCGTCAGGATCTCATAATCATAGGGCAGAATAGGTTTCGGCGGCGGAGGTGGCGCAGTGACAACAGGAGGCCTTGGTGCTGGCGCTGGTGTGTTTTGTATAGGTGCAGGAGTCGCTGGCTGGGTTGACGCAGCAGGACGTGTAGGTTGTGCTTGCGCAGCTTCATCTTGTGCATTAGAGCTTCGGTTTGGCGTATTCGCCACAGGCGTAGCATTCACTCCTCCTCCCTCTTCCGATGTCCCATTCGCGTACGATCCTCTCCTCGGCGTGCCCGCAGATGAAGCATATCCGCTGTTTTGTCCGCCAGAATAGCCACCACCTCGGCCTCCTCTGCCACCTCTACCGCGCCCCCTGCCTCTTCCCTCTGATCCCATGTCATAACCTCCTCTCCCTTGGCCGTAGCCTTGCGCCTGCGATCCTTGTCCTTGGTTGTAGTGTCCTCGTTGCGCCAGATTCAGATCGCTCGGTCGGTGAGGTGAGGGTCGACCCTGCGCGTCGAGGTTGCTGTCACCAGAGAAGTTCCTTTCTGATCTCTTTCTCTTGGCTCCTCCACCCTGCGCCATGATCTCCGCCTCCTGATGTCGTGTGGGGAGATGGAGGATGAGTCGGCGTTTGCAAGTAATGAGATCTGAAGAAGTTAAGCTGTATTTCACACGTGACTGTCACTTTTGGTGTCAATGACTAAATGGGGTGGACTACGACTATGAAGGGTACAGAATATGGGGCGAAGGATAACGAGAGCGAAGAAGCACAGGCACAATGTCATGGTCCATGTCACCACAAGAGATGTGAAGGAAGTCATGAATGACCTTGATTGCCATTCTGCTATCGTACAGCGAGCCAGGCCGTGACGCCGTGCGACCCTTTCACCAACACCTGAACGTACAACGTACCAAGATCCCGTGTTGACCTTTTCCGCTACTATGTTGTGCCGTGCCACGGTCGTTCATCGTTCCAACAAGACGCGCAATCCAGGTCCAAGAACCTATATGTCAACTGTCTTCATCTCCTCCTCTCCGTGATGCGAATCGTTCAGGTCAATGTTCTTCACGCCCAATCCGATATCTCCGTTCATGCCGCGGTTCTCTTTATCGTCGTGTCTGTTGAGTAATGAATGCTGTTGAGATGCGTCTGTATCAAAAGCAGACTCTGATTGTGGTGCCGGTGTTTGCGATTCTGTTGATATGAGGTTCTCCACAGACCCATCATCTGACCCGATTCGAGCCCCTGGTTCCGTGTGCACTTTGATGGCTGTGGGAGCCTCCTCAGCGACCCTTGCGAGCGGACTCGAGATGTGCGCACCCCGAGACTTGTTGATAGCAGGAGCTTTACCAGAAGCCTTCGTGGAAAGCAATCGTTGCGGCGATCGACCCCGATCATGTTCTCCCGTGCTGCCGTAAGGAGAGTCCTTCTGTGCTCCATTTGCAGAGCTCGGTCTCCGCTTTATTGGCTTGCGGCCGTGCTTTTGATCCGACCTCCATCGCAGAATGTCGAGGTATGCTGGCTCAACAGCTTGACGAGGAAACTCGCGCAACTTCAGCTCACCCGACTCTTCTACGACAAAGACCTTGTCGGTGCTGATGTCGTCTGCAACTGTCGCCAGAAATGCTGCCCATGAACGTGCGACGACATATTTACAATCATAATCACGACCCATGATAATAACCTGTCCCCAGCGTCCTGCGGGTCCAGGAGCAAGATCGACAGCCAAACAGTTTCCGCCCCAATCACGAGCCAGTGGAATCCAAGCTGGGTGCGCGTATGCTCTTTGAACTGCATTTGGAGGTTGCGAATCCTGTTGCGACTGTAATGTGTCCACCCAGTTAGCGCTTGAAGCTGGCTGTGTCGACGGTCCAGCATTGCTAGAGGAAGAGGCGGCACCAAAGGCTTTTGTTGGCATTTGCGGGGACTGATATTGAGGCCGTTGTGTAAGGTATTGGTCGTTGACCTGGCGCCAATTGCGCCATTCGTGTACAATTTCTTCGCAGTCTAGTAACATGCAGCCAAAGATGACCCCGGATGGTATGCCACCACGCTCCTGGCCATCGTGGATCGCAATAGACTCGCGCACATCCATAGGCAATGTGCAGTCTAGCTGGTGCTCTAGCTCATTGATGTCATTTTGTGTGCAGCCTTCACCGATCTGGTCAAACAACTCTTCATAGTGATCTTCCAGCCAGCGGTCGATACGCTTCCATGAGTGACTGACAGGCGGAGGAGGTGGTAGTCCATCGCTGAAGTTCTGCATTTGGATTTCGCCGGAATGTGCTTGCGCCAGTGATCTTGCTTCATCTGGTGATCCTGATCGTTGTGCGGCCGACCTCATACCAGGTGAATAAGGCGCGGTCCCGTTCACAGTGAGTTGTGGCTTGTAACTAGTGTTTGATTCTTCCGATTCCGTGGCTGTGAGGTCGACTCTCGATTCACCGGCTGGGCTCGATATACCGGTAAGAGGCGCGTGACGACTGCTGGTATATTGGCCTGATCGTGAGGGTGAGTCGTATGTAGCATGTCGGTCATACGATGTCATAGTATGCCAGAAGGACTTCCATGCTCCTGTGATTCTGCATATGTGTAAGTACAATGGCGAAGGTATGCTTCCCAGATGACTTACGCGGACGCCATGGCTTCAGCCTTTTGATCGATAACCTCAGTACACGAAGAATGTCGCGGAAGCCCGCTGTGTGTTGCGTTCGACGTCCGAGGGTAGTGTTGTCTGCAGATGTCCGTGCGAAGCGCTCCGAAGTCGATGAACGCGACTGCTGGTGTGAAGCCGGGAAACTGGAGATCAAATCGCGGAGTTGCGTGCAAAGTCGCCGATGATTCAGTTTGTTGATGCAGTGCGCTGCACTCGAGTTACTATAGATGATGGCGGGTGTAGACGACGTGTGGTGTGTGCGACGTGATGAAGATGAACGTCGTGAAAGGCAGCAGCAGTACTTTGACGGAATTGACGTTGGACTAGTGCAAATCTGAAACAAACAAGGTCGAATGCTTGTTCTTGTTGTTGCTTCCTTCAATGAGCTGCTCCACTCCAGACTCTCCCTTATATCGGAAAAAAGGGGCTCAGCTTTTAGCTCCGGTCTGAGCACCGGCGGGCGAGACTTCACTTTACTAATTTAAGAGAGGCAACCTTGCAGAGGTAGTACAGTCTATACAGCAGAGCACAAAGCACATCACAAGTGGTAGAGCTAGGACCGGGGGGCGAAGTGCATGCTAGTACGGTCGCTTGAACCCAGACTCAGGTACAATACAACACAGAAGGACAACGGCACCATATTTGTATGAGATGGATGGACACTTCGGTCTGGCGATACCATACCCATACCAGGATCAGCAAACCCCCAGCATCTAGACTGATGATAGGGATTGGTACTGCTTCACGATACATGTAATATCTGCGCTTGTGATGATGCGCAATCATCTCGTAGCCGATGAGGAGAGCCCGGAGCCAAGACGGGAAGACCACACTCGCAGTCACAAGCATCTGCGAAGCTTGGTCTCCTCTGAAGTTGCAGGACATGAGATGATGATGAGACGACAGGACGGCCGATTGAGGTACTGTTCGAGATGGACCATAGAGTCTAAATGATGAGATGACTACGAAACTTGAGAACCTCTACTGTTTTCTAGACCAAGTCGAGCAAGTCGAGCTCACTCATAGCTGCCCTGCCGTGCCTGTGACAGCCAGATCCTGATTACTGGCAATTGGCCATTGGCCATGCCTCGAACAGATCGCCAGATGGACCCTGGATTTTAAGCCTCTTTGCCTCCCCACGTTTCATCAACGTCTCATTGAGAGCTCTTCGTCCAAACACCAAAAACAACACTGTGCTTGACCGTCCAGTAACTCTCTCTTTTACCAGCCCCGGCTATGTCTTCGTCCACGACGACCTCGACACTTACGCCACGAAACACAAAATCCTCCTCCTCAACAGCTTCTCCAAGCATCACACTCACTACGAAAAAAGACGACGACTTCTTCTGGACCTACACCGAAGAACCACACCGAACGCGTCGACAAGCCATCATTGCCGCCCACCCTTCCGTCCTCAAGCTCTGCGGGCCAGAGCCGCTGACAAAGTATCTCGTCGTTGCTGTCGTCGCCATTCAGACCACCTGCGCCTACCTATTGCGTGCCACTCCTTTCTTCTCCTGGACCTTCTTCCTCACATCCTACATCATTGGCGCGACTGCAAATCAGAATCTGTTCTTAGCAATTCACGAAATCTCACACAACCTAGCTTTCAAATCACCACAGGCGAACCGTTATCTCGCCATCTTCGCCAATCTCCCCATCGGCATTCCCTACAGCGCCTCCTTCCGCCCCTACCACCTCACGCACCACAAATCCCTCGGCGTGGATGGCCTAGACACCGACCTTCCTACCGCCTTCGAGGCGCTCTTCCTCGATTCAATCGCTGGAAAAGCATTCTTCTGCACCTGCCAGATCCTCTTTTACGCTCTGCGGCCCATGTTTGTCTACAACATGCCATTGACTCCGCTGCACTTCCTCAATATCGCGGTGCAAGTCGTCTTCGATATCCTCCTGGTCAAGTATGCTGGCGGGCGCGCTCTTGGCTACCTGATCTGGAGCTCCTTCCTCGCGGGCAGTCTGCACCCCGTTGCTGGCCACTTCATCGCCGAGCACTACATCATGTCGACCACGACCACCGCTGCCGCAACTTCCTCCTCCACCACCACCACCACTGATCCCACACCCGCCGCTCTCAACGCCGCTCACTCCGTCCCGAAACCCGAAGAGACCTACTCCTACTACGGTCCCCTCAACCACTTAACCTACAACGTGGGCCTGCACAACGAACACCACGACTTTCCCGCCGTACCGTGGACGCGGCTGCCCAAGTTGCGGGAGCTGGCGCATGAGTTCTATGACGATTTGCCATGTCATCAGAGCTGGGTGGGCGTGATGTGGCAGTTTGTGCTGGATGAGAATGTGGGCTTGTGGTGTCGATTGAAGAGGAAGGAGGGAGGGAGGAAGGTTGGGAATGGGGCAAATAAGAGGGAGAAGTTGAGGGATGATGATATTGGGGAGTAGATATCAGGGAAGCTGGAGAGATGGTGGATCGATGGTTTGACGTTAAAAGGCGAATGAATGGGTACGGGCTGAAAGGATATATAGAATGATTCATGAATTTTATGTTTAGATGTAGATAGACAGACGATTAGCACCAAAAGTATGTTGATGTCCTTCAAGCACAACTTCGTTTGTCCCCGCCCAAACCGCTCGAGCCAAGGTATCTCAGCTGCCCAAACCATCTCCCTCACATCAGTCTTCTCGGACGCTCATCCTCTTCCTTCGCAGTGTAATGTCTACCATACTATATGCGGTCCTCGATAGGTAGGCAGGAGTACACTCTCAGAAGTGCAAAAGAGACGCCTCCCCTTGACGTGCACGATTGAGCGATTGAGGCCAAAAAAGCCAAAAAGTTGACGACGCAACTCCTCTGCGTGGGGTCGAACCACGAGCCTCCAGATTAACAGTCTGACGCGCTAGCCAATTGCGCCACAGAGGATATGAAATCCAGTCATGTGATTGATGAGGTGCTGGAAATGCTACACAGTATATATCCCCAGTTTCAATACGTTGAGATCTTGCTTCGCGACAATTTTGTCTGCGGTTGGCTTGTCCGCGAGCGCATTAGAAAAAAAGTCACAATCTAGAACATGACACTTTCTACCTGCATATCCGACTCCAATATGCTTGCGCTGTCGGTGGGTATAAGGCGAGTCGCTAATCACATGGAACAGGCCTCAGTGACTTCTCGTTCGATCATGTCGGCTAGGGTACTACGTGACTTGTCCCCCTCAGGTTGACACTGTCTGATTGGTACGTTTCTGCCTTGATGCATGAATCGATACTGTTGAGCTACGACGCCGCCACATCTCAAAAATACGTTATCGCGTGTACCTGGTAGCCATGGTCCTATGTCGACAAGACGATTGGAAACCCGTGAAAACAGAGTTGACTTGTGTTACACAATCGGCAAAACTTCCGTTACCTATCCTATGCGATGCCTGCTCATCCAAGGTCTCCGAGTGACTTTCCCTGCCCCTAAGTTAGCTCTGATGAACGTTCACTGCTCTACTGTATGCTATTGTCATCACAACTATTCCGGTAAAGTTAGAAGATACAGGGACTTGGCTCTTCCTCTCATCAATCCTGTGGTAAATCGACACATAGCACGCTTTTTGACAGCGCACATTTCTGCACTGTAGGTCAGTACACTGGGCATGCTTCTGAGCAGAATTTCCACAACATCATCTCAGGTCCCTGGAAGACCTCGCATCTAACAAATACTCATCTCCAGCAACGCTTCAGCTTGCTTTACCATGCCGCCGAAGAGACGGCACTCTCCCGAACTTCTCTCTCCAGCCAAACGACGACGCATCCAGAGCTGGCTCAATCCTGCAGACGACCCACGACCGTTCAGCGGAAGTGCTATGGCACCCGACACGTCACCAGCAAGCAATATCCAGGATCTCGATGGCGCGTCCGAGATATCACGCAGCGTCAGTCCAGCTGCTCAGACCGAGACTAGTAGGACAGGTTATACCCAGCTTCGTATTACCACCGCTTTGCGCGGACGGCTGATAGTGGAGGCTGAGCCGGCCGAAAAGCCTACGAATTGGGAGGAAATCAAGAGTCTATTTGCTGTGCCATCTACCAGAACGCTCATACGGGAGCTCTGATGGCGTCTAATCTATTACAACTGAAGGAAAGAGCCGGCTTGGAAATGCCATACGGTCATGCCGATGTCTTCACAATCTCTGTAGATAAGTTCAGTCTTCTCATCTCGACTCATTGGGCAGTCTTGAACGACCATGGCGAAACACAGTATATGCACAAAACAGTACGCAGATGGTTTGTCAGTGATGCGAACCTGGAGATCTTCACGGAGGCGCAACGCGCAGTCAGAAACAGCATTGAGACATATCTAGACGCTATGCTTCCAGCGATCGTCTCAGACCTCGAGCGCGTCCGGGATCGGCATGTTCAGGCGGAAGCGGCCAGGGCGGCGGAGAGAGAAGCAGTAAGTGTATTGTGAACGTCCTTGGGGACTGTATGCTAACACGATCTTCAGTCAAATATCCCTGCCGCAGGAGAACGCACAGCCACTATGGAGGAAGAGACGCCCCCGAAGTCCGCAGCAGACAGCACGCAACGGGAGCAAGCTCGAAGAAAGGCCACAGTCAGCATGGATCTTGGGTCGGCGCAAGCTAGGTCGAAGATTGCAGCATCGGGCACATGGCAGGATGGCAGAGGTAGGCCTGCTGATGGAGAGGACATTGATGTTGAGGACGAGCTTGGCTGAGGGAGGTGTGACGCGAGAATCATGGAACGCCCTGCCTCGAGACTTCTAGCAATTGCGGTAATGAGTGGTGCAGACAGATATTGAGTTGAGATAACATACACACAATGCATGACATGCTTCCTTTCTTGCGCGTTTATTTTAGGCATGATCCTACTTTCGACCGTTATAAGCAGATTGGTGAGATCGTGATCTATATTGATCATGAGACTGCGATGCAAGCACGACACGATGGTGCTCTAGTCGAAGCAGGTTTGGTTGGCATAAAGCCACACCTTCACGCCAGATATCTCTGTCGTCCGCACGATGAGCATGTTTGGTAGCACATCTTGCCAGAGTCTTCCATGGAGCACAGTAATATGATTATATCCCTGATCCTCCCCTGCCAATCTAGTGGCAGCATGTTGTACATTTTCCATGTCCCATGCTGCTCGTGTAGTGCATATCTCCTTGTCATGTTCCAGTATATGCCCATTCGTCCGTCGCATTCCTGCAGAGCCTGCATCCCACAGCTGGTCGCACCTTCTATGAACAACCCAAACCCTCTGCCTCACGCCCCATCAATAATCGCCAGCTTCTCCTTGACCGACTTCGCCTTCTTACTAGTCCCCTTCTTCTTCTTACTCGGTGCATCAGCCTGTGTCGTCGCCGCATTGCCCGCAGCTTTACTCTCCGCTCCCGCATCAAAGTTACCCTCACCTATCGCACTGTTAGCCACCCATCCCTCAGCACCTCATCAACAAAATACTGCTTACCTTCATGATACATATCATCCAAACTAACCTCCGCCTTCTTCTTACTCGCCGCCTTCTTCTTCCCCTTCTTCTCGGGCTCCTTAGCCTCTTTCTCCGCGATCTCTGCCTCCCTCCGCTCAATCATCTCAGCCTGATCGTCGTCGGCAAGCCACATCGCAATGTCCTTCGTCCTGTTCTCCTTGCTGCGGGCATTGAAGTCGACACCGCCGGGCGCGCCTCCCGTCATGACGACGCGCTGCACCTCCTCCTTCTGCAGTGCACGCTTGCGAATGCGCTCCTCGATGGTGCCGCGCGTGATCAGGCGGTACACGGTGACTTGTCTCGTCTGGCCGAGACGATGGGCACGGTCCATAGCCTGGGAGTCGATAGTAGGGTTCCAGTCGGAATCGTAGAAGATGACCGTGTCGGCGCTCGTGAGATTGATCCCCAACCCACCAGCACGCGTGGACAGCAGGAAGATGAAGATATTCGGATCGCTCTGGAAGTCCGCGACCATGTCTCTGCGGTCTTCGATCTTGGTTGAGCCGTCGAGCCGGCAGTATTTGTAGTTGCGGTAGGTGAGGTATTCCTCCATCAGGTCGATCATGCGGGTCATTTGGAAGTAGAGCAGGACGCGGTGGCCACCTTCTTTGAGTTGGGTGAGGAGTTGGTCTAGCTTGGCGAGCTTGCCGGAGTCGGTCACGAAGCGGCGCATGGAGGGAACTTCAATTTCGGTGTAGCGTGACTTTTCGGAGATGGGTGGGGGAAGCATCTTGATGATGGGATATGATACTGGATCGATGTTCCTTTCGAGCATGGAAAGTTCAGTATCGGTTGAGACACCGTACAGAGCTTGTCGCATCGAGGTGCTGAAGAACGTAGTTCTGTTCTCTTTCAGGATGGCTTGGCTGGATGCATGTATCTCGATGGGTGGCGCGGATGCTGCGGGACGTGCACACGACTCGATCGCGTTGAGGCCTTCATCTAAGAAAGCTGACTTCGAGACGTTCAGTAAATCGTGCATAGGACCACTCCCGAAGCTGCCTGCGATATCGAGTACGTCCTGCTTGCCAACAATGTTGAGCATGTTGGTGATCGGGCGAGCTAACCTTAAGGCGGACCCATCTTCAGAGACATCGAAAACTAATTGGGCCGGCTGCTTTCGCTTCTCGACTGCACGCTGGAAGACATCATGTCGAACCACTTTGGATGCTTCTCCAGCCGAGATACCTGCGAAGCGCAGCCATGAGAAGGCGCCCTTTGAGCGTGAGCTCGAGAGAATGTTGTCGGCCGACCATATTTGCAGAGTGTTGTGCAAGAATTGATTTCTCCAACCCGCAACGGTGTTGTCTGATGCTGCAATATCCAGTCTGCCACCACCGCAAGCCAGCAGTCTTGGAAGACGGTAGTTGATCAAGTTTCGCACTGAATAACGTACGTCGACGTTGTTGCCTTCACGAAGGAAAGATGCCGTCTCAGCAAAGTAAGAAAACGACATTGGTGAAACCACGTCTGCTCGTTCGAAGAGATCAGGGTGATTGCAGACTTTCCTGAATTGCATGACAAGGTTCATCAGCGTCGCTGTATCCTGGTCTTCACCATGAGCGGCTTTCTCGATGAGGTCCACGATACTGATCTTCTCACGCAGTTTGCCGTAGATGGCCCTCTGCCTATATGTAAGATCGCAATATACGTCTTCCTCGATCTTGTCGCCGAGCTCTTTCTGAACATGCTTCTTGATACGCCGCAACATGAATGGCTTTAAAATCATGTGCAGACGCTTAAGCTGGTCCTCGTTGAGCCTTGAGTTACTCTGCGCATGGTTCTCGATGTCCTTGGAGAACCACTCGTTGAACTCATCGTGGGAATCGAATAGGGACGGCATGATGAAATGCAGTAGAGCCCACAATTCCTGCATGTTGTTCTGAATAGGTGTACCGGTGAGCAGAAGTCGGTTTCGGCAGTGGAAGTTCAAAAGGGCCTTCCATCTCGAACTCTCCGATGACTTGATGGCTTGTGCTTCGTCTAGAATCATGTATTGCCACTTGACTTTCTGGAAGTAGATAGCGTCCTGCACAACAAGCTGATATGACGTGACGAGTACATGGAATGAAGACTCCTTAGTGTACGTGATATGCTTGCGATCCCAGTACTTCCGTAGCACTTTACGGTCTTTGGCACTACCCCAATAAGGCAATACTTTCAAAGTAGGAACAAACTTGGCTATCTCCTGTTGCCAGTTGTGTAGTGTGGACGCAGGGGCTATCACCAGGAAAGGACCCCAGATGTTGTGATACTCTGCAAGATACGCCATGACCGAGATAGACTGTACTGTTTTACCAAGACCCATCTCGTCAGCAAGAATACCGTTGATACCTTGCTCGTAGAGATTGACAAGCCAGTTGAGACCCTTGAGTTGGTACTCCTTGAGCTGACATGTAAGTAGTTTCGGCTGCTCAATATCCATGCCTCCTAGACTGGTCGGGTTCTGGAAATTCATCTCGCCTTCGTCTAGCGATTGCATTTGTCCTTCATTGTCAAATGCCTTGGCACGGTCCTGCGCTTCTTGAATGGCATTCTGAGCATTTGCCATGGCTGCCTCTTGAAGAGCTGTCTCATCCTCGGCATCAAAGTCGAGGTTCTCGAATTTGGTGACTTTTGCTTTGTAGTTTGCATTGCTCTCAGGGAGCTCGACGACGTGGGAATCTGGTTTAGCTGGCTTGACTGTTTCGCCAGTGGCGGTGACATCATCTGTAGAGCGCTCAATCTCGTCCGTCTTGACCTTCTTACCAATGAAATGTGAGAAAAGCTCAGTCTGGGAGATGAGGAAGTTGAGCTTGCGTTTCTGTCGATTGGCTTCTCGTTCGGCTTCTGCTTTCTTGGCATTCTCAATCTCCATACGCTCAGCGTACTTGCGTTGGTCGCGCTCGTCACGCTCGTTGCGCTTCCAGAAGGACATCATCTCTCTCATAACACGCTTTGCACGAGCCTGAGTGTCTTTCATGCTTTTAGTTGTCTTTGTCTGCCAACGACGAGCCTCCTTGCTGGCAAGCTGTGCAGTCTTGCGCGCGTTGGTCTGCTTAATTTCAAAGCCATTCGCTTTGATCTTATACAGCCGGACAATGTCCTTCCGAGCGATATCTCGCCATATTGATTCGTACATCTGGTCGTAAGCTTTCGTCTGATGTATCGCACCTCGCTCGACTGGTGTTGACTCCCGTGTGATCGAGTCTTCGTTTCGAGCCGCTCTACGAAGAGCTTCCGGCTTGTATGCTGGCGTTCCTGCAAGATTAGGATCTTCACCACGATCTATTGCAGCTTGTGCAGCTACAGCAGCGTCGATCTCGGCCTGCTTCTGTTCCTTGCTCTTCTTGAGACGACCGTTCATGCCCTTTGGTTTCTTCTTAGGCGGCTCCTGTATATCATCATCGACGCCGAAGAGACCCATGACACCACCATCCATGTTAGGTGCAAGAGGGGTTATCTCTTTCAGCTCCTTCCATGGCATGTCGCCGTGCATTAGCTTGATGCTTGTGATGGTCGCTCTCTTCTCGGCCAGTGCTGCTTGGTTGAGATATTTATCACGAGCAATCCGATCTTCTGTCTCTTGTGCCATCTGCTTGAACTCTGCAGCTTTCTGCTCAGCCTTTGCTTTCTGGCCCTCACGTCGTCTAGTCCGCTGCTGAACCTTCTTGCGTTCTTTATTCTCTTCTTGATCTTGTCTTGCAACGCTGTCTACTGCACTCTGCTCATACATTGTTGCATACCGCTCTCGTGCAGCATTTGCTTGCTGGAGAAAGCTCTCGGCGTATTTTGTGACTGTGGCTATACGGCGACGCTACTTTCGTTAGCATTTTCAACCCAAGATGTGTTGGAGATAGCTTACTTTGCGCTTATTTGCTTCAGTGTCCACGATAGCCGAGGTTTTCTTGAAGCTTCTCGCTAGGTATTGGTCTCTTTCTGCATCAAATTCATTGCTGTCAAGATCGCTAAGAGGTTCCATGCTCAACTTCGCCAGTGTTGCTTGGTATTCCTTCTCATTGATCACGATCTTTGGCTTATCACTGCGAGCACTCGTTGGTCTGTTTGGTTCAGGTTGACCTGGTATCTTGCTCTCTTTACTCGATCGGTGAGTTAATGATAGTCGTTTCTCGTGCTTGATAATTGTGGGTGAGATTGGACGGATTGGTTCGCTCGAGTTGAAGACTTCTGCCTGGGTATGCTCCACCTTGGGGCGAGGTTCCGGCATGGACGGTACTGGTTCAGGCCCGGAAAGTATGCTGGAGAATGACATCGGATCTGCTTTGCGTCCAAGAGTCTGCCGCGTGTCAGTGGTGTCGGCCACAGACTTTACGTTGCTTACTGCAACAGGGGGTTGTCGTTCGGAGGGGACGGCAGATGATCGTGAAGGCGGTGCCATATTGTGGTGAAAGATGGACCGAGATTCCGGAGAACGAGGGTATGAGTTTGGGTGGTCGTTGATAGCCTGACGAGGAGATTGGGAGTAGGCTGATGAAGGACGGGAATGTTGAACTGCCGGTGATTTATGTCCGTGATCGAGTGACCTGCGCTCGGCGGGATGCTGAAACTCCTGTATTATGATATCAGCTACGGTAGAGGCATTGGGTAAAGCCGATGTGCGTACCATTACGGGTGATCGTAAGTGTGCTACAGGACTTGTCATCTCGGGTTTTCTTTCGCGGTATTCTGCAGTGGGGTCGAAGAAGGTTGAGGGCCGGCTTTCTCGTGGTACATAGGCGGTAGGCTGGGGACCTGGTGGTGGTGGTGATCGTTGACTTCGATATGGGGAAGAGTGAGGTTGTGAGCGGTAACGTGATTGCGGACTGTTTGCCGATGGTGACCTGGGCACCGCTTCTTGTGATGTTACATTATACATGCTTGCGGGTGCGACACGCGCCGGCGCGTGGGTGCGGTCGATAGTATTGTCGTGGTTCGTGACAAGTTGGATGATGAGGACAATTGATGTCTCAGTCTCGCGCTGTCACGTAATTCAGCCTTGCGAGTCTTTCCTTCGCCAGACCGCCGACACAATTCCTTGGCGTTCCTTCTCGTGCGCTATGACCTTACGGACGCGCTATGTGAGTCGATGGTGTTGTGGGCGACGGCGAGGTCAAGATACTCCAGGTGGCATGCTGTCAACGTGGCGAAGTAAGCACAATCGAGAACACGCCGCAACATTCTCCGTGGCCGACCGATCCCTTTCATCGTCAATCGCCAACCCTTTGATTCCGAAGCTCGCTGTTTTACCCCACACATCAAAAGACGTTGGTGATGGCTTCACTTCTTTCCAAATACGGAAAACTACCACCTTCATCACAAACGGACTTGAATACAACCATCAAAATATCATCATGCTTCGCACTTGGCACTCTTCACTGTCGTGAGAAGCACGGAGCCAAATACCACACTCTGCTGTGGCTGTCTGTTGCACGGTAATTACGATACTAATATCATACACGACGCAGGAAACCCCTCGGTACTCTCTCTACATCATGCCTGCATTCTCTCCGCTCTCTATCTGTTGCACTGAGTATTACTACTGTGGGCAGATTTGACGATAAGCCAGCGAAGGACTTGCATTACTACGAAGAATCATAAGCCTGACTTCCAGAACTGACAATCTGTCCGAGACCCATGCATCATAAGGCCTGGATTACTGGAATCTTGTGGCGCGACTGGCAAGATCATTTACCCGCTGAGTAGTACAGGTTCATGTGCGCGTGTGAGACCAAAGTGAGAACGATATGATTTTGCCTTTCAGTGCGGTGAAAGTGAGTGTGATATAGCATGATACTTTCTCCTCTGTATGGCGTCGCTCCGGTTTCTCTTCCGGAAAGTAGTAGTCAGAACCCACAGGTTGAGCACATTTGACCGTCTAAGGTTCCGCACTGCGACAGATTTGAACTCAGCAAACAGTGCAATGTGCTGCACGCTGAGACTTTGATCAGTGAAATCTTAGAGAGCAAAAGACCAAGGTTCAAGGTCATCCAATCTCTGAAGCTTTCCAAGGCTGGCAGTTTTGAAACAAAGAATGTGGTCGAGGGTTTTTCGAAGTCAGCAAGTCACTACCCTGCTGGCGTGGCCTTCTCCGTCCACGACAACATCGACGACTACGACAATGATTTATCCTGCGGATGCTCTCACATCTTTTCTGAGTACAAGTACAAGAGTACATTTCCATCGCCTTACTTCACTTCTGGGTTCAACCCCGGAATGATGATGGACGTTTGAGAAGGTGATGCCTTGTCAAGATGTCAAGAGGGGCATTGTCTTGACGCTAGACCTTTAACCGCGAGTATAGGCGAGACTCAAACATAGCCAGTGTGTCAACGGCAGTGATGATGGATGTGAATGTCGCAATTTGTACGCTTTCTCCTGCCGGTATACTGTACTGCTGGCCGTGCTGAGATGTCGCCAAGTAATACAGCTCGGAGAAGCAGCAGGCGAGCCTCGCTCGATCGTCAACCGATGCAAAAGGTCTTTGTAGATCAGGCTTCCCCACTTACCACCATGCTGTCTTTGCCACAACGAGCATACTTTTGATCGTCACCACGCATGATGTTTACAGCCTGCCCCTCTCTCCTGGACATCAACCCCGCGCTTACTGCATGTCAGGCAGTGCGGGGTCGAGTGATGTCTTCTTATAAAGCACCATGAAGATTCGAAAGAGAATGCTTTCCTTTGTCCACAAGCCATTGAGTCAATAAACAGACACTCGTCACTAGCAACGACTATGGCACGCCTCTCGTGCTTGTTAGGCTCTACCCTTCTTACAGCAATTGTCAATGCCACTCCCAGCCCCGGTTCATTAGGTTCGGACATTCAGGTCCTATTGCACAATGACTTGTACGGTATGTTTGTGGTTGTACAAATTTCCGTAACATGTTTCCATGCTGAAGGACTCCCCAGGCAATGCCAGTGCAAGACAAGACTCCGTCCTTGTCTTGTCCAAGGCGCAGACTCAGGCAGCCGCAGCCGCAGCTTGCTCAGCACTCGGAGAAAGTCTTTGGTCGCCTCCTGACAATCTGAATACGGACAACTTCCTGCCTTACTTGGCCTACCAAGCAGGTGCTGCCAATGCTCAGCCTTCGTGGCCATCTTGGCCGTCATGGCCCTCGTGGGGTCCGTGGAAGGAGAAGAGAGGTGCACCAGCCCATGGAGGACCGCCTCATAAGGGTCCCCCAAGCTGGCCACCTCAAGGACCTCCACACGGGCCTGCTCCTGCGGGTCAACAGATCCACTACATTGCTGGCAATCAAGGTGGTCAATGCCAGGCCATCACTACGAGTGCACAGATTGTTCCTGTCAACTGTGGCTCGAACCTCCCAGCAATCTGCTCAAACAGTGCACCTCTCTCTGGCATTGCACCATGGACCATGAACGCCACTCCCGTCGCTGTTGCCGACACAAGCGCTCGGTTCCAGACATCGGTGACTTCCGGCGACGCTACATTTACTGGCTTCCGTGACAAGCTCGGATATCGCTTCCTCGGCATTGACTTCGCTGACTTTGAGGAACGCTTTGACTACTCGACTGTCATCAATGCCACAGGAGACGTTTCTGCACTTGCCATCAAGCCCCACTGCTGGCAGATTGATGGTATTACCTACTCAACGGACGGCGTGGAGCACTGTCTCAACCTGAACATCTGGACAAACTACTTGCCAGATGGAAAGGACAACAGTACAGCTTTGAAGCCGGTATTCTTCTGGATCCACGGTGGTGGATTGACATCAGGATACGGTTCCGATCCCACATGGTAGTTCTTCTAGCTGGTAAATTGATGCCTGCTTTGAATTTAGCTAATTGCTGGAAACAGGGACGGTGGCAACTTGGCATCTCGAGGTGACATTGTCGTTGTCACCATCAACTACAGGCTCGGTATGTCGTGCCTGCTAGTCAACCCTCCTGTATGCACTGACTGCTTCCAGGCACCTTCGGATGGCTACAACTGCCCAACAACACTGCTGTCCACGGCAATCAAGGTTTTGGTATGTTACATATCACCTTGATTCGAATATTACTGACTCGCTCCAGGTGATCAAGTAAATGCACTCAAGTGGGTTCAAGCCAACATCGCTGCATTCGGCGGAGACCCAAACAATGTGGTCGTCGGTGGCCAGTCATCAGGTGGTGCTTCCGTCCAAGCACATCTCCGATCGCCAGCCTCTGCAGGTCTGTTTGCAGGTGCGATCCAGCACAGTGCTGGCTACTCCATCTACTCGACCATTCCCCAGGCTGTTGCACGACAGACCAACCCGATCCTGAACCAGACTGGCTGTGCTGGCTCCGATCAAGCTGCCGAGTTGGCGTGCCTGCGTGCGTACAATGCCTCTGCACTGGTGAATCTCCCAACAGTCGGAAAGTGAGTTCTCCACAAAACTCTGAACAGATGATAGAGTATGGCTAACAGAAAATCAGCTCGATGGTTGTGGATGGCGAGTACTTCACAACGCCGACGCTCAACTTTAACGGCACTTCCTGGGTCAACAAGGTTCCATACAGTAAGCATGCTTCCCAAAGTACACTCGATATAGCAGCTGACTTTGTGTTACAGTGCTCGGACACATGCGTGACGACGGTAGGTTCAAGCACCATTGAGATATCCTCGACGTCAAATTCCATGCTGATCAGAATTACAGGCACGCCCTTCATCCACTTCGTCCAAACCACAAACCTGACCTACTCACTCTCCCAAAACAACGAACCCGTCGCGCCAGTCATCAACAACCCAAGCGTCTTCCCTCTGCCCACTGGACCAAATGCTACCTACGATGTATTCAACGCTTCAACCATTGTCTCCACCGATACATTTGTCCGCTGCGGTACTGAAGCCCTGGCATACGCTGGTGCCGCCACCGACACCTTTCCCGAGGTCTACTACTACGAGAACAATCGATCCTACCAAATTCCTTATTGGCCGCTGTTCCCGCTTACTGCGCTTTGTGATGCTGTCCCTGACGCGGCGCATCCAAATGGTGACCCAGATAAGGAGTACTTCAAGTGTCACTCGGTATGATGATCGGCTACCCCACCACATGTGCTCTTGACTGACCTGCTTGCTAGGGTGATCTAACTACTACATTCTCCACGGTACGTTGATCATGATGATCAATATATTTCCTGCATATTCTCCTGACTGACATGCCTGCTAGTGGCGCCGTTGGGGCCTGCCAGAGCGTGATGCCAACGACACCCCATATGAGCAGATGATCCTCGACTACTGGTAAGCCTCCCTATATTACCTTGCTTCCTCCTTCCTCTTATAGCCAATAACTTATCATCGTCACAGGACATCCTTTGTCCGCACTCACAACCCCAACCCCGATCTCGCATACCTGGCAGCACGCGGCTACGTCAACACAACACAGGAAGTGCAGGCGCAAGGACCCTGGAACACTGTCACGGCTCCCAATCCCACCGGCCGGCTGCTGGAGTGGCCTAGTCAGCAGGAGGGGTTCAGACACACTGATCAGTGTGCGTTGTTGGGAACGCCGTTGAATTATCTTGTGCCGCCAAGTGCTGTGTAGGCGATGTGATATGGGGGGATTGGGGTAGGAGGACAATGGCTGAAGAGTGATGTTAGGGGATTAATGAGGGGAAGGACGAGGAAAAGCGAGGGGGAGAGATCTGATCTTCTTGTATCCTTTCGAACTTGAACAGTAATAATGATTATTGTATTTGGAAAAGTCGGATTCTTGCTCGCTCATCCGTGTGAGGAGACTATTCGGCAGTTGTGGGAGCACGAACAAGCAAGTCGGATAGTACTGTAGCTCTGGTCACTGAAATGTGAAATGTGACCCTGGAATGCTCGACTTGCTTAGTTACCACCTTCCCAATACAGTTTTACCGAATGTAGTACTGTAATGACTCACCACCTGTTTGTCAGCATTGTCACGCTGAAGCCTGGAAGACTAACAACCACGACCATGCTGATATCGCGTGGCACAGAAACAATAAAAACCAAGGGCTCCCAGCGCAGTCTCCAATAGAAAGTGTCAAAGTCATCAAGCGACATGAGGACCGGCCAATTAGAAAACCCTCAAATAATGTCACCCAACGCCACTACCACCATAAAAGTAAAATGCCACTGCTCCGCCGCAAGCTACGA
>Ga0268246_10000254_pt1 | contig 28689 bp, 37 predicted proteins | sample AgamicOrSfe_FD_200242 | JGI IMG/M metagenome (GOLD analysis project Ga0268246, IMG submission 200242) | Agave microbial communities from Guanajuato, Mexico - Or.Sf.e (v2) (version 2) | ecosystem: Host-associated > Plants > Phyllosphere > Phylloplane/Leaf | place: Guanajuato, Mexico | collected...
CCATCGTCGAAGTTTTCCTGCTCAAAATCGCCATTGCTGGACGGCGTCGATCTGTTGCTCTTCGCAATGTTACTGAAGAGGTTGCGACCTAGCCCTGATGCTTTGCTGCTCGCTCTACGTGGTGATAAGCCCAAGGAGGCGATAGGTGCTGGAGACGGGTCGGCCATCTGAATGTCCATGGGCGAATCTTTAGCCTCAAACATGGTATGCGCTCGTGCGAACGGTGTACGTCCACTTGGCTTCCTCGAAGGTTGAAGTCTCTGGATCGTTGGTGAATCCATCGAAAGCTCGCTCAAGTCAGGAGTGTCATTGGCATCACTATCACCGAACATGACCTGTGATTGCCTGTAATCTGCAAGGAAGGGGACTTCGTCGGGGACGTCGTCCAGATTTGGCGTCGACGATCGTGGTGGCAGCTCGCTGATCTGGATCCTCGAAACCTCCTCTTGCACTCGTCGACTGACCTCCGACTCAAAGTCCTTCAGCAGTTTCTGAACCTCGACCTGTACTTGTCGATCAATTTCCAGTCTCGCCTTGACTTCCCATTCTCTTCGAAGTGATGCTTCGAGCTCATTCCGAACTCTTTCCTTGTAGCTGTCTTGCAGGCTTAGCTGCTGCTCAAGCTCCTTCAGTTTGCGGATTGCTTGATCCTCTCTCGTCCTCAGCTGCTTGCCTAATGTCACCACTTCCATTTCCTTGCGCTTCAGTTTGACCATTGGGAGGTTGAGTAGCTGGGCGGTATCAGGGCGACTTTGCGGGTTGACTCGAAGACAGGAAGCGATGGTCTCTTGCAGGTCGCGAGAGTATATTGATGAGAGCGGTCTCACTCGGCCCAAACGGATCTTTTGTATCAGCTCCAGGTGGGTTTTGGCGTTGAAGGGTGGTTCTCGCGAACAAAGCTCATACATGATGCAGCCGAAAGCCCAGATGTCCGAGTACAGACTGTACTGCTCAGCAGCACAAATCTCGGGCGACATATAGAATGGAGTGCCGACGTATGTGGATGCAAAGTCGTGAGAAGCCATGATCTTAGAAAGTCCAAAGTCGCCAAGTTTCACAGAGGAGTCGGTACTCAGAAAGACTACACTGTATTAGAAATCTTCGCTGAAATCTTCCAGTGCGCTCTTACTGTTCTCAGGCTTGAGATCACGATGCAGGATCATCGTATGCGACCCTTTGTTTCTTGCTGGTTTCACATCGCCTCCTAGACCCAAAGCGTTCTTGCCAACCTCTGGAGGGTCTTCCCCATAGTGGCATCGATACAACGCTGTAACTAGCTGCGCAAACACACTCCAGACAAAGTCTTCTTCCGCCATGAGGTTGTTCTTCGCGAGATACTTGATCCTTTTTCCGAGGTCGCCGTCTTCACAGTACTCCATGTAGATATGAAGATCCATTGAGGATTTGATGTGTTCTCTTTCGTAGTACGCGACAATATTTGGGTGTCGTAGACCTTTTAGAACAGCCAGTTCTGCTTGCAATTGCTCGCGCTCTTTCGTGGACATCTTGAGGTAGTTGATCTCTTTCCGACATAGGACCTGGTGGTTCCTTGTTAGAGACCAGACTCTGCTTCAACGTCCATCGAGCACAACGTACGTGATTGTCTGCCTTGCGCCTGACCTTCCGGATGATACCAAAGGACCCCTGTCCAATCTTCTCCATAACCTCATACTTGTCGGCCTGTGTTTCTGTCGCCATGGTGGTAAATGATCGTGAATTGTTCGTTGGGTGTTGTCCAGGGCAGTCTTCAGGGGCTCATCCAGTGTTTCAACGAGTGACTAAAGGTAGGAATATGTCGTGCGCACCGACCCTGTCGATACCGCAGCACTACGCTCGAAGATCCTGCTTGCCTGTCCTTGCGAACAATGTGCGTCGAGCAATCCTTTTTGTTTACCAAGCGCGATAAGTATGTGGAGTAGCGCCTGCGGACGTCGCATATGGCAACGCGGAAAATCTGACGTCACGCCTCTTCAATCCGAGTTTCGAAAATGTCCTGTCTCGCCACAGAACCCGACAGCCAGTACCGCCAGGCAAAGCATGGTAGTGGGAAAGCATGAGATTGAGTCCGCTCTCCGTGCGGAGAAACAGGAGATCAATGCAGGGAGGTTAAGGGAGGACAGCCCGCTCGATGAAAGTCAAGGCTTCAAGGACTTGTGTATGGCCTGCCGGCGAGGGGACTTGAAAGCCTGCCAGGAGAAGATTGCAGAGGGTGTTAACGTTAACGCGAGAGATCGGTTCGACTACACACCGCTCAACCTCTCCAGCCTTTGTGGTCACTTCGAGGTTGTTCGACTTTTGCTGGAGTCTGGGGCCCTCTGCGAGCGAGATACTTTCGAAGGAGAACGCTGCTTATGTAGGTAGACGTCCACGTTCAGACAGAATCCAAGCTGACCTACGTGCCAAAGATAATGCGCTTTCTGATCGTATACGTAACCTGCTACTCTCCTACGATTACTCAAAGTCGCGAGATCCACTGCAGCCTCTAGCTGGCCATATCACATCCTTGTTATACCGAGATACACCGCAAACTTCGGACATCACAATCATCACCGATTTCAAGGAGTTCCATCTGCACAAGTTCGTGCTCGCAGCAAGATCACCATACTTTGCAAAGAAACTCGCGGCCGCTCCAGAGACGAAAACATGGAAAGTCCCGCCAGCTGTGCCTACAGGATCACTAGAAATAGCCATACAGGCACTGTATCTCAACGATAATCTGGATATGCACGAGGATCAGGCTGTACTGGAGGGTCTAGATAAGATTTGCCGCATTCTGGATATTGGGGACATTCTAGCCATGGTCTTGGAAACAGACCGCAGGATTGCTAGGCAGCATAGATCGAAGGAGATAGAAAGAGCGCGTGATCAGCTCTCAATATGGTTTGAGAAGATGATTCTCAAAAATACAGTACAAGTCAGCTTCGACAAGGCCGATGAGGTCAAATGGGATCGCCAGAATAGCATTTTCGCCGATGTACTACTATGCGCTGACGACCCTGATGTGGAAGACACTCAAGAGATCTCCGTCGATACGTCAGACAGAGCCACGAACATACAGTCGCAAGAGAACACCTTGACAACAGCAAGCTCTTCTGAAAATACACCCACATTGTCGTTTACAGGAATACCTGCAGGAACTGCAACATCGGGGCCGGCCTCAAGGAGAAAAGCAACAAAACAAGTCACACTCTTTCCTGCCCATCGAGCGATGCTTCTCCGTTCGGAGTTCTTTCTTGCCATGTTCGCTTCACCTTTCCGAGAAGCACAAGTAGCAGACCACCTGCCGGTCATTCACCTAGATTGCTCACCTGCAGTGGTTCGAGTCATTCTCAACTACATGTATACAGAGCAGTCCAACTTCAGTCTCGATGTGGCACTTGGAGTGCTATTTGCCTCCGATCTGCTCTTCATCGAGAAGCTGAAAGTCAAAGCAGCTATGATTATTTCCACTTTAGGTAACGGCACAGCTTCAATCGTGGAGTCTGAAAAGCCACGCGGAGAAACAGATACAGAAGATGCTATAGACATCTACGACGTCGTGCGAGCCGGATGGGACACAAGAGTACCTCGTCTGGAGGAGTTTGGAGCCAGATATATTGCTTACAGGTTAGAACGATATATCAACGAAGAAGAGTTCAAAGAGCTTGTGCGGGAATCAGCAGCGCGTATCAAGCAGCGACAAGAAACCGATACTGTGGAAATTATCGACGACATTAGGTTCTATTTGTCTGAGCGATTTCGTCTACGCTTTGAGGACGTTGGCTTTGACGAGTTGGCTGATGAAGCTGATAGCCTGGACCCTGCTGCAAGTCTTCAGTCTCAATCTCTGTCCGATGACCACACCAAAGCCGCTCAAGATCAGGACGCAAATGACCAACGACTAGCAAGAGAAGTGGACTCCAGTCTCGATAATCCGCATCAGCAGGTCGTGATCAGGACTCTGGATGGACAGGTGGCAGGAGACGAGTTTGCACAGGATGCACTGAACTATCAGATCCTGCTGGGCAAGATCGACACATTGCTTGATGAGCTTAAACTCGATGCTTAATGAAATATACTAGAAAGGGTTGGGATACATTCACGATACTCAACGACATACAGAATAACACTTATAAATATCACAAATTTATACACTGCCTCTCTCTACAGCTTCATGCTGTAGTCGCAACCTTCAGCATCATGACTCCATGATTTAGAATGAACCCATCATAGTTCCTGGAGCTGGACAATCACTACTACATGCTATCCTGCACCTCTCACCGCTTCAGACCATACTTCCTTACAAGCCAGACGGTACTCCACGCTACACCAAGACCAGTAATGCCCATCATAACCTTCACAAACTTGATGAACCAGCCCATCTGTACAAAGAAGTTGATTCTCTCTCCTCGCGGTTCTGGCTTCAATGGCTTGATCAGGTTGAGATAACGAGCCCTAATCTGTGCCACGCTCTTCGCAATAGCCACGGTTGTATGGTTCTGGAAGCGGTATTTGCCAAAATAAGATGCCGGATACACTGTTCCATGGCCATGTGGTCGGCGGACTAGACAACTTATCAGTACTGCGAGACGACATTGAGTAAGGGTTGCCTACCGATTGGCGGTCTATCCACAATTTCGCTCACTGAGAAGATCTCGCTAGACGTGAAAGATCGAAAGTACTCGGTGTTTGCGCTGGAGTCAGAGAATATACTGATCTGTGAGAGACCTCGACTATCTCGCAGAGTCGAGAGGCAGTCAATCGAGTGATCCAAGGATGTTGTGGCAAACACTGGTACCGTGCGGTCTTTCGAAGCTTGTGTGATCATTGTTTGGAGGTCCTTTGCAAGGTTTGCTGGCGCCGAATGTGACTGGAAGTGCGTTGATGCTGCTCCTGCGTTGAGCAACTGGAGTAGCTTGTCTTTCACAGTCCCGTCCACCAAGATGGCATGAGTTTTGTTTTGTGGCAGACTCTCCTGAAGCTGGTTGCGTGAGATACTTCGCACGACGGACTCGAGCTTCGAGAAGTCACGGTCAACAACGACCACGTTGAAGCCAGGTGTTATTGGTAGGTAGCGCCAATCATGGAGTGAGTCGAGTGTTGCTGCAGTATCGGCTGGTTTCTTCGTGAGTATTTGACCCAAGGCAAGAATCCCGTACTAGGACTAAGGTCTGAAAGGTGCTACGGTACCCTCCCGACCCTCTCTGGAAGAATAAAGCACTTACAGATGATAAGACCGTGATCCGCAGTATCACATTCAGCAGCTTCTGCCAGGTATTGCGTGCCTTGGAGGATTCGTATGCCTGTGGGATCCATAATCGGTCTGAACGCCTTCTGCAGGCTTCCGGCAAATGCTGCCAGTGACGAAGATTGAAAGACAAGAACGACAGTATTGCCAGCCGCGATGCTCGCAGCTAACGCCAACAAACCATGGCGAAAGGGGTCATCCGACTCAGAGACGATAACACTGACTCCGACAGACTGCAAGCAGTACTTGACGGATTGCGTGTGCTTGATCGAGTCTATGAATTCCAAATGTTCTTTGACATTGCAGACGAATGCTTCAATCTCAAGCTCGAACTGCAGGGGTGTGATTGACAGGGCTATGTTCGTGGTCAGCCGTAGTCTGCAGGCAGGACTCGCGTTTGCACATACATTGGCTTAAGTCGGCATACAATTGATCGCGATTTTCGCAAACGATCTTCACAAGGCCATGAAGCTGCTTCTCCCGCCACTTCAATGTGCCCACATGGGTCTTGTAAGCAATATGAGCCGATTCGACTGCTCGTTGGAGTGACGGAGACATCTTGGGGCAGTATCACAGCTGGGACCAGCGTATCTCAAGGTCTCAAAAGAGTGCCGTGGAGGCTCTGCTTAGACTGTTTCCGAGTATGTCGCGATCAAACTTCGTTCACGTTATGTGAATAATATCAAGCAAGTAGCGTTTGCTATGAGCTGATTCCGCATAGTCGAGGCGTCCTAGGTGGTCTCTCCATCTTACATGACTGACCGTAGCCTTGTATGAACCCGTTAAACTACAGGCACGTACCACCAGCGGAACGTGCTCCATCTTCTCCAATGACTGTCCCCATAACTTCTTACCCCAGGAGAATGCATCGTACCGACATAGATCGGCTCCACCAAAGTCCGTCGTAAAATGCTAGTCGTGGTCCGGGACTCCAAATTCGCCACTTTCCCCAGACCCCGTACCCCATATTCTCCTCCATGTCGCATTGTTAGTACCTGGGACAGCTGAGCTCCGCGTAAGCTTGTTTCATGTGCTACAACTGTGTCAATAGTACTATCTTACTCACAGAAGACCTCCCGAAGAAAAAGCCAAAACCTTCACTGCTATAGGACTGTGCACTTTCGAATCTCGACATCTCAGCATGACGGCACTCCCTGTCCTATTTGTTTCACACGGCTCGCCCATGCTATGTGCCAAACCATCAGACTCTAGCAGATGGTGGCAGGAGGTAAGTAGCTACATTCTGCTTGCCTTTATATAATTCGCGATAGTGCCATAACCATAATACTTCCATAGGCTGGCGAAATGGCACGAGCATCAGGAGCCGTGAAGGGCCTGATCTTCATTGGAGCTCATTGGGAAGAGCTTGGTGACCGTATCAGGGTGGCAACCAAGGTCAATCCGGCAAAGGTCAGTTCTTCATGCTTGTCATGATACTCATAGGCTCAAAATACAAATCAAGTATACTGCGACGGCACCCTCCTCAAAACTCGCCTGTATTCCATCTGTAACCGTATACCCTCGAATGTGGCCACTAACGCAGATACAGACACAAATGGACATGGTCCCCAGGCAGCACTGGGCAGATTACAAGATCAACATCGATATTGGCCTTGCAAGGCGTGTGGTCTCTCTGCTACGTGACCAGGACTTTCCAGATGTCGAGGAAGATCCCGACTTTGACTGGCATGATGACACCGTCACGCCGGCAAAGTGGATGTTTCCTGAAGGAACACCTCCAGCTACTGTGATCAGTATGAATGCCCGCTTCGACCCGGTCTTTCACGTTCGCATCGGCCAAGCTATCTCTTCACTACGAAAGGAGGGTATCCTCATCATCTCAACAGGCTCGACGGTCCATAACTTATATCGTCGGTTCTCCCTTCCCTTCCCGTCCCCCCTCCTCTTCTTCTCTGTTCCTCTCAATGTATGCCCCTAGTTCTTTCTGACTCTTGCAGGGAACAATTGGCTGCCAATGAGATATGGTGGCGACAATTTCCAGGTCGGGAGCATTCCTGCGAAGTGGGCCTCGGACTTCGAAAGAACACTGTCTGATGTGATCCGTGACAATCGGGTATGCGACTAATGCCAGCGGCCATGAAACGCATGACTGACGTTTCTGACAGGGAGCTGATCTCGCAGGAGCTCTCGTACGCTTGACCAAGCATCCCGGATACTCGCTCGCACATCCCACGCCGGACCACTACTATCCCTTGCTGGTCCTCGCTGGGGTCATGGCTGATGCTGGCGAAGATGCTCCTTATGGCGAGTTCAAGGCTAAGACCCACGAATTAACGAACATGATAAATATGCAGTATATATGGGGAAAGTTTGAGCAAGGAAGAGAAGGAGTCGTAGCGTAGTGGGTCGGTGGCGTGGAAACTGGGCGGCAGGTACCATATGTCAAGACGTTTGAGAGAATGCTGCTGAAGTAAAGACTGAAGTAAAGGGGCGTTAACATACAATTTGACTGCGCGGTATATTGCAGGGAACCTGGTTGGATGTTTATTGTCCGTCTATCAATATTTCTCATATCATGTTTTTTTGGCACCTTTTTATCATTACTGAACAATGCACTCATTGCATAACCAGTCCTTCAAATGCATGTGGCACTCTCAACACCCCTTCACTTATCATTCCCACTCGCCGGATACTTCGCTGGCCCGCCCAAATCCTCCTTCAACCTCGCCCCCTCAACCACCAGCGGTTTGCAATCCTGCAAGACAAACGCCACCCTCGCTCACTTATCCGTCGGGTTCACCCACTGATGAATCGTTGCCCGCTGTATCGCCACATCTCCCCTTCGCATACGATGCGTCTCTCCATTGTCGAGCACCATATCAACCTCTCCCTCGAGGATGATACCATAATCGAGCGACTGCGTTCTGTGCATGCGACCTGACAGACCTGGGCCGAAGTCAACGATACGCAGAACGCTACCATTGGCGTTCACGAGACCGAGCATTCCGTTGTCGATGAGCTTGTCGTGTGTGGTCAGGTCTTTGTCTTGGTTGAGGTCGGTAGGAGACTCGGACGTGCTGTAGAGGACATTTAAGGCAATGAGGCCACTGTCGTAATGCGTCCATTGACCTTCATCAGCACGAGTGACAGTCGCGTCTCTATTTTTGTCGTGACCAGTGATGAAGCGGCGGATGGGAGGTAGGTCGGTGGCGAGAGTGTCGTTGTGGTAGACTGCTTTGAGGTTTGTATGGGCCATGACTAAAATAATGATGAGGACAGTAATGATTAAATAGTGCCGTATAGGTCTAGGCTGAATATTGCTTCACTGCTGTCGATTTCCAGAAACTATTCCCAGTCCTTTGTACAGGCAACAATGTGCTACACCATGTGTACTATGTCCTATGGGAAAGCAAGAAGCAAGACAGAGACTGTGGAGACATTGCGGAGCTCCGGGCCTCCAATGATTGGGTCCGCGCAAACGTGGTTCGCATATGAACTGCCTAGTCGGGCATCGGACGACTCTTCGGACATTTTGCGATGTCCATTTGCGACCTCCATACTAGACGGTACTCCAGCTCACAACCAGTCGTCCTTTCACTATCCTAGAGTCCGAAGTGCGAGGCAAGCAAGGCGTGTCGGCGAACATCTGTCGTTCCTAGCATACAACGAAGTTCCAAAAGTCCCGACAAGACCTCTACGGCACTCCCCCAAATCCTACCCGAAGTCGGCACTACAAGCAAGCTCGTCTTTGTGCTAGAGTGTAAGCATCGAGGCATCTCTTGTATAGTCATAGAAGGTAAACCTCGGAAAGTCTTTGAAGATTGCCGTGCAGGTCTACGAGTCTCATACTTCAGCACTGTGCCAATACCGGATCATGAAGTCACAGCAGCCTGTACCCGAACGTGGTGCTTTCTCCATTCACAACATCCCTTTCGGTGTCTTTTCAACTGGTGATGGCAAGCGTCGCTGTGCCACCCGCATCGGAGACTACGTGCTAGACCTCCAAAAATTCGCAAGTGAGGGACATCTTGCCGGGGTTGAAAAGCAGATCAACTCCTCTTTCGAGGCCATTTTCTCACAAGTAAGCAACCAGGGGAGAGTGCCGTAGTGTCCTTGCTAAGTGCCCTTGTCAGCCTGTTCTCAACGAATTTGCTGCACTACCCAGATCTGTTAGGACAGAAGTCAGGAATGTCATCGCAAAAGCATTGACGGAAAACGAAGTCGGAGAGGACTGCCTAATCAAGCATGACAGCGTGCAAATGCACTTGCCAATGAGTATGGGCGGTTTCACAGACTTTTACTGCTCTCTAGAGCACACCAGAAACGTAAGTTCTCTGGATGCACGACATTATCGTAACAAAAGCTCATCTCACAGTGCTCCCTGGGTGCGAGCAACATTTCAGAAAACTGGTTCAACGTTCCATCATGCTACAATTCGCGCGTTTCAAGCATCATCCCATCGGGCACGCCAATAAAGCGTCCACACGGCGTGTACCCGGACGAAGATGGCCAGGTCCACTACGAACCCACGAAGCAGTTAGACTATGAGCTGGAGATGGGCTTCTTCGTGTCGAAGCCCGTGCCGTATGGGCAAACCCTGAAGATCTCAGAGATCAAGGAGCACATCTTTGGATTCGTGCTACTGAATGACTGGTCTAGTCGTGACATTCAGTGGTATGAACGCTTACCACTTGGTCCTTTTCATGGTAAAGGTCAGTTCTTCCCTCGAACCTCCACCGTTGGAATGTAGGAGCCTTGGAAAGTGCCGTACAGATTATGGCATATCTTTGCCCCCTGAAATCGCTGAAAGTTTGACTAACATATCCTGAAGGGTTTGGTACCTCGATATCGCCTTGGATCATTACACTCGATGCGCTAGAGAGCTTTCAATGTGCTTCGACGATGAACCATGCCGAGCAGACCTTGAGCCACTTGAAGCAAAATGATGCAAGTATTGCGACCTTCGATATTAACCTGAGTGTTCACCTCCAGCGTATGTTTCTTGCCTAGCTTATATCTTTGAAATGAAACGATGCTGATTCCCGCAGGTGACGGGAAAGAATACCAAACCGCACAAACTAATCTCAAGTATCTATACTGGACGCCTGCGCAGCAAATGGCACATCATGGCTCTGCATACTGTGGTCTTTACACAGGAGACCTTCTAGGCACTGGCACGATTTCTGGCGAGGTAGGTCACTGTGACAAACACGACCAGTTCCAATCTAACTAAATGCATAGGGTGTCAGCGAGACTGGTCATAAGCTGCAACTTGGTTGTCTCTTCGAGACGTACAGGATGAAGTACGAGGCACAGACTCTGGCGGACGACTCGAAGTTGGAATTCCTGAAGGATGGCGACAAAGTGACGTTTAATGGCTGGTGTGGTGGAAACAGCATGGAGGACTGTGTTCTTGGCTTTGGAGAGTGCTCAGGGGTTGTGCTTGAGGCAGATAAGCTTTGACAGGTGAATGATGGTGATATAAGTCACTCTCAGGCCTGTGGGGTCGAGAATGCTTGTAAGTGTCTCCCGGACGCAACACTGGAGGGTGCGGCAAATAGACAGAATGCAGGAGACGAATTGAGCTTTAAAGGAGAAGAGTGTATGTCGTTGAAAGATCAAATCACAAGACGCCAGCCAGCCCCGCCTCACTACCAGCTACCTTTGCTCCAGACACAAGTCGTCGTGTCAATTATGCCTTGATGGCATGCCCATTTTGCTGCTCAATACCATTTTCCCTGCTCACCCACGACCTCGCATCGTCCATCACATTGTAGGGAAACATGTAGTTGTGGAACTCGACTTGATTTGCTGTTGAAATGATCAGCATATTGACGAACCGTCCCAGCTCAATCATACTCACAAGGTACTTTGCCACTACAATACTTGCTTGCTTCTGCCGCCATCTTCTCGGCCTCGTCCTGACCGTAGTTGGAGAAGATCTGTACGGCTGATGCTCGGTTGTATCTCATCGCCTGGAATGTCTTGAGACGTTCAGGAATCTGGTCTTTCGATGTGAGGTTCGCGAGGAGGACGCCGAGGGCGCCGGCGTCTTCGACGGACATGCCGCCGCCTTGTCCTTGATCTGGTCGCGAATGTTAGTGACATGAAGAGTGCCGTCCAAGACCAAGTTAGCCAAAGAGATAGTGTGATAGCAGAACTTACGTGGCAACATTGGATGCGCTGCATCACCGATCAAGCAGATATTCCCCTTGGTCCAAGTTGATATCGGCGGTCTATATAATAATTTCCACAATTTCAGGTCTTCCATATCTGTTGCATGCCTATCTGGGATCAGTGTGTTACTGCAGTCAAGTCAGTATGCGCATACTGACTTGCAAATGGCTTTGAATGAAGGGTGGAACGAGGAATAAGCCTCCAAAAGCTCGCTGAGTGGTGCAGTCTTGTTCCATTCTGGAGAGAATATCAACATGTTGAGTTTTTGGATATCCTTTGAGGTGAGGATCGCTGACCTTCTGTACTACCCTCGTGAGGCATGTCCGGATGGATCGCCACGCAATTTATCAGCTCAGAGCTGGAGGAAGAAGAGAAATTAGCCGCATTCAACGACATCATTACTCAAAGTAATTGCTACTCACTTTTTGCAAGGATATGCAACCAGGCGTCGATCGTCGTTCTTGAAGATGTTCATCGTCGCTGGCTTGTCCTCCACGAGCCATCGAGTCTCCGGATCCTCCATCAGACGCGCTATGGGAACCAGGAAACGGAATGCGGATTGTCCTGTCTCATGAGCTGGGACGGGCTCACCCACGACATACTGTGAGACAACAGACTGTGAAGCATCAGCGGCGGATGAACCACCTGGATTGGATAGACTCACATGGATGCCGTCGGCTCCTATAACGACATCTGCGGCAATGGTACTGCCGTCTGCAAAATGAAGCTTAGAGCCGCTTGGATCCTGTGATAATGTCAGCATCGATTGTCTTCTCACATCACCATCCATATCAGAGCATAAAGCTGGGCAGAAGCCCTAGGGCACACTCCCCAGAGTTTCTCGTAAGAGAAGTTACTGTAGAACATACCACAGATGTCACCTTAGACTGAAGCTTGAGAACAACAGGAGGACCTTTGCCTTCGTCACCGAAGGCAAGCTCCTTGAGTCCATTGTGCAGGTCCACACGATGGAAGAACAGCCAAGGATGACCGTATTCCGATGTCATGTGCGCAAGACTCAACGATCGCTGGACTTGTGCTGTCGTGCCATCTGCAAGATAGCTCTAAGGCTTGATCAGCTATTGTATCACTACAAGCTCCGGATGCTCAGCCAAAACATACCCAAACACAGCTGACTGCGCCAGACTTCTCAAAGTCGAAACCCAGCCAGTCTAGCACCCTTGTGGCGTTGGGTGCACAGTGAATGGCTGCTCCAATCTAATCCTATCAGTAAATACTCACACCAGAGATTCAGAGACATACCTCATTGGCAAAGCGAGACTGCTCATAGACCTCGAAGCAAGTCAGTCTGAGTACTGTTTCGTTCTATGCCTCGACAAGCTCACTGTGACTTTGTGACCAGTTCGACGAAAAGCAATAGCAGCTGCAAGGCCTGCAATACCACCTCCCACGATGGCAATATCGAGGACGATACGCTCGCCCTCGAGCACTTCGTTTTCAGCCTTCATATATGGCATGTTGTCGAAATGCTACGGTATACTCTGCAAATGGCCCGACTCTGTGCTGTTCAGTCGAATATCAATCCCAGTTATACGGCTACACGATTGATGCTTACCTCAGCGGTTAGGCAGGCTGAGCAGAGTAGACACGGCTGCAGCTGAAGTCCGGCGAGGCTGTTCAGATGTACCTAGGTATCAGAGGGGACTCATTGAAGAAGACCCTGCATTGCCACGGCGCGGAGACCCCGTGGGGAAGACCCTGAAGACGCAACGGTGGTTCATGGAGAACCGCCGCCAGTGCCGACATGCTGACGGAAACGATGTTTAGATGATCTTTATTGGAGCTAAGATGAGGCCACGCGTATAGTGGGCAGAAGGGGAACATAGTACTCCGGGAAGGGCACGTCGAGATCAGGCTGCTGGGTGTGTGGTGATCCGGAACCCCTCGAGCCGCTGACAGCCTGGATCTTCAACTGTCATGCATCAGTTTGGAGTGCCGTGATGAGCACCGAGGCACTCGCACTTGCCTTAGGTCAAAAGGTACTTGTAACTATGTACCACCTTCTGAGTCCGAGTTCCGCTGAGGTTCATAATACCATATCCGGTTCGGCGCTGTATAGCACACAGCAAGACTAAGAGGTATACTCTACTGCATAGCTGACCACAATGGCACCTCGAACCTCTATCGCCGAGACCATTGATCGCGGGACATACACACTCGAACGCAATGTTGACATTCCATTGAAATCATCAGACTCAAGTCAGGTCATCCGGGCAAACGTATACATACCAAAGTCCTCGGAGAAGAAGTCGTGGCCCGTCATCGTGACATACGGGCCTTATGGGAAGGATATAGAGTATGAAGTGTATGTATACTCTAGCCGTGCTCAAGTGAAGCACTGACATTGAGTGCAAAGCTTCCACCCTATATCATTCGCCGATGTAAACCCAGCACACAAATCCGTTGACTCGGTGTGGGAAACACCTGATCCTGCTTTCTGGGCAGGGAGGCACGGTTATGTTGTTGTACGTGCAGATGAGCGTGGCTGTGGTCAATCGCCAGGCTTGCTCGACACGATGAGTGCAGGAACGGCGGATTGTTTCTTTGATGTGGTTGAATGGGTTCGCTTGCACTGACTCATAGAAGAGGACGACAAAACTGACGAATTAATAGGCATCTGAGCAGTCGTGGAGTACTGGCAAGGTCGGCTTACTAGGTATCAGCTACTACGCTGGATCGCAATGGCGTGTAGCCGCACGCAAACCCAAGGGGTTGACAGCAATGATCCCGTGGGAGGGGATGAGCGACTACTACCGAGATAGAGTCCGTCACGGAGGTATTCTCAGTAACACTTTCATCAAGCGATGGTGGGACCGTCAGGTTCTGTCTAATCAGTATGGGCTGCCCGGCAGAGCAGCCAGAAATTGGGGACCAGACACGATAGACGGAGACCTGAGTGAAGAGCAGCTGCTCGAGAATCGTCAGGATCAGACTATTGATACAGCAAAGTACAAGTTCCGTGACGAGAAGTACTTTTCGTCAAAAGACTTTGACGCGAAAGACATTGAGGTTCCTTTGCTAAGTGTGGCTAACTGGGTATGTCATGCATTTCGTTTCGCGATGTCTTAAGAATGCCTTCGGAGAGTGCTGTAGAGGTTCTGCTCAATCTATGTTCCGATACTGATTATATCTAGGGTGGTATACTGCTTCATCTCCGTGGCAATGTGAACGGCTACGTCAATGCAGGGTCGAAGACGAAGTACTTGCGCTTCATCACAGGAAGACATGATATCCCTTTCTACTACGACCAGGAAGTCGAGGTACAGCGGTCTTTCTTGGACGCTTTCCTCAAAGGAGAAGATCGTGTTGGCTGGTCAGTACCTGGCAAGGTGCCAGCAGTCGACATGGTCATCCGCAAAGGTTCTCCTGGTTACAACGATGCCGCAGCCGAGCTTGCAGCGTTTCCCAGAAGGACTGAGTCAGAGTGGCCTCCTGCTCGCACGCAGTATCAGAAGTGGTACCTCAATGAGCAGAAGAAGCTGACGACGGAGTCTGCGAAGGAGTCAAGTGTCCTTCGATATGAAGCACCCACGTATGACATGCAACTTCATCTATAATTGATGCATAGACACTAACTGTGTAGCAGGGGCGAAATCACATTCAGCACTGACGCTGTGAAGCAGGATATGGAGATCACGGGTCATCCTGTTCTTCGGGTCTCGATGTCGATCTCAGGAGAAGGCGAGCAGAAACCAGAGGAGCTCGACGTCTTCGTCACACTGCGCCACGTGGGGCCCGATGGGAAGGAAGGTATGCTTGACATCCAGCCTTCAAGCAGCAGCACCCAGAACAGCACAACTGACACCCCCTCCAGTCTTCTATACAGGTACAACAGGTGACCCCGTGCCTATCTGCAAAGGCTGGCTGCGTGCATCACTTCGACGCGTCGACACATCTCACCCTGCACACCGAGAGTACCTGCCATACCGTAACTACCTCTCCACGGACGTGCAACCTGTCAAGGTCGACGAAGTCTACACATTTGACGTGGAGATCTGGCCAACAAACGTGGTTATCGGTGCAGGGGGCAAGCTGGTTTTGGAAGTCGCTAGCCACGATACTCAAGGATCCGGCATCTTCGAACACAATCACCCAGAGGATAGAGTGGAGAGCAGGTTGAAGGGCTGGAACAATATTCATGTTGGAGGCGAGCATCAGTCGTGTTTGATTTTGCCAGTGATCCCGAGTTAAAGGGATGGGATGTGGTTTCAGGGGTAGAAAAGGGACAAGTGCGGGGGTCAGTGGTAGCATTTAGCCAATTCGTACACGAACGCATATCCGAGCACTTAGCGGTACGACTCTCACCTCTGCGCTCTCGACACCAGGCTGAGGTACTTTGACGAACTCATGGCCGTGGGTCCAATGTACAATGAGCCGCAGACCAATGAAGCAATAGTACCAGGGAATGCGGAAAGTCCAGGGTGAAAAGCAACGTTTCCCCGGACCTCCATTTGGAGAGACCAGGCGTCTCCCCACGGGGCCCCGGACAATGAGGCTTGGACTCTCATACATGAGCACTATGCGTCCTTCAAGTAGGCTGGAGATTACGGTCGGTGACAAGACAGTATCATCAGTCGTCACTCTGTGTAAAAGCTATCTACTATCACCATGTGGAGAACTCTGGCTGAGCTCGATGACAGCGAGGGCACGGTGCAACTAGTGGATGGTAAGCTTCCATATAGCCAAAACATGGCATTCCGCAGCTTGTTAACTAACATGAAAGCCAGACGGTGCTCATCGCAGTGGTGCCAAGCATGCTGGCGGTGAAAGTGATATCGTGCTGATTCCTCAGCCATCCTCCGACATAAACGATCCCCTTCGATGGCCTACGTGGAAGAAGTTTGTGCCTGAATCCCTTCTTATAGTCTATTTGCTCATTTTAAAACCCCAGATACGCTGTCCTGATCAACATCTGCTTCTTCTGCATGTTCGGAAATGCCAATATAGGCATGCTTTCGCCCGGATTGGAAGGGATAGCTATACAGTTCAAATTGAACCAGAAAGAAGCAGCTTCGCTTGTCAACTTCCCTATCCTGACTATTGGCATTACAAACTTCTTCTGGACGCCCTTAGGACTGTACATTGGGAAACGACCAGTATTCCTGATGTGCGCGTCCCTGCTATTCGGCAGTCTCGTATGGGGCTCGTTCGCATCCAGCTACACCAGTCTGCTGGCATCGATCGTGGTTGGGTCATGGGGAGTTGGCGCTGCAGATGCCCTCGGCTCCTCGATTGTCAATGTAAGTTCGTGATGTCGTGCCGATGATTTGTGTCCGAGGGAGTGCCGTGGAAGAGATTTGTCCAGACTTGCCAGTATATCAGGCGATCAGCTGATGTTTTGTCCAGGATTTGTTTTTCACACACGAGCGTGCGAACAAGATGAGCGTGTACCTGATCTTCTTGTCTCTCGCAGCTTCTGTCGGACCTTTGCTAGGTGGTATCATTATTGGTGCCCATGGTTGGATCTGGACGAAGCGTGTCCTAGCTATCCTGACTGGCATCAACTTGGTCACAATCTTCCTCTTTGCTCCAGAGACTCGCTTTTTCAGGCATACAGTCCTGCCGACGCCTGAAAGCATGTCTGAGGAGATGGAGCTAGGTACACCATCTGGCTCACACTACGGTGAAGAATCGAAGGGTGAAGCAGCAGTCGTGATGAATGAGGTCGTAAGGACCGATACAAGAGCGACGCAGGTCACGGGAACTCGCCGGACGTATCTTCAATCCTTGAGTCCCTACTCCAATGCTGGCCAGGAAGATGGGCCAGCTTTGTTAGACATCTTCATTCGGCCATTTGCATTAATTGTATACCCGGCAAATTTCTTCTCCATTGTTTGTTGTACGCTGAACCGATTGCCAGCAAGCTTGAACGTTTACTGACAAATCGATAGACGGTTTTGCGCTGGGATGGATCATCATTGTTGCTACAGTCATCTCTTTTACACTAGCGGAACCACCATACCTCTTCGGCACATCAGCCATCGGCTTAGCAAATGTTCCAACTATCAGTAAGCACAGCATCCGCTGCAATACGTTCTTGACTTATCATGGCTATAGTTGGAAACGTATTTGGAGCCGTCATCACTGGGTACCCTTCAGATGCCTATGTGAAATGGAGAGCCCGCCGGTCCCATGGTGTCTTTGAGCCAGAGTCTCGTCTCGTCTTCCTAGTCATTCCTGGCGTACTCGTGACAATTGGGCTGTTGATGTACGGCTTCGGTACAGGAGACTTGCTAGCATGGCCCATCATCTACATTGGTTCTGGACTGGTGGCAGTCGGTTTGTCCTCTCTTGCCAGTATCACCATGCTGTACTCTATCGAGAGCTACTTCCCAGTTGCCTCAGAGTCATTGCTAGTCATCAACGGCTGCAAGAACATCCTCGCATTCGGCATGTCGTATGATGCTACAACCTGGATTGCGACATCAGGGCCAAAAGCCGCATTTGGCGAGATGGCTGCGATGACATTCTTGTGGATTTTCATTGGGGGTGGCATTTTTGCCATCTTTGGCAAGAAGATCCGGCATTGGACGTCGACAAAGTTACGTCTGATATGTTGGTGATCGGTCGTGTCTTCTGGCGGCTGCATTGTGTCGTGTAATCATGTCAAAATCTAAAATGACGGCTTGTGCCTAGAATATTTCAGGCAGCCAGCTAGCTCTGAAGCCTCAAATCTCGTAGTATGTCTTTCATGAAGCTCGCACATGGCCACACCAGATTACCCAACTGTGACTCGAAGAGCCTGATCAATGACTTTGACCGAGCCATGTCTTGTTGAGTAAGTTCATTGTGCTTCTGTCGAAGTCCAGCCCAGACAACCAATCCAGCTGTGAAACAGACATATGGCCTAATTGCATGTCTGAGGCATTGCTTGAGTCTGAATCAGCAGCTTCGAGGACATCAAGGATCTTCCATGCTTGTGCCACTGTCTCGTCGCTGATATATGGTAGTTCTACAGAGGAGATATTCACAACCGTGAATCCAGTATCTGGCCGGAAACCGACCGTTGTGGCGAGAGAAAGCACTCCCGGACCACCTAACAGGAGGAGTTTACATAAGGCGGACAGTTCACGCATCGTTTGTCGCAAAACAATGCCATATATCTGTGCTCGGCCGAACTGATCGAAGATTACAGCACCACTGTTGTTACTCCATTGTAACCAACGCTCCAATGCCATCATCAGCTTAGACTCAATAGCAGCACGCTGGGACTCTGGAGTGTGTAATACATGAGGATTGAAATACTTCGGAGCACTCTTCGCAGTCGTAGATCCAGTAGGCGTTCGTTCTGTGCCAAATTGATTGCATTAGCGAATGGTCTTGCCCAGAATGAAGATGTGATGCTGAGACGTGGACCTCATCACAGCGCCATGGGAGTGCCAAAGGTGGTCTGCTGGGGAGAAGGACTCACCCAATGGTCCTAATGCTCTGTGACAGGATATGATATCAGAAACGAGACCTATTAGGAGTAGTAGATAGTCTTCCGCTGGCCACATCAGCCTGTCAAGATGTTCTCCGGAAATGAGGGACGCATACGCTGCTGTCAAGGGTAGACCATTTGATAGACGCACGGAAAGATGGATCAATTGGAAGGATGATGGCGCGCCAAACACCAAGGCTCGAACTACATCGACGAGGAAGTAATACTTCGTGATACTAGATTCTGTTAGATTTGATCATCAATCAGGCAGGAAGGTACTCCTCGTACTTCGAGAAGTTCATGTGAACCATGTTGCTCTCTGCACTACCAGTGTGAGGTTGCTTCGCAGTCGATATGCCTATTCTCCTGATAGCCTGGTTACACGGTCAGAGAGTGCCGCACTTTATCTATAGTATAACAGCTTACTGTGTCAACATGACCATTCCATGCATTGGTCTTGGTCCAGACCATCGAGTCTGCTTCACATATGCCGTATGTTTGTAACAATATCCACTTTGTAAAGCGTCAGTCATGCTGGACTGTTATTGCCTCTCAGAGTAACCTTTTCTACTCACGCTAGCAGTCCAGTCCACACTCCTCGCAAGAGAATTATCCACTTCAACTGATGCGGAATGTACGTCCAGTGCCGCCATCCATATATTTCGTGCCCAAGCAGTCATTTCTGGCTCGCGAGATACGACAGCCCCAAGAGCTGCGCATGCCATCTTCAGGAAGGTAGGCTTTTCCTCCGATCGAGAGTCCGGGCAGAAAGAAAGTGTGGCTATGAAGGGAAGACTAGGTTGCACTTTCTCGCGGAATAGGCTTAACAGTCTTTCTAGCTGAACATCCGGGGGCTGCTCTGGGAAATTTGAGAACAAACAGACAGGATAATGTAGTCCCTCTGTTCGATTGTGGGCGTACCCGACACAACTAGCTGCATCAAAGTGTGACCTGACACTCTGAACCCCAATACTGGATTTGAAGGCGGCGAGGACTGTGGCATCAAGCTGGGCATATTAGATTGATCCCTGCGGAGTGCCTTAGAGAACGGTTTGTGACCAGCGAAGACATACCGGCGCTGCAGCATGTTGTGTATCTTTTGGAGAAGGGTTACGATCGCCTAGACACGTCTCAGATCGTTACAGCACAGTCAAAGTAGCTTCAACTCGGCCTACCAGGGAATGGGCTTGCATCCGCCATGCCTATTCAGCTGTTAGCCGGCACGCTCGTTGAGCAGGAAGGTCTTCAGACTGCTACGGCGCGACCGCGACCTACCTAGTATAGCCGGGTCACTGTTGAGGATGACACGGTGGTGCTGCTCACTCCTATACATCGCTCCAATTCACCTTTCAGTGTATAGTAGGCGGAGGCGTCGTCGGAGTCATGGATGGTGCCGTATCCACTAACGCCACCCTCATTAAGGTACCCCGCGTATACCTTATCCTGGTTGAAGCTTGAGGAACACGTTAGCAGCAACAACGTCGGTTTTGAGCGTCGTAGCGTCGTCGTCTGCTACCTTGGGACAGGTCCAGTGGTCGATGAGCTGCTTCGAGAAGGTGCCCTGAGGTGTTGACCATGGCCACCTCACGTGACAGGAGTCTCCAACTTCTCCACAAGGAGAGCCGGTGCGGCTGCCCGGGCGTCTGCATCGCTTCATCCTTACCTACACACCTTACGACACTCTCCAAGCACAGCCGGCGGCCGCCACACCTTCATGACGCCTCGTGCGCCTCGGAAGGACCTAGTGTGTGAATTCTGCGGCAAGTCCTTCGTGCGCAATGAGCACTTGAGCCGTCACCGGCGCATTCGTAAGCATTTGAAACAAGTCTGGAGAGTTGGGGAAGAATGCCGTACAGGAGTCTACTCAGACCATATTTCAGTACTGCAACGTTCTCCATGGTGAGCAGGCACTAAAACAATCATTTCTTTAGATACACAGGAGAAGCCATTTGCCTGTGACCTGTGCCCCCAGCGCTTCTCCCGAATAGACCTGCAGCGTCGGCATTATGGTATCGCTCACGCAGCAGAGGAGGCAGAGGCACGGCCCTCGAAAAGACCAAGAGTGCCGGTCGCGTGTGACAACTGTCACCACTCCAAGGTCAAATGCACTTCTCTGCCGCCCTGCTCGAACTGTACAGCAAAAGGCCTTACATGTACCGTGAGCGAGTTCCGCGCGATACCGAGACAACGACCCGTCGCGTCCAATGCTTTAGAACAGGTCAATCAGCCAGTGAACCCATATCAATCCGAGCCATCGGTCCAATGGGGAGGCTCGGCATCAGATACTCAGTCGCTTGCCCCGTCATTAGCACACTCAATGACCATGTCACAAGTATCAGATAGCTTTAGCCCACAGCATCCGCCTCAACTTCTCGCCGCAGACAACAACCAATTCTCTAACAATGCCAATCTTGATTGGCTCAACATGAATGACATATTCGGGGCCTACAATCCCATTGGCATGGACGTGAATAATCAAGTGGTTCGTCCCTTGAGCTCAGGCTATTTGAGGCTTATTCCAACTCTTTTAGTCATATGATACATTCTTCAGCCTTAATGATCCTAGCATGAACGATGTTATTGACTGGAACTTTCCCATGTTTCCGAACGATCTCCTGGACAATTCCTTACAGGCTCCAAGTGTGGCGAGCGACACACTTGCTGCTAGCCAGTCTCCTCTTGCCACTTTTCACAGATTTAGACATTTCTCCGACCTCGATACATCAAGACCGCCTTCACCCCGTGCAGTCTCTGCACGACCAGATTTCGCCTCACGCCCCATCGCAGGCAGTAAAGTGATCGAGGAAGGCGTTGATAATCGGGCTGTACTAGACACCCTGATATCACTGTTCGAGATCAATGTCGCACCGTGGCTGGAGGCTCTTAGTGACCAGATCACCATTAGCTCAGTTACGCCACCAGAGTGGTTTACTGCAGTCGCTGCGGTTGGTGGCCTGTTCTCCCGCAGTCCAGGTGCGATGACGATCTCGAAGTGGCTATACAACAATGCAAGATATCGCGTTCTTGCTTATACTGGAACGACACCTCATTCGACCATGTCGATCCAGGACCAAGCATTTGTTCTCGAAACATGGATCCTACTCATTCTCTTTGGGTATCTGGCTGGAGATAAGAGAATCTACGAGATTACTGAAGTGTCTCATTGCAAGACAATGGAACTCGGAAAAACCTACGTGCAGAACCTTCCGGCAGGAGAGCACAAGCGCAAGGTCGCGGTACTAAGAACACTTTTGCTCCTGGATTGCTATCGTGTGGTCGTGTCTCAGCGACCTGCTGTTCTAGACCCTTTCCAGTCTGAGGAGGTGAACAGCACAGTGGCTCAAATGCGCGGCCAAATAAATCAGGTCTTGGCTAATCCGGCTCTTGATGAAAGTGGAAGCCTTGAAACATTGTGCCGTCTTTCACTGATTACGTGGAACGTCGTACCCTCGTATGCAGGTCAAGTCAACCAGCTTTGGTCAATCGACTACATGGCAATTGCCCTGGATCAGTGGATACAACCACGTTCTGATACTATCAGCGATGCTACGATGCTACTTTTCCACATCATACACGTCAACATGTTCATGTGTATACCGGCGTTGCAAAGGCGTATTGCGAGTTTATGTAAGTGCGAGTCAAGATCAGTGCAACTGAATGCAACAGACATGACCGATGTGTTCCCGTCCGAGGAGCGTCGAATCAGAGCAATCTGGCATTCTCAGCAGTGCGTCACAACTGCGAGTAACCTTCAAAACACGAACGCTTCATCAATGGCAAAGCCCAATGCCAGAACTTGGGTGCCATTGATCTATTCGTACGCAGTCTGCACCTCTGTCATGGCTCTATGGTTCGACGCACGACTCAATGGAGATGCTACGCTTGCCAACGAACGACTTCAGACTGGCTTGGAATTATTCCAGTCACTGCCGTTCGAGGCCAGAATTACCGTCATCTGCCGCAAAGTTCTCTCAGATCTTGCGACGTTGGCTTGAGGCCCCAAGTCGATGTTGAGCGTATGGCGCTGCCGTAGGATCATAGATCGTGCGAGAGCGACGTGCGGACCTATTTTCCTTGCGCATATTTGTTGAGGTGGGAAGCGCTATGATCAGACTGTATACAAGGAGACCATAGCTTGAAGTATTGAAAGGAATGTCAATGAGTAAGAGGGTAGGAGTGTGGTGATAGATCGCCCTCAAAGCCCTCGAACCTCATAGGGCTGAGATTTCCCCACGATCTACTGTGCGTCCAATGCGTTTCACCTCATGATTTAACTGTTTACTCGCTGCATTGACATACAATGTCCTCAACTCCTCCTCCACCCGCGACCTCACGACCACAACCTCTACCATACTCCCCACGCACATCCTCCCGCGCACCAAATGCAACCGCAGTCCTGCCCCGTCCACGATCTCTGCGTCCAGCAATCCTGGCAATCTCCATCGCAGCCATAACAGCCACAGGCGCATACTACGGCGCTTCTCTAAAGACCGATCAGCAAGCCGCCGAGAGCGTGAGAGAACGTGCTGCAATGAGCGTGGACGAACGATTGGAGAGGCTAAGAATCACACGAATGAGACTGGAGCGCGAGCGTAAAACACTGGAGGCTAAGATGGATGAGGTGTCGGCGCGACGGAGGGAAAGTGAGCGCGTATTGGCATTGAGAGGAGTCGAAAGTGGCGAGGGTGGTGCTGCCGGCGAAAATGGGGAGAAGGGTTGAAGTGCTGGAGACTACGATGACAATGCTGAATTGAGCTTGGACTGCCCATGAAAGACTGCAAGCAGGCTGCCAATATGGCTTCGCGAAAGCTCACACTATCGCAAGCACCGAGTCTTGTTCTATCCTCGGCGGCCGGACATGTCTGGTAGGCCAGTTTTTTGAGTCGCTATCTGTGCCTACGCGTCCGCAACCAGATTGGCATGTCATATGTCTCCTCGCCGAGAAGGGCTGGAGGAGCACCGGACCAATGATAGGTGGAGGAGCATGTGAATGGGATTGTGGTCTGACGGAATTGAAGTGTCTGCATGCTGGGGGAAGGTTGTCCGAAGTCCACTCGGCTATCCAAGACTTACACCCATCATGAAGACGCTAGAATGAGGGTGCATTACATGACGTACTACACAAGAGGAAGGGAACAGAATAAGACAGAAAGTGCGACGTGACGATCAAAGAATCTCAAGCTACAGAAGGATTGTATTCGAGGACGGGCCTGTTCCCGTCGCATGTGCTGCCTTGCTCAACTTGTGATCGAGGAATGTGAGGTGGCTTCCGCTTCAATCATCAAGGACAACAACCCATTGCATCGCCTCAATAGTTGTGCGGCGCGAAACGCATCATCGATGCACCAACGTCGAAAACAGCTACTACAGAGTAGAGGAATACGTCGCCAAAAACGACCCTAAATCGATCAGCTATCCCAGCTTTCTGGACATTGATAATAGCATGAGAGTACTTACGTATCGTCCTTCGTGGGAAAAATAGCAATCTGGCAATAAGGCTCACCTGTCGTGCGATTATTGTACCCATCCACAAAAGGATATGGCACGATGATATCTGCTGCGCTGACGTTGACGAGAGTGCCTCCGATCTTGATGCCGAACACCGGAGGGATAGTGTTACAAGGCGTCCAGCGATGGCCATTGTGTGATGCAGGCGGAACATCGAATGAAGCGTAATAACTCTGTGCGACAGCTGGTGGGACCTTTCAAGTGTCAATGATACCTCAACGCCCCAGGGTATATTGAGACACTCACCAATAAGCCAGATGCCCCGGAGTCTACAATCGCGTGGAGCTCGCTCGAGTGATTTGTGACAACACCCTTCATGTTATCGAAGACATAGGCTTCGGGCAGGATGCTATAGTAACTCAAGTCGGTGGCGAAGGCGTCAAGACATCCAGCATATTGCCAAGGGACAAGCGGTGTACTCGCAAAGGCAGCTGGATCGATTGCCACCGGCGGCAGTCCCCCGAATGTCAGATAGCCACCAGCAGATGAATTGTTGCTCGTTGGCCTCGTCAAACTCAGGCTGAAGAAGGGAGGATTGAGTCCTTGCGCGATCATGCTGGTCACGAGTGAGGAGTAGGGTACACGAATGTCGAGTGCTGATCCTGTGATATTTCGATCGTCAAGTCCGCTATCAGTGCTGACGTATGCGGTTGTCATAGCGCTATAGGCGAGACCGAGGAGGCCTGAAACCACGTCGTCGCCCTGGAAGTAAGATCTGTCTACAAGTGCGATCTCCTGATTTCTGACATTGATGCCCGCAATGGTAACGTCCTTGGAGCATGTTAGCATACTCTGATTTACTGTACTAATCCAGAAGTCTATCAGAATCCTGTGGAGAGTGCCATGAGGATTTGCTCAGACTTCTGCTCTGCACAGTACGATTCCACAGCATGGATAGAGAGCGTACTGAAGATGCAAGGGTGCCACTGGCAAAGTTTCTAGCAGGGTGTTAGCCTATGAGTTATGTATGCAGGTGTAAGTCGCAATTACCCGCCCCCGTATGAGATATTGAATGTCTGATGCTCGAACCAGCCAGCCTCGTAGCTGCCATTGAAGACGGGGCCGAAGTGACAAGTAGCCTCCGATACACCTCGATGCTGGCGGTCAAAGCATTCGAAACTCTCGGAAACGATCCAAGTGTCTGATGACCCGGTACTACTGGCTGTCAGATCAGACCTCAAAGTTGAGAAGCTTCACTCACTCGACGATGAGAATCACGTCCTGTCCATCGACACTAACTTTGACCGCTGGGACCGTCTTGCCAACCATGAAGCGAGTGAGAGGTGCAGATCCATCAGTCTTGGCATAGTCACCACGTCGGCGTCCAGTCAATCGGATGACATCAAGAGTGTTTGAGGAGGAAGCGAAAGGCAGAGACGCAGGAACGTGTCGTGGACCAAGAGGCGACGCTGTGCATAGCATCAAAAGTGTCGCACACAAGCCAGTAATAGTGCTGGATAGGAAGAGCATTTTCTGATTGTGTTACTATCTGTGAAGAAGAAATATGTTCTTTCGTGAAAAGATGCTGTGCTAAATAGACTTGTGTGGTTGTTGTATGCAAGTTTAAGTGAAAAGTTATTTCGGAGGATGCAGTTGAAGTGACATTTGAAAGCCTGAGCTAGCTGCCCTACGACAGACGGCAGGAGCCATCACCACACGAACAACAATGTGCGGAATGGCCTTCGTCGATCACTGGAGAGTGCCGTGCCGCTTCTTAAGCGTAGATTTGGCGTACAAACTCTTTGACATGATCGAAGAGGAGCTACCGTACTTACCATACAAGAGTGTCAGAGTCCAGCTGGGCATTTGCAGCTAGTCTGCCAGGATGTATACATGTCTCAGCTGCCACCACCTTGACCAGCTTCACGCCATCCGCTCATCGAGTACGACAACAGGCTTTTCCTCGTCCTCGCCGTGCCGTATCGATCCATGCCACTCTTCGTTGGCGAGATCTGCGGGCTACTTGCCACCGTTTCAGGCTCCTTGGCTGTACTTGGTCTCCTGGAAGCCACGGTATCTTCATGTGTTACGTCGTCGATGGCTGTCCAGAACTGTTTGTCAAGACCGCAGTTCTCCGAACAATGACATCCACAGCCAACCTCACATTCGTCTTCAAACTGAGTTTCAACTTCATCTGCTGTCCACATCTCGAAGCAGTGCTGATGCGAAGCGTGTCCACAACTTATACATGTCTTGTGCAAGCCTTGGACAAGCTCACCGCAGATACTGCAGCAAATGGTTGCAGAGACTTTCTCACAGCCCAGACAACGCCGTGAGCCAGATATGGAGGTAATAGTACTAGGGACTGCTTTATAGCATCGCGTACACAATAGGCTTATCTCAAGCCCAGTATGAGCTGGTATCTTATCCTCTGAACGATCGTGCGTTGGGGTAGAATTTTCTGATGTCTTGAATAGTGGATCAAAGTGATTGAAGCTCAATAACTCCAGATATCGTTCGCTCAAGTTCCAGGCGTCAAGATGTCCAGCGTACTCTTCTCGCCAAAGTTTGCGTTGCCAGGCATTCTGTGGCGGGACCAATGGGTTTGTGAAGCAAGCCTCATCATCAAATTGATCTTGATTCTTTAGCTTTACCCGCAGCTTTCTGCTGCGAGGCTCGTTATCAGATTCAGTATCACCAGCATCATCATGTTCCCCAGTGCTCGCAGACCGCGGGTCGACAGCTGGCTCAGAAAAGCGCACGGATCCTGCTTCTCCTTTGACTCGAGGCTTTGGTATGGGTATTGATGCGGAGGGTGCAGACGTTGACAACTCTGCGGTCGCTGCCCCCGCGGCCTCTTTTCTCTGCAGAGGTGGTGAATGAGACAACAAGAATGCAACCTTGTTGAAGGCATTTCCTACGATCGAGCTGGATCGCCGAAGCACATGCTCAGGAGATGCACTGAGACCTTTTGTGGTTTCCAAGGAGCCTCCGCGTGGCAGCAGTATGGGCATTGCTTTCGATTTGGTACCGTCTTCCATTTCTGCAATGATAGTGGGCATGGAAGTCGCACTGCCCGTTGGAGCAAGATAGGTGTGATCAGAGTCCACTGACGAGGCTGCTCCAGATGCTAAGGGCTTCATTGAGGATCGAAGTGGAACAGCAGGTGGTGGCGGTTTAGGCAATTCGAGACTTAGAGCCGAGTGTGTATTTGGCCAGTATGGGAGCGAGAAGCCAGGAACATTCAGATTGCTAAGGAGCCGCTGTATGATGTCAGTGATGAAGTGTAGAGGAGTTTTGTAGACCAACCTCGTCATCTCTGTGTAAGACTGCGCTCACAGTTGATAGAGTAGAGGTGGGCTCGAAGAAAACACATGAGAGCATAGCCAACATCTGGACATCTCCAATCTGGAGGAAATGTTCAAATCTGCTTTCACGTTAGTGTCGTCTCTTTCTGAGTGTTTGCATATCACTTACATCGCACGAACGAGGTACTCGCTGCCCAGCGGATGCTGACCCCACTTAACATGAGCTTTCAGCTTGGGCTCGCGGACCGCCATTGGATGATCAAAGCCAAAGTCAAGGCCACTGTCCTTTCGCTTTATATGCACTATCCCTCGCCTTGCAACGACCAATATGTTCTCTCTATCAAGCATCTCTGGAGTGATATGCAGAGGAACCTCGTCACAGAGTATAAGTCTGACCAGCTCCCAGACATCCCCAAGTTCTGGATACCCTTTGTCTCGAGCAACTCTAGCATTGTGAATACAGACGGCATCGCCCTGTCCAACCATCATGTATGCCTTCGCCAATGATCTCTTCGGGTAACTTGGATCATCGTCCTCGATATTGTACACCGAAACGTGCATTCGGGGCTTTCTCGGATCAGTCAGCACATATGACTGGTGCTGAGAGTGCCGCTGAGAATGATCAACCGAGCGATCAAGTGACCTTGGCCGTGGCACAACGCCAGCACCCCAAAGAGTGAAAGTGGAGAAGGGAACCACATCTCTAGCATCCTCTGACGATCCGAAAGAGCTAGATCCCGAGGAGAAGGACTCTTCGGAAGACTGCGAGCCGGTCTCATTCATGATCGCTTTCACGTCACCTCCATGCTTATCCAAGGCATGCTGGAGATTCCCAAAGCCGTCGAACAGGTCCTGGGATTTCCCATCCTTTGATAGGTGACTAACACTACCCAGGAGTGATGACGCAGGCTCTGCAGACGGGAAGAAACAGACAAGCTTTCCGCTTGGAGCGAAGAGTGCCGCACAGTGCTTCGGTATAGGTACGTTTGCATTTCTTTGAATGAGATCACCCGCACTGCTACCAATATTACGCGATCTGATGTCTGCCATTTGTCCAATTATATTATCTTCTTCATCGGACGAGCTTTCTTCGGTGGTCGGGATGTCGAGAAGATCGGTTCGTACGT
>Ga0268246_10000255_pt1 | contig 28649 bp, 24 predicted proteins | sample AgamicOrSfe_FD_200242 | JGI IMG/M metagenome (GOLD analysis project Ga0268246, IMG submission 200242) | Agave microbial communities from Guanajuato, Mexico - Or.Sf.e (v2) (version 2) | ecosystem: Host-associated > Plants > Phyllosphere > Phylloplane/Leaf | place: Guanajuato, Mexico | collected...
CTGCGGGGGTGGTGGCGGCGAGTGTCTGGGGCGGGGCGGATGTGGTGAGGGTGCATGATGTCAAGGAGATGAAGGCGGTGGTTGACATGGCGGATGCGGTGTGGAGGGTTTGAGATTTAAGGAGGACTTGCGGTGGTGAGGAGGTCGGCGAGGAGGTAGAGTGAGATGTTGTGCTGACATATAGTACACAAACGCATAGCGCCAACAGCCCGATAAGCTCCTACAGTCCAGCCATGTAATAGTCCCAAGACAGATCGAAGCTTTTCCCCGCAAGCTTTGCCCAGCACAATATCAAGTATACATCACAATCATTCACTCATCATAACGAACCCCACAGAACGCCAATCCAGCAGTGCCGCGTCCATCAACGATCAAAGGGCCCCTGTACTCTTCTTCGTCCTGCTCCCCATCACTAGCCGGCGGGTGTGGTCGTGACGGTGGTGCTCCGGATAGTGACCTGTCATCCCTTCGCATCTGCTCGGGCACCTCAACGTACGGGCCAGGCGTCCTCCACGGATTCCTGCTGCGTCTCTGTCCTGGTTCGTATCCCCTGCCACGGCCACGGCCACTTCCAATTCTTCGCGTACCTCTTCCCTCCGGTTGTCGATAGGCTTCGACATCCAGTACCTGATCGGACAGGATTGTGCCTTGGAGAAAACGCAAGGCATGTGTTGCATTTTCAGAATTGTGTAACTCTATAACGGCGGTGATGCTGCCTCGAGACCTGGAGCTGGAGTTGTGGGATCGGAGCCGGGAGAGTTCGATGTTTTTGATCCGCCGATCGGTGAACGGGTTGGGCTGGAATTGGTATGTAAGTCGCGATGAGAGTGATTGACGGTAGACGGAAGGGCTGGAAGGGCTGAGGCGGTCGAGGATAAGCACAGGGACGTTCTGGTGGAAATGCTGCACCAATACGCGCGTGGTGATATCGTTGGGCAGATTCCCAACAAAAATCTTGTGTTCTGGTGGTGAAATGGGGTCTGTGTTGGCCTGATTCTCGGTCGGTGGTAGGGTGACAGGGTTGTGGTTTCTAGCAGGCCTTGCTTGGTGATCTGGAAGATAGAGAGCACCAGGATCCGAGACAGGTGAATGTCCTGGTGATGGATGAGCCCAAGCTGGGGCTTGAGTCATGACGGGAGCTTGGGTTGGCGAAACCCAGATTGGAAGTGGGGGACTCGGCGTCAGGGTGTGCCAGATGGAGACATCATGTCGCCAAGTGTATTGTGAAGGATAAACTTGGTGAGCCGGAGGTGTAGGAGGAAGTCCAGTCTGCCAACGACATTCTTGCTCGAGTCCAAAAGCGATGCAATTGCACCGGAAGGGGACAGGTTTGGATGTCTCTGTATTAAATACGTGCACCAGGAATTGTTTGTCGGTGAAGTGATCTGAATATTGTCAGTCGTTGCTGTTACGAGCTGAAATCTCCAGTGGCAGATACATACCGAGAACGATAAGTGAATTGCTTCGTCCAGATTGAGTGAGCATTATTGCTGGTGGTTGTGCATCTGGACGGACTTCGACCTTTCCAGGCTGAAGCCTGCAAGCATTCCTGATATCATCCTTGATTGTTTCCCATTTAGTAGGAATTGGACGTGTCTATTCGATGATCTTAGCTGTTGTCTTGAAGGCTGATGAAATTGTTCTCGGCTTACCGGGTTGATTGCTGTGATCCAGAGGGTATACTGAGCTCGGGAAACTTCCATTGAGATTTCTTGTTGCTGAGGTCGATATATATAATCGGCAGGGTGTTGGGTGTGAGGTTTTCGAGTATAGTATTCGTCGAGCTTGAGCTGTAGATGGCCATCTCAAAGCCCAGCAGATTCGAGACATCTTGTATGCTAGTAGCAGTGGTGGCGGCTTTCTTCTGTGTTACACAAAGCCTCTGCAGTGAGCATCAAGATCCTAGTTGCAGTAGTGTGTGTAACACAAAAGAAGCTGCAGCAACTGCAGCAGGCCTCAGCGTAGGTCTTAAGGGGACGGCAGCTAGCGTTGTCAATCCTGCAGGTCGCGCCTCGTCCGTCAAAGAGCCGACCATAATTGGCACCAATGCGATTGGAGCTTCAAGTTTTCAACCGAGGACATTCGCTGTAGCCTTGCACAAGCCTTGCCTCGATTACACAGATGGGAGTAGACATGGATACACCGATCGGGTCCTGGCAGTTCGTATCAGGGATTCATTGATGCCAAGTCTACGTCTTGGCTTGAGGGTCGAGGGCTTGTGAGCTCTTGAGCTCTTTCACGACAGTTAAGATGATGTAAGCAGCATACGGAGCACGCTCTTGCAGCGTGTTCGTCCAGCGTTTGCCCACTTTGCCGCGAATGTTGTGCAGCACGATCCCCTTGGAATTGATAGACTCCGACTCTTCAAAGTTTGCCAACGGTAGTGATTGAGGACTTTTCAGAAGAGGGAGTGGTGCCACGTCAGGTTTGAAGAGGAAGACCATGGTAAATCCATTCTCAAGTCAACGAATCATCGTAGAGAGCATGGCACTCTCGCAAAGCCTCCATCCCTTGCGTTCATGTCCTCTACCATGGGAGCGGTGAGTCTGTTCAGCTCTATGATTCCTGTGGCTCGAGGACGAACCAGCCAGCCGCCGGCTGCCCAGCTCAACAGGCTTAATCTTTCTTCCATTTCCAGAGAGGTCATCGACCCCTCTCACCCTTGACGGTTGACGTCTAACTCGGCAGGCCTGTGCTCGCACGCGTGGAGTGAACGAGAGTCCACAGTCTCTAGCCCTGAAAACGGTATTTTTGCAATGGAGGAATCGATCACCTTGCGGTTCGGCACACGGTCCTCTCACTCTCCATCTAGCTCCTTTCATTGCGCAATGAACGGCTCGTAGTATTTCAAATAGTTATTTGTCACGTAACGTGCCGTCAATAGTCAAAACTCTGGTGATTGTGATGATGGCGCGAAAGCATGAAGTTTACTGAAGATGGCCCTCCCTGGTCGAGATTCATAACCTGGTTCAACACTCGATCGCCCTTGCCCGAATAGGTAGAGCGGGCGTGGCCTTGCCGTACGGTTATAATCAAGCATATCAAGCCACCGCATCTTCGATCTGTGACTGGTCGTACTAAAGCAACTATATGCGGCTATCCGGGGCTCATATGCGGCTCGCCGACTGTATGACAAGTATACTTCATCGTTCGTCTTAAACATCATGATTTATTGACAAGTACACCGAGGCTTTGGTCTAACCTAATCCCCCTTGTTCCCACCTAGCAAGCCATTATTGCTCGTTGCTGCCCCATTGCCCGAGACCAGGTCGTACATACCTCCACTCCCGTAGTCTCTTCTCCGTCGCCTACTGCGAAACCAAACGATGATCAATGCTAGTATACTCGCCGCTAATGCTGGGAGGCTAATGAAAGGATGTCGCATGACTGTGTTGCGGGCTCGATGGAAGTAGACCTGAAGCAGAGGGCCGCTGTTCTTCGACGGCAACTTCGACGAGGATGTCGCTACACGGCCTAGTGTTTCAAGTATTGATGTCCTTGAAGGAGTAATAGAGTTTCCCGTGATGGTTCGATCCCAATACCGTTGGTTCTGTGATTGCGTGCGTCAGCTCGAACTCTATAAGCGATGAACACCACAAACTCACATCTTCGTCGTTGATCACCACGACCTCTCCGTCTTTGACGTTCAGGCCGAACTGCGTCTTGAGCCAATGCTCCCAGAAAACGCCATCAACCCACGCGAACACAACCTCCTTGCGTGGTACACTGTTCATGTCAACCTTGATGCGCTTAGCATTTTCCTCGGCTCGTTTGTCGTCACGATCCTGCGCCTCTTCGATGCGGAGCGTCTTGGCGTCGCGCAGCTCCTGTCGTTCGAGCTCATAGGCGTGCTCGGCCTTTTCGAGCCATTCTGTCGCTGCAGTCTCCAGCTCTCGTTGTGCCACGTCATAGGCTTCCTTCCGGCCGCGATCGAGGATCGCAAGCACAGCGTACTTATTCTGCATCAGTTGCTGTGCATTAGCTGCCGTCAGCTCTGGCACTAGTGGCAACCAGACACTTTGCATCCATTTTGTGACCTTTTCTACATCGCGAATGTCCTGCGGCATGAGGTGGTCGAAAATGGTGTACCTGCTCTTCCTCGACACAAGCAGGCGAGGCCATGTAGTGACCTTGAAACGCTTGACCATAGCGGCATCAGAAGTCTTGACAAGCTTCGCGTGATCGAGTAGATGGATCGGCAATCGCTCCAGAGCCGTGAAGTCTTCAGTCGTCGTAGCTTCGTCGTGGAAGTATACGAAGATGACATCCTCGGTCTCCTCGATATCTTCAAATTCTGCCAGATCCACTTCCTGGACGCCGCCAATTGCTTCAGCTGACTTATTCGCATAGTTGATGAGATCGCCCACACCGCGAAGACCATTATACACAATTGCGTCTGGCCCCTTGATGAGTTTTAGCATCGGAAAGCGGTCGACACCAGCTTGTCTGCAGAGTTTCTTCTCAACATCACAATTGACCTCGCCAATGTTGAGCTTTCCCTGCATCTCCCTGGCCATTCCTTTCCAGCTGGGAGCCATGCGCTGGCAATGCGGGCACCAGGGCGCATAGAATTTGATAAACCAGGGGTCAAGTGACTTTGTCACAAGTGCTTCATACATCTCCGGATCCATAGCGACAGAAACGCCATCAGGATTAGTAGGTCGATGTTGTGTAGCGACCTCTGGATCTGTGACTGTAGGATCGCTTGCAGAACTGGCGAGCTTAGTCGAGAAGCTGCTTGCACCAGAAGTTGGCAATTCTGACAATCCGCCTACTGGCCGTGATCCTGGCCGTATTATCTCGAGGCACTCCTCGACAAATGCGCTGAGCTTTTCCATTGTACGGTCACCAGTGGTACTCTTGACTTGCTCTCCGTCCTTGAACAGGAACATAGTGGGATATGACTGGACTTTGTGATCCGCGCACGCCGTACCAAATGCTACACAGTCTAGTTTTGCGAATTTGATGTTATAGTATCTGCTGAATGAGTTGAGGGATGTCTTTAGGTCTTTCGGCTCGGATGATGCTGGTAGTGGGTCGGAGGTGTAGTAGAATTCGTATATCGTTTGCAGCTTAGGTGCGAGAGACTTGCAGTGGCCGCAATATGGAGAGAAGGCTTCAACAAACCTGGCATTGTTTTAGAATACCTACTCATTCTACATACAGGGGGGGCATACCAGTAGCCATCTGCTAGCATTTCTTCCATGTCCTTCCCTAGCTCAATCATAGGCGGCACTTCCTGCTCATTGAATATGGTGCCAGTGAATTCTGGTTCTTCTGGAGAGTCTTTTGCTGCGGCTTCTTTTGCCAACCGTATTGCCTCCCGCGCAGGCTGATTTGTGCTTCCATGTTGTGCTTCAACTTTCAAGACCAGTACAGACAGGAGGGCTAGCAGTAGCACATAGAGGGTGGTGTGTCTTGGAGACATTGTCGCCGTCTCCGCGAGGCGGAAATGTTGGGTTCAGCTCAATCGTCGAGAGGAACAGAGCATCGTGCGAGAGAGGTTACGAATAATAACGTATATCAGAGGAATAGCGATGGGATGTATCGTTTAGTAAAAAGATCAGGCGTCATACCGTAACCTCGCTGTCGCCGGTTCTGACACGTGCCGCCGACATCTCGAATCTCGAATGTCACCTCGACTGACTCCACCTCCGCACGGCAACATCAACCTCTCACAATCATGCGCGCCACCAGCCGTCTCCTCGCGGAGATCGCGAAAAAGCCAGCGAGCCAATACCTCCTCGCCTACGCACCAACCGGTCTCACCGGCCTCCTCACCCATCCCTTCCCACGCCCGATACTCATCTCGCTATACACTCAAACACTACAAAAGCTCGCCGCCTTCCCCAGCAACTCCGTCTACCGCACCTCCGTTGAAGCTCTCTGCAAGCAGCGCCTCGGCTTCATCACCGCACAAGTGCCGCCCGGGTACGCCGAATGGGAGCAGAAAGTCAATGCTATAATGCAATCACACCCGGAGATTGCGCAGGGTCGCAGCGTTCAGGTCGACGGCAAGACTTACTTGCTGCCAAAGGAGGAGGAGGGTAATGTGGATGACCGGACGATGGAGGCGGAGTGGGAAGGTGATGAGGAGGTGGAGGACAGAGGCGAGGGCCCACGGACGGCCGGGGAGAGACGTTACCAGGCGAGAGAGGTCGGCGAGGGACGGTTGGTGCAGGAATTTGAGCGGGATATCCCCAAGGTGCCGAACGAGCCGCCAATGACCATTGAGCAGTATGTGGAAAAAGAATACCCTATGATGTCACCATGACTGACGACTATGCCAGAATCACCACGCTTGAAGGTCAATTCGGTGCTGGACTAATCGAGGAAGTCATTCAGGTGGCGCGGGCTGAGCTGGACCTCGTGGAGACTATGAGTGAACACCAGGTCTGGGAGGAGCTGGTCGAGAAGGCACCGGAAGACCAGTGGTCATACTTTGAGCGTGTCGACCGTCGTACTGGTCAGACACAGGCACCGCCATCGAAGTGAGCCAGGCCTGGGATAGAAGATGTACAATCAGCGAATATCACTTCAAGGGTCGCTGCAGAAGGCTAGATTCCTTTTGCTAAGATGATTCTGGGAGCTCAGTTGTAGCAGAGCTGCCAGGTCCCGCGGCTTGACTGAATCGATTTCGAGCAGTATGTTGTGCAGTACACTAATGAGCACGCCACGTCAGGGGAATTGTTCATGTCAGATTGCATTCGCGGCTCCAGTATTTGCATTGATCTGATGTAATATTAGAACTACTCTGCCCAGTATCTCGCATTTCACGTTTGCGAGCAAATGAGATACAAGATCGTGCATGCGGGTATTCCATTGCGAGTCTAGCTACAGCTTCTGTAGCTTGCTCAGGCTGTGCGATCTGTTTTGTCTGATGCGATGCGGTCCATGATACATCAACCATCATCACTGTCATTCACTTCCATTACTCGTCCATCGCGATACATAAAACCGAAACTCCCTCCCAGATGTGCATATTCAAGACGTAGCCGTATCAGGCCATAATTCCTTCTCTTCCTGTCACTCTTCCATGACATAACCACGGTCCATCAGAGTGTCCTCCAGGGCGTCCTCGAATGAGCTGGTTGGACTGCCGTTGTATCCGTCCATGTCAATGTCCATCTCTTGCTGCAGGCTCGGAGTACCACCACGTTCGTGCATGCTAGGAGTGACACCACGTCCGTGCATGCTGATACCCTCGTCAGGATCCTCGATTGGACTGGCATCATCCTCAACTTTCTCCGACTTCTGCTGTGCTTTGGTCTTAGCCTTGCGAGGGCCACCACGACCGCGACGTGTGCTAGTGGCGTTTGCGGTAGCAGTACCAGCACCAATCTTGAGCTTGACGATGCGACTGTTCTTGACATGGGTGGCCGTGAGGTGACTAGTCTCTGCTGCAGAGCCACGCAACTTCTTGACAGGGCGACGAGTGGTGGGAGTGGCTGGGGGACTTCTTTCGACGGCGCGCTTTCTCCTGGGGACGCCCTTTGTCAATAGTCCAGTACACATCAGATCCGGACGAGGAACAGCACGCTCGTCGACACCTGACTGTGCTCGCAAGCGCCGAGTCCACTGCATCTTGATACCAGAGCTAGAACGCTCAATACCCTCCTTAGCCAAGGCATCAGAGGCGCGCTGCCAAAGGGTGTCGATCGCAATTCGCCTGCTGCCATTGTGGATCTCCAGTAGATTGCGCATGACACGGATACACGCGGCGTCCTCTTCGGCAGTCCAGGCACCTTTGTTGTTCAGACCACGCGCACTGACAAAGCCTTCGGGGACAGCAATGGAGCCTTTGTAAGATCCAAAGAGCTCGGAACTTGCAACGGGGCTGCTGGATTCGACCTTGATAGCGCGCTTCTGGGGTGTGCGCCGCACTGTTGGAGACGGTGAAGGATGAAAGGAGGATCCAACGGATGGAGCTGGTGTGGCACGAGGAGGAGACTGAGTCGCTCGCACTGATACTGATTGTGAGCGCGAAGGAGGAGGTGATGATGTTGTCGTACGATCATGTTGACCAAGATTGAATTGACCAAGCAGAGCAGAGTCGACCACAGATAAGCAGGACGGACAAGCAGGCAGACCATCTAGATCACTAGCACATATAAGTCAGATGGAGGATAGGATACTTACCCTCACGCGCACCAAGCATAGCGCACTCGGGGTGAAAGGCCACAACGCATGAGCCATTGCGACAGCCAATCAAGTCTTCGTAGTTCTTGTTGCCACATTGTGCGAAAGCGAAACATCCCTCGGTACCTAAGACAAAATCGTCGTTGAAAGGTGTAGTCTGGGAGAATTGACTTCTGGCACGAGCGTCATGTGGCTCAGCAGGCGGGACGCTCAGCTCATGTTCGTGCTCGTCCAACTCAAAGTGGCGATAGGAGGAGTCGTAGTCTCTTGTCTGAGCGAACGGTTGAAGAGTATCCGACTCAATTGGACGAGTGTACTGGCCGCGAAGCACGTCTGGTGAGATTGTTTCGAGGCGGACAGTGTTGACAGGTGTTGTAGGGGCGGCAGATAGGGCTCTTTCGATGGAAGGGATGGGCTGCTGAGGCAGCATGAAAGGTGATCCACCTAGAACATTGCTGGGCGCCGCGAATGATGGTGTCGCGTAGTACTGGTTCTGAGACATCTGACCATAAGGCAACAGCATGTCATTGACGTGACCGAAAGTCTGATATGGCTGAACCATGCGCATAGGTGCATAGTGATTAAGAGGATTGAAAGCTGGAGTGTTGTGCAAGTTGCCGATGTACCTGTCATTGAAATTGTGATTGAGGTTGACACCGAAATGATTGCCGGAATGAGAACCAGCAGAGATAGCTGGCTGGCCGGGCGCATAGTAATTTTGATACCATTGCGGAAGTGGCGCATGGTGAGGTGTATTGTTGTCGTTGAAGCTGATGTCGTTGGTGAACTCTTCCGTGGACGACATGATCCGAGAAATGCTGTGCAAACGACGATTTGAGTACTGTAAAGAGAAGCGACGAGACCAGCTCAGATATATTAAAGCTGAAGATTAGCAAACAGAGAAAGCACGAGAATAGTAACTACACGACCAGCGTGCTGACAGAAATAAGGACAGAAAGGTGAAGGAGAAGGAGGTGGAGGTGGAGGTGAGGTAGAAGGCAAGACAGCCCGCTGTTGCGGATGCAAGCTGCTTATGTGTTTTCGGAGCAAAGTGGAAGCTGAAGCAAGCTATTGTCGATGACTTTGAAGCTTTGAATGGTGTTTCAGCTGTCAATCGAAGTCTGAAGTCGACAATAGCGAGTGAGGGTGGGATGTAACCTTGAGCTTTGGTTGTGTGTGGTTGGTAGAGAGTCATGGGCACAATGAGCAAAAATGCCCAACCCCCTCTATTTCCAGGAATGAGCTCGTTTCAGATTTGTTTGTGAATGGGCATTTCGACACCAGCGGGTAAGAAGCCTATTCGATAGTAGAGGAAGAATGCCTTTTCCTTGCGTTACCCCAACATCCATCCGAGCACTTCAAACCGTACTCAGGTCAAGAATCACGAGCCGCCATGGTGGAAGTGAACGTGGGAGTGAAAGTGAAATGAGATCTGATTGAGTGGCCAATCTGACATGGGATTTGAAAATCCGATCAGTCTTAGCAAACTATCTGATAATGAGCCCGCGACTTCACATCATATCTTTCTGGCGCTGCGATCGATGATTTGCTTAAAAGCACTCAAACATGGTCTGCTATAATAGATGCGGCATGTTCACGTTACTGATTCCCAGGATGTCAGTAGACTCAGAATGAGCCATTCCAAACCGGGTGCCCAGTATAATTGTGAGAGTTATCCTCTGCGCTCAGCAGGAGACAGCTTTGAGAGAGAGAGGACTGCAAAGCTGCCGTGAAGTACAGGTTGTACGTGCTTGCGTGTGTTGGAAAGGAAAGAGAAAATTCGGCGCGAAATGATGTTTGTAGCAGAACACGGTCACGTGCTTAACTCCACATTGTTGCTCCCTCCGCCTTAGTTGTCCTCTGACTTTCGACTGTTCATCTACTGTTCCTCGTGTTATCTTGGCCATCATCTGGCTGGCATAGTACAAGCTCATCTCTCCTGGTGACCCGCGCACTCTCCAAGGATCTGCTCAACCTCACAGACCACGACGGTCCTCTCCGTATCATTATAGCACTGTCAAGATGGACTTTGACGCTCTCAAGGAGCAGTGGAACGACATTGAGGAGCGCGATGGCATACGGCTGAGCTGGAACACCTTTCCCAGCTCCCGCATGGTACGAGAAGATCATTCAATGCTTCTGTCCAGGTCTGACACTGAACAGGAAGCATCTCGTCTCGTCGTTCCTATCGGTGCACTTTATACTCCCCTGAAAGAGAAACCAGATACTCCTCTCTTACAGTACGAGCCTGTTACTTGCAGACAATCCTGCCGGGCTCTTCTCAACCCTTTCTGGTAGGCCCCGTCAATCCGTCGATCAGGAACTTCCGTCCTAACATTAAGCGTGCAGTCAGGTAGATACTCGATCGCGAACATGGACGTGCCCATTCTGTTTACAACGAAATCAACTTCCTCCCCATTACAAAGACATCTCACCTGAACAAATCCCACCTGAGCTCCATGGCAACAATACTACTGTGGAATACCGTTTGGCTCGGCCTGCCCCAGCACCGCCAATCTTTCTCTTCGTTGTGGATACATGCCAGGATGAGGAGAGCTTGAAGTCTTTAACAGACTCTCTCATTATGAGTCTGAGTCTCCTTCCTCCGTATGCTCTGGTTGGCCTGATTACATATGGCACGATGGTATGCGATTGCTCCAGGTTCACTGTACATGAGACAAGCTAATATTACTCAGACACAAGTTCATGAGCTTGGTTACACTGAATGCGCGAAATCATACGTCTTCCGGGGCACGAAAGACTACACAACGAAACAAGTGCAGGAAATGCTTGGCCTCACTGGTGGAGCCCCACGACCGGGGGTGCAACCAGCTCCGGCAGGTCGTCCAGCCCAGCCCATGGGTCCTGCTGCTCGTTTCCTGCTACCGGTGTCACAATGCGAATATCAATTGCAGTCTGTCCTTGAGCAACTACAGAAAGACCCATGGCCAGTCGCAAATGACAAGCGAGCACAAAGGTGCACTGGTGTAGCCCTAACCATTGCAGTTTCGCTCCTCGAAGTGTCCTTCCAGAATGCAGGTGGACGTGTTATGCTCTTTTGTGGAGGTCCAGCGACTGTTGGTAGTGGTATGGTTGTTGGTCAGGAACTCAAAGAACCCATCCGATCACATCACGACATTGATCGAGACAATATCAAATACTACAAGAAGGCGCTGAAGTTCTACGATACTCTCGCTAAGCGCGCAGCACACAATGGGCATGTTGTGGACATCTTCGCTGGGTGTTTAGATCAAGTTGGTCTTCTGGAAATGAAGAGCCTTCCCAACTCAACTGGTGGTCACATGATCTTGACTGATAGCTTCACATCGTCAATGTACAAACAGTCATTCGCCAGAGTCTTTGACAAGGATGCGAATGACAATCTGTTGATGGGCTTCAATGCATCACTCGAAGTCATCACCACGAAAGAGCTCAAGGTTACTGGTTTGATCGGTCATGCTGTGTCTATGAACAAGAAAGGAACGAATGTTGGTGAGACAGAAGTCGGCATTGGCAACACTTCTTCGTGGAAGATGTGTGGTATCGACCCATCAGCGAGTTACGGTGTCTACTTTGAGATTGCTGGCCAAGGTGGTGGAGCACAGGTTGCGACTGCTGGCCAGCCGCAGCGCGGGATGATGCAATTCCTCACTTACTACCAGCACTCTTCCGGCCAGTACCATTTGCGAGTCACGACTGTCGGTCGCAACCTCAGTGGTCCGTCCGGCGATCCCGCCATCGCTCAATCATTCGACCAGGAAGCCGCAGCAGTACTCATGTCCCGCATCGCCGTCTTCAAAGCTGAGGTCGACGACAGCCCTGACGTGCTCCGCTGGGTCGACCGCATGCTCATCCGCCTCTGCTCTCGCTTCGCCGAGTACCGCAAAGATGACGCCTCTTCCTTCCGCCTCGAGCGCAACTTCACCCTCTACCCCCAGTTCATGTTCCACCTCCGCCGCAGCCAGTTCCTCCAAGTCTTCAACAACTCCCCCGACGAAACCGCCTTCTACCGCCACGTCCTCAACCACGAAGACGTCAGCAACTCCCTCGTCATGATCCAGCCCACCCTCGATAGCTACACCTTCGACCAGGAATCCTCCACTCCGGTCCTCCTCGACTCCACCTCCATCCAGCCCCAACACATCCTCCTCCTCGACACATTCTTCCACATCCTCATCTTCCACGGCGAGACAATCGCCGAGTGGCGCAAAGCCGGGTATCAAGAGCAGGAGGGCTACGAAAACTTCCGCACCCTGCTCGACCAGCCCAAGGAGGATGCGAGGGAGCTTATTCAGGATAGATTCCCATTGCCCCGCTTCATTGTGTGTGATGCCGGTGGCAGTCAGGCGCGTTTCTTGCTGAGCAAACTCAACCCGAGCACGACGCATACGACGAGCGCGGGCGGCTATGGCGGTGTGGCGCAGACGGCGCAGACGATCTTTACAGACGACGTCAACTTGCAGACGTTTATGGATTATCTCATGAAGTCAGTATTTGCCTCTCCTGTTGTTCAGCTCTCAATGACTAACGATATCTCTCATAGGTTGGCTGTAAGCGGCACGAACTAATGGAGCTAACGAGGCGTTTGGCGGTTCATGGCTGGCTGGCTGGAAGACACAATGTCGGCAACATAGGATGTATAGACTGTAAGAAGGAGGAAATGACCGTGACTATGACGGGGTCTACTAGCTCCCGTCATGTATACTATGTAGGAAGAAGGAATCGCAAAATCAAAAGCCCTGCCTCCTGCTGCCACCTTCGCCAAGACTGCCTTACATCCTGAACCTAGGCACCGAATCCGCACTATCCATCACGATCCCAACTCTACCACCCTTACTCAAGATATTCCCCTTCTTCGTATCGCGCCCAGACACTCCCCGATGCACCTTAGGTCTCTTGCTGCTGCTGCTACTGCTGCTACTCCCCACCGTGATATATCCCTGCACCTCTGTATGTCCAGGCACACCGCGCGCATCCTCCGTCCAATGCCTATGCCTCATCGGCGTCCTCTCGTCCTCGCCCTCGGCAGCCCTTCGCTCGCGTGCTAGGGCCGATGGCGACTTGACCAACGGCAGCGACGGGTCCGGCGATGGTGGCTGGAAACCGAAACCCCTGACAGCGCCATCATCAATGGCAACAGCCCAGCTGTTCTGCCGACCAGGCTTCAGTGTCGGCGTGACAACGTCGTCGTCGTCGTCCAGGGCACTCCTCAGCGAATCCGGCAGGCTTTGTGCACTGCTCCTGTGAGAGGACATGCCATTGCTACCCTCAGCTGTGCTGCGCCGACGGAGCTCGCGAATATCGTCTGGTATCGAGACTGGCATGATGCTATTTCGGCGGATGCTGGTCCTGCTGGCGCGGCGAGTTTCAAGACGTTCCTCTGCGGCGGCGCTAAGGCTGGGTCGTCGAGGATTACTATGGATAGATGTCGGAGTGTCGATATCGTCGCCCATGATGCTGTCGCTTGCCCGTCGACCGTGGTAGGGGCAGACACCAAGACCTCCGGTCTTGTGCTTGGGATGCATTGGACAGAGAGGACTTCCCGCGAGATGATCGGGTACATTGTGCTCAGCTTGGAGTGCGGCGATATACGGATCTGGTCGTTGAGACACATATGGCGGTTGGTACATGAAGTATTCCTTGAACTCTTCCTCTTCCTCCAGAGCCTCTGGCCCAAGGTTGGCAAAGATATGGTTCAGATCTCGGGATGAACTTCTTCCAGGACGACAACGATTGATCTTGAAGCTGGTCGGTGTCGGTGGATCGGAGATAGAGTCGTTCCGGCGCAATTCTTGGCGCAGAGGAGAGGCAAGACCATTGCTGGAATCACTGCGTGACTGGCGTCTCCGGTTCGAGATTGCTTGAGTGTGCCCAAATGCCAACTTCTGTAAAGGCAGTGGTAACGGTCTTGAGGGAGTGGATGGCGTTGATGTGACATCGGTCTGCTTTGGAGAATTGATGAGAACAGTTGGAGCACTGTTCGGTGATTGAAGACGAGGTCGCAATTTGACAGTTTCTGCCGGACTTGCTTTGGGAGGCTGTACTCTAGGTTCACCCGAGGCGGTCTTCTCGCGTAGAATGCTCGGTCTTTCTTTTTTGGGGGATGAGCGGGATTCGTATGTGCCTGTGGTGCCTGCAGATTCAGTGTGGTCCGTCTTTGTCAGCTTGCGTCGGAACGTCGGTCGCTCTGATGGTGAAGCTCGAGTGTCAGGCTTGAGATTCATGAGATGTGCCACGAATTTCGAGCTGGCATGCTCGTCCCTGTCGGAGGTTTCTTCCAATGTAGCCTGAGCAAAGTAGTCAATGTGATCACCGGCCTTGAATAGCATTCGTGGTGACCAGAGTGGTGTTCGCTTGCCTTCTTCAAGAGATGTGCGCTGAAAGATGCGCTTGCTAGGAGGTGGTCGACTGGGACTTGAAGCTCTATTCCCCTCTGAGGATGTTCTTTGGAACATCCCTCGCATCGGACTCGGACTCGGACGACTAGGAGCTGTCATTTGCTTCGCCGCGGGCTGAGGCGGAGCTGGAGGCACAGCCTGTTTCGGCAAGTCTGGTGCTGGCAATGTCTGACATCCGCGATCGAGCATGAGAGGTCGTCCAGAAACATCAATAGCACCATCAGATGATCTATTCTGCTGTCCTGTCCGTGGCGAGAGTAAGAGATTCCGTCTCCCATCCCAAGGAATTACGCTTGATGTTGTCGATGAGTGTCGGGAACTGTCCACCACATTTGCACTGCTCAATTCTAGGGTCTTATCATTGTTCGGGAGTGGCTGTGCGCAGTGTGGACACTTCTGTCGTTCTTTTGATGCTACCGGCAGGTCTCGGAAAGCAGGATGTTCTGCTAGTGGTGGTAAAGATCTAAGCGGCGATTTCGTGGGAGGCATGAGCAGCCGTGCTTCCGGTGGCAGAGGTGGGAGAGGTTTGTTGAGATGTAGAGGCGGCTTTGGTCTCGGGTTGATTGGAGGCTGATGGTATGCTGATCCGGCAATTATAGTAGGTGGTGCGTGGTGAAGTCTCGGTGTGCTACTCTTCCATTGCGTACTCGTGCCCCATGCTTGCGAGAATGTGTCGACGGCATGATCTTTTCTTTCAGATACTTTTCGTTTGTTCGGTCGAAGGCTCATAACTTTATGACAGAGGTAACCAGATCTAGGCGCGAATCGTGAAGCGAGGTCAGTCGTCGCGCGACGAGGTTAAGGATACTAGGTTAGCAATATAGGGAGGGAGAATCATAGGTATACGAGCGATATCAAGTTCGTCAAGCTCAGGTGTCGGATGTTGTGGACGAGTATGTCTGGGTTAGACTTATATTTCTGGATGTGGTAACATGACATTGAAAGGGCAAGCACGACCGTCCCACTGTGTTCTGAAATAATGATGAGGAACTTCAGAAGGTAGTTATCAGTAAGTAGCCATTAGATGTTTCTTCTCAAGCTGCAATTATTTCTGAGAGTAAGGAAGACCAGCTTCCTGTCGGACTGAGCCGTAAATGCCAGCCAGATCTCCACTCTCTCCTCGCTCCTTCTGAGTATCTTCAAGATGTCCTTTTGCAACTTCGAGGGCCTTCAGCTTGACGCCAGATGTCTTTGCTAGGTCAAGAGCGTGACGTGCGTCCTTAAGTGCGAGTGCAGCGTTGAATAGTGGCTGAAAGATGCTATCAGCCGTATACCGGACGTTTCGAATCAGAAAAACTCACCTCATCGCGCACGTAATCGTTCGTCTTCAGTCTATTTGAGTATGCGAGGTAAGGGCCAGGGAACATCTTCTCGACGAATGCGTGCAGGTTATCAGCACCAAGGCCGGTCTTGTCTGCCAATGTATGCCCCTCGGCGAGTGTCTCGACCATGTTGATAACGAATGTGTTACCGATGACCTTCATGAGGAGTGCCTTGCTCGGTTCTTGGTCGCTGTAGTCGATAAAATCACGTCCCATAACGCCTTTGGTGTACGGCTTCACTTTCTCGACGTCCGCAGCCGGTCCAGCAAGGACGCACACCAACTGTCCGGATTCCGCCATTGCAGGAGCACCGAATACAGGGCAGGCAACAAAGTGTGCTCCCTTCTCTGTGATACTCTTGTTGATCTTCCTTGTCGTGTCTGGGTGAATTGTCGAGCAGTCAACGAACAGCTAAAAGCGTTAGTACTGCTACGTCGCGCCAATGCTTCGCTCAGAACATACCTTGCCTTTTACTTCTCCTGCCTTCAACATGGACTCGACAGTGTCCTCCATAGCCTTGTCGTCTCCGACACAGGTGAAAATGATGTCCGAGTTCTTGACAGCATCCTCTATGGATGATGCCACCTTCGTCTTGTCTTTGCCCAGCTTCTCAGAAAGCTGCTCAGCGCGAGAGTTCGTACGGTTGAAGATTATGAGTGGGTTGGTCAAGTCTCCCTTCTCGACGAGGTTCTGCGAACATCATGAGCACAGGATTCGACAGTTTCTTTGCTGGTAAACAGACCTTGCACATCCCGCGACCCATGTTGCCGAGGCCGATCCAGCTTAGTTGAGGTGCCATGTTTGAGTTTTGAAGGACGATCTTGTTTGGAAAGGGTTGAGATTGTATGCTATGATGAAGAGAAGGTCAAGAGGGAAGACGATATAGACGTCTCAATAAGTCATATGAATGTCACGCCTCTCCCTCCTCGTGGGGCAAGTCGGATGACGTCGCGATTGGGAAAGATAGTCATCTTCGGCATTTCGATAGCTTCGGTTTCCGGCGATTGCTCTCTCTGTTCTGTGTGTTCAGTCGCGTATAGTCGTCCTCGCGATAGAGCGTATGCTGCGAAATAGCGACAACCTACGCGGAACCTGAAGACATGAGTGAAGCAACTGGTGCTCCTTGGCGCCCAGGTGACAGAGGAGACCGTGCAAGCCATTGGCTTACGGATGAGTACCCGGCTGCGCTATCGGCAGCAGGACTAATCTCCGACTGACATTGGACTTTCGAGTAATTATGATACAGGGCAGGTCTCGAGTGAGAGAGTTACAGTTGCTGAGCGCTTTATTGTGACTCTAAAAACCTCATCCAAGTGCTGTTCGTCCACCTGCGATGTCTCCACGAGCAGATGGTGCTTCTTACTCACACGGTTCGTCCTGTGAGGTCGTGCAAGAAGCTATTATCAAAGGTCTTTCACTCTGAAATCCATAGTCATGTCCAAATGACCTGATACTTCTTTAGCTTTCCACACATGAGAATATTTGTGCAATACAGACGAGCTATGTCACCCTTCGACCCATTCCGGTAACAAGGCACAACCAGACACAACGGCGCTACCAGCACGAGCATGGAGGCCAGGGAAAAGCTGCGCGAGAGGCTGAGAGGGTCAGTAACAGCTTGATCTCGAACCAGAGATCTCGTGCTGATTCTCCTACAGGATCTCTTTCTTTCAGTCTTAAGTGCTACGACCACTAAACGAGATGCAAAAGCATACTTATCACGGTTCCGACCAAAGCCCTCCAGCAAAACAGATAACCAGGCCGAGGACGATGTAGCATTCCCGATCAATGTTGCCCTTGTGAAGATCCGTGGACTACAATCACTCAATGACAAGACACTGGAGGGGATCGCGCATACTCTGTCTCAGCTGAGCCAGCTTGGACTGAGTCCACTTGTGGTCATAGACGATGAGTTGGAGGGAGAAGCCCTCGAGGTCAGAAAGCCTTCGGTCTGGCGAGAAGAGCTTGTAGCTCAGGCAGATCGCATGGTATCAGCGTTACAACGCGAGACTTCAAGCAGGACGTCCAGGTTAGACTACGTGCTGGGAACGTCAAATGATAGTCCTGCATGGAATGCTACCACCGCTGTATCAGGAGATGTCCGAGTGCAGCATCCCGATGTGCTGCTTGGCCTTTTAAAAAGAGGCAGTATACCGGTGATTCCACCATTAGCTTACACGTCATCGACGCAGAAAGTTCAACGAGTCGAGTCGGATGAGGTGGTATTGGCCTTGACCAGAAACTTCAGCGGACTTGATCAGCTTCGTGATCCTGTGGAACAGAATAACTCTAAAACACGATCGATAGCGACCCTAGACAGGATCATACTCCTTGATCCTCTTGGTGGTCTGCCGTCAGCTCAAAGGAAGGATAGCGCTCATGTCTTCATCAACATGGAGCAGGAGTACGCTGAAGTAAGAGAAGAGTTGCTTGGCACGCATGCCCCAGCTTCCCCACAAGCCATCTCAAGAGCTCAGACAGTAGTGGACACAGAGGTCTTCGCTACTATTCAAGCTATGAGCTTGCCTGAGTCGCCGTCAACAACACTACCAGTGCCAGAGACTGTCACAAATCAGAACGTGAAGAATCTTGACCTCTTGCAGAAGGCTCTGGCTCTCCTTCCACCCTCTGCATCGGCCATTTTGACAACGCCAAACGAGGCTGCCACGTTCACCAATACAGACCAGCTTACAACTGCGGAGCTCGGTGTGATTACAAGAAGGCCTCGAAATCCACTTATTCACAATCTTTTGACCGACAAGTCTCTTATATCATCATCGCTGCCAGTGGCCAGGCTCGACACAGGTGTCTTCGCCGGCTCACGTCATTCTCCTCAACCCAATCGAGCAACCTTTGTCAAAAGAGGTATGCCCTTGACCATTATCCCAGACCCACGCGTGCGAGCTTGGACAGCTCCGAGTGCACAGACACCACCTCTACGGCTTGACGACCCCTCGATAGACCTCTCGCGCCTGACCACCCTGATCGAAGACTCCTTCGGCAGGCCGTTGGATATTGAGCATTACATGATCAGGATCCGCAACAACCTAGCAGGTATCATTGTTGCAGGAGAATACGAGGGTGGTGCCATCCTCACGTGGGAGCTTCCGCCTGGCGTACCTGATGATGGCAGTGAATCGAGTCGTGCACGTATGGTGCCTTATCTCGATAAGTTCGCCGTGCTGAAGCGAAGCCAAGGCGCTGGTGGTGTTGCCGACATTGTGTTTTCTGCAATGGTCCGTACCTGTTTCCCGCATGGGGTGTGCTGGCGAAGCAGGAAAGACAACCCTGTCAATAAGTGGTATTTTGAGCGTTCGGTGGGCACGTACAAGATACCAGGGACAAACTGGACGAGCTTCTGGACTGCGGAGGACTTGTATCAGGATCGACAACGATTTCACGACTATGTGAATGTCTGCAAGGATGTGCAGCCGAGCTGGGCGGATCTACACAAACAGGCCGCCGATTGAGGCATAACGACATGTTAGGCCAGGGCGCGATGTTTCAGATGATCAGCTTACGAGCGAGCCCAGAGCTTGCAATACATGAAGGGACATTCATCACAACGTCCTATGAATTACGCCGTTCAGCTCAATTCACTGCATGATTGCCATGTTCGTTGCGCACGAGCCTCAAGACGCTCTTCTCATTTTTTTGGCAGTAGTGTTCGATTTCAAGCTTCCGAGTGTCTCGTAGTCCAGTAGTAGAGATTCGTGGTCGTGTCCGTGACCCCTATGTGGGGTCTCAGCTTTGAGAAAGGAGAATTACGTTCACGACATACGAGCACTTGCCTGAAGGAGATCTCCTCAATTATTGCCTCACAAAGTCTCCAGTCCACAACAGTGTCAAAAACGAAGTGCTCGAGACAAACACAGGCACAAATTACATGTAGGTAGTCCAGTGACTGTGCTGCAGCAAAGCTGGACTCTCAATGCGGCCGTGTTTCAGGTGAACAATCGCCTAGATGAGGCTAATCCGCCGGGGTTTATTGAAACCCCGTATACTTTTCCTCCACATTTGTCTTGCATGATGCTCATCTAGGGCAAGCCCAGCTCATCACTGCCATGCTTGCTTGCAATGCCGGAAAGAGGCGGTCTGGACTGAGCGTGCCTGCCCTAGGTTCGGCATGCACGGGGCAAAACAGGGAAAGAGCCCACGTGGGAGCTCGCCGCAATGAACCCATCTGCGTAAAGTGTTCGTGATAACCTAGCGCAATTGGTTCATACCGGGGGTGCCGGAAGTGATCCCAGCTGAGTCGGCAACATAATGCTGTCTTATATCCACGAGCTTGGCATACCTCTGCTATGGCTTCACCTTGGCGATATTCTTGTATGTGTATCAGGCTTTTCGCAAAAGCCATCTCGTGCCCCCTTACTTTATTCGTGTTCGGGACCAACAGGTGTTTCTTACTACAATCCATGCCATCTCATTGACGTTCTGACGCCCAACACTTTGCCACAGCAGCAAGATTTACCAGGTCTTCTTATAGTGTTCTAACTTGCTTGCCCGCAACTTCTTCTTCAAGAGACTTATTGTCCTTCATTTCTTTCTACATTCAGTATGCTGTCATCACGCTCTTTTCTGGACCGCCATAACGAACTTACGCTCAATGATATCACGATCCTTTCATCATACTTTCATAACCTACAAGATAATCAGAATCTGCCGGAAATCACAACACTTCGTGGCCTTCCACTCACAGCATCACCTTCGTTTGCCCCACTGGATGTGCTTTCAACACTTATCGAGAGTGTACCTGGTAATTGGCCTGTTTTCGAACTCGTGCTTGCACACACGAGAGCTTGGAAGCATCTCCCGGAGGAAGCAAAGGCAGGACGACAAACGCCACACGACGCCTTGCTATGGCGGAGCATCTTACAAGTCAAAACATCCTATTCCAGTCTACTCGACCTAATCCCAACTTCCAGCGACGTTCCAGCAATCTTCGATCCGGAGACACAGCTATACTTGACGCACAGCCGCTTGCACAACTTCGTCAAATACTTTCGACTACCCATCAAACTCTCCGCATCAGAAAAACCAGTCGTAGCTATAGCACTGCCAAATGGACCACTACTTGGACTGGCAGTGTTGAGTATAGCGACCTATTACACAGCGGCTCCTGTCAATCCTGCCGTTGGCGTCGAGCAGTTCAAGGCTGATGTGATCCAATCGAAGGCATCTGTCCTGCTCGTCACACGGGACGATGTGGAAAGGTTGCAGTTGAATGATGCGTGGATTGCTGCTGCAGGCATCCAAGTATTCGTTGCTGATCTCAGCGGAGAGATGACAATGACTATTTCGGACGTCTGGGGGAACTTGTTACAGGCGGTCCAGGATCATCCAGCAAGCCAGGCCGATGATATTGCTATCATTCTTTTCACAAGTGGCACTAGGTAAGCAATCTCCCGATGGGGCAATTCTCGGATCAATGCTGATAACATGGTTTAGCGGCACCAAGAAACGCGTGCCCATTACGGTTCATTCTATCGTGTCTGGAGTCGCCTTCGTCATCGAGAGCTGGGGCTTGACTTCTTCGGATCGCTGCTTGAACATGATGCCACTCAACCATGTCGGTGGTATCGTGCGCAATCTGTTCGCGCCTATCATGGCTGGAGGCTCCACCATATGCTGTCCTGCTTTTGACCCGAACATGTTCTGTGATATTCTGGAGGACCTTTCACCAACTTGGTACTACGCTTCACCCACGATGCATTCAGCGATTTTGGACGCAATATCAGACCGACAGGATGCCCTTGCTAGCAGCAGTATGAGATTAGTGTGCAATGCTGCCGGTGGCTTGCTTCCTTCTCTTGCTCTTAGGCTGCGAGACACTTTCAACTGTGCGGTGCTTCCGTCTTATGGCATGACAGAGGCAATGCCTATTGCTTGTCCTCCTTTGGATTTCCAGCTAACCGACCGTCCCGGAACTTCTGGTCGCAGTGTTGGTCCTGAGGTTGTTGTACTGGACGAGAACAGCATCGCTGCGCCGCATGGTACAGTCGGTCAGATCTGCGTTCGTGGTTCTCCAGTATTCGACGGCTACTTGACGTCCGATGGTAAAGTCGACAAGTCAGCTTTCAATGCTGAAGGCTGGTTTGGTACTGGTGACATGGGCTACCTGGACCGCGACAATTTTCTATACATCACTGGCCGCTCCAAAGAAGTCATCAACCGTGGGGGTGAACTTATCTCCCCATTCGAGGTCGAGGAAGCTATCATGATTGCAGCACAACAACACGATTCGCCACTGTATGGTCGTGTTTCGGAAGCTCTAGCATTTTCTGCTGCGCATGATGTTCTGCAGGAAGTGGTCGGGGTTGCTATTGTCACGCCACATCATACTCCTCGTGCAGATTTGAGGTTGTTGCAAGCAGCGCTGAAGAGCTTGCTTCACTCCGTCAAAGTCCCTGTGATTCTGGTATACATGCAAAGTGTGCCAAAGAACAACAACAAAGTGTTAAGGATCAAGCTTGCCGAACGTCTGGGACTCGCTACCTTTTCTGATGCTATTCTACCCGCAGACCGACATTTCGAAGCTACATGCCCGCCTCCAAACACACCATTGTCTGTGCCAATTGCTTGCATACCCTGTGGTGTCGACTTTGGAGTCATTGGAAGAGCCATAGCCGATGCTGCTCACCACAATATCAGCGCCTACGCCAAGCGTGGTGGTCGTGATGGCTATCCCGAGGTATATGTGGCACCCGACTCTGGTCATCCAGCTCCTAGCTTCCAAGCTGGAGATATTGAACAAATCAAAGACGATCTGCAAGCTGAGCTTGATGGTTTCCTCGTACCAGACCAGATACATATGCTCGATGAGCCAATACCAACGATGATGGGTGGCTATGTTGACGAAGCTCGACTAGAACAACTCATTCGTGCCAAAGAGCCAACCGCGTACGACATGCCAATGACGGACACACAGCGGAAGGTCTCAGTCGCCATGGCATCAGTACTGGGTACCGACAAAGCTGTGATTTCTCCGACTACAGACTTCTTCGAGATAGGTGGTGACAGTCTACGGGCTGGCAAGCTGCTCGCAATGTTGCGCAAGGATTTTCAGCTCCGCTTGCCAGTCGACCTTCTGTTCAATCACGCCCAGGTGGAGCAGCTATCTGCTTTGATCGACGAGAAACTCAGCAGTACGGCGACAAGCCCAATGACCACGACAGAGAAGAGATCGAACACAATGCCTCTGCCTGGCTGCAGACGTACTTGCAGTTCGACCAACTTCGTTGTTATGGTGCTACAGCTCGTTCCCATGGTGCTGATGTACCCATTGAAGCGTGCCCTCACCTGGACAATCTGGATGTACATGATCACGGCTACACAAACTTGGATCACGAACGAAAGCATGCCAGGCCGACTCTTCAACCTGATTTTCTCCCTTGGCGTGGCTCGATCGTTGACACAAATCGTTGCGCCTGTGGTAGGAATCCTTGCAAAGTGGTTGATCATCGGCACACACGAAGAGGGCATGTATCAGATGTGGGGGACTCTACACATGCGCTGGTGGTTGACACAGAAAATCCTTGAGATCTGGGGTGTGGGAGTGTTTCGCCACTTCAACTGGTCAAGGGTGTTGTACTATCGCTTACTTGGTGCAACCATCGGCAAGAACGTGACAATCTCACCACACGCTACTTTGGGTGAGTGGGATTTGCTTGAGATTGGCGATGGTACAAATCTGGATGCCTGTATCTGCAGACCTTTCGCTTGTGAACGCAACACGTCGATGTATCTTGGTCGCATAGTTCTCGGCAAAGACTGTCATATCGGAATGAAATCGATCGTTGCAGCTGGAACCGACCTGCCAGACCATTCCAGCATAGGCCCAAACTCATCAAGCTGGGAAGTCAAGGACTTCAAGGAGGACTTTCGGCATCTATCATCAAGCAAGATCGTAGGAGCACATTGGGCTTTCACACCGGCTATAATGCTGATACAACTGGTCGTCAAATTTTTCGGCGCTCTTCCTTGGATGATGGGCCTACTCGGTCTTGTTAAAGATAAGGCAGTCTCCGCAGCGGACGAACAGCGTCACATCGACTACATTGTTGTCATCTTACGCTGGTTCGCAAGTCCTAAAAGGTTGGCCTTTCACTACCTTGCTGTAGTGATGAACGCTTCACTTGGTCCGGTCTTTCTATTTGCCATTGTGCTTGTCATCAAGTCGATACTCGACCTCACCATTGGGAAGACAATTCCTGGACCAGCTCATCGCCAGTCACAGCTGCAGAAATTCCGTAAATCTGTGATGAATTCAATCATGTCCAATGGTCGGCTACACGACTTTACCGAGCTCTTCGGACAACATTACGAGTTCACTTCTATGGCTGTCCGTCTGCTAGGTGGCAAGGTCGGCAAAAGAGTGTATTGGCCTGGAACTGGACCAACTATTGGTGACTATGATCTGATTGACATCGGTGACGACGTTGTCTTCGGCTCAAGAGCTCATCTCGTCACTTCAGATGGCAATGGCAGCGGTCTGATTCGCATCAAGAGCAATGCTATGGTCGCAGATCGTGTCATCCTTCTGCCGGGTGTTACACTCGGCGAAAGATGTATCATGGGAAGCGGTGCCATGACGACTCGTGGCACCCAATACGCTGCGGATACCACTTGGGTTGGCTCAAAAGCAGGCGAAGCAGTGTGCCTCACTCAAGGTCATACTTCGTCTAAGATCACTACTATATCGTCACCCCCAATGACGCCATCCACTCCCTACTCACCGAAAGAGAAGCAGTCCTTTCTCAGTATCTCTGCACGATCATGCTCTGTTGCCACACTCAGCCCGGACGACGATATCGAGCTCCAGCAAAGTGGCCTAACCACTGCGATCAATTCCGTCTACTCGAGCACAACCAACCTCAACTCTTCATCTACTCCTCAGCTCACACCTAAGTCCAAGAAGAGCTTCCACGGTCGTAGTAACCTGTCTTCTCCACCTATAACTCCTGACAAGTCACACGCTCGTATCACGCAAGTATCCTTTGCGACCGACGAGTCCTCATTAGTCACCTCGCCCGACGCGAGTCACGAATCAACACAATCGCCCTTCGGCCGTGCCTTCTACTCCCACCAAGCATCTTACTACGTCTGCCCACTCTGGCTCATCATCATCTACTCCATCCTCACCACCCTCTTCACCGCCTTCTACTGGAACGTCTCCACCACCACCTCCGTGCAAGCCGTCTCCGCCCTCCTCTCCACCCGCACATTCTTCGCTATCGCCACCTGGTACCGACCGCTCACGATCTTCTCCGTCTTCACCCTCGCCATCTCCCTAATTACCACATCGCAAGCGATCCTGGCCCTCTTCCTCGTCATCGCAAGCAAATGGATCCTCCTCGGCCGCCGCACCCCCGGCTCCTTCGACTGGGACAAATCAAGCTACTGCCAGCGCTGGCAGCTTTTCCTAACCATCGAGAAGCTGCGCAGACACTGCTACGGCGGCAGTGGCATCCTCGGTTTACTCACCGGCACAGCGTACCTAGCGACGTACTTCCGCGCCCTCGGCGCCAAAATAGGCCCAGACTGTGCGCTCTTTGCCGGCGGCGCCCCGAGTCTCATGTTCACGGAGCCGGATCTTCTTGAGTTGGGCGAGCGGGTGGCGGTCGATGATGCGAGTCTGGTCAGCCATATCAATTCGAGGGGACATTTTACGCTGAATCCGCTCAAGGTGGGTGAGGGGAGTGTGTTGAGGAGTGGGAGTAGGCTGTTGAGTGGGGCGGGGATGGAGAAGGAGACGTGTCTGCTGGAGCATACGTTGGTAATGGCGGGGGATGTGGTTGAGGAGAGGACGACGAGACAAGGGTGGCCCGCGGAGGAGTTTGAGGGAGCGAGGATCGTGTTGTGATGGGAGTGAGATAAGAGGGCGGGGTTTGTACGCTTGTTGTGGTTATATTGGTGAGCGTGGCATGGATTCATTGTGGCTTTTGTTGTATACATAGATAGATAAGACCTTTCTTTTCGGCATTCCTGTACAGTACCACTTTCTGATATCGTTTCTAGCAATTTCTCGAACCTAATCCTGAAGAATGCTCATTACATGTTGTTACATACAGCTTTGAATGGCTATTTTCGTCTGCTTGTGCCTGCTTTACAGCTGTCTGACCCGGTCGCGGTTACATGCTTAATGCTTGTGGCTATGGCCATGACCGTGCCCGTGACCATGCTCGTCCTCACTCTCCGGCTCTGGACTGCTTCGTGGACTGACATCTGCAGGAATGAACTCTGCCAGAAAGTCCACAGGCTTATCGTCCTCTTTCGCCACAAACCTAACCTTGACACGCTTCACACCTCGCACCTTAGCGCCAATTCGTTCTCGTACAGCTTCCTCGATCGTCTGTGTCTGTGCGACCGTCCATGATGCTGGAACGCCGAGCTCGACATCAACGAGATAAGTCTGTCCGGCCTTGATACCCTGGACCTGCCTGATGTTGATGCCCTGCATTTGCGAGCTTTGGGCAAGTTCGCCCAGTATGCCGTCGGCTGCCTTGCGCACTTTCCTCTTCATGTCATCATCGATGCCGACGTCACAGAGTTCTAGGATTGCGCTTTTTGTGTTACCAAGACCTGCTTGGATAACCATAAGGGATATGACGAGACCACCGACAGGATCCATCCAGCTTGCGTTCTTCAGGACGTTTGCGCCTCCTATCATGAGGAGGGCTACGAAAGCTGTCAAGGAGTCGACACGGTGGTGGTAGGCATTCGATGCTAGAACGGATGACTTGCGCTCCTTAGCGACCTTCAGAGCTGTGGATGTGTTAGTGTTGAGCCCTAGTAAGGAACAAGCCGATACGTACTAGCATGATATAGCCACTCCTTAATCAAGATAGAGCCTCCAGCCAGCCAGGCCGCATTTAGGTCTGGTCCCAAGTCGATATGTGAATGGTCATGCCCGTGATGCGCACTCGCCATCAGTCCTAGCGTATCCGCAAGCTCCGCAAACCCTGGGATGAACTGTTGTGCTAGCTGCAACACCGCCGCCCAGCCCATGTAAAAGCCACCAACAAGCAATACCCCACTCACGCCCAAACTGCCCAAACTCTCTACCTTGCCGTATCCTGTGGGGAACCTCTCGCTAGGTGGTCTCAACGCCCAAGAAACTGACATTAAGGTCATCACATCCGAGACAAGGTCTGTGAGGGAGTGGATGGCATCTGCAAATAGTGCTTTTGAGTTGAAGGCATATCCTCCCACGCCCTTTGCTATAGCCATGCCGAAGTTCACGTAAAGACCAATTCGTGTGATTCGTACACCGGCATCGTTCTTGTTGGCCGAAGTCAGATATGTGTTATCGTGGTTGTGAGCATGACCAGCATGCTTGCGGACTTGTGTTTGATCTGTAGGAGACGCCATTGACGCGGCGACTTGTGGGCGATGTGAGAGTATAGTCGAGAGGATGTTGGGTCGGCCAGAGGACAGTCTAGGTGATGCAGCACTAAGACGGGTGAAAGTTGGCGCGGTTTGGTAGATGCGTCGCGTTTGTAATGAAGAGTGAGCTGGACAGAATCTCGGCACGCGAGCAAGGAGCGTAATAGTGGTGCGCGGGAGGTGCATCAGAAGCCGTCAGCAACAGAAAGGGGGTGCGCTTTAAGTCTCTTTGTACTGCTGAATTTATCTTGGGCAGTATGCTTGCATGATGGCAACCTAGACTCGATCTCTATGCTGTATGTTGACTCCTGGTTGTTCAATGAGGTTTCTCCATGTCACGTCTTGGACCCAGTTTTCCCAAAAAGGGTCGAGTGTTTCGTGATGACGATGTGCGAAAACGCATGCATGATGCATGTTGCCTCTTAGCCTCACTAATGTTACAACTCCATGTCAAGTCGTCCCCTGCTGAGGATTCCCCTCACGAAAGGTCTACCTCCGCCTATTATTATACCCCGTAATGCCAACCATGTAATCGGTGCCACCAATGCTCTCTTCGAATTTCTCTCCGCGCCACAGTCATCCTCACTCCGTAACACACCCAAACATGATAGAAGTACTGTACTGCTCACGGGAGCTGGCATCTCGGTCGCATCAGGACTGGCAGATTATCGAGGAGAGAAAGGAACATATACCTTGAACAAGACATATCGGCCAATCTACTTCAACGAGTTTGCCTCGAACCATGAGGCACGCAAGAGGTACTGGGCTAGGAGTTTCTTTGGCTTTGTCAACTTGAGCAAGTCGAAGCCGAATACGACACATCATGCAGTTAAAGAACTAGGCGAGTTGGGCGTTGTGAGCAGCGTGATTACACAGAGTTAGACCTATCATATCTTACACCACGACCGGTTTCTGACAGCACTCATAGATGTGGACTCCTTCCACCCTCGCGCTCATCCTTCGTTGTCCACCATTGAACTCCACGGCTATCTGCGATCAGTCATATGCCTCACCTGCCGCAGCGAGCACTCCCGAGCCACATTCCAGTCCGACCTTGCAGCACTAAACCCCAGCTGGGCGGATTCGCTCGAAGACGCGGTACGAAGCGGCGCGCTTGACACTGAAGATCGTGAAGAACGTAACAAACGAGGACTGCGCACAAATCCGGACGGAGATGTGGAGATACCGGACGCTCCATATACCACTTTCCGATACCCGCCATGTCCACATTGTCTGAAAGAGAACACCAAGCTCGCAGATGGTCAAGAAGCAAAGATTGATGTTGACAAAGACGGGGCGTGGTTGCCAACATCGAATGCTGGAATACTGAAGCCAGCTGTGATCATGTTTGGCGAGTCCATTCCGACAGAGGTCAAGAAGGCTGCCGAGGAAGCCATTGATG
>Ga0268246_10000256_pt1 | contig 28498 bp, 25 predicted proteins | sample AgamicOrSfe_FD_200242 | JGI IMG/M metagenome (GOLD analysis project Ga0268246, IMG submission 200242) | Agave microbial communities from Guanajuato, Mexico - Or.Sf.e (v2) (version 2) | ecosystem: Host-associated > Plants > Phyllosphere > Phylloplane/Leaf | place: Guanajuato, Mexico | collected...
CCCCCATCCAACGCAACCCTGCACGCCGCCCAACAATTAACGGCACTACTCCCCCCCACAAAAATGCCATCCCTCTCCACCAGCCACCTCGCCATCCTCCGTGCCCCCTCATCGCTCACCCGTACCGCGCCATCCATATACGGCAGCGCCTCTTTGAAATTCGCAGTAAGGCGGGTGAGGCCGATCCCTTCAATCAGCGTGTCGGATTGCATGCGGCGTCGGGATCCTTCGTTGGAGAGGGAGGAGTGCAACACACCGTGCGTGACGAGATTGTAGAGGCCGGAACCGGGGGGGTCGGAGAGGTAGATGCGCGTGGTGGGCGAACGGGGAGGGGAGGAAGCGGTGGGGGCTTTGAGGTAGGAGGCGATGCCGGCGATTGTGCCGCCTGTCCCTGCGCCGGCTGCGGGAGGTGTTAGTTTCTCTTCATCTCTCTTCACCTCAATATTAAGCTATCCCTCACATTGACTCCCACCCTTTCCCTATCGCCAGCCCCCGCCTTTTCCCTTTCCTTTATCCGAATCCAAATACCCGCCCAGCCCGAAAGAAAACAAAACCAAAGCCAAAAATAAAAAAGAAAGAAACAAACTCACCAACAAACGCATCCACCCTCCCGCCTGTCCCCTCCCAAATCTCCCGTCCCGTCCCCTGATAATGACACGTCCAATTTGCCTGCGTCTCGAACTGGTCTGCGAAAAACCCGCGCCCGCGCTTGTTTGGGTCAAGTGTGTGAGCGGAGGCGAGGGTGCGGGCGCGGTTGACGAAGTGCGCTGGGTCGATTATCGGGGCGGGCGGGACGAGGTCGACGATGGCGCCGAGTTTGAGGAGGAGGGACGCTTTTTCGGGAGAGGTGTCTGTGGGCATGCAACTAGATGGGAGGGATTAGTGGGTTAGAGGGGTGAGGGAGGAGAGGATGGGAAGGGGTGGAGGTGAGAGAAGGAGAGAGGTAGAGGCGAGAGAAGGGGAGGGAAAGGAGGAGGATGTGGTTGATGATGATGATGATGATGATGATGATGATGATGATGATGATGGTGAGGCTGACAACCTGAATAGTGAAGAACCAGGCAAGATCGAAATCAGGACGTACATATGTGCTTTATACCCTCGCGCTCTACATATCGCCGCCAGGGAAATACCGGTAGACTATGGTTCAAAATGTTAGCATCACAATCATCATCATCAATTCACCTCCTAGCCAGCCAGCCAGCCAGCAAGTCTGGCAAACGTCCAGCAACTCTGCCACGGACCTTAGCTCCGAATGGAAAGCTAGGCCGAAGGAGAAAAGAATCGGAGACTCACACCAACAGTGCCTTCATACACCGTATCGCCCGAATGCGGCGTCAGTAGACCTTGTTCTTCCGCCTATAAATCCCACACAGTATCGTTAGCATAGTTGATACATGCGTATGTGCGTGTATGCGTGGCAAATGGACGCGCCAGAACTTGACAGTCAGCCAAGTAAGGTCCGAGCTGGAATAGATCTGCTTTGAGAGGTTTATGGGGAAAAGCTGAGACAGGAAGGGAGAAGGGAGAAAGATCCAAAAAAGGAAAGAGAAAAGACGTACCGTATCGATCAAACTCAACGCCACCCGATCTTTGGGGCTTTGGCCTGCTCCATTGAGGAACTACACCAGATCGCTGCATCAGCCGATTACTCGGGGAGCTTTCAGAATGGTTCGAAAGTCCAGTGGAAGGACAGAGAGGAATGAAAGAAAGTGTACTCACCTCTGCTTTTGCTAGGATCTCGCAGCCGGTTGCTTCGGAGAGGGATTTCTGTGGGAAAGGAAGGTGGAGGATTAGTTTGGTGCGTTTATGGATGCGTATAACAGGACGATGTGGGAGAAGTGAGTGGGTGGACAGGACAGGGGGAGGAAAGGGTAAGGGATTGGATGGATGGGATGCACTGGACAAAAACGTGTTGGGAAGGAAGGGGGTAGTGGTGTCTTGGAAAGTGGTACGGAGAGCGGATGAGCTGGGCTTGGCTGGAGGTGGTAATGAATGGTGCCAGTGAGGAGGGATGATGCTTGGTCCAGCAGGTCGGCTGGGGAGCTGTGTACCAACGAGGATAGAGCATGGCTGGCATGACCTCCTATTCGGAGCCTAATACCACTCTGTCACTCTACTTTATACCTCGCCTCAGTAAACACCACGCAATGTCCTGTTCACCTTCACTCACTCGCACGCATGCCACATAGTAACTCACAATTCGAATCAACGGCGTATTCCCAATACACCCTTCAATTCCCTCTTTGACGTTTCTTTTCGCCTCCACACCTCCTCTCCCCCCCTCCCCCTCCACTCCCTTCCCCATCTCGCCCCTCTCCCTCTGCTTCCCTTCCCGTTTCTTCGCCAATGATTCTACAGGACCATTTTCATCGCTTCCCGTACCAGCAGTCCCCGTACTCTTCCCCATCCGCTCCTCAACTAACGCAGAGATTGCCTCTCCATACCCCACCGTCAACAGGACACCAGCTAGGACTCCCACCACCGCCGCTGCTGCTGTTGCAAGGGCGAGGGTACTCTGCTGCGAGCTTGGGGTCGTGGTCAATATGCCCATCTTGGGCGAGCTTGGGCAACCTTTTTCCACCTTTCAGCACTTCCCCTGCCCAGTGCCGTACCTCGCTCTACTGCGACAGATCTCGAAATGTCCGTCTTTTCCCGCGCCTTTTCTGCCAATCTTTCGCGCGATACTGTTGTTGTATGTCCCGGAGATGAGGTCGTTGAACGGAGATGGATGCTCGCTTCGTGAAAGTCGTGTATTGCTTCTCGACGTCTGGCAAATATGCCTCTTTCTTCCTCGTCAAAAGCTCGCTACTACACACACACACGTGAAACCCCTTGCAAGACCCGTCTGGTCTGGCGAGCTCAAAGGAGCGGGAGTACTGGAGCATACACAAGAGCACCCCCGATAAGAATGAGGTTGAGTCGGGTGGCAAGAGAGCAGCATGTCACGTGACGCGAGTTTTCGGATATCTATCAAGCTGCTTTTTCTCATTACTCGTACTTGTGAACTATACTGCTCCTTTTCACTACTCCAATTCATCGTGCCATCATAGCCAAGAAGCTATATCTACGCTATAGTGTCCTAGGCCGCTCGCTCAGGAAGTCCCTATCGACTCCCGCCTGCAACTCTGTGGCGTTCCTGTCATTCGTGCTTCTCCCGGCCTTTCGACAACGAGGTGTCGTGCGTGTACTTCATGATCTTTCGCCATCCAGGGCATGTCGTAAGGTCCCTCGCTCTTATGGTCCTCGTCGTCATTGTGATGTGTTGCTGATATGTCGATGGATCGATGATGCTGGCCAAACCATTCATGCGTGCTCAAATTGGCGTTGCCTGCTCGAGCGGCCTGAGACATTGATGCTCAATCGAGGCAAGGACAGCTCCCGCTCATCCAGACGCCTTCTTCTTTCCCTTCTGATCATTCCTAGCCTCCTCATCGCCCTCCTCTTCCTCCTTCACACCCTCCTCAGCCATCTTCCTCTCCTGCTCCGCCTCCTTCCACTCGTCACTCGGCCTCTCATCCTCCTCCTTCTGCTTCATCGCTTTAATCAGCTCCTCCTTATCCGTCGTAATGGTGACATCAGGGTTTCCCGAATTCTTCTCGTTCTCCACCTGTTCCTGACTATAATCAGACCCCCACTCCTCCTTGAAAACATCGCCATAGTCTTCGTCGTGGCGCAAGCGCTTCAATTCTTCGTCTGATTGTGACAGCGCTTCAAGGGTCATGCCTTCGCCGGTGGCGCCGTTGAGGTCAGTGTCAGGGTCGAGACGATTGTTCATGTCGGTGTATTCGAGGCCCCATGTTTCATTCGGGTATGTGGATTGCCACCATCCGTAGCTCGGGAAGCCCCTGGCGGAGTGTTAGTCATGCCTGAATCCGTTGAGCATAGTACAGCAACTCACTTTGTACCCTGCCCATTGAACGGCCATCCAGGCGGGAACGTCGCAAAGAATGGCGTGAACCAATATCTGCCTTCACAGAACCCATCATCCGGACAATCCAGATCACAGTACCCGAACCTCTCGCAGAAACACTGCTCCGTCTTGGGACAGCTGACCGCATCCATGCTAAAGAGAATGTGCCAGAGATACTCCATGACCCGCCCTGACACCGCAGGCGCAAGTGTCGTCTCCCACAGCCACTGCCGCACTCGCTCAAACTGCACGATCGGACGCTTTCGGACCTGATCTCTCGAGACAGCGAATTGTGCACAGCACGGCGCAGCCACCACCTCAGGAAGCTCGACATCAGGAAAGAATTGACCAAACGCTTCAGTGTAGGCATGGCGGATTCCGAAGGGGTCAGGACGTTGGTCGTCGGCGCCTTGAGCTGGGAAGATCTCGTCGGGACAGCCAGGCGTCCAGGTGCAGCGGAGGGAAGCATAGCCGACTTTTTTGACGTGAGGGAGCTGGAGGTGCTTGACGGCGGGAATTCCGTCGTACATGGGATCGTCGTTGTGCCATTGGTAGCGTTCGGCGTGGAGGAAGACCATGTAGTCGGGCAAGTTATAGTAGTTGTTAATGATGTAGGTGAGGAAGACTGCGGCTTCGTTGCCTCCTTGGCGGGAGACGGTGAGTTCGGCGTTGTCATCGTTCACGACCTGTGTCGTAGTCAGTACAAGCATGTCATCTGATTCACTACGCAGGCCAGCCTACATAGATATTGAGGTTCCAATCTGAAAAGTGCTCGCGAACCCAAGACGTGTTTTCCCATGTCGTGGAGGCTACGATGATTGCTTTTCGTTCTCCAGTCTGTCGGATGACGCCAGAGTTCTCGCTGTCGTAGCTGACGATTCGTTCCTGTTGCAAGAGGCGATGGCCAGGTGTGACTGCAAAGGGTGCCTCTTGGGCGCTGATGTAGTAGAAGCTAGATGCTCGTTCGACGAGGAAGATGACACCAATGAGAGCGAGGATGCGGATGAGAAGGGAATTTGGTGAGGTCAGTCTTTCGAAAGTGCTGACTGATGGACGCCGCATTGTAGGTAAATGTTGTTTGTGTTGCGTTTGCTAATGAGCGTGTACGTATTGAGTGCGGTGGAACAAGGTCGCAGGAGATTCCAGCTTGTGGTCTCGAAAGGCAAAGTCTAGAAGAGCTTGTTCTTGCGCCCAGGCAGGAGCGCCTCAGACAATTTTTGTTGCAAATATGGTGTCAGATTGTTCGGATGACTTCAGATCGGGTGACGGCATCAATTTCTCAGCAATAGTGCGGGCAATGTCAAGATCTCATTCGATGCTTGACAATCCAGGTGACGAGTGAGAGTCTCATAAGCTCAGTAGAGGTGAGACAGAGCCGAGGACAAAGCTATAAACGAGTGGCAATGAGAGGAGGACAGTGATGAGCAGGTCGCACGAGAACTGACAGGAGGGGGATCAGACGTGAGTGAGAAGGTCGATTGTAGATGTGAAGATTGAGGTGCAGGAAGTGAGACGGATGTCAAACGGACCATGTCCACCTCATTCTTGGCATTGCAAACGCTGAATGTCGCACTCACACCCTGCAGCCCCGCCGGGTGGCAGTGAGCAGGGCAAACACATCCCTGTCTCCCGCTCTAAGGCTCGCTCATTCTCATCATACCCTCTGTCATGAATAGCGCTGCAGGCAGGGAGAGAATGTACGTCCGGGAAGTGGTTCCTTGTGTCTGCCTTCACGCTGCCCCTTCCTTTGTCGCGGACAGCCAGGTATAAAGATACGGGGAAGCATGGAGGAGCACTTTCGAGCATGTCGTGCGCAGGTCAAAGTTCGTGCCCGGCCTTAGGGCTTAGCGCAAGGCTAAGCGTTCTCTTCCACTTCCGACATGAAAGCAGTAACTCCTCGCCCGAGGAATATAGACGTCTACTGTGAGCGCACTATGTAGCAGTACTTTGCACCAGAGACATGAAACGCCTCTCCTCATCAACACCTCTCACTTCCCACCCCTCCTCTTCTTTCCCCCTCCCCTCTCATTCAGCCTCTCCGCCTCCCCTTGTGCCTCCGCTAATGCACTCCCTGCCTTCCTCTTCTTCGCCTCCCCTTTACTCGCCCTCTTCAAACTAACCGTACCTCCTCCCTTCTTCGCAGCCCCACTAACCGCCCGCTCCGCATCATCATCATCGATATCTCCGCCTCCAATCTCGTATTTGTCAAGTGGCAGCGCATCAATCATAGCTCGTGCACGTTCCTTCTCCGCCCGAACGCCCGCATCCAGATCTTCCTCGAGCGTTGTCTCCAGCGGTGCAAAGCGCATGCGCGCCTCGTTGCCTGCGCGGCCGGCCATGTCAACGTCAGCATCGCCGTCTTCAGCGTCGTTGGCAGCCTGTAGGCGACGGGATGCGTCTTCCGATGGCAGACTCTTCGCAACATCTGCTTCCACCACGGCTTTGAACGCCGTGCTGACTTTGCGCATCAGCTTGACGAACATGGCCAGCAGCTGACTGCTTCCGCCCAAGCCGAGCTCTTTGCCCACGTCCTCAATTTCTCGCCGTTGGCAGCCGATTGCCAGGAGGAGCGCTGACTGGACACCTGACAGTGAGATTTGCGGCGAGCTGCGCAGAGGACCGGAGAAGTAGAGGGACGCAATGGAGGGGAGGAGATCGAGGATCGCGTGGTAGTCGAGCATGTTTGTGGCGTATGACGTCAGGCGGGCGAGGTCGTGCGGTGTGAAGTGGGCGTCGAGGATTTCTTTTGTCAGGACTGTTGACGATGCGTCGTCTTCTTGTTGCTGGGCGCGGAACGAGTTGCCTGCGGACTCGTCTAGACTGAGTGCGAGAACGGCGGGGAAAGTGCGGAAGTTGAAGGAGAGGAGGGAGAGGAAACGGCGGTGGAAGTCTCGAGAGAATGCTGGTAGCCATGTATCGTCATCGTCATCGTCGTCAGCTGCCGCTCCTCTTCGGTCAGCGGAGAAAGTGCGTAGCATCACACAAGTGTGCTCGCCGGTGAGGTCATTTGCTGTTTGGCGTAGGTAGACTGGCACGAAGCCCGCACGCTTCCAGAACTTGTGCAGACTTGGTGTCAGACCGTAACTGACGCCGATGTAGTCGAGCTGTCCAGGTGGTCTGACTTCGGAAAGACGCGAGAAGAGTGGAGGCATGGAGTTGTAGTCGCGCACTTTCACGTTATCCGTGAGAAGAGCACTTTGTTCTAGCTCCTCATCTGTGACGCGCACGATCTCTCGCTGTCCATCAGCGACTTGGTTCTCGTCGAGGCTGAGGAATTTGCCAGCGTAAAAGTCGACTAGCAGAGATAGTGCTCGCGCACCATAACCCATGCTGATGTAGTCAGGATTCGTGGCGATGCGAACCACACGAGCTCCTGACAGTCCGGCGAACTCGTCATCTTGGAATTGCTGGCTCACAAGCCAAGGTATTAGATCGCCACCAGCACGCTGACCACGAGATAGTGATCGCTGTACACTCTCTTTGCTGATTTGACCTTCGAGTGCTACTTGAATAACCACAAGCGGCTCAGGCAGTTTGTTGGCTCCCTCCGGTATTGGTGGGACGAGCACATAGAGTTGATGAGCAGGGGCGTCGGACATGAGTTGGAGGTCGTTGGGAGAGTTCTTGTAATGAGAGGCGACGTATAGAGAGAGCATGGAGTTGAGGAAGCGTTCGGAGATGGCGTGGAAGGAGAAGAGAGTATCGCGGTTGACAGCAAGAAGCTGACATTCTTTCGGATCAGGTGTCCCACCTGCTGAAGCAAGTGACCGCTGTGGTAGTGTTGCGTCCAGGCACAACAACCGGTTCAGCCACTTTTCGACAGCGTCACCAGCCGCGTATCGAATGGGCTCTGATAGTGTGATTTCTCGTAATGTCCGACTACCCATTGGTCCCTGTCCGTCTGTTGCAGCAGCAGCTCCACCACTTGCAACCTTTGGCCGCCCTCGACTGTGTTCGCGCAATTGACTGATGAGCTTTAAAGATAGAGATCTCCCGGTACCTTCATAACCATTTATCGTTGAGGCCATGAAGACTAGGTACGGGCCCATCAGCTTCTTGACTAAGGGAAGTGGTATGGCTGCTGCCTCATCAATGACTAGCAGCTCGGCCTGGCCGAGGGTATATGCATCTTGTGGCTGAATGTACTGGATGGTCTGTCTGTGCTGTCTGTGTACATTCACCCGCACGATTGCCTTGTTAAAATCGGGATTCGTCGATTGTATGATTGTATAGTCAAGATGATCTTGGTAGCCCAGCGCATCGAAGCCTTTGAACACGAACTCGAACAGTGTTTTCAGGTTCTCCGGACTGGGTGATGTGATGAAGATGTTGCTGTATCCATGTGCCACAGCAGCCGCAATTGCCACACCTAGTGCTGCAGACTTTCCTCGTCCACGCGCCGCCGTCAGAGCTACCGTGCTGGACAATGTCTTCTCCGATATTGCGTCAACGAATGTCAACAACGCTTTTGCCTGGTCTACTGTCTTCGCTAGCTGTACAAGTGATCCCACAGGTTTCGTATCTACTAGATCTTCCTTGATCTTGGCGAGTTCTCGTGCGGCAGGTGTCTTTCCTGCAGTTTCTGGATCTGGTGGTGGTAGTTGCTGGACGGTCTTGCCTCCTGATATTGGTAACACATTCATCTCATCGTCAATAACAAGACATGATTCGCAGCTTCCCAGCGACAGAATGAACCTTTCGTTGAACCTCGCCACAACATCTGAATGTGCTTCTGTTCGATACCGCGAATGGACATCCATGGACAATGTGTAGAGTTGCTTCAAGCTATGCATGCCTTTGAGTAAAAGAATCACGAGACCACCGCCTTCGACCGTTTCTATCGTTCTCGCCAGCAGATTCGGTGTGATTGCTTCAAAGTCTTGTAGTATACACATGCCGTACGTGTTTCCCAGGATCTTCTCAGTCTCCTTGTAGTACACATATCGAATGTTCTGCGTCGATACAAACAGCTCGAATGGGTCATCTGTGTCAGCATCGCGAATGCCTCGCTTGATCTCTTTCTTGATCTTCTTTTCCCGCTTCTTTCGGTGACTCGTGAAACCTAGTAGCTGGTTCTTGTACGCCCATAGCACTGATTTGTTCAGCTTGATGTCGACGTTGAGGAGGATGTGATAGAGGTTGACAATGACGTCCTTTTGGTGGTCGCCGACGACTACGAAGAAGCTTCGTTTCTTCTCTTGTGCGCCATTGCGGATGAGAGCTGGAATGCGACTGTCGATGGCTTTCTTCACCATTCCTGCTGCTCTCAGCCTGTGAAGGCTGGTGTGATTTTGCCTTCTCTGACCAAATTGTCGTTCGCAGTGCTCTTCTATTAGGTGATGCAGAGCTCAAGATGGGCAGGCGAGAGCGCGACTATTGGTTGTGAGAAGATGAAGCTGAGGTAAATACAGGCGCAACATGAGATCTGCATGACTTTTCTTGCTATTCCGTGCTAGCGGCCGGCTAGAACTCCGGTGAGGCACACCCTAAACGTCTCCCATTGGACGTGACGAGACGACGACAACATCAAGTATCACGATTTCGAAACAACATCAGACGCAGGAAGTCTTTGTCAATTCCAGCTTCATGTGACACGATGAGTGGCAATCAAGATGACGGCACCTACAACTGGCGATTAAGCTCGCATCCTATAACTCTTCTCGTTTTCTTGGGCCTTCGCACATGTAAGTATCGCATCCTCAGCCACCATGCAGTCGCATCTGCTGAGCTTGGAGCTCATCAGACCCAGCGTGAAGGCTTCTGTGCTCGCTGCTAACACTTCTCCCCCTCTAGCATCCCTCCTCATCTACCTTTTCGGCCTCTTATTCATCGACAACTTCGTCCTCGTCTTCATCCTCACGATCCTCCTCCTAGCCGCCGACTTTTACAACCTCAAGAATATTGCCGGCCGTCGCCTCGTTGGTCTGCGATGGTGGAACGAAGTCGATACCTCCAGCACAACAGGAGATTCACACATGGTGTTTGAGTCGCTCGACCCCAATGACCCTGACGTGAGGAAGATCAATGCGGTAGATAAGCGCTTCTTTTGGCTCGCGTTGTATGCGCAGCCGGTGCTGTGGGTGGTGCTGGCATTTGTGGCGATTGTGAGGTTGGAATTCATTTGGCTGACGCTTGTTGGTGAGTGGGATTGATGTGGTGTAGAGATTGTGGAATTAGAAGCTAATCACGTTCTATTTAGTTGTGGCATTGATCCTCACGATTACGAACACGGTGGCATTTTCAAGATGCGATAAGTTCAGCAATGCAAATGCATTGGCAGGCTCGGCGCTCATGGGATCAGGGCTGGCAAGGAACATGGCAGGAAACATTGCAGGCGGGATGGTCAGCAGACTGTTTGGTGGTCGTTGAATACCAGTGTGGCTTCATTTTAGTCATATCTATGGATTCAAACTCTTGTTGCATCTTTCGCCCAACGACTTTCGAAACCGGTGAAACCCGTGCGCTGTAAGCAGACTTCAGACATCTTATCATAGTATCGAAGCTTCTTCAACCACTACTCTCGCAACTAGTGATTCCCAATGCCTGTGAACGCTACGCACTCTCACAATCTCTCTCTGTATCCACTTGGCACCGTATCTCTGCAACAGCGACGGATCTTCGTTCACTCTGCTAGTCCGTCTTGCGATTGTACTCTCGATGCGAACGTTCACTAGCGCCGGAAGCACCTTCTTCAGTTCACTCTTGACTTGAGGAAGAACCTCAGCATCATCCGAGTCATCGACATGGTGGTAGATAAGCTCGATGAGACCCTCTTCGAACCAACGAGACAATGATAGGCTCTTAATACGTTCCATCGATTTCGGATCATGCTTGTGATGTAGCATGAATGCTATGAAATCTTGGAAATAGAATGTGTTCTTAGCTGCGAATGGAAGGTCGTAGGTCTCGTTGTATACAAGCTTACATACGCGCCAGAGCTGTGGCAGACCGTGAGGGAAGTCGGGACCGGGTTCCGGCCATTGGGGATGCGGTGTCGTGAGGCCATCCGATGAATGGTGCCGTATGACGATGGGGCCATCGGTAGGCACCGAACGTTCGCCCTCGGTGTGCCAGAACATGCAATCGAAGCCAATTCCGAGTTCACTTAGGCTTTGCCAGTCAGGGTACAGGTTTTCAGTTTTGTAACCCCCGGAACGCGCACTGATCAGAATATCGACGTTGCTAAGACACAAGGTCCAGATAGTCGCTCGCAGCTCAGCCGGGAGACGTAGCAGTGGTGAGTTGTTCAGATTGTGCTGGGTGGCAGCATTGAGAGTCGACAATCCGAAGGTGGTGGGTAACGTGGCCATGACGCTGAACCTCGAGATTGTTCAAATCCCAAGCAATGAGCTTGACAACTTCTGACCTCAGACGCGACGAGTCTTTGGCGGACCTCTTTCGTTGCAATGGTCAGTTACTGTTGGCTCTTCACGCACGATCTGAAGTCGACTGTGATTGCGTCGTGATTTCAAATGAGGTAGCAAACGAACGAGGGCTGAAGGAGATGGAACAAAGCAAATGAGGCAAGAGGATCACCGTGAAGTGATGAGCAAGAGCGAGGATCTGTAAAGTCGAGGTTAGCACCCACACGAAGGTCAATTAAGAAGCTCTGATAGAGCTTGCACAGTGCTCTGAAGGTCAGATGGTGCTTGCGCGAGAGACGCTGATATGGATTGCAACCATGATATCGTTGTGCTATGTGTTTGTGAAGAAGATGAAGTGATGTAAAGAGAGTGGAGAGCAGGGCGGTGATGGGCTGATAGTGCTGTGCACGTGACCTTTGATTCTCTTGGCGAAACCAGCTTCAAGTTTCTTGATCTGAGCAAAATCCCTACGGCACTCTCCCCGGGATCCTCTCAGACTTCTGTCCTATGACTGTATATTAGTACTTCATGCTAACACTTCTACAACATGGACCCTCTGATCCATGGTGTCCAGAACGCAAGCATGTTGTTCACATTGTCCTACTCCAATCGAACCCATATCATGAGCTCCTCCCGACCTCGCAGTGGTCTTCCCATCGCATAGTTCATGGACCAGGCACTCTCGACTTCGAGCCAAAGGTCCGTCGATGCTTTTTGTACGTGCAGAAAGTATGTCTCAGTCATTTATCTTGCACTTCTTCAACGTGGACCCTCTGAACAAGTGGTGCCCAGAACGAGACAACTCTGCTCACCCTGTCCTCCTCCGTCTGAACTTTCTCCTCAAAATATGCCCGAAGTAGTGGTTTTTCCTCTGCAGAGCGGACAAGAGACACAACGTGACTTTCAAGCCAAATATCCGTCAATGCCGGAAGCAATGTCTTTAGATTACGCTTCCTGTGCTTGAGCTTGTCACCTGTCGAGGCCAGATCCGAACTGCCAGCATTTTGAAGCTGCACGAGCATGCTGAGGTTCCTTTCGTGTGCTTTTGGCAAGGCTAGGGTCTTGATGCGTGCCATTAGGTGATGGTCATACTTCTGGAGCAGCATGAATGTAATCCAATCACACAAGTCGAATGTATTGCCAGAAGTGAAAGGAATGTCGTAGGTCTCGTTGTAGGTAAGTTTACAGACGCGCCAGAGCGCTGGTAGTCGACGAGAGCGCATCGTGTTGTTGTACTTCCAACTTGCAGGGCACAAGGCTGTGGTGTCTATGAAACCCCATGAGAAAAAACGGTCCGACCTCTGGTGAGTATCGGAGTATAGTTGCCATCGACACGAGGGTAATGACCGCAAGATGAGATTTCAAAGACGAACTCGGATTGTTCATTTAGAGTGCAGTTGTGTCGTTCTACCTTGAGTGAGCGGTTCTTGTGTCCACGGACAGACCCGTAGATTCGAACATGGGCATTATTGAGGCATAACGACCAGATCATCGCTCGTAGCTCGGCTGGAAGTCGAAGTAAAGGTGAGTCGCTGAAATTATGCTGTGTTGCTGCGTTTTGGCTCGAAAGCTCGAAGGTGGTGGTGGGTAATGGAGCCATAACGATCAACTGGCTGCAGTCAGATTCTTGACACTAAGGCCGCGCTGCGATGATGGCCAGAGTGCATAGGTCGAAGCACTGTAGCACGAGAGTCGACGCAAACACACAGAGAACTGTCACAAAGACTCGCGAAACTTGCACGGTCGTTGGTTATCAACCAGGACACACCCAAGAACGATTAAGCAGTGGCAAACATGAGCATCGATTGTATATATAGATTGTTGTTGTGAAGTGAAACATGATGGTGAAACGATTGGAGGCACGCTCCAAGATCTTCAGGGTTCCGTCTCGTCTGCTGACTGATGTGCACGTGACCTGCAATGGCTGGAGGTATTTGTGCTCCTCACGTTAAGCACACACACTTGCCAGCAAACCAGGTACAAGTCTCTTCTCACTTCCCACCAGTGTACGAAGCAGACTCAGGCATTCCCACTCAGGAATGATTCGCGATAGCGTAGTGCCTGCTCAACAGTGGTTGGTGACACAACTACCGTCACTCTTTCGACCAGTGGTTCCCAAAACGGAAGAGACTTGCTCGCACGCTCCATTTCATGCTCGATAAGGCCAGCAACCCAGGTCTCTACGTCTGCCTGAGTGTCGGTCATTGCCCTGCCCTGCGCAGAACATTGTCTTTCCAGACAAAGTGCCGTCAGTGCTGGGAGCACTCGCAGCAGATTGCTCTTTCTGTGGCGAATCTGCTCGTCTATTGAAACCAATTTCGGGCTCCCGTCAATCTGAACCTCGAGAAGTCTCCTAAGGCGTCTTTCGAGACCTCCTACTACCGTGGACGAGAATGCTAGGTTCTTGATACGCCCCATCACATGGGGTTGATACTTGTGGAATAGTATAAAAGACGGCCAATCCGTGAAATGAAACATGTTGCCAGCGAATGGAATGTCGATGGTCTCGTTGTAGGCAGATTTACACACTCGCCAGAGCTGTGGTAGTCGCTCAGGGAACTTCGCTTCTTTCCCTGAATGCGCAGGGCTCGAGGGGGTAATGTCGTATGATACATCATGCGTGAAGCTTGTTAGGTCGTCCGTGGGTACCGCAGGAAGAACGGGCTTAGGTCTCGAGGGGTTGGGCCTGTAGCAAGGAGTAAACGGGGGATGCCGAGTCAAATCGAAGACGAATCCGAGCTGTGCATCTAGACGGTGCACTTGCACTTCTAGGTCGCTCGTCTTATAATTGAGGAGATGCCCGGAGATTCGGACATGGGCATTGCTGAGGCATAGATTCCAGATCTTGTTGCGCAGCTCAGCGGGAAGGCGTAGCAATGGTGACTCGTTGAAATTGTGTTGAGTGGCAGCATTTTCATCCGATAACTCGAACGTGGTCGGCGTAGAGGGCATGGCAATGCCTTTGTTACTATGAGTGCCTCGTTGAGATAGAGGAGGGAAAAGGACGCGGACTGGAATGTGAGCAAGCCCGAGGAAAGAGAATAAATGTGGAAAGATGCACGAGAGCAAATGTAAGTGCAAGGAGTGCAAGGATCTTATGTAGAAATCAATTGGCACGCGGGAGGAGTCATATGGTAACACATAGCGGAAGATATTATTGGCACAAGCACGAAGTGGTGTTACTTGTGTGACTGTGACGAGAATGAAATGGTGAGTCACTACAGCCTCGAGGGCGGAGCTGTGGCAGTGTTTGTGCACGTGACCCGGCAACCGGCAATCACTCCCAGTTGGAGTCGCTAGTTTTTTCGCGCCTCCGATCAAAGCACACTTACTGGAAAAGGGCTACAAGCCTCGTCATGGTCACGAGTGGTACTTATGCTGACGAATAATTGCTGGTAAGCAGATCTGCCTCTAGCCCGGCTGTCCAAACATCGCTGCTAAGCCCCAATCTGATCCTATTCTTCTTCGACCACAATCACGTTCGCAACCAACGATTCCCAGAACGGCTTGATACCCTCTATTCTGGCTTGCTCCATTTGTGCCATGATGGGGAAGTCGTCTATTCCTGGACGGCCTGGTCCTGCACTCGCCCACTTCTTCTCGGAAGTCCTCAACCGCACTTCCCTCAGGACTGGAAGCAGCGTAGCCAGATTTGGCTTCGCATGCCGTATGTCATGATCAAAAGACTCAAACTCATCGTACGTGCCAGACTCCATTTGCAGCATCGTTCTCAGGCCAAATTCGTCCATCGACTTGAGCGATAGACACTCAATCCGAGACAGCGTATTACGGTCAATCTTGTACATGAGTAGGAAGGTGGCAAAGTCGTGGATATTGATTGTGTTGGAAGCAGCAAACGGTAAGTGATGTGTCTCGTTGTACATGAGCTTACATGCGCGCCAAAGCTGCGAAAGTCTCATGGGAGGGTGCCGCCAGGTTTCACACACTGCACTTGTGTACTCATATGTCGCACGATGTGTCAGAACCCAATCAGCTCCCGCTGTTGAGGGAATCGGGATGATGTCAAGTTGATGGGCGTGATCCCAGGAGTAATTGTAGTCGCGGATGTCCGATTGTTGCTTTGTGCTCGGCCGGATGCATATCTGGATGTTTGAGAGACAGAAACCCCAGATTTTCTCTCTGAGCTCGGCAGGAAGGCGTAGTAGTGGTGAATTACCGAAATTGTGTTCAGTGCCCGTGTTGTCATTTGATAGCTCGAACGTGGTTGGTAAGGAAGTCATGACGATAAGATACTCGAATAAGTCGAGACCGAAGTATCAACGAAAACTGGCGGACTGATGGGCTGTATCGAACACGAGTCGTGAAGCTATCAGGTCATCAACAAGCAAGGGGGATGCACCGTAGGAAGGATCAGATGATTATAAGCGCGAGGTTGTATTGTGTTGTAGACGCGTTGTCTGACGTGAAGTGAGTCTTCCAAGACCTCATCGCGATCATCTCCGCACACGTGACCCCGCCGCTGTTTCAGGTTCGTAAGGTATTTTCTCACATACATTATACCCAACTTCCAAAGGCACTCCACCCCTCATCACTCATCACACTTGCCAAAATGGTACTCAAGCCCGTCCCCTCGCCCTCCCCCGACTCAGCATCAGCAACAACACCCACCACAAAGCCCACAAGAAACGACCCCGGCTTCCTCGCAGCAGTCAAGCAAGCCAAGCTCAGTCTCTCGGAGGGCGGCATACCGATAGGAGCGTGCCTGGTGGGTGCAGATGGTCACATTATAGGCGAAGGGCGGAATATGCGGGTGCAGAAGGGATCTGCGACTCTTCATGTATGTAATTTCAGAGTTTCGTAGGTCTATTCGTATATACTTCGTCGTGGCTGGGCAGCAAATCACCCGTAACGAGTGCGTCGATACAAGCCTGCCCATACATTGCCCCTGCTCCTATCGTCCACTAGTCCACCTTCATGTAACGAGCACAACTGACACCCCCACCCATCCAGGGCGAAATCTGCGCCCTCGAGAACTCCGGCCGCCTCCCCGCCTCCGCCTACCGCGGTTCCACAATGTACACCACCCTTAGCCCCTGCGACATGTGCACCGGCGCGTGCATTCTCTACAAAGTCTCCCGCGTGGTGGTGGGCGAAAATGCGAATTTCGTCGGCGGCGAAAAGTATTTGAAGGAGAGAGGTGTCGAGGTCGTGAATTTGGAGGATGAGGAGATGAAGGAGATTATGGGGACGTTTATTAGGGAACATCCGGAATTGTGGTTTGAGGATATTGGCGAGTAGGTCTATTGGAGATGTAGCGTTGCGTTTTAGAGACGGCTGGCGAGGCGAGGGTGGCGGGGTGGGCGTGGGTCGGTTGGTCATGATTGTGAAAGGCGGTGGATTTCTTGGAAGTAGAAACGGAGCTTCTCCTTGTCGATGAATGGTGTGACGCCTGCTCAATGTCAGTGATGAAGGTGTACGAGTACTTCAATTTCATTTTACCGTGGCCCAGGTTACAAATCCACCCTTGCTTGCCGTTGCCGAATCCATCCACCATGATTTGCACCGCGCGAGTGATCGATGACTTATCCCCATACAGCACACCAGGGTCCATATTCCCCTGTACAATTTTGCCTTTTGCTTGTGCAATCTTGTATGCCTCAGCCGGGTCATGTAGCCAGTCAAGACCGACAATGTCATAGTCAGTCGAGCAGAGATCGTCAAGAGCATACCACGCCCCCTTTGCAAAGACGACCATGGGCACTTTGGGCAGTCCAAGAGCGGCCAATCGCCATGGTAGGTGACGTGCAATGTAGGCGAGGTATGGCAAAGAGAAATCCTTGAATGATTGAGGGGATAGCTCGCCAGCGTTCGAGTCGAAGACTTGTATGATCTGTTTCAACGTGTCAGTATGGTACTTGAAAACTTCTTATCATGCACAACATACCTGAGCACCAGCTTGTACCTGCAGTGCAAGATATTCCACGCAGACTTCTGATATGCGCTGTAGTAGTGCCGTACTGGCTTGCGGGTACTGATAGATCCACCTCTTGACCTCCCTGTACAGCTTGCTTCCACCTCCTTCAATCATGTAGACCATCAACGTCCACGGTGCACCACAGAATCCGAAGAGCGGCACTCTACCATCCAGCTTCTTCCTTGTCATTGTGAGGGCTCTGTATACATAGTCCAGCTCTTTCGCAACATCAACCTTCTTCTCCATAATCTCTTTGTACTGTGGATCCTCTGGCGACTTCAGTGTATTGGGAAAGTGTGGTCCAGTTTTGTCCAGAATCTCAACTTCCATGCCCATAGCTTGCGGGATGACAAGAATGTCTGAGAAAATAATGGCAGCATCAATCAAGCCGGCGAATTCGTCAATGGGCTGCACTGTCAAGTCGGAGGCGGTCTCGGCATCGCGGCAGCACTCGAAGAAGTTTTTGGTGCCTTTTCTCTCGTGGTACTGGGGCAGGTATCGGCCGGCTTGACGCATGACCCATATCGGTGGACGTTCGACCTTCTCGCCGCGTGCTGTACGCAGAAGGAGATCATTTTTCAGAGGTGCAAAGCCGTGGTCTGGGGAGCTGCGGGAATCGCTTTGGATCACAGACATGTTGTACACTGTGTGCAGTTCTCGCTATCGGATATCTGTATACAATGGAGAGCGCGATAGATTGAGATACGTCGTGTTGACAGAATCGCATCTAAGGTGCTCGAAATGGCAGGTGACGTCGTACCAAAGTTGCTTCAGAATCAGGGGTGCCGATCCTCTTTTGAAACCTCCGCGGTTGTTTCAGGGCAGTTTCCACTGATCAATGTTCATTCCCAGCCGATGCTTGCTTCGAGCTTTTCGACGTGCGTGTCGTCAATCTGTTACAACACGCGATTCAGCCTCGACATGTCATAAATCTCTAGTTCTCTACAGTACTGTATCTGAGCCAAATACAAAGGCAAAACGCGGGCGAAAGTCGAGAGGACAGACAGAAACGATCAGATTCGATACTTCGCTCCCACAGGGACTACTAGACGATGGGCCAATATCTCTTGATCCCATCGATCCGACAGCAAGCAGCAGTCATGGCTATCCAACAGTCGTTCAGCAAGCACGCAATAACATGCAAAAGTTTGAGCATTGTGTGCTACTCACCCGAGTTGGCAGCTTTTACGAGCTCTACTTCGAGCATGCGGAGCGGTATGGGCCTTTGCTTGGGTTGAAAGTAGGCAGCAAGAAAACTAGTGCCGGACCTGTTGCAATGGCAGGATTTCCATTCTTCCAGATTGAGCGGTTCTTGAAGATGCTTGTTCAGGAGCATGGCAAGCATGTCGCCATAAGTGAAGAGACTGCCAATGATCCTTCGCAGAAGATTAAAAGCGGTGGGCTTCTGTTTAGTCGTGAGGTCAAGCGGGTCGTCACACCTGGCACACTGATAGACGAGGATTTCCTCAGCCCATATGAGCATAATTACTTGCTTGCCGTCGCGCCGGATATACCTTCCTCGTCTCAGGAGTCTCCGTCTGACAATGACTCTGTTCTGCAAACCCGTATCGGCCTGTCATGGATTGACTTGTCAAGTGGTGACTTCTTTACTCAATCTACCACGCTAGACAATCTTCCTTCCGCGTTGGCTCGCGTAGCACCAAAAGAAGTGATCCTGCAAGAACAGCTTCATGGACACGTCGCGTCGAAATTATTATTGACTCTTCGAGAGCAAGGTCATCTGTTGAGCTTTACCACTGGTATACCTGCACTGATCACGCCCGAGGAATGGGTTCAGCTGCTTGAAGAAACAGCTGCAATCGATGCAGTCAAGGCCTTCAGTCCCGAAGAAGCTTGCTCATCCGGCTTACTCCTACACTATGTAAAAGAACAGCTACCAGGTCTCAAACTCAAGCTTCAAGCACCAGTTCGACAAAGCTCGGAAGAGTATATGATAATTGATAAGCATAGTCTTCGTGGCTTGGAAATCACTCAGACTTTACGTGACGGTTTGTTCAGGGGCAGTTTGCTACAGGCTGTCAGAAGGACAAGTACAGAAAGCGGAGCAAGACTACTCAGCCAGCGATTGAGTAAGTGGTCAATGGACTTGGAGCGAAGCACACCCTGACCACGACTAGCCTCACCCTCGACCTCGCTGGTGGTGATCAACGAGCGGCTCGACTTAGTTGGTGCGCTGATGGACAATGACGTTCTACTTAGCGAGCTCGGCGAACTCCTGCGAAGGACATACGACACACTCCGACTGATCCAGAAGTTCTCATTCGGACGAGGGAACGCAGATGATCTTCAAGGGCTGGCACGAACTATCAACTTAACCAGAAGCATTGGTGATCTCATTCTCGAAACGCGAGGAAGTGCTGAATCGCCTTTAGCTGAAATACATGCACGATTTCATTGGGACACTCCGAGTCAGGTAGCTGATAGGATTCTAGCTGCTATCGACGAGGAGGCATTGACATTGCAGCAACAAAGCCAGGAGCTCAATCAAGTAGAAGCAGCAGGGCTTGCACGGAACGTACTCGAACAAGAAGCCCTTGACACGGAAATGTCAGATTTGCGCAAAAGCTTGAGTACGAAACGGTATAACAAAGTGATAGAGGTAGAAGAGGATAAGTCCGGTTCAGCCGAGATCTGGATCATGAGGCGAAATGCGTCACAAATCCTGCGTAGTCTACACGAGAAGCTGGAGGAATTGTTTCGTAATAAGCACGACCTTGGTACAGCGTTAAAAGAACAACTCGGCGCTGCTACTTTGACATTGAAATTCACCCCTGGACTCGGACACATATGCCACGTCAAAGGCAAAGACACCAAACTTGACGTCTCCATCCTCGAAGACACCAGAACAGTCGGCTCCAGCAAAAGCACGCGCTCCTTCTACCTCCCCGCCTGGACCCGCCTCGGCAGCCAAATCGAAGACATCAAACTCCGCATCCGCGCCGAAGAGCAACAAATCTTCCAATCCCTCCGCGACCTCGTCATCCAATCCCTCGTCCCTCTCCGCCGCAACGCCGCCCTCCTCGACGAACTCGACGTCGCCAGCTCCTCCGCCCGCCTCGCCCAAGAATTCAACCTCCACCGCCCAACCCTTAACACCAGCACCAACCACCTCATCTACGGCGGCCGCCACATGGTCGTCGAAGCCGGCCTCCTCTCCACCGGCCGCCAATTCATCCCCAACGACTGCATACTCTCCAGCCCCGCCCGCATCTGGCTCCTCACCGGCCCCAACATGGCCGGAAAAAGCACATTCCTGCGCCAAACCGCCCTGATAAGCATTCTCGCCCAAACAGGCATGTACGTGCCCGCCGCGTACGCCGAGATCGGCCTCGTCGACCAGATCTTCAGCCGCATCGGCAGCGCCGACAATCTGAGCCAGGACCAAAGCACATTCATGGTCGAGATGCTCGAAACGGCACATATCCTGCGCCACGCCACCAGCCGCAGCTTCGTCATCATGGATGAAGTCGGGCGGGGCACGACCCCGGAAGATGGCGTCGCAGTGGGATATGCGGTGCTGCATCATTTGCAGCATGTGAATAAGTGCAGGACGTTATTTGCGACGCACTTTCATGCGTTGACGGATATGACGAGCGGGTTTGAGGGAGTGGCGTGTTATTGTACGAATGTGGTTGAGGAGGGCATGGGAAGGTTTAGGTATGATCATAAAGTGAGGAAGGGGGTGAATAGGCAGAGTCATGCACTGAAGGTGGCGAGGTTGGCGGGAATGCCGGATCAGGCGATGGAGGTGGCGAAGGGGGTGTTGAAGGAGTTGGGAGATGAGAGTGTGTTTGTCGATGGGTGAGGCAGGAAGTGCTCACAAAGGCACTCGCCGAGGCGTGAAAGGGGTGTATATGTCAAGGCCGCAAAACAGGTATGTATATCGAGCTAGTTTGTAAAGAATCATAGCTGACACCGCACTGGGAAGGTCATCTAAGATAGTGCGGCACTCTCCCCGAAAGTTTTGCATTGACTCTCGTGTCCTAGGGTTCGTACATGTCGAGCTGTATTCACAGAGTAACTCAACCTCAGAACCTTTCGGGGATAAAATGCTGATACGCTACGACACTCCCCCTGAACCTTCTGCGTTGACGTTCAGTCTCATAACTACGAAGCATATTATGAAGCAGCCTACGCAGGATGATAATGAACCTAGCTCTCCTACTTCTACTGTGCAAAGGATCTGATCCAAACCAGTGTCATGCCAATCGACTAGCATCTGAAGCTTCATTCCCACAATTACACATTTCCCGCTCCTTCCTTCGGTGGCGTAAACACATACATAGGCCACTCGCACCCGACCGTCCTCTTCACGGAGACCGGCAATCTACTCCAAACCGCCTGCGGCATTGGAATCAGAATACTCGTATTCTTCAGATAGGTCTCATACGCTCGCCACTCCTTGCCGCCATCGCCACCTTCTCCCTCACTCTCACCTCCTTGCACACTCCTCTTCCACCTCTTCTCTGCTCCCGGCCTCTCCTGCAACGGCAATCCCGAGACAAATAGCAACAACACCGTCGACAGCAGCGGACCGACCACGCTCGCCGCTAACGCCGCTGTTGGGCCGGATCCAATATCCATGATCCCCGATACCGCAGGAGCCAGTACTAACAGCCAGATGCCAAACTGCAGCAAGATCTCCCCAGCGTAATTTGGGTGGCGACTCCATGCCCACACGCCTTTAGTGCAGATGGCCGTGCGATCGTGAGACTGGACGGTGGTGCGGAAGCGGAATTTTTGGGCATCGGCGAGGGATTCGAGAAGGAGGCCGATGACATAAAGGATGGTGCCGAGGATGTCGGTGGCGGTGCCGAAGGGGGGATGGGCGTAGGGTTGGGGCGAGGAAGCTCTGGAAGGGTTGACCGCGGGCGAATTGAGGAACGTTATTGGGAGGGAGACGGTCCAGACCCATATCATCTGTGCGTGGGCATCCGATTAGTTGGGAAGTGCCTGCGGGTGATCGGGTGGTGGCCTTGTAGGTGAGCTGTTGAGAAAACCTACTTGGAAAATCCAGAAGCCGAGAAATGGGAAGAACTTGTTACGTTTGTCGTCGAAACGATCGTCTTTGCCTGTTTTGATGGTCAGCTGTGTTTGTATACAGGACAAAGATCCGGAGTCCGTTCGTGAGAGTGCCAAATAGCGTTTGTCTAGGCTTGTGCGCCTGACATAGACTATAGTTGAGTGGTGACATACCTGTCTTCAATATCCGAAACAGCAGAAATCCGGACAACCTCAATCCCCAGGCCATCATAAACACGGATGCCACAATCTGCCTCGCCGCTCCAGCCTTCGCACCTCCATCATGTCCTGTAGGGCCCGACAGCGCAAGAGTAATGATAGCAAGCACGACAAAGTTAGTGCCGCCAGCGAAATCCGTCAGTTTGTCAAAATGCAGCGTCCATGCGATGGAGAAGAAGAAGAGCTGATAGGCGATGGTGATGAGGAGGGTGATGGCGAGGTAGTATTGGTCGAGTACGTGATGTGGCATTGTGAGCGATGTGAAGGGGGGATGTGGTAAGAGGGATGGAAGCAGGGATGAGGTGCACTTCGAGGCGGTATGGTGTACGCGACGACGAGGTGAGGACCAAGATGGGGAGATGTACTGATTTTACGTGTTGTCTTACATACTGTATGTCACGATTTCCAAGCTTGTTGTATCGCCGATGTTGTCGTTAAGCCACAAGTTGCTTGAGATCGAACGCCTGGATACTCGACTCGATCTGGAAAGTGGTGACAATACGGGGTACACTGCTCTGCTGTTACCAATGACGATCGAAAGTTCGAGCATCTTCCCGGTTTCAGGTTGGTTCGAGAAACTACAAGCACTATCTAGCACTTGTCTTACCTTGTTGTATATAGTTACGTTCGCTCCAAGCACGTCGTCTTCTCGCTTCACAATACAATAACATCAGGACTCTGAACTGACATTTAACGCTTACACATCCAATTCCCCAATCGCTGCAACACATCCGCAGACATCGCCGTTCCTCTGTGACCAAACATGGCCTCCAACATGAACTTCACAGACCGTGCCACAAAAGCCCTTGCAGACGCACAAGAGCTAGCCCAGCAATACGCCCACTCCCAAATACAACCTGTTCACCTCGCAGTCGCATTACTCGACCCTCTACCAGATTTGTCAAAAGACCAACAAGCGCCTAGCACGGAATCAACACCACTATTCAAGCAAGTCGTCGAACGTGCACATGGCGATGTACAACAACTCGATCGCGCACTCAAGAAAGCATTGGTCCGGCTACCGAGCCAGGATCCTCCACCAGACCACATGACCATGTCGCCAGCCTTTACAAAGATACTACGAGCAGCCAATGACCTTCAGAAGACACAAAAGGACAGCTACATTGCTATTGATCACCTCATCAGTGGCCTTACCCAGGATGCTTCGATGCAGCGATGTCTTGCTGAAGCGAATGTGCCGAAAACAAAACTCATCGACGAGGCCATTACACAAATCCGAGGCACACGGCGTGTCGACTCCAAGACTGCAGATGCGGAATCAGAAAGCGAAAACCTCAAGAAGTTCACCATCGACATGACTGCCATGGCTCGTGAAGGCAAGATTGATCCAGTCATCGGACGAGAAGAAGAGATTAGACGAGTGATACGCATCCTTTCACGACGCACCAAGAACAATCCAGTCCTCATTGGTGATCCTGGTGTGGGTAAGACGACCGTCGTCGAAGGTCTTGCCACACGGATTGTCAATGCGGATGTTCCTGCCAATCTGGCTGCTTGCAAACTGCTTTCGCTCGATGTTGGTGCACTTGTGGCGGGCAGCAAGTACAGGGGTGAGTTTGAGGAGCGTATGAAGGCTGTGCTGAAGGAGATCGAAGAGTCGAAAGAGATGATCGTTCTATTTGTGGATGAAATTCACCTACTCATGGGTGCTGGGTCTACTGGAGAAGGTGGAATGGATGCTGCCAACCTGCTCAAGCCTATGCTGGCTCGCGGACAACTACACTGTATCGGAGCGACGACACTCACGGAGTACAGGAAGTACATTGAGAAAGACCAAGCATTCGAGCGACGTTTCCAGCAAGTGTTGGTCAAAGAACCTTCAGTCAACGAGACAATCTCCATTCTTCGTGGACTGAAAGAGAAGTACGAAGTGCATCACGGAGTCACAATCCTGGACGGTGCCATTGTTTCAGCTGCAAGTCTCGCAGCACGCTACCTCACTCAGCGCAGACTGCCAGACTCGGCTGTTGATCTTATCGACGAGGCAGCAGCAGCAGTTCGTGTCACCCGCGAATCACAACCCGAAGCTCTTGACAATCTCGAGCGCAGACAAAGACAGCTGGAAATCGAGATTCATGCGCTGGATCGCGAAAAGGATGAAGCTTCACGCACACGACTACGAGAAGCACGACAGGAAGCTGCTAACATCAACGAAGAGCTCAAGCCTCTACGCGAAAAGTACGAAAGTGAAAAGCAGCGTGGCAAAGAGATTCAAGAAGCCCGGGTCAAGCTCGAGGGATTGAAGTTCAAATCTGCCGAAGCTGAGCGCACTCGCGATCTTGCAACTGCATCTGATTTGAAATACTACGCAATCCCAGATCTGGAGGCTCGCATTGCTCTGCTTGAGAAAGAGAAGCTCGATCATGAACTGGAAATGCTGAACAGGCGAGGCTCAATGGGTGGTGAAGCCTTACTCACAGATGCTGTTGGACCAGATCAGATCAACGACATCGTAGCCAGATGGACTGGTATTCCCATCACTCGTCTCAGGACGTCCGAGAAGGACAAGCTACTACACATGGAGCGCAACCTTGGCGAAATCGTGGTCGGCCAGAAAGAGGCTGTTCATTCTGTTGCAAATGCTATCCGTCTCCAACGATCTGGACTAGCGAACCCCAATCAACCTCCAAGTTTCCTATTCTGTGGACCTTCTGGTACTGGTAAAACACTGCTCACCAAAGCTCTAGCAGAATTCCTCTTCGACGATCCAAAGTCTATGATCAGGTTTGACATGTCAGAATACCAGGAACGTCACTCTCTCAGCAGAATGATTGGTGCTCCACCAGGATATGTTGGACATGATGCTGGTGGTCAACTGACAGAGGCTCTTCGACGTCGACCATTTTCTATTCTCCTCTTTGACGAAGTGGAGAAAGCTGCCAAGGAGGTCCTCACTGTCTTACTTCAGCTCATGGACGACGGCCGAATCACCGACGGTCAAGGGAGAATCGTTGACGCAAAGAACTGTATTGTCGTCATGACGTCCAACCTTGGCGCCGAGCACCTTGCACGAGCAAATGCTCCAGATGGACGCATTGACCCAACAACCAAGGAGATGGTGATGGCTGCACTCCGCGGCTACTTCCTGCCTGAGTTCCTCAACCGCATCAACAGCATCGTCATCTTCAACAGACTCAGCAAGAAAGAGATCAGAAGCATCGTCGATGTGCGGATGGGCGAGATTCAAAAGCGCTTGACTGGGAATGGCCGTAATGTGCATATTGACATGACACAGGACGTCAAGGACTATCTTGGAAGTGCTGGATACTCACCAGCATATGGTGCTCGTCCTCTTGCTCGTCTCATTGAGAGGGAAGTCCTCAACAGATTAGCTGTACTGATCCTCAGAGGCTCAATCAAGGACGGCGAAACTGCCAAAGTTGTGCTGGAAGACGGTCATGTCACAGTGCTACCCAATCACACGGACAGCGATGGTGACGAGGAGATGTCTGATGATTACAGGGTCGTGGATGGCGAAGATGCGATGGCAGAACTGGAAGAGCAGGGCGATGTTGACCTGTATGATTAAGGGTGGAGGATGAGAGACTGGCAAGGTTCAGGTTCAAGCGCTGAATGAAAGGACTTTGCTTGATCTGTATATTTAGTATGGTAACAAATTAGCATAGCATAGAATAGCATAGCAATGGTTGGTTGTAAAATCAAATGTTTCTTACACAAAGAGCTGATTCTTGTGCCTTGTCATGACTTTCCCGAAATGGCCAAGTGATTGAAGTCACGCTGCTACGCGTTTTCCACGTCACGTCTTTCGAAATCATTGGACCGAGAAGATTAACATGTACCGCAAGGCCTTCCGCGTCCCGTACGCAAAGCGAGGACCTTCTGAGGACGGGCCTCCAACGAAGAAACAGCGTTTAAGTCCAGAGCCTGAGTCCGAACGAAGTGTACCACCACCGCCGCCGCCAGTGAGGCAACTTCCTGTGACTGGCTCCCGAATTCGTCCATCGACACAAGCAACACCTCGATCTCAGTTGAATGCCACGTCCTCCACATCAGAAGCGGTCTACTACAATTGTCTCTGGTATGCTCACAAAAAGTTTGCATTGTCGTCCGCAGCTTACCAGAACCACAGGCGAAAACAACAGTTCAAGAAGAATAAGACCTGGGACGGTGATGGCATACTCGTGGTCAAAGATGGCTATGCCACACTACAAGATCTAGATGGGAAGGCCATGGGGCGCACGTCGTGTGCAATCAGGCTGGAACCGGATTCGCAGATCACAGTCGGTGGGAAAGAAGTACAAGTAGAGTCCGTTCTATCCAAGGAAGATTACCTCGCTGGGAAAATGGAGCTGGGTACTTCGAGCAAACCTACGTTGAAAGAGGTGGACGAGTCTTGCAAGGTAAACATCAAGTTCAACTCGAAAACGTCGGAGCAAGACAACGAGGACGATGAGGACGAGGTTGTGGAGGTACCAAAGCCTCGGACTACAACATTCAAGAGCCCAGCAGTGAAAGCACCAATGGTAAGAACGAAGAGTGATTCTCGACCGACTTCGAAAGAGGCAACACCATTACGACAAGTTCAACCCGTGCCAGCCGCTTCGAAACCACGACCACTGCCCACTCAAAAACCTTTCCAACCTCCAGGCATTGGTGACGCTTTCTTACCGCCGGTCACGACTATAAACGGGGTCGCAGAATGTCGATATCCAACGACAGATCCATCTGTTGTCATGAGACGACCGACTGACGTGCCCGCTGGGAAACAGGTTGTTGACGTCGTCATCGACCCCTGGTTAGCAAGACAGCTCAGAACCCACCAAAAAGAAGGCGTCAAATTCATGTATGAATGTGTCATGGGCATGCGGAACTTCGATGGTCGCGGTGCCATACTCGCAGACGAAATGGGACTGGGAAAAACGATGCAGGTTATAGCTTTGTTATGGACTTTGTTGAAGCAGAACCCTATCTATGGCGAGGAACCTGTGATCAAGAAGGCACTAATTGTTTGCCCTGTTACCCTTGTCAAGAACTGGAAGAAAGAGTTCCGCAAATGGCTGGGTATCGAACGCATTTTTATATTCACGCTCGAGGACAAAGACGCTAAAATCAGTAACTTCATGGTCGGCGATCTCTATCCTATCGCGATCATAGGATATGAAAAGTTCAGGACTGTGCAGCAAGAGTTGTCTAAGAGGATTGAGAAAGTCCAAAAGAATCTGTCTAAAGACGCACAAGAGAAGTACACTGGGATCGACATTGTGATTGCAGATGAAGGTCATCGATTGAAGACAGCAAAGAACAAGTCAGCTGAGGCTATCAAGGCACTAGCAACGAATAGACGTATCATTCTATCAGGAACACCTCTTCAAAACGACCTGAGCGAGTTCTATACCATGGTCGACTTTGTCAATCCAGGACTGCTAGGAAGACCGAATGCATTCAAGAAAGAATATGAGTCACCGATTCTCAAGAGCCGGCAGCCCGGAGTCGGCGAGGATGCCATTGAGACAGGTGAAGAGGCTAGTTCGAAACTTGCAGGCATCACCAGTGAATTCATTCTACGCCGCACATCCGAACTACTGTCACAATACCTTCCACCAAAGTCTGAATATATCATATTCTGCAAGCCCTCACAGGAACAAGCTGATATCTACCGCCATGTACTCGCCTCTCCTGTCTTCGGTGCGGTCCTGGGCTCATCCGATGCCTCTCTCCAACTTATCAACATCCTGAAGAAAGTATGCAACAGTCCAACTCTACTTCGTGCAAAAGATGACCCAACGGGGAAAGCCAAAGATGGACCTGCAAGCAAAGCTTCAGCCTCAATTGCTGAATTGCTCACAAATCTCAAGATACCACCTAGACCGTCATCGAGTAGCAAATTTCGCGTCCTGGACCAGCTTCTCTTCCAGATCCACGCGAAACAGGAAAAGGTCGTCATCGTATCCCACTACACCTCCACCCTCGACATCCTGGGTAAGCTCGTCAACGCTTTAGGCTACGCCTACCTCCGCCTCGATGGCACCACACCAGCCAACA
>Ga0268246_10000258_pt1 | contig 28374 bp, 30 predicted proteins | sample AgamicOrSfe_FD_200242 | JGI IMG/M metagenome (GOLD analysis project Ga0268246, IMG submission 200242) | Agave microbial communities from Guanajuato, Mexico - Or.Sf.e (v2) (version 2) | ecosystem: Host-associated > Plants > Phyllosphere > Phylloplane/Leaf | place: Guanajuato, Mexico | collected...
TCCAGGCAACCGCACTGACAGGCTTGCGGCCATAGTTGTTGAGCGTCAAACTTTCTTTCTTGGCTTTCACGTCCCATACTGTTACAAATCCTCCACTTCCAGCAGTCGCCATGATATGGGGTACAACCTTGTTCCAGTCCAGCGCATCGAAGTCGTCTGCTCTTGCTGTGGCAGTACCCAGCCTGAAGGGGTTGTCCGCATTGTTGAGATCCGTGATATACAGCTCTCCCTTTGCACCTGATGTTGCAAGAAGCTCTTGTCTATGTGGGTTGAACTGGACAGCCTTTATTGCTGCACTGTGTTGCTTCGTCCTGGAGATGAGCGAGGACCTGTTCCCCGAATCAGCATGATCCGACTACCAGTAGCCAGACAAGCACTACGTACGAGGCATTGGTCTTGAACTTGGCGACATCCCACAGATCGAGCGACCCGTTTTCCAGTGCGCCAGCGATAATACCCTCTGAATGGTCTGCTGTGGGCTTGCTCCACGCAATGTCGTAGAACCTGTTCTCATAATTCAGCAAAGTTGCATTCTCGAAGACCTGAACCGTTCAATGCACACCTGGAATCTGTGTCCAAGCTGGCGACAGGTTTTAGATCAACGCTTGTGTTATGGTTGTCCAAGTCCAAGTCCCAGATGTCAAGCTTGTTCTCACTCGTGAAATCTGCGTCTATAGCGCCAGCGCGTGTACCAGTAGCGAGGGCGGGCTTTGGACTGCCAGCAGACCAGGCGAATGCGGCTGTGCGTGGAATCTCACGAAGACGACCCATAGTTGCGTGATGTTGTCCTGATCAGCTAGTACAACTTTTGTACAGGCTACTGTACTGCGTCCAAGTTCGACCCCGTTGCGAAATGTAGATTGATCCGAATAGTCTAGATCAGGCGTATAGTCTACACTCCTCTCCTGAATCGTGAAGGTTAAAGAGTGGTCAAAGATGCTCGATTGGAAGACGTGTTGTGTTCGTAATTAGTAACTATGTTGAAAGGGGTGACGCAGCACGACCTTGACGGAGTTGGGCCCATCGCAACATGCAAGTTTGAGTAGAGCTGCGGAGTGCTCAAGGTTCGAACAAAGCATCAACACTTGGGGATAGAGGTAGAATGAGTGACACTACGCGACTCAAGTCAACCATCTTCGTGGGCGGCCTCGACAATGCCGTGACAGCAGGCACACTACATGCTGCCTTCGTGCCCTTTGGAGAGATCGTGGATATTTCCCTGCCCAAGCCTGAATTACCATCCTCTACAGATCCGCATCGAGGATTCGGCTATGTTGAGTTTGAACTAGCGGAAGATGCAAGAGAAGCAATGGACAACATGGATCAGAGCGAGCTGTTCGGCAGGGTGATCAAGGTCGCTGCAGCGAAGCCACAGAAAGATAACGGTGAAGGCTTAGGCAGCAGGACCGCAGTCTGGAACCAGGTATGGCAGATATTGATCACATATCGCACAACTTTGCTAATGTGAATTAGGAGGGCTACCTCGCTTCGCATGCTGTTAACGAGGAAGACCGCATCCTAGTAGCAGAAAGCGATGCGCCTATGGACCCGATGCAAGGTCTTGAAGGCCTGGATGTCGCAGGCCCGAAAGCAGGCTGAAGGGATTGCGACTACGCTGCACATATACGAGAAACAGGTCACACTGCTCATACATCGGCGCGAGACAATCAGTATACGCATGGACAACAGGGCACAGTGAGGCGCATGTTGACACATCAGAATGTCGCTTGTCAGTCCTATCGCTGCCCCGACTCAAGCAATCACGACACGCACTGAAGGTCTGAGTCAAAGTGCAGAGCTGCTGGAGACCAGCCCAGAGTCGAAAGGAATTTGCTTTCGAGTTAACTCGAAATCGCATCTACGGCTCGCAGGATGGTGGCTGAGGCTGTCTTAAGGGGAAGGTTGTAGCTTTGTTGAGAGGGACTGTGACGTGAGTATAATTATGGAGCAACCGGAGAACACTAGGCGGGAACACTGGTCCGGTCATCCCGCAATGGATGCATCCTGGTCCGAATACGACGTCGAAGGTGTGTAAGCCGGGCAAAGGGCGGGTAGTTTTTTTCTTGTAGCAGTGATAATGTACAGTCAAGGTGGTGTTGAAGTTCGGCCGCTTGGACGAAAGCTATTGCAACGCTTTCTTGATTCCCGCAGATGCCGAAACATCGATCATTCGCTCCGCTCCACTCCCATCCCTGCACTTCTGTATTTCTCTCATCACCTTGCGTTGTCGGCGGTGTTCTTGGTGGCGACGCCTCCTGAGCGAGTAAGACGAAGCTGTTTGTCGACGTAGAGTTTACGGATGAGCGAGTAAAAAGCTGCTCCAACGGCAACACTAAAACATCGTTAATCATGCAGTCTTCATGCTGCGTGTGATAGTGTGGGTTTACCCGAGGACGACACCTATAGCGATCATGTCAGCTTACTTTCATCATCAATTCCAGATCGTTTAGGTCATACCAATGGGGATGAGCTCGACGGGAATCTTCTTCAGTGTTCGTAGACGTTGAGAGATCGTGTGAGCTGTTGCGGGACCATGTCAGTTTTTGGGCATAGGAGTGGCATCATGTAGTTCCATGCGATCATCAAGTTCATCTCGGGGGGGGCGGACCGCTGTGTTCTTCTTTCTGCGCAAATATTAGTCTACGGATCATGCTATGACGAAGCTGATCATACAGGAGCAGCCTTGAGGGCTGAGCGTGTGGCTCTCATTGACATGAAAGGTGACGGGCGCATGGCCATGAATGGCGACGGGCGCATGGCGAGGATTCTGGAGGCGCGCATAGTGTGATATGTTTACTGTTTCGAAAAGAGTGCTACTCACTTGAACATACGGATGTGGTTGTCGAAGCTCAAAGGATCTGCAATATATTGTCCGTTTCGGGTTTAGTGTCTTTACCATTGAGCGAGGAAGGAACGACCTCCCGGACTGAACTCACAACAGCTTCGTAGCACTTACATCCACAAAGCTCTCCTCCACTCATCCCAAAGCCACCCGCAATCATGTCCGAAGAAAGCGATGAGCGTGAGACGAAGCCCTTCAAGTTTGTGACTGCTGGTATGTTACCTCTCAAGCTGCACATGCGCCACGACTATTGCCGCACGTCTATCGACTCTTTGCTAATGTGACATCTAGGCTTCGATGCTCGCTTCCCGAACATGAACCAGTGAGAACATTGCGGACTCAAAATAGAGGATACTCGGCTGACCAAATCCTAGGACGAAGCACTGCTGGCAAAATTACGTAGGACTACAAGCAAGATAGCAAGATAGAGTTCACTCTAACATGACGAAAGGTCGACTACCACAAGTGTATCCTCGCAAAGGGTGAAGAGTTCAAGCCTTGCCGTCAAGTACGAGAAGTTCGGAATCGAGATTGAGGAGGAAATGCTGATGGATGTAGTTCTTCCTCGCATACCGATCATTGTGCCCCAGCGCATGGTGTGAGAGATGGGATGACCAGCGTGGTATGTCTAGGCAGAATGCTGGCGGTATGTTCGTCCAAGACTAATCAGCGACCCAGACAATGGAATCTTCCCGGTGGACCTCTCAAGGTAGACTGACGTCGTCGGAGGTTGCTGTGCGCATATGTGTATAACAGAAGAGGAATAAATTAAACCACGGCAAATGTTGCAATCAGCCAATCAGCCAATCCCTTTATCATCTTCATCGCGCGCATCTTCAGCTCTGCCGAGAACTATACTGTGATCTCACATCTTCGGCCAGATGTTTCGCTGGCACAAAATCCGTCACATACTTGATCATCGTCCCTAGCTATCTTCCAGGGTCTGGCGTGCACTGATATAGGATCCTCTGTCGCCTCCCGGTCCCGTTGCGGCCTGACCTAGCGTCTGAGCGATTCTCGCGCAGAACACCTGTAAGTACCCCTTTCAGTGATTCTGTGCTTCTGTGTGCTCCTCTTGCTTGTTTCCTATCTCATTGTAGATCCTCGAAGTACCCACGTCAGTGACCTCTGCTGGCTGCTGACTCACGAACTCGCGCTGGGTTCTTGCTCATCGTCGAGCCTGAAACATAGGATGTCCAGAGTTATTCAGGCATTTTCGCACAAAGAAAGATATTAGGATGATGGAGCTGGTGAGAGGGAAGGCTCCTGTGAGAGCGGGAAGGAGGCCCGAGGACGAAAAGGATGAGGAAGGGCCAGGACGAAGCGAGACGAGGCGAAGACGGGAACATATGGCGGACATGAGGTTTCCTCAACGTTAGAGTATCAGGCAATCCATTCACCATGACCATAATCATACATGCCATATCATATCGATCGCGTCAACCTGTCCATATCACAGGATGAATTTGCTGCTAAATATAGTCTATGCTTCAACTCCTCGACCTCGGTCCGGGTTACTGAAACACTTGCGTCACATTTCGACGGCGTTTCACATGACCCAGACTCGACCTGGACATCTCCTCATCTTCTCTTGCTCTTCGTTCGAGCTGCTCTGCGCCAGACTCTACCGCCAATATGTCCACAGTCTCGCGTGCTGTGTACACGCTGAGTGGTCAGGGTGCAGCAGTGCGCGCGAGGCTCATGTCGGCATCTTCCACTAGCAGATCCGTCCTGCTGAAACAGTCTGTAGAACTGTATGTAGCCACATTGACCAAATGATGATAAACACTCTGACCACCATGCTCCATAAGGCTTCAGACACTCGTGTTCGTTCTCTTCCTCTTCCGATGGACCAACAAGACATGGTACCAGCTCCGCGGCCGAGGAATACTAGGCACCACGAAAGAGCTCTACCTATACCTCCGCCTACGTGCCTATGGCGTCTTCCTCAGCATACCTGCCGTACGAAGAAAGATCAAAAAGGATGTGCTGAAAGCGACAGGTGATATGGAACACCAGCTAGCAGGGCTCGGCGAAGGTGTGACTCGATATGCTCAACTACCAATAGAAGGCTGGACGGCGGATCAGGTCAAGGGAGAGATGTCGAGGTTGAACGAGATGGAACATGACCGGTGGGAGGATGGGAGAGTCAGTGGCGCGGTGTACTTTGGGCAGGATGAGCTGGTGGACGTGCAGACAGATGCGATCAAGACGTTCATGACTGCAAATCCGATACATCCTGCGGTATGGCCTGGTGTGAGGAAGATGGAGGCAGAGATTGTTGCTATGGTCCTGTCCATGTTTAATGCGCCGGAAGGAGCAGCAGGCGTCACGACTTCTGGTGGCACAGAATCTATTCTTATGGCAGTTCTCAGTGCACGGCAGAAGGCGTACAAGGAGCGGGGCGTTCGTCACCCAGAAATGTATGTATGCAAACCAAGACACCTAAGATATCGCTCACCCACGAATAGGATCATCCCCGACACAGCACATGCAGCCTTCCTAAAGGCCGGCGGATACTTCAAGATCCGCATCCACCTAGTCGCATGTCCAGCACCTTCATACAAAGTCGACGTCGCAACTGTCCGCCGCCTCATCAATCCCAACACGATCCTCCTGGTCGGCAGCGCCCCTAACTTCCCCCATGGCATCATCGATGATATCTCCGCCTTGTCCACGCTCGCCACTCGTCATTCACTACCTCTCCACGTTGATTGCTGCTTAGGGTCTTTCATGATCGCAATGCTCTCACGAGCTGGGTTCGCATGCGAGCCTTTTGACTTCCGTTTACCAGGCGTTACTTCGATAAGTTGTGATACCCACAAGTACGGTGGTGCTCCGAAAGGTACTCTTTACTGCTCTCTAATGATAGCCATCCGCAATACTTACTTTCTTCCCAGGCAATAGCACCGTCCTGTACCGCACTCGCTCCCTTCGCTCCTATCAATACTTCATCTCACCCGACTGGAGCGGTGGCGTCTACGCCTCGCCCAGCATCGCCGGCTCCCGTCCTGGCGCTCTGATTGCCGGCTGCTGGGCGACCATGATGCACTGCGGCGAATCTGGTTACATCAGCGCCTGCCGCTCGATCATTACGGCCGCCAAGCGTCTGGAATCCTGCATCCGCCACGACCCCGAGCTCCGTGCCGACCTCAGCGTGATCGGCGAGCCACAAGTCACCGTCGTGGCATTCACATCTAAGACGCTGAACATCTATGACGTGGCGGACGCGATGTCGAAGAAGGGGTGGCATCTGAACAGTCTACAGAATCCGCCGGGCATGCACGTTGCGGTAACACTCCCGATTGTGAAAGCAGTGGATGAGTTGGTTGCGGACTTGAAGCTCGTGGTTACAGAGGAGAAGGAGAAGGAGAGAGTGAGGGTGGCGAGTGGATTGGGGAGGAAGGGCATGGCGGAGGGCACGAATAGCGCACTGTATGGCGTGGCGGGGTCGTTTCCTGATAAGCGGATTGTGAGGGATTTGGCGGGCGCGTTTTTGGATACGCTGTATAAAGCATAGGATGGGAGAGTGTATTGTAATGAATTATGAGATATGTTTTATGGTTTACGCTTGTTCATGCTTGACGCTTGACCTCTACGAAATCCTGCAGCTTGAGGCGGTCCGCCGCCTTTCCGCACACGGAGAGAAGAGAAGTCATGATGTCGAGTGACTGAAGCTCGAAGAAAAAGTACCCTCCATCTCAGGTGATATGGCCATCGTCGCGCAATACTTCGAAGAATGATCACGATGAACGGAATAGGAGTCACAATGAAAAGCATAAGCGATCCTAGGCAGAATTCAACAGACTCCTCTTCTTTTTGCGTTGGTGCCATGACATTACTATGCTGATGTTTGCTGATGTTTGCTGATGCTGTTACTTGACTTTGTTTCTTTTGAGGATACTTGGAAGGAAACGGAAGAGGTACGCTTCGAGTTCTACCCCAAGCTAGCCAGCGAGGCGCTCGGTAGGCAGCGCTTGAAGAGTGCTTTTGACAGCCATATGGCGGCTTCGGTAGAGGAGGATGTTACTAGACGTACTATACGCAACTCACACCTAATTGCTGACAAAGGAGGCGTGTTTGTTTGCCTGGTGCATTGCACTAAACGTGCTGAAGAGTGCGGCGATGGTTTCAGTGAAGAGCAGAAAGCTGTCATGTCCAAATCCGCTCTGCCAAAGGCGAAGAAAAGCGGCGAAACGCCTTCAAACACCAGCGCCAGTCTCAGATTCACCAAAAAAAACATCACTACTTCACATCTTCGTCGTTAGGAACGATTTTCACTGACCATTGCCAAAACCCAGGTCAAAAAAAGGCCAAAAAAACATCACTGATCATGGGTGTTTGCATTTGCATCACAGCGCTGAAAGAAGTCTACCACGACTTTCTTTTTTCACCGTAGCGAATTGCTTACGCTGGGGTTCGAACCGTGCCATGGTAAGAGACGTCAAATTCCCGAAGGATTAGATGAAGTACGATCTGTCAGGTTGAGGTTCTACTTCGTCAACTGCGCCATTCCGGGTTGAAAATGCATGTTTTTGATGAGTTAATAAAGGTCGCTTCGCTCTGCACGGCTCGTCGCAATTTGCTGGAGTGCCGCCTTGACCTTTGTCCTGGTGGCAGCCGTTGAGGTCCCGTCGGTCGCTTTTTCCCTTCCTGCTTTCACTTTCACCCTGTTCATCTTTGTAGCCTCTGATGCGATCTTGGCCGGCTTGGCGTTGTGTTGCTCTCATAATCCAGTTCATACTTTTCTCACATGCTGCCATCGTATTGACGTTACTGATGAGCAAATCTGCTTGGCTTCCTCGAAAGGTGATGTCGCGCATCCTCCGATCAATCAACCATGCGATGCATCCTCGCTCATTTAACGATACCATCCTGCATATCACGCAAACGTGATGCTGCCCACCTTGATGAGAGTGCTTGCTTGCATCCTTGCATCCCAAAAAATGACATTGCGAATTTTTGGCCGATAGTGTGTAGCGTAATGTCCATCATGATTTGCTTTCACTCGCACATTAGACACTTACAACGTGCCATACTACTGCCATGAACATCGTTGTAGAGGTGAAACTGTCTAAAGGTGCTGTGGCCTTGCATTGTCCATCTTCCATTGTATGAGCTCACTTCATCTTGCAACATCACTTATATTGCAGCCGTAGTATTCTGGGCTCTCATTTGGTCGTCGTGCACACAAAATTTTCACTCTCGTAGCTGTACACTTGCAGGGCATGTGTTGTGGGCTCAGACGCGAATGAAACAAGCTCTTGACGTTGCGCCCATGATTCTGAAACGGCCCACTTAACCAACCAGTTTATATCTCACGTGCGCCATTCGTCATCGCGCTTCTGCTAGGCGCGCTCGCTGTGTTTCTGCTGATCTCCATCTTGTGACAACTGCACGGCTTCAACTGCTTACTTCCAAAATGGTCGCTACAGGCCTGGTCTTCAAGGACCTCCATGACGACGAGAACGACAGACCCATCAACACTTCAACCTCAAATACCTTCGGCAACACTCCAGTCTTCACCAGCCATGGAAAGCAACAACGTGATGAAGTCAACAATAGCATGCCTTCTAGCTCAGGCCTTGTCTTCTCCGACCTCATGCCCATACCGCATTCCAATCCCGCCAACATGAACGAGCATGGCAGAGCCAATGCTTTACACGAAGAACCCACCATGTCTCATGCTCTCGCCAATTCGAACCGTGCTGCACCAGTCAAAGGTGCTGCTCAGATAGATGCTGGTCCCATTGCTGATGATGTGCGAAACTTGGGCTGGGAGGGAGTTCAAGCACCAGCACCATTGATTGGAGGGCTCGATAACGAGGAGGTCTGGCAACTGGTTCGAAGGTTTAACAAAGTGAGCAAGACAGTGACAGCTTAGACATCGTTCAACAGCTGACATATACAACAGCAAACATATCACGTCAAAGAACTTACAGTACCTGTACCTGGTGGGCTCGACTTCAATGTAGCAGATGAGGATGAGTTCTCTCCAGACAAGTTACGCAGTGCTGTTGAGCGGATGTACATGGAGGTGGTGAGTAAAGAAGAGGAAATATCACAATGCCGCTCTTGCTGACATGATAACTATGTAGCTCATAAGTCTACTTGGTGTGGGAAAGCACATTATGCGACTTCGTAGCTGGAAAGAAGCACGACGCACCACGTATTTCGCAAGTGTATGTGCTAGCCGACCGTAATCTGCTGGGCGTGCTACAGCTAACACCTCTCAGGCATACGCATTGGCCTGGATTTTGGATCTGATCATGCCTCTCGTTTTGACGACTGTCATTATAATGATTGTATACCCACCCAGTCGGGCTTTCCTTTTCCCACCTGCACCACTGGCCCTGGTCGACGGCAGTACTGGCGGCGTCAAGAAACCTGCGGCGGGCGTTCTTGGCAGCCACGACAGCGCGACCGGCGCACCAGAACACTACAAGGGAGAGGCAGTCGAAGCTGAAGCTTCTCACTTTGTCAACGGTATTGGTCATATCGCTCTCAGCAGTGTTGCAGGCAAGCATCCTATGAACGAGCCAAAAGCGGAGGACGGTTCCCCCTCTGATACCGTGCCTGATCCTACTGCGCTCGTTGGTGGTGCTGCCAATGCGCGTGCTACAGCAGGCTCAAACTCAACAGCTCACAAAGATGACAAGGCGAAGGTGCCGATGGAGGCAGCCATGTGGAGCAAGATGAGGCCAGCACTTCACGGCATCAACGACGTCACTGATACCTTCGAGCGCTTCGGCAATGCTTTGAATCCTGTTCCGCCGTTCCCGAGGGATGCAGCTCGTCTGAGACTTGCTGGTGTCGTGGCTGGGCTTTTGGCTGTCAGTCTTGTGACCAGCTCGTACATGTTCATGAAAGGTATGACCTTTGGTGTTGGTTTTGGCTTCTTTGGCGACCCAGCTATCCAACGTGGTATGGTATGGCTCAACCGCAACTATCCACATTGGGAGAAGCTGCTCGAGCTCCGCAACACGCTCCTCAAGGGTGTACCTGTACGTTGTCGATTCACTCCACCACATTCCTCCACACCTACTGACACACACTCCAGACAAATGCCCAACTGACCATCACCCTCCTCCGCATCGGCGAAGCCAACCACGCTCCTCTTCCACCGCCACCCCAAGGGCAAGGTGCCCCACCCTCCGAAGCCGCAGACCTTACCACAGATCACCTCGACAGTCACGGCGCAGACATGCCTCTCGGGGCGTCCCCTGAAGAGGTCGCCCTTGCCGCCTCGCATGACCCCAATCACGCCGGCTCCACCAAAGGCAGCGATATCGACGCCTCAAAATCGCACCACCACGGCAAAAAAGGAGCTCGGATCCTCGGCTTCTTCAAGTCCACCGTCCGCGCCGGAGTCGAAACCGCCATGGGCGCCGACCGTCTCAAAGCCGCTGCTGGCGCCGAGCACGCCAAGGACCGCCTCGGCGTCATTTCCGGCCGCTCAAAGGAACAGGACCTTTCTGGCCCCGTCGATTTCCGCGCTAGGTATAACGGCAAAAAGGGACATATCTACATCAGCACGCGCGCGACCGTGCCGTGTGTGTCATTCACCACAGACAGTACTGTGGACAAGATAGGCTCGACGAATCGCGACGAGCAGCTGCATCCTGTGTGGACGATTGCGGTGGCGAATATTAGGGAGTTGAAGAAGGTGGGCGGGTTTGGGTGGAAGACGAGACTGGTGGTGGGCTGGGCGCTGGATAGGGAGGTGGCGGATGGGTTGGAGATTGTGGAGAGGAGTGGGAGTGTGTGGAAGATTACGGCACTGCCATTAAGGGATGAGCTGTTTAATCGGTTGGTGGCGATGGGCGGGCAGAAGTGGGAGAGTTGGTGAGGGGGGAACGATGATGGTAGGGGTGCTGGGATTTGGCTGTTAAGGGCGCTTGTGATGGAGGAAGTTCACGATGAATGTCACGGATGAACGGTCAGGAGTTTGATGATTGTGTATGTCGTGCAACGATTTATTTCATGAGTATTCATTCGTCGTCGAACACTCCTCAAAGTGAATTCATAAGCCTTAAAGGTACACCGTCCAAGATCGCTCACATCCTTCCCGCACACCCATCATCACAGCCCTGAAATTCCTACGTCCCCCCACGCCTCTGGATCCCCATCCTCCCACACATCCTCATTGTCCCGACACCCACCTCATCTCACCCCACCACCAAGCCTATCTGGTTCACCGAACCCATTGATGCCTTTCTTCAGCCCCTCTTCGAACTCCACACAAATCGGGCAACGTTCCGGGACCTTGTGCGGGGGCTCGATGTAGTCGTGGGTCTGTGTGAAACACTCGTCGGTGTCTTGCTTATCGCAGGCTTCAAAGGATTCTTGGGGGAACTGGCAGTGGCTGCAGGCGAACTCGATGATGCGGAAGCGGACGAGGCACATTGTTGAGGCGCTAGTGATGGGTAGAGGATAGAGGCAGCGGTATGAGTGTCGCCCCGGTCGACAGTGTCACAGTTGTCTCAAGGTGCTGATATGCGATGGTGTTGCGGGCGTTGCGGCAGTCCTTGCTGACAGGCCAAGTGTATCTTAGGGCGAATCGACAACTTGAGCAGAGGGGTGATGGCTTCGCTGAAATTTCCTGTGCGCGAATCCAGGATGCGCTGAGTAGGTCGTGAATCCAGAACAAAGCGCCAGTGGAGTTCCTGAGTTCAGAATGCAATGAAATTGTGAATGCAGACCGATGCGACGGAAGCTGGGAAGCTAAGGCTTTGTAGAGTGGCCGTGTGATACAAGGTCACAGGGTCACACAAGCTTGCCTGTGACACGTCCGGCAACCTGCATGAGCCCTACTCATGGGATGATCGAGTGGTCGACAGGTCTCGGGAAAGGTGTTTGCGAGTCAATCCATATTGGTATGGTCTCATTCAAGCAGACACAGCCACAGGCGTGGTAGTATTCTTCATCATTGTCTTCTCTTCTTCTTCCTTTGGTAGATCGTCCTACAGCACAAATCAGCACAAGTCATGACCCTTCGTCATGCAATATATGCGTACCAAGTCATAGATGACCTTGATCATCAAGCTGCAACTTGGGCACACGCCGACGTCCTCCCCATCCCTGAGGTCTGCGAGCCCGATCTCGAAACGATCGCCACACGGGCAAGGGTAGTGATAGATCTGTAATTTTGCATCGAATGTCATGTCCTCGATTTCGATCTCATCGTAGAAGGTCTCGCCGTCCGCCATGGTGTCGGTTAGCAGAGACAAAGTTTGCGTGTAGACACAGAGACCGAGAGTGTTGGTGACTGTTTCAGAATATTTCCTGTGGACTTTGAAACTCGGCCGCAGAGTCACGTGGCGACGCCGATCTTTCAAAAGTTCCAAGACGACGAATAGACAATCCAGATCCATTACTGCATAGACCAACTTGAAGCAAAACATACGGAGTAACATCATAGAGACACCCCACTTCGCGATCTCCCTCGAATTCGAATTGTGTACTACGTAGCCTGCCGAAGCTACTAGGATGGTGTCTTTAGTGAAGCGGATGAACAAGTTGAGGACAGTCAGTATACATGCTTGTAGATATCATCTACGCGAATGCTAACACGCGTGCCCACAGAGAGTATGTCAACCAGTGGCCGTCACTGAAATCTCTATTGACCACTTGCCTAGCTACTAGACATACGAGTAGGACCAGGTGCAGCGATAATATCTAGCGATGTCAAGCGGATACACCTCAACTTTGCGCGGAAAATGAACGACGGACACATGGGACCAAGGTAGATACATTCCTTTAAGTAACGCCACCGTAGCTCATTTGGTTGTTCTAGGAAATTCTGGCACCACTACCTTCCCCGCCTAAAATACCACAATCCTGCCATTCCTATGACCATCTCTCGATCCGCTGATCAGGAAGGACCCGCCTCCCTGACTGTCTTCTTCGCGGCCTCCTCCGCAACGTCGGCCATTCCAAACCCAACACAATCGACGTCCGGCGACAAAGCACCCTCGAAAGACCCAGCACCGGTCGAAAGCACGAAAAGCATAAATATGAAGCACAAAGGCGAGAATGAGATATTGGAGGAGTTCTTGCGGTTAACCCAGGGGAAGACCGTGGAGCCGAGTGAGGAGGAGCAATTACAGATGAAGGAGTTGAAGGAACTGAAGACGAGAAGTGAAGGTGATCGGGCGAGGCAGGCCGGCGTGATGGCACAGAAGAAGAGGCAGGCTGAGATCTTGGCGGCGGCGAGGCAGAGCGTGGGTGAGACGGCGACGGCGTAGGACCTGGCAGACACATGGCAAAGCATTCACAAAATAGGCGTTTGGCAGCAAAGGTCGGCGTTACTCAGTTGGCAGCGATGCAGAATGCCCTCAAACGCTTTGTATTATTTCGCTATGTCTTATGATGCCGCTAATCCCTTCCACCAAGCGACCAGACCTAGCACAAACAGGACTACCATCGCATCACTGACTACCGTAGTGTAGATGATGCTGTAGCGGCTGAAGATGCGCACATAGTTTGCGTACGGCTCCGGTAGCATTTGTCCTATTCCGCCTAGTATACCTGACGCAGGTAGTTTTCCTCCATCAAGAAAGTAGCGTCCGCTTTGTAGCATCAACTCCACTGTTGCAAACACCCAGAATAATTGCGGAGCTTCACTCTCGACACCGAACTGGTTCCTTCCAGCCTTCGACCCTGTGAATGTGAAGGTCATCGTTGCGTATATGCCTAGCAGTAGCGAGAATGCTGCGTGTACGATGCGCCAGATATTGCTACCGAACGTGTCTGGCTCGGGTTGTTGCTGTCCGCCAAACATGCTCGCTAGTCCCGGAGGTAGTCCACCACCTGCGCCTCCCTCTCCACCTCCAAGACCACTCATCATCTGCTGCATCATTCGCATCATGGGATCCTCGTCAGGATTTTGACCATCCATCGCGCCTGGTGCACCCTGTTCTTGCGGTCCAGCTCCCATCAACATTTGACGGAACAGTGCTTGCGGATCTTGCGCATTGAAGTCTGCAGGTGGTCTTTGGAACATTTGGCTGATGTCGACTTCTGCAGGATCGTCGTGCGAGCTGTGGTTGTTGGACGCGCTTTGAGATGGTGTAGGCTGAGGAGCGAAAGACGACGATGACGAGCGATTCATTGTTACATCTAGGAGATATGTCAGTTCTAATTCACATCACATTCGTTCTCAACGCACCCTCGTCCATCGGAGCTGGACGCCCGCTCAGTGAAGTGATCTTGTTCAAACGATCCGATCCTCCATTCAGAATCTTGGCATTCCTCTTCTCTCTTCTCAGGCGAGCAGCTTTCTGCGCTTGGGATTCCTCTGTAGGAACGGCTCTCGTCATATCTGCTGCTGTTGTGTCTGCCATGATGGATATGTGCTGAAACAGAGCGAATTTTGTTGTTGGTGTTTCATCATGCGATCGGAGTACACCGAAACACATGCTCTCTGTCTCGAGAAAATAATAATCTGTCAGGCGCGGGACTCACTGTTGCTTCCCACGCACTTGACGCTTCCAACATGCCAGTCAGCACGCAGCAGCCGGGTGGCGATGCTGGGTCTAAGGTCGTGTCTCTGGACGAGAGACTGAACCAGATTCGGTCAATGCCCAAGCTGCAGAATCAGCAACAGACTGCTCTTGTGTTATCTGCTGTGGAAGACACTTTGAAGGAGCAGAAATCAGAGCGCACACCGACTGCTTACTTCGCTGCTCTACTGTCTTTACTGAGCTCTAACGGGGCACAGGGTAAGGATATCGCGGCCACTGTAGTATATCTTCTGGATCTGGTCACACCTCACGTTCCCCAACCACTCCTACGTTCTAAATTCACGCCAATCCTCGAGACTCTAGCTCCCGTGCTGATGCGAGGCGATGCTGATGCACCATTCCTTCGATCTTCTATTGGGTGTCTCGAGTCATTACTGGTCGTTCAGGATGCCCAGGCGTGGGCGCTACCACAAAGTCAAGCAGGGCCACGCAGAGCAGTTGCTGGGTTACTACAGATAGCTATGGACCCTCGACCGAAGGTACGGAAGCGAGCTGCTGAAGCTCTGACTTCAGTGCTACAGCATGGACCTCCTGGACCATCGATCGACCATCCTGCGGCAGACATGTGCGCCGAGACTGCGTTAAGAAGCTTCCAATCCTTAGCTACACCTGCCGCACAGCCAAAGAAGACAAAGGCAACCACAGAAACACAAGCACACGATCCCGGCCTCATACACTCTTTACAACTTATCAAGACAATCGCCGCTGCCACTGGAGGCTGGCCGAGCAAGAGTTTGGAGTCCTTATGTGAAGTTTTGTTCACGGTTGCGAAGTCGAAGAGCGAATTCTTGACGATGGCAGCTTTTGATGTCTTCGAGGCTATATTTGAGGGCATGGCAGCAAACAACTCGTTCAGCAGATTGCCACGACTCCTCGAGGCAGTATCTGAGCTCCGACCATCACAAGAAGACTCTCAACTTCTGCCACCCTGGTTAGCTGTCTTATCACGAGGGTACGGGGTTTCTGCACAAGTAGAGCCCGAGGAAACGTTTCAGCAGCTACCAGAACTGTTCAGCATGATATCGAGTTTCCTAGCATCGTCTTCCCACAACATCCGTGTGTCAGCAGCGGAATGTCTCATTTCCATGCTGATCAATTGTGTACCTGTAAGCGTCATTGTGGAACCATCTATCTACGACGAGAAGACCATTGAGAAGATCTGTGGCAGAATAACAGAGCTACTCAGTGTAAAATACCAATCATCTTGGATGGAGGTGTTCGATGTAGTGGGCGCAGCATTGGAGGCATTCCGGTGGCGTTCTGCTCCTGGTCTTGCAAAAGCTGTTGCTGTCATTGGTGAACTGAGGGCGAATGAATCTTTCTCTGGTAAACAGCAGGCGGATGAGGTCATTCACAAAGCGATTCGTGCTATGGGGCCTGAAGCAGTACTTGAGATTCTTCCTCTTAACCTGGTTTCACCAAAGCCCGGACAATCTGGTCGCGCTTGGATGCTGCCTCTCATGCGAGACTCTGTCCGAAATACAAACTTGAGCCACTTCCGCACGGAGCTGCTCCCACTGAGTGACAAGATGTCCAGTAAGATTCAAGATCAGAAGGCGGCGCAGAAGTCGATGGAAGCCAAAATCTTCGAGACTGTGATCAAGCAGATCTGGGCAATCTTGCCAGGTTACTGTGACGGTGCTCTGGACATTCGCCAAGCCTTTGACCAGGTCTTCGCTCAACTTTTGGCTGAGCGCTTGTACAATCAACCGGATATGCGAAACCTGATATGCAAGTCTTTACAGAATCTCGTCGACAGCAACAAGATGATCTCCGAGATGGACGGAGAGGAGAATCTTCTAGCACAAGGACGGATATCAAGAGGGGATGCCAAACTGAATCTCGATCATCTTGCAACATTCGCGCCCAATCTGGTAGCAGTCCTGTTCAACGTATATACTGAAACAGCCACACAATATCGAGGTCCGGTTCTTGCATGTATAGACTCATATCTCAGCATTATTGCAGATGCTGAGCTGTCACAAACTTTCGATCGTGTAGCCACTGAGCTCAACAACGCCATCCAGCAAGAGACCGCTGATCGCGCGGCTCAGACTGGAAAACCTGCAGCCAAAGACAACAAGACCCCTCTAAGTCACGCTCTCATGGACATCATCGTGACGATAGCCATATACCTACCTCACTCAAGCCTCGAGTCACTTTTCACCGCCGCATCATTGATCATTGCACAAAAGCAGGATGCACAACTTCAGAAGAAAGCCTACAAATTGATACCACGTCTTGCGCAATCGTCAAATGGTAAAGCAGCCGTGATAGCGCGCAACGCCGAGCTTCAGCAGCTGCTTCTATCGAATGCAGAGCACGTCATGATCCCAGCCAAGCGTGATCGTTTAAGCGCACTCGCTGAGGTTGTCGACAGTCTCCCAGATACTGAGCTCCACTTCATCCCGTCCATAATCTCTGAGGTCATTCTTGACACCAAGGAAACCAACGAACGTGCTCGGCAAGCTGCATTTGATCTTATCGTCAAGATGGGCACAAGAATGGCTACAGGTGGCTCTATCGACCATAGCCGCATCAATGGCGGCTCTGGCGGTGCGCCCAATGTGCACCCAGCCAGTATTGACGAGTTCGCGGTTATGCTATCAGCTGGTCTGGCAGGCACAACACCCCATATGATCTCAGCCACCGTTACTGCACTTTCCCTCATTCTCTTCCACTTCAAAGCTCAATTATCAGAAACTTCCATCGCGGACATGGTCCAGACAATGGATCTCTTCCTTTCCTCACCCTCACGCGAGATCGTCCGATCCGTCCTCGGTTTCGTCAAGGTTTGCATAATCTCCCTACCCGTACCTTTCATGAAGCCGCGACTACAGACACTTGTGCCGAGCTTGATGAGTTGGGGTAAGGAGCACAAAGCGCAGTTCAAAGTCAAGGTGAAGAACATCTTGGAGAGGATGATCCGACGATTCGGAGTGGAGATTGTGGAGCGGTATTGCCCCGAGGAGGACAAGAAGCTGATCACAAATATCCGGAAGACGAGAGATCGCAACAAGAAGAAGAAGGCCGCTGACAAGGAAGCTGGAGAGGGTGATGATGAAGAGGATGAGCCGCAAGCAGGCAGGAAGGGCAAGTTTGAGAACGAGTTCGATGAGGCTATTTATGGTAGTGATGAGGAGGACGGAAACGACGATGATGCAGATGATATGGACGTTGATGGCGACAGCCACATCCGCGGTACTGGCAAGAAGTCAGGACGGGATCAGCAATACATCGTCGACGATGCGGACGAGCCGCTCGATCTGCTAGACCGCAAGGCGCTCGCACATATCTCCTCAACACGGCCAGTCAAAGCTCCCACGGTCCCCACAACGAAACGAAAGGTCAAGACAGACGTCGAGTCTGGGAAGCTCCTCTTTAAGGAGGGTGACAGCGATAGCGATGCAGATATGGCTGATCTTGATGGCGCTGGAGGTGTAAGTCTCCAACAGGGCATCGACGCGTACGTGGCAGCCATCAAGGGTCGGGATGCTCCTGTGCGTGGACAGCGGAACAAGCTGAAGTTCACAAACAAGCGGGATAAGGGTGGTGATGACGAGGAGGAAGAGGCCGAAGCAATAAAAGAGACTGTCAGGGCCGTTGCTGATCGTGGTGGGAGAGGGGGTATGAGCCGAGGCCGTGGTGGCAGAGGTGATCGGGGTGGTGGCAGGGGCGGTGGCCGAGGCGATCGGGATAGAGGTGGAAGAGGCGGCAGAGGTGGCAGAGGTGGTGGCAGAGGAGGAGCTCAGAGTGAAAGAAGACCGCTTGGCGCTGATAAGACAAGAGGTGGGCGGATAGAGAAGAGCGGTGGTGGTGGCAGCAGTCGTGGACGTGGGAGAGGTCGAGGAGGAAGCTTCAGTCGTCGTTGAGAGGCATAGGGTAGCAAAATGAATGCATTATGGAACACATTCACGATTAGATACTATACGTCCACTATGATTGTGTGACGAAGGCCTACACTAGTGTCAGGACAAAAATGCAAGTCATCGATTCGGAGCAAAGGGATCTGGAGGGACTCCTGTCGTGCCCCTTGCCCCTGCCCCCTGCATAATGCCTCCACCATCGCGTCTCCTCCTCGGTGTGAAGTCGCGAAATACCCCCACCATCATATCCACCAAAACAAACGGCAAAAACGAATCGCTCTATGCTGCTGCCTTCTGACGGAGTCGAACTTTTGGGGAATTAGTATTTGGAATGCTCCGTCAAAGGGCATTGGATGATGCTTACCCGGCGACCTCGTCATTACTAGTGACGCGCTCTACCAACTGAGCTAAGAAGGCGTGTATTGTCCATGTGGTACATGGGTGGGTGAAAAAGTGTTTCATGCTGTTGTAAACCATCCACAGCCATGACTGCGGCGTTCGATTGTGCTTCGATCATAGGACTGCACAATCTGATTGCGTGACATCATGGTGTCATTCGCCAGTGCCCATATGATACATTTTCAGCTGCCCTGGACTGTGCTGCTCAGTGACACTGACATGGCTGTCTACTGAACGCAGCACTACTAGTGGTATACTGAGGTATCGAGTCTGAAACGAAGATGAAGCTTACCACGGAAAGAAAGTGAGCATGTGATCACCGGACTCTTTCCCGAAAGTGCCCCGGCGGTCATCTTTTTTCTCAAAGTCACACGACTTACAGGATATTCATACGAAATGGTCAGCAGTCTACGAAATCATTCGTATATTATGCACAGCACTAAGCCACCGTGACAGGTCCATGCAGACGCTTCGCACTTCGAAGCAGGTGTGACGAAAGAGGAAGCCTACGAGCAAGTCCTCGAACAAGCTGAAGCGCTATTCGAGGGTCAGCGCAACTGGGTTTGGTATGTTCTCAGAGATCTCAGAGAGTTCATGTCTCGATGTCTCGATCAAACACGTTGCTGACTGGATCACCCTGGAAGCAACCTGGCAAATACTGCCTCACTTCTACATCATGCATTTCAATCACTACCAGCGCCATCGTCGTCTGTAAATTGGACAGGCTTCTACGTCAAAGATCAGACAGCAGCACCAAGTACTCCACGACTGATATTAGGGCCTTTCATAGGACAGGTCGCTTGTCAGACAATACCATTTGGCAAGGGCGTTTGTGGTGATGCGGCGGTGAAAGCTGAGACCCAGATAGTCCCTGATGTGGAAGCACGGCCTGGTCATATAGCTTGCGATGGGGCCACGAAAAGCGAGATCGTGGTGCCCATCATTGACCAAGTGGGCGACAAGTATGTGGGCTACGTTGACAGGGTGGTAGGCGTGATAGATGTGGATTGTGCAGATTTAGAAGGATTCGACGAAGTCGATAAAGAGTGGTTGGAGAGGTTAGCTAAGCTGCTGGCGAGGAGCTGCGATTGGCCATAGACTAGATACCGGCGACTCTTGCTTGCGATGAGGGGTCGAGGCCACAGTAAAATAGACATGGCATAATTTGTTGAAGTCGAGAAGATATCCGTTTCAGGTTGTCTGCGCGTATGACGCCGCAGGGTACCGCCTGGTACCTCCGGACATAGGTAAGGTAGTCGCTGGCTCGCTGCGCATGACTTTTGTCACATGCATACGATTACGCGACCTCCTACTGCTTGAAACACCCAGTCCAGAATCTCTTAGCACTACCTCGTTAACGGATCACAAGTTGAACTCAAGCTCACGTCCACACATCATACGCATATTCGGATTCAGAAAAGTCATACGTGTCCACTAACATGTCTACGCTCGAAGACCTCGATGACATCGAGAGGCAAGAGAAGGACAATAAGAAGGACGAGGAAGGCAAGGACAACAAGGAAAATGGCGCAGCAGGAACTGGAGATGCTCAGATGAAGGACGCTGATGAGCAGAAGGAAGATGAGGAAGACATGCTAGACGCGGAGATCCTAAACTCAAGTACCAGAGACATTCAAAACAGAAGGCGATTACTGGAGAACGACCTGCGCATCATGAAGAGTGAATTCCAGCGATTGACACACGAAAAGCAAACGATGAACGAGCGAATAAAGGACAATGTCGACAAGATTGAGAACAACAGGTAAGCTGGCACAATCAGATGAAGCGACCCTTAAGAATCTCACAAACTGACACTATCAGACAACTACCATACCTGGTCGGCAATGTCGTGGAAATATTAGATCTTGATGTCAGCGAAGAGGCAGCAGAAGAGGGCGCAAATATCGACCTCGATGCCACCCGGGTCGGCAAATCCGCAGTCATCAAGACCTCCACACGTCAGACCATATTCCTACCAATCATTGGGCTCGTCGATCACGAGAAGCTGAAGCCAGGTGATCTGATTGGTGTCAACAAGGACTCATATCTCATTCTTGACACACTTCCTGCAGAATACGACAGCAGAGTGAAGGCGATGGAGGTCGACGAGAAGCCAACAGAAAAGTACACAGATGTTGGAGGGCTTGACAAGCAAATCGAGGAACTAGTTGAAGCTGTGGTATGGCCGATGAAGGAGGCAGAGCGTTTCAAGAAGATTGGCATCAAGGCACCTAAAGGTGGGTACAGGCTTCTTCAAACTACGGAAAGTACTGACAGGCATAGGCGCTCTGATGTATGGGCCACCAGGTACGGGAAAGACACTGCTTGCAAGGGCTTGCGCCGCACAAACAGACGCAACCTTCCTCAAGCTAGCTGGACCGCAGCTAGTCCAGATGTTCATCGGTGATGGTGCCAAGCTGGTTCGTGACTGCTTTGCCCTCGCCAAGGAGAAGGCACCATCGATCATATTCATTGACGAGCTTGATGCTATCGGCACAAAGCGATTCGACAGTGAGAAGTCAGGAGATCGTGAAGTACAGCGTACTATGCTGGAATTGCTCAACCAACTTGACGGATTTGCCTCGGATGACAGAATCAAGGTACTTGCCGCAACGAATCGTGTCGATGTCCTCGACCCTGCTCTGCTGCGTTCTGGTCGTTTGGACAGGAAGATCGAGTTCCCATTACCGAATGAGGAAGCTCGTGCACAGATCATGAGGATTCACAGCAGAAAGATGACAGTTGACGATGGTGTGAACTGGGCAGAACTTGCACGAAGCACGGACGAGTTCGGTGGAGCCATGTTGAAGGCTGTGTGCGTGGAGGCTGGCATGATTGCGCTACGGAATGGACAACGCAAGATCATTCACGAGCACTACGTGGATGCTATTGCCGAAGTCCAGGCGAAGAAGAAGGATGTGAGTATCTCAAATCCTAAAACTGTGGCGAGACTTCAAATGCTGATCAATGTCCTAGACCGTCAACTTCTACGCTTAAGCGCAGGCTTCATTGCTGGACTACACTGTATCACCAAGTGGATGGTCATGGTCCCGCTCAAAGGGAGGTCTTCCTGTGGCAGCTCAAGACATCGCCGCAATCCAGCGAATAATAGGCCGGGGTTGACTACAATTAGACCACCACATCATGACTCAATAATGGCATAGCTAATGACAATCATAATGTCACCTTGTTGGTAACGCAGTATGATAATAGACCAGTGATCTGGAGGATCCTGATTTCTTGTGGCTTGGGCCGTGTGAGTTGAGCAGCATGCAGCATGATTGCGATTCTGCGCGAACCCAGTGACGAACAGGAGTTTTGAGGCAAGTCCGCGATCGATTCTTGAAGGTTCATGTTGCCCCTAGTATACAATTTTCACCTTCATCTATAATGTCCTTTCCCGTCCAGCCTAGTGGTGAACACCTTCCTTGGGCTCATCACGAATGGACTCATCCAGCTCCTATACAGTATCATCAGCCGGACTCTTCATGGTGGTACTCTTTCTGTTGTCCTTACCTCAAACCAAGCATCCACGCTCGAAGCGTCAGAGGAAGCGCCAGTCTCCGTTGATTGACCCTCAACATCCACAGTAGCGCTCTCGTATGACTGAAGGTCCTTGGCAAGGTCGCCGTCCTCGGGGGATCGTGGTGCGGCCGGTGCGCTGAACTTCATAACGTGGCCGTCGGCATCGGAAGCCTTTGTAGCAGGTGCCTTGTATGCCTTAAGTTCGCGAAGGTACATCTCCTGGACGAGATCGGCTGCAATTGAAGTACGCTGTTAGTCAAGCTCCAGATAGTTGCTTGCGCTAAAGTAGTGGTGGTGGTCACTCGCCTGAGCGGACGGATGAGGTGATGAAGGTCCGGCGGGAGACGGTCGCCTGCTGGCCGGCGACACGGGCAAGGCCGCGAGCCTGTTCAGATTAGCCGATAGTCAGAATCGAGTGCCAGGGCAAGCATACGGAAGTTCTGAGTATCTGAGAAAGCATCTTGTGAGTGGAGATGGTGCTGGCTGAACTTGAACTTCATCGTCTTGCAGCTTTGCGGTTGATCGCTTGTCGGTTAGACCTTCCTAGTTTCGGGCTCAGATCTGCTCCAGATCTGCATGTAAAGGTTGAGGTCGAGGCAACGACTCATTCTCCTCTCTTCATTCCTGAGCGACAACACATCTGCAAAGAAGGTCGCTTGGTTTCACAATCTGACAAAGAAGTACTGTCACGGTCCTGCATCGCATACTCACTTTCAAGTGGAAGATCTTGACGTTTCGAAACGACCTCTCTACGAGATAGCGCCACCAGCGCAAGCCTCGCAGACGCCTTAACTGGCTTAGTCGAATCAAAAGTTATTCTCTGCCCTCAGACCTGTCGCAGCTACTCTCACGAGTCGCTCTAACGACTGAAACCAAGCGATCAACCTTTGCCGTACGTGCTGTACATGCGAGTTGGGCTTCAATTTGATCACTACAAATAAGAGGAAGTTCGCAGACTAATAGCGCTTCATCATTAGGTTGAGCGTCCTTCCTTGTACTCGAGAACGATTCGCTCTTCCAGCATCTAGACATATCTTCAAATACAATATAACCGTACTTGCCAATATGGCTGCATTTCTCTCCCCGGGTCAGATCAACGATAATGTCACATCTCCTGAGGAAGAAGAAGACTGGAGACAGAATCTCAGCGTACAAATGATGTGTCGTGAGTGCCAGGAGTGGCCGCCAAACATCGTGGAAGAGTTCTCGTCCGGTGACAGTGTTTGCGGCTCCTGTGGTTTAGTCCTCGGTGACAGGATCATTGATACTCGCTCGGAGTGGCGTACATTTGCGAACGACGAGTCAGGATCTGATGACCCATCTCGCGTTGGTAATGCCGCCAATCCTCTCCTCAACGGCTCCCAGCTTGAGACGTCCATCTCCTTCGGCGATGGTGGTCAGAGAAGTCGCGAACTTAACCGTGCCCACTCGAAGTTGACCAACAACAAATCAAACCAGAATCTCAAAGATGCTTACCAACGCATCGCTGGTATCTGTCACCCTCTCGGTCTCACGAATGACATTGTTGAAACTACTCAACAACTGTTCAAGGCTACGGAAGACAACAAGACGTTCAGGGGGAAAAACAGTGATGCCATCATTGCCGGCTGTCTCTTCATCGCTTGTCGTCAACTCGGAAGTCCTCGTACTTTCAAAGAGATCAACAGAGCTACGCGTGTGACGAAGAAGGAAGTAGGAAGGACTTTCAAAATCCTCCAATCCTTCTTCGTCCAGCAGAAGAAGATCAAGGCTGGTGGCATCATGCCAGGAGGCGGTAAGTAATATTTATATTCGATCAAGTATATATGCTAACTTAATATGCAGCATCAGGCCTGGCCGCGATTGGCGATTCCTACCAGAACAAGACGTCGACCGAGGCCAAAGACTTCATCGATCGCTACTGTGACGAGTTGGCTCTTTCAATGTCCGCAAGCAAGATCGCCAAAGGTATTGCTGAGAGACTGGCCACTGTCGGCTCTTTGGCCGGTCGCTCGCCTCTTTCTGCGGCTGCGGCATGCATCTACATGGCATCTCATTTGGTTGGTGATGCACGTTCTCCAAAGGACATTGCGGCTGTTGCACAAGTTAGCGATGGGACCATCCGTACTGCTTACAAGCTGCTTCATGCCGAGATTGACAAGCTCGTTGACAAAGAATGGCTCGCCGATGGTAAGGGTGACATGAAGCGTCTCCCACCTGCATAGAAATGCAGTTGCAACAAAAAACTAGGCTGGAAATTTGAGATCAGGTCGGGGCTTGATTCAGAAGGACGGGTTGGTTTCGAGTCCATGATCTGCGGAGCTGCCACGGACCATTCCTGGATTGTCTAACATGATGGTTGAATTTGGGCAGGCAGAGTGTTACACAATCAGTTAAATAGCAGAACCATGACCACCATCCAATGAGTAAATCCTGTGTGACACCGTACTGCCCTTTCACCGCGCCTTGTATTGGACGTGGTGGGTTCCGTGAATCTACTTCTGAAACCGCGGATCTGTGTCACATGGTCAACAAGCTTCCATCGTCACTCTCTCAACATCAAAACAATCCGCCCTTTCTGCAATCACTTTCTCGTCCCCTCCTCTCTCGTTCAGCGTTTAGAGGGCTGCGTCACCCATGAAGGCCTTTAGCTAACCTTGCTGCCATAATCCTGTTGACCTTTCCACCCAATCGCCAAAGCAGCTTAAGACATCATATTTACCCCTCTTGTTGTACACCACACCAAGCAGAGCAAGAAATACAGCTGCAGCAGCAGATATGCCTTGCTTCCAGGGATTCGCCATCAGTATCCACACGCCAGATGGGCCAATCCCAGAATACGGCGTTCAGCAACTCTCACGCCTAAATCGCATAAGCTCCTACATCCCCGTGCCATCACTCAAGATCAACCAGACGACCGGCTTGCCCGACCCCTCCACCTTTGCAATCTCAATCACACTGCTCACTCCTCAACTTCCAATACCTTATGCAAAGCCAGTCGTCACGCGGGACCATCCGTGGGGCATACCAAAGGTTGCTGGTAGTCCCGGCATGCACCAATATGCATCTGGCATTGCACCGTACCAGCCCTTGACATCTTCGCCGACAGAGACAGTTGCGGCATACATACACTTTGATGGACGAAAAAAGGAAGAGGTAGCGACATTGCTGCGTCGAGGGGTGGAAACGTGGGTCAATTCACGATGGGTCAGCACGTCAGATGCGCAAGGAGGGTTGGCAGAACGAGAGTTTCTCTTCAAAGAGGTCGGGTTGGAGAGGTGGTTGAATGGTCTGGACCTTATAGGCCAAAGCAAGGACGCTGCCAATGCACGAATTCAGAGGAGAAAGGAGCGGCTGGAAAAGAAGCAGAGGAAGCACAGCGCTATCAAGCAGGAGAGCTCAGATGATGATGAGCCGGGAAGTTCGTCGACCAGGCGAGCACGGCCTGTCGAGCGTGTGGACGCAATGAGATATGGAGACAATGGTTCGACTGAAGACATAATTGGCAGGGAAGATCGATTCTTGAGTGATGACTCCTCGGAAGATGAGATGCCGGAGCCGCAGGCAGCAGGACAGATTACGATTTCATTGTTCAGGGTACTGGCATCTGGCGAGGTCAAGAAGGGAGAGTACTCCCCAGCATTCGATGCTCACGATGAGTACGACGGTGCGGACGAGACAAATGGAGATGGAGACGCAGATGTCGATCACACCACGAGTTTAGCACAACCCAAGACACTGGATCCGAAGACTATCAGCACACAGACGGTGACCGGTATCGATCCTCCGGACAAACCATACGCCGTTTTCTCCTTCTTCTATCGAGGCGAGAGTAAGTTCATGTGGTATGTCTTATGAAGCGCGAGGCTAACGATCGATAGAACAGCTCCGCAAAATGGGAATAATGGCTCCTCTTCCAGAATCTGCAGAACAAAAGCCAGGTGCAAATGGCAAACGCAGATCACGCCAGCTTGACTTCACCAAACTCGAGCCTTTGAAGTCGTCGACAGGTACGGTGGGCTTTTCAACCTACCGCGATGCCGAAACAGCCACTCCGTCGACCTTCAACATAAATGGAACTCCCAGTAAAAAGAGTAAGAGCCCAGATGACATGGAAAGCGATGATGACGACGCAGATGATCGTAAGCGGAAAATGCGAGGGGTTGACAATGATCGTGATGATGTCGATAGTAAGGTAGAGCTCTCGAAGGACGAGCTTGCCCGGCGGAGTGCCCTTGCGGAGGGCGTTCAAAAGATGAAGGTATGCTACTATAGTGAATCTGCTTGTTGCTACTAAACATTAATCGTCATCTCCAGCTCAAACGAGTACACTCCAGCGCAAACGTCGACACGTTCGTCCCGACATTACCTTCTTCCCCCGAAAGCGACCACGAAACACAACCAGCCTCAGATACCAACATGAACAAAACCCTCAATGGTTCAGCATCGTCACCGCCCCGATTCTCCAGCTCATTACCCGCACCACGCGAAATAATGTCAGATCCAGGCGACACGACCAGTCCCCGCGCAAGCAAAAAGCACCGCGCCAGCAACGCAGCAGCAGACGACATCCAATCTCACCGCCTGAGCAACGGCTTCATACCCTCCGCAATAACCAACATGATCAACGGCAACGCCAGCCTGACTCCAACAGTCCCAGCCACGCCTGCCATCAATGGCCTCAGTCTTTCCACAAACAAGCTGTCTGCAGACATCTTGCTGAATAGTCTTATGGGCGGTCCGGAGGCGCCGCCGGCGTACGAGGAAGGTGCACAGAGAGAGTGGGTGAAGTCATTTGTTGGTGGCGGCGGTGAGAGTGCAGCCGATGCAGTGGAGAAGACGGCGCGTGAACTGATTGCGAAAGAAGCGGCGCAGACGGCGTTGCCGGATGAGGATATGGATGGTGAGCTTTAGTCAGGGCTCGAGATATTGTCGAGGAGGAAGACAGGGATGAGCATATGATGGTGAAAGAAAAGCATACATGGTTTCAGGCGTTTGGGCAGAATATTTGAACGTCGCTGCATTGTCGTGGCAAGCGAACGTCTGTCGGGAAACGACAATAAGCCGACTGGCATGGCAATATCAGCGCAGTTCGGAGAGTTCAGCTTGAGGTTTCTCACGGATTAGCTAGATGCATCCAGGTGATGCGAATGTCTGGCCTTGAGTATATGACCATTGGCTTGATTGAGTATGAGTAAGAGAGGTTGCAGTTGATGGGGTTGAAGCAGATAGAGTGTTCATTGAAGGATAGAATGCTCGAGGCGAATTCAGACGACGGGAATGGAGCAAGTGACAGTGACAGACGAATGAATTGAACAGTCCAGAGACGAGCATATGTAAACGTTACACAATTACATGAGTGATCGCAATGCCATTGATCGTGACTGTTCCAATAATTGAACTGTCATCGAATTGTGCAAGATATTGCGCGTGTGGAAGGCACGAAGAGCAAGGAAGGATGGGCTGGGACAAGTGTATGAGCTGTGTATGAGATGTGTGCAAAGTGTGCTGTTCCTCCCTATTGGAAGCAAAGAATGATGGTGAATAGCATGCCGCTGCGCCGTGTGGCTGGACGTCCGATACTATGATTGCACACTGTTGCGATGACCAGAGAGCAGGAGTTCGTGGCTAGCGAGCTGGACGTGATTTGGACAATGATTCCATGAGCCAGATATTTCACGTAGAAAGAAAAGTCACATTGTGTTTAGATATTTCATTCCATTTTGCTGCAGTGACTATAGCAGCCACCAGAGAGATTCTTCGTAACAGCCACACAGCGTCCTCGTGCTTCACCCGATGACACTGGATACTGAGTGTGCTGCATCTTCCTGGTCCGCCACCTTGCTCACCCCATCCTATGCAAGCATGTATGCAGTCGTTCTCGGCCGACCTTTTTGGTTCGAAAATCTAGACCGACAATCCATGATCATAAAGCACAACATCAACCCAATCTTCCTCTACTTCCTCATGGATGAGGCCCGTCTCTTCTTCTGCTCGGTCTGCTTGGCCTTGACCTCGGCGACACGCTTGTGGAGGAGCTCGGCGTACTCGGACTAGAGAAAGATTGCATATTAGCATGGCGTCCTCCTGTGTATGTAAAAGATCTGGGAAGGAACATACGGCAGCCTCCTTCTGGGACTCGGAACGACGGCGCTTGAGGGCCTTGAGATGTCTCTTGCGCTGGAGACGCTGAGGAGTGACGAGGCGCTGAATGTTAGGGGCCTTGGTGTATGGCTTG